>Ga0116226_10000070_pt1 | contig 70140 bp, 63 predicted proteins | sample S1TSphfallax_FD_89692 | JGI IMG/M metagenome (GOLD analysis project Ga0116226, IMG submission 89692) | Host-associated microbial communities from peat moss isolated from Minnesota, USA - S1T2_Fa - Sphagnum fallax MG | ecosystem: Host-associated > Plants > Peat moss > Unclassified | place: USA... | reverse complement strand
TGCCAGGCGCTGCGTCGCGTCGCTGCTGGTGCTGGTGCCAAGGCCAAAGCTGGTGGGTTGATCGGGAGCCGTCGCGCAACCGGCTAGCAGCAACACGAAGATACTGGCGCCATGGCGCATCAGCTTGCGTAGCGTCATATCCATCCTTGCGTTCGTGCCCACGGTCGTGCATGGCGGTCCGCGCATGGCGGGCAGACCGCGATCGTAGGCGAATGCGCAGCATCGAATGCGACCGGCGACCGCTTGAGACAGGCGGAGCGCACCGGCAATTCGATACATAGGCGCAACTTAAGCACAGAAGGCGTGCGTTGGAACGACGCATTATACACAATGCCGTATTTTGGGCCCGGCGGCCGATGTCACGCGCCGCACCGCGCCTGCGGCCTTACAATGTGGTTTTGTATTGGATCGCTGCCGGGTCCGCAGCCTGCCGAGCATTTTTCCCATGAAAATCAAAATCATTCCCGTCACCGCCTTCGAGCAGAATTGCTCGTTGCTGATATGCGAGACGACCCGCCGTGCGGCGGTAGTCGATCCCGGCGGCAATCTTGAGCGCATCGTCGCAGCACTCGATGCCGAAGCGGTCACGTTAGAGAAGATCTTCCTGACCCACGGCCATATCGACCACTGCGCCGGCGCCCCGGATCTGGCCGAGCGCTACGCCGTGCCCATCGAAGGGCCGCATCCAGACGAGCGCTTCTGGCTGGAGCAACTGCCGGCACAAAGCGCCCGCTTCGGCTTGCCATCCGCACGCGCCTTCGAACCCACCCGTTGGCTGGCCGATGGCGACAGCGTCAGCTTCGGCGACGAAACCCTGGAGGTGTACCACTGCCCCGGCCACACCCCGGGCCATGTGATTTTTTTCAGCCGCCCCCATCGCGTCGCCTGCGTCGGCGATGTGTTATTTGCCGGCTCGATAGGCCGTACCGACTTTCCGCGCGGCAATCACGCCGACCTGATCCATTCGATCCGCACGCGGCTCTGGCCGCTTGGTGACGACGTGACCTTTGTGCCGGGGCACGGCCCAGTCTCCACTTTTGGCGAGGAGCGGCGCACCAATCCGTACGTCTCAGACGGAGTGGCAGCCTGATGGAGGAAATTTTCGTCAGTACCGATGTGGAAGCAGACGGTCCTATCCCAGGTCCGCATTCGATGTTGAGTTTTGCATCGGCGGCCTACAAGGCCGACAAGACCCTGATTGCGACCTTCTCGGCCAATCTGGAAACCTTGCCCGGCGCCAGCGCGCATCCGGTGCAGGAGGCCTGGTGGAAAACCCAGCCCGAAGCGTGGGCCGCGTGCCGCACCGACCTGCAAGATCCGGCGGCTGCGCTGCAGGCTTATGTCAAATGGGTCGAAGCCTTGCCCGGCAAGCCGGTTTTCGTCGCCTTCCCGGCCGGCTTCGACTTCACTTTTATGTTCTGGTACATGATGCGTTTTGCCGAGCGCTGCCCGTTTTCGTGGTCTGCACTCGATATCAAGACGCTCGCCTTTGCCATGACAGGTTTGCCTTATCGAAAATGTATCAAGCCTCGCTTTCCGCGACATTGGTTCGATGCGCATCCGCATACGCATGTCGCGCTCGATGATGCAATCGAACAAGGCGCGTTGTTCTGCAATATGCTGGCCGATCTGCGTGCCGCACAAACCATCGTGACGGCATCGGACGATGGCGAAGCGAACCCTATCGCCCCCGTGGCAGGCGACTAGTTTTTTTGAGGCGGGGGCATCGGCACTTCGATGCCCCAATGCAGCGTGCAGCGGCTCGCGCGGGCACTAGTGCACTATCGCACGCTGACCACCGGGATCCCTTTCAAGGCGTTAGTAGCAGGCGCCTCGGCCAAGGCTACCGCCACCGCGCTCGAAGTTTGCGGGTCGAGGTTCAATTGTTTGGCCAGTTTGCGCTCGCGCTGCTTGACCGCCACCAGATTCGCCAGCTTCACATGCCCGTAACCGCGGACGCCGGCATGAAGCTCGGCCAGCGCCACCACGATTTTCAAGTTGCTGGCATCGGCCAAGGCCAACGCGCGCTCCATGGTCACCGCATAGTCGAGCGCTAATGCGCGCTCCATCTTGCGCTCCACCGTGCGGCCGAAGGGATCGAATGCGCTGCCACGCAGAAAACGCGCCTTCGCCAGCACATGCAACATTGGCCACATCCACGCGCCGAAACGCATTTTGCGCGGCCGGACGCCGGGTTGCGGGCGGCTCAGTGCCGGCGGTGCCAAGTGGAACTGCAGCTGGAAATCCTGTCCAGCTCGGCCTTCGAATTGCTTTTCCAGCGCAGCGCGAAAGGTGCCGTCGGTATATAGGCGCCCGACCTCGTACTCGTCTTTCACCGCCAACAGGCGATAAAACGTATGGGCAATCGCCAGACTGAGCGCGTGGTCAGTCGCCCCAATACGGCGTTCGGCCGCGCGCGCCGCGTCGACCAAGGCGCGATAGCGTGCGACATAAGCCGCACCGCGTGCACCCGCATAGTCTTGCAGACGCGCGCTGCGTGCCTCAAGCAGTGCGTCCACGTCACCATGATCGCGCTCCGGCTGGCTCGGCGGTGTATGCAGGAGCGCTTCCAGCGCGGCGGCATCCACCGCGGCAAGACGTCCGATACTGAACGCGATGCGATTCATCGGCACTGCCACGTTGTTCAATTCGATCGCGCGCATCAGCGCCGCAAGCGATACCGGGACCAGGCCCAACTGCCAGGCGTATCCCAGCATCAGAATGTTCGCACCCATGGTGTCGCCGAGATAGCGTAAAGCTAAGGCTTGCGCATCACAGGCGGCTAATTGATCGGCGCCTGAGGCCGCGCGCATCTTGTCGAGCAGGGCGTCCGCATGCAAACTGGCATCCGGATTCTGGACAAACGCGGCATTCGGGATCGGATGGGTGTTGACGACGATGCGCGTCCGTCCACGACGTACGGTTTGCAAGGCATCGGCACTGGCACCGACCACCATATCGCAGGCCAGCAGCACGTCGGCTTGCTGCGTATCGATGCGCACCTGATTCAATAAATCGGGGCGCAACGCAAAGCGCACGAAGGACAGCACCGCGCCGCCCTTTTGAGCAAAGCCCATGAAATCGAGTACCGACGCGCTCCGACCTTCCAGATGAGCGGCCATGCTGATCAAGGCGCCGACCGTCACCACCCCCGTGCCACCGACACCGGTAACCAGAATATCGAACGGGGCCTCGCCGAGTGCACTGGACGGCTGCACCAATGCATCGACGCGCGCCGCCAATGCTGCAGGGTCGAAGATGCTACCCGAGGGCTTTTTCAATTTGGCACCGGTGACCGAAACGAAGCTCGGACAGAAGCCGTTAACGCAAGAAAAGTCCTTATTGCAGGATGACTGATCGATCCGACGCTTGCGACCCAACTCGGTCTCGATGGGCTCCACCGCCAGACAATTGGATTGCACTCCGCAATCGCCGCAGCCTTCGCATACTTCGGCATTGATGAACAAGCGCCGGTCCGGGTCAGGGAACTCGCCTTTTTTGCGCCGCCGGCGCTTTTCCGCGGCGCAGGTCTGGTCGTAGATTAATGCGGTCACCCCTTTCACCTCGCGCAGTTCGCGCTGCAGCGCATCGAGCTCGTCACGATGGTGAAACGTGGTTTGGCTTGGGAACAACGCACGCGCGCCGTCGTATTTTTCCGGTTCATCACTGACCACGGCAAGGCGCGTCACGCCTTCCGCTTCGACCTGACGTGCGATCTGAGGCACCGAAATGCTACCGTCCACCGGCTGGCCGCCCGTCATCGCCACCGCGTCGTTGTAAAGTATTTTGTAGGTGATGTTGGCACGCGCGGCAACCGCTTGGCGAATTGCCAGTATGCCCGAGTGGAAATAGGTCCCGTCGCCGAGATTCTGGAAGATATGGGGCGTTCGCGTAAACATGCTGTGCGCGGCCCAATCCACGCCCTCGCCACCCATCTGGATCAAGCCGGTGGTCGGTGCACTGTCAGAGCGGTTCATCCAGGAGGCCATAAAATGACAGCCGATGCCAGCATGAGCCAGCGACCCCTCCGGTACGCGCGTTGACGTATTGTGCGGACACCCCGGACAAAAATACGGCAGACGCTTAACCCCATCTGCGACGTTGGAAAGTATCCCGGGCGCAACCAGATCCACCACGCGTTCCCTGCGATCCAATTCGGGTTTATGACGCGCCAGCCATTGCGCAAATACCGGCAGAATGCGCGCCGGGCGTAATTCACCGAGCGCCGATAAGAGCGGGGCGCCATCCGCATCCTGCTTGCCGATGACGCGCGGGCGATGGCCGCTGCTGCGGTTATAGAGATATTCCTTGATTTGATGTTCGACAACCGGCGCTTTTTCTTCGATTACCAGCACCTCCGACAGTCCGGCGACAAACGCATCGATACGACCGAGTTCAAGCGGAAACGAAAGACCCACCTTATAGATTCGCACCCCCACGCGTTCCAGGTCCGCAATGCTCAGATCCAAACGACGTAGCGCCTCCATCAAATCGAGATGCGCTTTGCCGCAGGTCACGATACCGACGTTCGCATGCGGGCTCGGGGCGACCCATCGATCGATGCTCTGGCTGCGCGCGAAGTGGCGCACTGCGTCGAGCTTGGCCGCGAGACGCGCTTCGATTTCCAGACTGGGAAGATCCGGCCAACGGTTATGCAACCCACCCGCGGGAGCGACAAAATCCTGGGCGGCTCGCGCCGGATCCCAATCCAGCGTGAGTGTATCGAGATTGACGGTAGCGCCGGATTCGACGGTCTCTGAAATCGCCTTGAATCCCACCCAGGCGCCGGAAAATCGCGACAAGGCCCAGCCATACATGCCGAACTCGAGCATATCGGCCAAATTGGCGGGATTGATGATAGGCATTTGCCATCCCATCAATGCATGATCGCTCTGATGGGGCATAGAGGACGAGACGCAGCCATGGTCGTCGCCGGCCACCACCAGAACGCCGCCGTGCTGAGACGAGCCGTAGGCGTTGCCATGTTTGAGCGCATCGCCAGCGCGATCGACGCCCGGACCTTTGCCGTACCACATCGCAAACACGCCATCAACGGTGCGTTCCGGGTCGGCCTCGACACGCTGCGAGCCGAGCACTGCGGTGCCGCCCAGCTCTTCGTTGATCGCGGGCAGGAAACGTATCTGGTGGGCTTCGAGCAGGCTTTTGGCCTTCCACATCTGCTGATCGACCATCCCCAGCGGCGAGCCTCGGTAACCACTGACAAAACCAGCCGAGTTGATGCCGCGCTGCGCATCGAGCGCCCGCTGCATCAGGGGCAGGCGTACCAGCGCCTGGGTCCCGGTCAGAAATATCTGGCCTTGGCGGGCAGTCAGATTGTCGCTGAGTTGGTACGACGCCAAGGTTGGCGTGGTGGGGCTGGCCGGACTGGCCGCGGCGACGTCCTGCATCTCGAATCTCCTGAATGTCTGGCGGTTTTTGTTATGCCGCTATTCTTGGCTTCGAGCGCAGGAATTTTTCTCCGGAATTTATTGATTCCGAGGGTTGAAAGAGTGTTATTAACTCATATAGCGCGTTTTTATACAGAATTATTCCTTCGTTCTGGTCTGTACATCCCGCCTGCTCCCGTTCGTTCGATACGCTTTGCCGCTAAACCCCAAGGTTTGGGCAACAAGCGTGGCGTGATAGAACATATTTAAGTGGGCTTGTTACGCCAAAGTGCGAATTGCCATTGATTTCATCTCTTGCGGCAACTAACATAAATCAAGCTCATCACACTGTGGAGGCACGCTTGAGTCTCGATGCGTTTTCGCAAAAGATCTTGCGTCTGTTGCAGCTTGATGCGCGCCGCTCGGTCCAGGAAATTTCCGATCAGGTCGGTCTGTCTAGCACGCCCTGCTGGCGGCGGATCAAAGACATGGAGCAATCGGGCATCATTCAGCGCTATACCGCCTTGCTGGATAGGGAAAAGCTCGGCCTGCATGTATGTGCGCTGGCGCACATCCACCTGGCTCGACACACCGAAGGTGGGGTCGAGCAGTTCGAGCGCGAGATCGCGCTATGCCCCGAGGTGACCGAGTGTTACAGCACGACGGGCGAGGCCGATTACATCCTGAAGATCGTTGCGCCCGATATCAAGGCCTACGATACGTTTCTGCATGAGCGCATCTTCAAGATTCCGGCGGTAGCTCAAGTGCGAACCAGTGTGGTGCTACGCGAGATCAAATTCGATACGCAGTTGCCGCTTTGAGGGCCCACCGTTCAGTTGCCTGCGCGGCACGCTTGCCGGGCATTACGCGGGCAGGCTTGCTTGGGCAGGCTTCACCGCCTCGTCCACGGATGTAAACAAGCGGATCTGACGCACCCCCAGTTCGATTTGCATGCTCACGAGATCAGGAAGTGTATCCAGCGGCGTGCCCGCTGGCAGCGTCACTTCCATATCGATACCGTGCCGCAGGTAGTGGATATTCACAGACAAGACCGTCAACTTGTATGGGGCCAGCGCAAGATTTATCGCGTGCGTCAACTGCTCACGCGAGGGCAGGCCCGGTGCCGGTCTGCCCAGCAGGTCGTTCTCCGGGTCGACGTGGATCAAGGCATCGAGCACGCCCGCATGTTCGAGCACCTTCAAACGTGCCGACTCGGCAATGTAATGACCTTCCGAGACACTGATCATCGGATCGACCAGAATATGCGCATCCACCAAGGCCATATCGCCCATCTTGCGTGTACGCAGTTCGTGGACGTCGCGCACGCCGGGGGTGGTCATCAGCGCGCTGCGGATCACATCACTTTCACTCTCGTCCAGCGCTCGATCAGTCAGATCCTGTAACGCGTTCCAGGCAAAGGTCCACCCCATGCGCGCGATCAAAAAGCCAACCAAAGCCGCGGCGATGGGGTCCAAGACACGCAGACCAAACAAGCTGCCGGTGATGCCGATTGCGACCACCAGCGACGACGCCGCGTCTGAGCGAGCATGCCAGGCATTAGCGATCAACATGGCCGAACGCACGCGCTGGGCCTCGTGCAGCATGTAGCGGAACAGGGATTCCTTGGATACCAGCACCACCAGCGCCACGACCAAGGCGCTCGCATGCACCACCGGCACCTGATCAAAGTTGGTGAGACGCATGCCCGCCCGCATCAACATACCGGCTCCGACAGCCAGCAATAGTGCCCCCAGCAGCAGCGAGGCAACCGTCTCATAGCGGCTATGGCCGTAATTGTGGTCGTCGTCGGGCTCTGCGCTGCTGTGACGATTGGCGGTGAGAACGATAAAGTCCGAGAACAGATCGGCCAGCGAATGCACCCCGTCGGCGACCAAAGCCTGCGAGTGTGCCACCACACCAACCACGATCTGAAACACCATCAAAATGGTGTTCAGTGCGACGCTGATCCAAGTGGTCTTTTGGGCGACCGCCTGCTTCTCGCTCAAGGGCGAAGCTGGGGTAGTACGTGGAAAAGGCATGGGCGCTCCGCAGCGAACCAGGACAATGTCCCAGTCTAATCATTTGGCGCGTGAATTATATGTCGGCGGAGGATGATGCAGATGAAGCCCCTTTCCGGAGCTTTTATGCCGAATGCGTCGGATAAAACGAAGCATTCGCATTTCGATTGTCGCGCGACGCAGTCATCGTGTGAATTGCGGCGACACGGCGCAAGCATTGAGGTACCCGTGACGGAATACCGATGACTATCGATAACTACCGATGACATCGGCCGCAAGCAGCACACATACGGCAACGACATCGGCAGGTGCCGGCGTCGCATGCGACTGCCGTGTGACTCGATCGTGCCGATATTGGCGCGCCCCTGGGGGCAGCGCCAATACGTGGCGACGATCTTACTTTTGAATCAGGAACTCTTCGCGATTCTTGCCGGCAATCCACTTCGGCGGCTTGCCGCGTCCCGACCAAGTGCTACCGGTTTGCGAATCACGGTATTTCGGGGCAACGCCAGCGCGCGGACGGCCTTTGCCGACTTTAGCCACGCGCGACAAACCCAGATCCGCGGCGCTGATACCGTAATCATGCATTTTCTGCTTGATCTCGGCGATTACGGCGACAAACTCCCGCTCCTTCGCTTCTTCGATTTGTTTCTCGAGACGTTCGCGCTGCTGCAGAAGGTCTTTATACGTTGTCATGTTATTTCCTCAATTTGTCATATCACAAAATCCGGCCGGATCGAGCGAGAAGCTTTCAAACGAAAGACAGTCGCAAGTTCACGCGAAGCGAAGCATAACATTAATTTGTTTTCGCGACACCGTCGATTGGTTTAAATATATACCAAAATCGATGCTCAAGTAAATCAAAGTTTTAAGCAAACGCAGAACAAGGAAATATTCTGTAAACATTCAGATTGATAGGATCATTCCAGGCTATTCAGATTGCTCGCAGAGCCCCGCCAGCATTAGCTTTAAGGGGTCACAAGCAACGCCGATATCGATCTCAAAAATATTACAGATCCGGTATTACTTCGTTCGAACATCAGTCATTTGGCCTAACGGCCACTTAATTCATTTCAGTTTGAAATATTCTCTCAGGCGCACAATTAAATGATACAGATCTGTATCATTTGGAGAAATCAACACAAAACAATACCGATCTGTATCGATCGCCGATTGCATCCAGCAGACTTCCATGTGAGCGCAAAAATTGATCGAAACCCAATACTTACAGGACTAAATCACCAGCCATTTCGAGATTCATCCTTGTTCCAGCGCGCCTTCTCCAGCTAATTCGGCTTTATCCATCCCCCTCACCACAATCGGAACCTGCCTATGTCACCGGCTATTCAGAATGAGTGGCGCACGATAAGTTCCAAAGGGATTAATCGAATGACTGGAGACGCAAATACTTTGCGATATGGGAAACCTGAATGTCGACACGCCCTATCAGATAGTGGACGCTCCATCGGGTGTCGCCACCCAGGTCTGGGCGAGGAAGACAGGTCTGTCCGATATCGCCGTCTCGGCGATCATGCGCCGGGGCGCATATAGGCGCTTTGGCCGCGCCCGGAGGTTGAGTTGGGGTGTCCGGCGCCACCGGCGCGCGAGCGGCGCCAGGATAGGTCCAGCGACGTCAAAGCGCGGTCCAAAAAGGAAAACGGCATGCAACCGAAGTTGCATGCCGTCTGTTACCGTGTACGACGGTATCGCGAACGCTGTGATTACATGTTCACGACGTCGAGCAGCGTTTGCTTGCCGCCGACATAGTCATACAGCGAAATCACGCCGTGCTTCAGATCGCCGTGTGCGTCGAATTGCGTTTCGCCGATCACACCCTTGTAGTCGGTCGTCGGCATTTCGGCCAGGATCTTGGCCGGATCGGTCGAGTTCGCGCGCTTCATCGCATCTACGATGATATACACGGCGTCATACGTGAACGGAGCGTAGATCTGGATCTTTTGGCCGAAGCGCTTTTCGTATCGCGCTTCGAAGGCCTGACCACCCGGCATCTTCTCGAGCGGGGTACCCGCAATCGAGCACACGACGTTTTCGGTTGCATCGCCAGCCAGATCCTTCAGGCCATCGGTACACACACCGTCGCCAGCCAGAATCTTCGAGTTGATCGCCAGTTGCTTGGCTTGCTTGGCGAACGGGCCGCCGGTTGCGTCCATACCGCCGTACATGATGACGTCCGGATGTTCGCCCTTGATCTTGGTCAAGATGGCACGGAAGTCGACCGCCTTGTCGTTGGTCGCATCGTGCGACAGCACGTTCAAGCCGTTAGCCTTCGCTTGCTTTTCGAACTCGTTGGCCAGACCTTGACCATACGCGGTTGCGTCGTCGACGATCGCGACCGACTTGGCCTTCAGGTTCTTCGCTGCGTAGTTAGCCAGTGCCGGACCTTGTTGCGCATCGGTTGCCACCACGCGATAGGTGGTCTTGAAACCTTGCTGCGTATAAACCGGGTTGGTAGCCGACGGCGAGATCTGAACGATGCCTGCATCGCTATAGATCTTCGATGCCGGAATCGACGTACCGGAGTTCAAGTGACCCACCACGGCCACGACCTTATCGTCGACCAGCTTCTGTGCCACTTGGGTTGCTTGACGCGGGTCAGCTGCATCGTCCTGGGCATCCAGTTCCAGCGTAACCTTTTGGCCGCCGATCATGAGGCCCTTGGCGTTGATTTCCTCAACTGCGAGACGCGCGCCGTTTTCGTTGTCTTTACCGAGGTGAGCGATGCCGCCGGTCAGCGGAGCCACGTGACCGATCTTGACCACCACGTCGGCCGAAGCCTGCGATGCAAAACCAGCGCACAGCATGGCAGCTGCGGCGATCGGCAGAAGTTTGTGAAGCTTGCTATTCATGTAACTCTCCAGTTTCGGTTCCAAAGTTCGTGCGCAAAGTTTTTTTAAGTCGCGTCCCATCCATCAATGTTAGGTCCCTGGAGATCCTCATATCGCTTGGACGGGCACAACATTTTCACCGTATTAGATGCCCGCGCGCTACCGGCTAGCGGTTCGACAGCCAACATCTGCGGGCAGTGTACGGTGTCAAATTAAGTAGCGGTGAGGAAAATTTAAAATTTCTCTTCTTCCCTAATTTGATAGCGAGAAGAATGGATGGTCCCGCAGAATCGCGTCAATCAGGGTTTCCGAGCGCTTTCCATATCGTATGGCAAGTCCATGACAAGCACCCGTTCTTAATTAATGGCACACTAAAAAGCTGCTTACCACTGCAAGGAGACTGTTTTGACTACCCAGACACGTTGGATAGAAATCGACACCGATGCCGGCAAAATGCCTGCGTACCTATCGCTTCCCCCCGCGGGCAAAGGGCCCGGCATCATCCTGATCCAAGAAATCTTTGGCGTCAACGCGCATATCCGTGATGTGGCCGATCTTTACGCCAAAGCGGGTTATGCGGTGATCGCGCCAGACATTTTCTGGCGTTCGCAGCCGCGCGTTGAGCTCGATTATGTTGGCGCCGATCGCGAACGTGGCATTAGTTTGATGCAGCAGGTTGACACCGGCAAAACGTTGGGTGATCTGGCGGCCGTCGCACACACTTTGCGCGCGTTGCCCGAATTCAGCGGCAAAGTCGCAAGCATAGGCTATTGTTACGGCGGCTTGTTGTCGTATCTGGCCGCGGCACAAGGCCTGGTCGATATCGCGGTCGCCTATTACGGCGGTGGTATACAAAACAAGTTGGAGCTGGCCGAACGCGTCACTACGCCTATGCTGTTCCATTATGGCGAGCTGGACGCGCATATCCCGCTGAGCGCCGTCGAGCAAATCAAAGCCGCATTCGCCGCGCGCGGCAACGCTGAGTTTCACGTTTATCCGCAGGCCGACCACGGTTTCAACTGCTGGGCGCGCAGCAGCTTCCACCAAAACGCGTCGGCGCTGTCGCTCGGCCGCACGCTGCAGTTCCTGGCAAACCACGCTTAAGCAAGGACGCACACGACACGGCGTTCCGGCTGACGCCGATGTCTGCTTCGCGCCCCCGCGGGGGCGCGACATCCAGCCTTTATACCCTGGTGCTGACGTACTCGGCCAGTGCCAACGAGGCAGTCAAGCCAGGCGACTCGATGCCGAACAGATGGCATAGGCCTTTGATACCGTGTTCCTCCTCGCCCTGTATGAGAAAGTCGGCAGCAGCTTGCCCGGGCCCCACCAATTTAGGGCGTATTCCGGCATAAGCAGGCTGCAAGGCGTGGTCCGGCAATGCCGGCCAATAGCTGCGTATCGCCTCATAGAAACGCGCCGCGCGCTGTGGGTCGACGTCATAATTGATGTGGGTGATCCACTCGACGTCGGGACCGAACTTCGCCTGCCCGCCAAGATCTAGCGTCAGGTGTACGCCCAAACCTGCCTGGTTCGGCATCGGGTATATCAAACGCGAAAATGGCGAACGTCCGCTCAGACTGAAATAGTTGCCGCGCGCTAGAAACAGCGGCGGCACATGGCGCCGCGCCGCCTCCGAGCCGGGGCCGCGCAGGCGCGCCGCAAGTGCGTTGGCTTGCAACCCGGCACAATTGATGACGTGTGCCGCCCGCAGGGTACAGGGGTTCGAATCCGGGTCGAGGACCGTCACCCACAAGCCACCATCCGGTGCGACTTCCATCGCGTCGACCGCGCTACGCAAGGCGAACAAGGCACCGTCGCGCTCCGCGTCACCCTGCAAGGCGAGCATCAATTGATGGCTATCGACAATGCCGGTGCTGGGCGAGAATATGGCGGCCTCGCAGCGCAAGGCGGGCTCCATGGCTGAGGCCGCAGCGGCGTCCAGTACCTGCAGATCAGTGACGCCACACGCCTCGGCACCGGCACGCAAGGCAGCGAGTTGCGCCACTTGGGCCGCTTCGGTCGCCACCAGCAATTTGCCGCAGCGGCGATACGGTACGCGATGTTGCTCGCAGTAGGCATAAAGCAACTGCCTACCGCGCACACAGAGTTTTGCCTTTAACGAATCCTTGGGGTAGTAAAGCCCGGCGTGGATCACCTCGCTGTTGCGCGCACTGATGCCGCTACCGATAACCGGCTCGGCTTCGAGCACCAGCACTTCGCGCCCCGCCCGAGCCAAGGCACGCGCCACCGCCAAGCCCAGTACCCCCGCTCCGATCACCAGACATTCGACTTGATCCATCCCGCCTCCCGCGGCCTCGATCTTGCGCAGCCGGAGCCTGGCTTGCCGTGCCCCCGAAGCGCGCCACAAATTTCCCTTAAATTCGCGAAATACCGGCAAAAAATACCCGAATCTTCGCTAAATCCTCAATGCACACCTTGTTACTATTGTGACGATGAATTTCGCCGCCGTCAGCGGAATTCGTCACCGCCACTCGGTTAAAATGCGTGCTCTTTGAAAGCGGCCCACCCTGGCAGTGGGCCTCGCAGTAAGCGGACCGATACATGTTTAACCGATTAGTATTCACCCCCACCCAGGCCGATGCGGCAATGCGCCTGTTCTGGCGCCATGGCTATCACGGCGCCTCGCTCGACCAGATCGCCCAGACATTGGACCTGACTTTGGAGCAGGTTTTCGCCCAGGTTGGCGGCCGCATTGGCCTGTTTCTGGCGCTCTTGCACCATTATCGCAGCCGCTTGAGCGCAGGAGACTCCGATTTCCTCCAGGCCGACGACACCTTGCTGGCGCTGGAGCGCCTGTTCGCCGGTCTGGCCGCCACGCATGTCAAGGAAGATCTGCCGCCCGCCTATCTGATTCTCGCCACTGCCGGCGAAGTCAGCTCCCAGGATTTGGTACTGAACGCGGCAATTCAGTCCTATTTGGATCAAATTCGAGATATGCTGTCGAGCATCGTGCGTAGCGCGGCTGCCGCCGGGGAACTGGTGGCTGACGTCGACAGCGACGCCGCGGGCGATTTCCTGTTCGGCGCGCTGCTGGCCTTGCGCATGATGCATAAGATCAACGCTGCGCCGTTAGTGCAGCGTCATTTTGTCAGCGGCGTGATGCACTATATCCAGCGCCTGAAACGTGCAACCTCGCTGCCGTTTTTGGAAGAAAACATCAATCCGGCGTAATCTGCGCCGGGATTCTGTTCCGCCGGGCCTGGTCTGGCGGGCTCAACCGGCGAAATGATAAGTGCCTATGGGCAACGGATACGCGCAGTGAGGCCTTCCTACACGTTGGGCAATGTCGCGCAGTGGTCCATGCATGTGCTGGACGCGATCAGCGACGCCATGGTCCATGTCGATGAAAATGGCACGGTCCAGTATCTCAACCCCGAAGCCGAGCGCTTACTCGGCTTGAGCGGCGCGATACTGGAACGCCAAATTCTGTGGGAATGCCTACCCCAATTATTCGATACAGGCACCCGCGACGACATCTGCGCGACCCTGATCACTCAACGCCCCTATCTATTCCAGGCGCATCATACGAACGGCGGCCATCTGCTGCAGTTTCGCGCCCACCCTGCCCCCGGCGGCGGTATCACCCTGCTGTTTCGCGATGTCTCGCAACAAAATCTGGTGGAAGCCCGGCTGGAGCGGCTGGACCGCTTTGACGCCCTGACCTCACTGGCCAATCGCAGCGCGCTATTTACACGCCTTGCGACGCTCGGCCCCGTCGGACCCGCGCGCGCGCAGCCATGCGCCATCGTGCTGATCGATCTGGACCGCTTCAAAGACATCAACGATACGCTGGGCCACGAGGCAGGCGATTTCGTCTTGGTTCAGATCTCCTCACGCATTGCTCAACTGGTCGATAGCGACACCTTCGCCGCACGTCTGAGTGGCGACGAGTTTGTGCTGGTGCTGGAAAACGCTGAGGCCGCGCACGCCCTCGCGCTGGCGGACCAAGCGTTGGCGGCAATCACGCGCCCCATCATGATTGCCGGGCACGATATCGTACTCAGCGCCAGCATCGGGGTTGCGGCCTCCGATGCGCAGTGCAGCGATGGCATGGAATTGCTCAAACGGGCGAGCCAGGCAAGCCGGCAAGCCAAGGACAGTGGACGTTTTTCGGTCGTGGCATATCGTGAGCTCCGGCAGGCCGTGCTTGCCCCTAAATATGAGCGCGAGCGGGAAATTCGCCAGGCCCTGCAAAATGACGAGTTCTTCCTGGTATTTCAACCTCAGATCAGCATGAGCAGCGGCGCGCTGGTCGGTGCCGAGGCTTTGATACGCTGGCGCCATCCACAGCGCGGCGTGGTCGGCCCGGTCGACTTCCTGCCCTTGGCAGAAGAAACACGCCTGATCGTCGACATCGGTAATTGGGTTGTCATGGCCGCAGCACGGCAGGTCGCGGCTTGGCGTGCGGCTGGACTCACACCGCCCCCCATTTCGATCAATGTGTCGGCACGACAGATTTTCGACGGCTCGATCTACCACAGCACCCAAGCCGCGCTCGAACGCCATGACCTGAGTGGCGGAGATCTGGTTCTCGAGGTCACCGAATCGGTTTTTCTCGGCGACGAAGAAAGCTATCGCGCCGTACTGGTCAAGATCGCAGCCCTGGGCGTGCCTATCGCTCTCGACGATTTCGGCACCGGCTACGCCAGTCTGGCGTATGTGGCACGCTTTCCCTTCAGCACCCTGAAAATCGACCGCATCTTCGTCAATGAACTGCTACAGCGGGGCAGCTCGCGTAGCATCGTCCAGGCCGTGATCGCACTGGCCGAGGGACTGAGCATGAAAGTACTGGCCGAAGGTGTCGAAACGCAGCCGCAAGCCGATGAATTGCGCGCACTGGGTTGCGATTTGGCGCAAGGTTTTCTCTATCGGCACGGCTTGCCCGCAGCCCAATTCGCCACCGAATATCTTGGTGCGGCACCCCCAGCTTGATCTGACCCGATACCTTGTCACGATCGACTGCGGAAATAAAATGTGACAGAAACGGGAGACGGAAAGGCCAAGCCTGCGCCTCATCCGCGACACAAGAACGGTAGGTCGCGTAAAATCAGTCATACCGGACGTTTTGTCATCACCCGGCTCAGGCATGGCGGGGTCGTCCCGTCAGTCCAAACGCCTGCCGCAAGCACTGTTGCGCCGGGGCATTTAGTGGAGCACCCAAGATGTATCGATTTATCGCCGCGAGCGCATGCGCACTGATGTTCTGCGCATCGGCCCACGCCCAGTACCGCCCGGGCACCCCGGACGGCGTGGTATCCGACGATTGGCAATTGCAGGCGCACCCGCAGCTCGAATTTGCCGCGTCCAGTACCGATGCCGACCAAAAAGCCAAGATCGCCGACAAGAATCGCAAGGTCGGGGCCGATTCGGGCAAAGAGAATTGCAACCTGCAATGTCCGACGGAGTGGTAAGCGCGGCTTTCGTCAAACAACGCCTGCGCCTATCCGCGTTGCGCCGCAGCGCGTCCCGCGTCGGTCGCGCGCTGAAATCTCTGGGCTACGTGGCGCTACTGGGCTGCGCCTCGATGTGCTTGGCGCACGCTCAACCTGCGGTGCGTTGGGAACTGCAGGTCATCGAGCAGGGCAGCGTGGTCGATGATTTCCACGATATCACCACACTGGGTCAAGCCCGCACAGTCGAGGCAACCCACCCCAGCCGCCACGCCATTGCCTGCCCGTCGCCGGGTGTGAGTGCCGCAGCAGCGCCCGCTAGGCCACTGGAATTCGACCTGACCCGCACCATCACCCTGTCGCCTATCCATCTGGGCGATGACGAAATCACCTTCGCGCTCGATACGCGGGAGATGGTGGAGGATAGTTCAACGAACGTGCCGCATATCGATTGCGCGGCATTGCCGCAGCCGCGCGTGATTACGCTGCATCACCCGGGTCTGGCGGTCAAAAACGGTGACTGGGTAACGCTACCCATCGTCGACCATGATCCAGCGCTGAGCTACCGCATCCAGGCCACGCTGGTTCAACCGTGAGCGCCGATCCGCACACACCCGCTCCGCGCTGCGCGAGCGAATTTGTCGCCCTCACTTGGAATTTGCATAAAGGCCGTTCGCCGCTGGGCTTTAAAGCTTGGGGGGCGATGCAGCATTGGGTGCAAAACCACCCCGCCGACGCCTATTTTTTACAGGAGGCGCAAGCGCGCCGACAAAGCCCCAGCTTCTCGAGTCGAGTCGCGGATGCGCTGCATGCCGCCGGATTGAGCGATGCACCCGGCAGCACAGGGGAAGCCTTATGGGACTGTCAGGCGACCGACATCGCCAATCAACTCAAGCTGCAACTGGCGCTTGGCGACACCGTGGTGCGGCAGTCGCGGCGGCATGGCAACGCGATTCTTTCACCGCACCCGCTCGATCTGGGCGGTCGGTGGGACATCTCCGCGCATCGCTTTGAACGGCGCGGCCTGCTCAGCGCTACGGTGGCAGTCGATGGACATCGCGTCACGCTGCTGTGCGCGCATCTGGCGCTGACACGCGCGGCACGGCTGCGCCAGATGCAATGGATCGCGGACTGGATCGAGACCCACGCGCACAGCGGGCCTTTGATACTGGCAGGCGATTTCAACGACTGGCGCAACGATTCGGAAAGTCTGTTCAGCGCCATCGGCATGACCGAAGTGGCTTCTGCACTGGGCCATCAAGGTAAGACCTTCCCGTCGTTTTCGCCCGCCTTGGCACTGGACAAAATGTTTGTCCGCGGGATGACGCCGCTTGAATGGATTGCGCCGCGCAACAAGACAGCCTGGCTATCCGATCACCTGCCGTATGTGGCGCGCTTACGCATCAGCTGAAGCCGCCACACGCTGCGCCAAGGCCTCGATCACATTGCGTATCACGTCGTCCCATGCGCCCGGCCGCGGCTGACGAAACAGCCGCACGGTCGGGTACCACGGGCTGTCGTCGCGCTCCAGCATCCAGCGCCAATCGGGCTGGAACGGGATCATGATCCACACCGGCTTGCCCATCGCACCAGCCAGATGCGCCACCGCACTATCCACAGTGATCACCAGATCGAGTTGGTCCAGCACCGCAGCCGTATCGCCGAAATCGCGGAAGCGCGCGCCGATCTGCTCGACAGCAGGATAGTGCGCCAGTACGTCGCGCTCGGCGTCGCGGGTTTCGGGTTGGAGCCAATACCAATCGACGCCAGCCACTTCGAACAGTGTCGTCATCCGGCTCAAGTCCATCGAGCGGATCGCGTCGTCGCGATAGCGCGGATTGCCGGAGGCCACCAAGCCCACACGCAGTCGTCCCGATTGGGGTAGGGCGCCGCGCCAGGTTGCGGCATAAGCCGCTGGGGTTTGCAGGTATGGAATCGCGGCTGGAATGGTGTCGAGACGCGTGGCGCAGGCGTAGGGTACGCTCAGCAGCAATACCTGATAGTCGGTCATGGGGCGAGGCTCACCCTGACCTATCACGGTGACGCCCCACTCTTGCGCGCGCGGTGCAATCAAAGATTTGAGCGGACGCTGTACTTCGAGTGTCACGCGAGCGCCCAAGGCGGCGACCAACGGAGCGTAACGCGTGAAATGCAGGGTATCGCCCAGACCTTGCTCGGCCGCCAGCAGAATACTTTTGCCAGCCAGATCTTCGTCCCCGGTCCAATATGCGGGCACCGAGATTTTCATCATATAGCGCGCCGATTCGCGCCATTCGTAGGCACGCCAGCCTTGTTGCAAACGCCCCGCGCGCAGCAACACGCCAGCCTCGTCCAGCCACACCTCATCCCACTCGGGGCGGAGTCGGCGCGCCTCGCGAAAACAGACCAGCGCATCCTTTTCGAGTCGCAGCACGGACAGGGCGCTGCCCATATAGCGATACGCGGGCGCGAAGGTGCTATCGATCTGCAATGCCTTTTCGAACCATTGAATGGCTTCCGCATATTTGCCGAGCTTGCCTATGGCCAGACCATATTCGGCTGCCGCCTCGGGGTCGGCAGGGTTGGCGTCGTGAGCGCGCCGCAATGGGTCCAACGCACCCGCAACGCGCCCCAGCGCCATCAGGCACATGCCACGGCCCAGCAGAGGTTCCGTCGATGCGCTTTGAAAGCGTGCACCTGCATCGAACGCCGCCAGGGCCTCCAGCGGTTGACGCAAAGCCAACAGGGCGCGCCCTCGGACACAATGGGCCTGAGTCAATAACAGGCTATGTTGCTCGGGCAGGGTCCGGCTATCGGGTGGCATCGACGACATCACGTCCAGTGCTTCGTCGTAACGCGAGACGGCAAGCAGTGCACGCGCCAACTTGATACGCAGCTCAAGATCCAGCGCATCCAGCATCAATGCATGCCGTAATGTGTCGATGCCCTGCGGTATCGTGCCGGCGGTTAGCTGGGCCCAACCCAAAGCACGATGGGCACCAGGCAGATCCGGGCGAATCGCAAGCGCGGCCTGGGCGAGTGCGGCTGCATCCTGCGCCTGCCCTTGCCCGAGACGCAGGGCGGATAATGTCAGTAAGGCACGGCACACTGTGCCGGCACCATCGTCGAGCACGGCAAGGCAGGTGGCTTCGGTCACCGGCGCGGCGGGGTGAAAATCGGTCATGGCAGCGTCGAACAGTGTCTGAGTGTCGTGGGGGCAATCTTACAGTGGGCCAGGCTTTGGCGGGGATACGCCGCCGTGCCGAAATCGGGCGGTGAGCGTCTGTAAGCATGGCGCGAGCACATCGCCGCCCTCTGAGGTAAAATACTGGGTTGACAAAAGCCGCCTTCGACTTAGCCTCGGTGCTTTTCGGCGGCCCGGGGGCGGCAGCTAAGCCGCGCACAGTTCACCGACTTACGATTCGACCTTAAGCCATGAGTAATCTGAACCAACAAACCGTCCTTTCCGTTCATCATTGGACCGACACGCTGTTCAGCTTCACCTGCACACGCGATGCGTCGTTCCGGTTCGAAAACGGACAATTCATCATGGTCGGTCTGGAAGTCGACGGCAAGCCGCTGATCCGCGCCTACAGCATGGCCAGTGCGAACTACGAGGAAAATCTCGAATTCCTCAGCATCAAAGTGCAGGACGGTCCGCTGACCTCTCGCCTGCAGCATTTGAAGGTGGGCGACAAGGTCCTGATCGGCAAGAAGCCGACCGGCACGCTGGTGGTGGACAATCTGTTGCCGGGCAAGGTGCTGTGGTTGCTGTCGACCGGTACCGGCCTCGCGCCCTTCATGAGCGTGATCAAGGACCCTGAGGTGTACGAGCGCTATGACCGCGTCGTGCTGACCCATACCTGCCGCTTTATCGACGAGTTGGCATACAAGGAATACATCACGCAATCGCTGCCCAACCATGAGCACATTGGTGATCTGATCCGCGAAAAGCTCGTGTACTACCCGACCGTGACGCGCCAGGAATTTGCGAATCGCGGCCGCATCACCGACTTGATCGAAAACGGCAAATTGTTCGAGGACCTCGGTTTGCCGGCGTTCTCGGTCGAGCGCGACCGCATCATGCTGTGCGGTAGCCCGCATATGCTGAAAGACACCCGCCAACTGCTGAACGCGCGTGGTTTCGAAGAAGGCAGCCACTCCAAACCAGGTCACTATGTGATCGAACGGGCCTTCGTCGACTAAGCGGGCGCGTGGCCGGACATCCTCCGGCCCCCAATCAAAAAGCCATGGCTGGTGCAGCCATGGCTTTTTTTTGCCCTCGACATCCTCCCTCTGTCAGCCGGACCTGGAACGATACGCCATACCAATGCGGCACAACCGGCACCGAAAACGCCCGCCCCAAACAGCCTATAGGTGTATGCACTATGTAAGAATTATTTACCTCGACTATCAGCAAAGGTAAGAACCGGGCTGTAACACGAAAGGTATTTTCCAAGTAAAGAAGAAGAAATCCCTGTTCAAGCTCACCTATAGGGTATTTCCTTGATCATCTGGCATCAATTTGGCTCAAACCTACTGCAGCATAGATCTGGACGAAAAGGTACACCCAGGTAAAAACATTGCCTTTTTTCCGACTCGAATGTCAGCTAAAATGTAAGACTGAATCAGGTAATTTTGAGCCTACAAAACCACCCTGACCCGTCATGCCGGATAAGTCTTTGCCCCGACCAGCGTCGCCTTCCGCTGCCGGCTCGCCCCAGGCGAAGCACGGCGGCATAGGCGCGCGCCGAGCGGCAAACAGCCATGACGCCAGCCCCGGTAGTACCCCCCAAATTTCTCGCGAGGCCGCGCTATGCGCGGCGCGCGAAAGTGAACGGCTGCGCCTGGCCCACGAAATGCACGACAGCTTGGGCGCGCACCTGACCGCATTGCGCCTCGCGATCGCCAGACTGGAACCGCAGTCCGACCGTGACGCCGCCCGCAATCTCGCCGCCTGGGATGCGACGCAACAGGCCCTGGATGCCTTATGCGATGCCAATCGACGCCTACTGGATGACCTTCACGGCTTAGCGCCCAATGCCGGCCTGCTCGCACCCTTGTCGCGCTGGGTCGCGCAATTTCAAACGGCGAGCGGCTTGCCGATCAGCTTGGTCTACAACGCGGACCCGCGCCTGACCCGGTTAAGTCAGGAAGCGGCCACCACACTATTTAGAATTGCTCAAGAAGCGGTCAACAACGCCGCCAAGCACGCCCGCCCAACCCGTCTCGAACTTCGCATCCACACTTCGGCCGAGCGCCTGGAACTCAGCGTGAGCGACGACGGCAACGGTTTTCACGCAAGCCAGCGCGCGCGGCGCGGCCACTACGGTATCGCCGGCATGCGGGAGCGCTGCAAGAGCTGGGGTGGCACGCTGCGAATCACGTCGCGCCCGGGTGCGACTTTGGTCTGTGCACGACTGCCATGGTCCACCTTGCTCGCGCAGAATGACCCCGGTGTCTTGAACGGAGCAGCGCAATGACGTTCAAGATTCTGCTGGTCGACGATCACGCTATCGTGCGTCAGGGCGTGATGCAGCTCCTGATGGACCGCGGCATTGCGTCGCAGGTCGGCGAAGCGGAAAACGGCGCCGAGGCGTTGGCGCGCGCCGATCAATCAGAATGGGACATCGCTTTGTTGGACATCTCGTTGCCGGACATGAACGGCATTGAGGTGCTCAAGCGCTTGCGACGCAAGGCGCCGCGCACGCCGGTGCTGATGTTCAGCATGTATCGCGAAGATCAGTTCGCGGTTCGGGCGCTCAAGGCCGGCGCAGCCGGCTATCTGTCCAAGACCGCCAATACCGCTCAGATGATCATGGCAGTGCAGCAGGTCGCGGCAGGCCGTCGTTATGTCAGCCCCAAAATGGCGGAAGCGCTGGCCGACTATATATCTCTGGACAGCGATCAGCTGCCGCACGAGAAATTATCCGATCGCGAATATCAAACGCTATGCATGCTCGGCTCGGGTAAGCGCCTGACGGACATCGCCCATGCGCTGTCCTTGTCGGTCAAAACCGTGAGCGTGTATCGGACTCGCCTGCTTGAAAAGATGGGGCTGGCGAACAATGCCGAGCTCACTTACTACGTGATGAGCAATCATCTGGTCGACCTCAACGCGCCCAACCCCTGAGCATCGGGTGCGCCGAATCTTACAATAACCTTCCTGTTTTTATGGTATTCGGCGATCGCCCGAATTGCCCACACTGTTTATTTTCTATTGGCTCGAACCCCTTTGTAAGTCCCGTGTATCGGGGCTATCGAGACATTTTTCGCAAGATTTGGAGAGGCGGGGCGCGCACTCATTCTGGACAAATTCAAACTTTTTCTAAAGCTTTGGCTCTCGCTTCCGATAACCCAAGTAACGGTGGCAGCTTGTGAAACGTAATTGATGCCGACGTTACGGCACGTTTTGCCGGAATGCACCAACTCTTGGGAATAGGAGAGATTCAAATGACGACCGTCATCAACACAAACATCGCGTCGTTGATTGCGCAGAACAACCTGCAGAGTACGCAAAACAGCCTGACGAGCGCAATTACCGATTTGTCCTCGGGCTTGAAGATCAACAGTGCTGCTGACGATCCTGCAGGTCAAGCTATTGCAACCAGCTTGCAATCGCAGGTCAACGGCCTGACGCAAGCGCAGAACAACGCGAACAACGGTATTTCGCTGGCGCAAACCGGCCAGAGCGCGTTGACGCAGATTACCGACAACCTGCAAACCATCCGGACGCTGGCCGTCGAAGCATCGAACGCTTCGTTGACCTCGGAAAACCGCGCTTCGCTGAATCAGGAAGTGCAGCAGTCGGTGGCGCAGATCAACACCATTGCGCAAACGACGAACTTCAACGGCGAAAACCTGCTGGACGGCACCTTCGGCCTGCAGAACTTCCAGATCGGCGCGGACTCGGGCCAGGTCATCGGCGTGAATCTGTCGCAAGGCGCGAAGGCCAGCCAGATCGGCGAGATCGATCAAACCACCCTGAGCCTCGAAGGTTCGACGGGTCTGTCGACCAACACCTTCAACGTGTCGGTCAACGATGGCCAAACCGTCTCGGTGGCAAACGCCACGGCCGGCACGGGCGCTGGCGAAAACTCGGACAGCGCGTACGCTGCTGCCGCTGCGATCAACAATTCGGATATCGCCGGACTGACCGCAACCGCATCGAACACGCAACAGTTCTCGCTGACCAACGTGACCAACACGGCGTCCAGCGCAGAAACCTACAATCTGACCATCAATGGCGTCGACATCTTCGGTGCTACGGGTGAATCGGTTGCAGGCGGCGGCTCGCTGTCGAGCACGACGATTTTCAATGCGATCAATGCCGATTCGTCGAGCACGGGCGTGCAAGCCACGTTCAACTCGGACGGCTCGATCAACCTGACCTCGCCGACCGGCGTGGACATCACCGTCAGCGAATCGACCAACGCGACCAACGGCTCGGTCACCGGCGGTCTGTCGAACACGGCGTACCTGCAGAACAGCGCAACCGCCAAGGGCACGTTGAACGCCACCGGCTACGGCACCTCGGCCACGGCACTCAGCACCACCTCGGGCGAATTGCAAGGTTCGATCACCCTGTCGTCGTCCACCTCGATCGCACTCAGTGGTTCGGCGATCACGGCGACGGCGGCTGCCGGCGGTATCGCACTGCAATACGCGAATACCCACAACTCGGCCGACAACCTGATCGATCTGGGCACCACGGTCACCGGTAGTGCTGCTGTCGGTACCGCGGCTGCCGGCATTAAAGGCACCTCGGGCGACCAGTTCATCGTCAACGGCCAATCGATTGTGGTCGGCTCGGCCGGATCGGCCAGCGCGGAAGCGTCGGCCATCGCCACCAGCATCAGCACCAACAGCGTGTTGAAGGCGGAAGGCATCACCGCCAGCACCTCGGCGACCGGTATCCTGACGATTACCGGCGGCACCGAAACGCAAGTCGATATCACGGGTACCGCTAGCGTGATCTCGTCGGTCCTCGGTACCGGCGCATCGTCCCCGACGGTGAACTCGTACCAGGCCGCAACCTCGGGTTCGTTGGCAGGGATTTCGGTGGCAACGGTAGCAGACGCACAAGCCGCGATCGAAACCATCGACTCCGCCCTGAACCAGGTCAGCACGCTGCAAGGTCAGCTCGGTGCAGTTCAAAACCGATTCACCTCGGTTATCTCGAACTTGACCGCGTCGACGCAGAACGCATCCTCGGCGCAGTCGACGATTCAGGATACGAACTACGCATCGGCCACCTCGCAGCTGTCCCGAGCCCAGGTCTTGTCGCAAGCGGCAACGGCGATCATCGCCCAAGCCAACCAGTTGCCGCAGCAGGTTCTGAAGTTGCTGCAGTAATCGGTTAGCAGGTTACGGCTGGCACTTCGGTGCCAGCCGATTTTTGCTTCAGGGTCGTATGCAAGCCGCCGTAATAAGACGTTTCTTGATAAAATTCAGCTTCTGCCCAGGGGTTTGCGTATCATAGGCAGGCTCGCTGCTCGAATCGCGCATCACGGTTGCATTCGGCGGCAAATCAGCCGACTGCAAACAAATGGACGGGTCATCTCGCCACGACAGCCGGATTGTAATATTCGTACAGCAAGCAGGCGTTTTTCGGTAAATATTGTGCACCTCGCCGCCGCATTGACGCTGCTTACTCAGTAGAGGCCTAGTATGTCGTCCACCATTTCCTCGGTCAACTCGACGCCTACAGCCAGTTCCACCAGCACCGGCACCACTTCGGTGCCATCCGGTTCGTCCATCATTTCCTCCGCCGGTATCGGCCTGGGTTCGACCTTCCCAATCAGCCAGGTATTGACCGGTTTGTTGGAAGTCGAAAGCATCCCGCTGACGCAGCTGCAAAATCAAGTTTCCGGCATCCAGACCGAAATCTCCGCGTATGGCCAGCTCAATTCCGCGCTGTCGACATTCCAGAGTACTGTCCAGGCCCTGAATCTGCCGACCGACTACGAGGTCTACTCGGCAAGCTCCAGCAGTACCAGCGTCGTGACGGCCGCGGCCGTCGCCGGCTCGGAAACCGGCACGTACAATGTCGACGTGACCCAGCTGGCCAAACCACAAACGCTGGTCGCTGCCGCACAGACCAGCGAAAGCTCGGATCTGGCCACAGACACCGGTACCGCTACCGTTACCTTCACCTTCGGCACCACGACCGGCACGGGTAGCAGCAGCACCTTTACGCCGAACGACTCGCAGGCGAGCGGCAGCATCACGATCAACAGCAGCAATGACACCCTGTCCGGCATCGCCAATGCGATCAACGCCGCAGGCCTGGGTGTCACCGCGCAGATTGTCACGACCGGCAATTCGGCGGATCCGTACACGCTGGAACTTAGCGGCACCTCGACCGGCGCCAACGAAGGCTTCCATATTTCGGTCAGCGGCGATTCGAATATTTCGTCACTGTTGAGCTATCCCTCCTCGGGCAGCGGCGGCCTGACGCAAACGCAGAGCGCCCAGAACGCCGAACTGACGGTCAACGGCTTGGCGGTCACCAGCTCGACCAATACCAACACGGCATTGCCTGGTATCGTGCTGCAGTTGAACCAGACCGGCACGTCGACGGTGACGGTATCGCAGAACATTTCTGCGATCGAAACCAATATCAATAATTTCGTCTCGGCGTACAACACGCTGCAGTCAACTATTGCTTCGCTCACGGCCTACAATCCCAGCGGTTCCAACGGGCCACTGATTGGCGACGCGACAACGCAAAACATCCAGACCCAGCTGCAACAGATTATCGCCAGCTCAATTGCCGGCACGGGCGGCGGGTTGTCGTCGCTCAGTTCGGTCGGGATTGCACTGAGTTCCGATGGGACGTTATCGGTCAACGACACCACCTTGGTGCAGCAACTGCAGAGCAACGGCAGCGAATTTGCCGGCCTGTTCGGGACCGCAGGGTTCTCGACCAACTCCAGTGTGTCGTATGTGACGGGCTCGAGCAGCACGCAAGCCGGCTCGTATCAGGTCGATATTACGCAAGCGGCCAGCCAGGGGACGGCAGTTGGCTCAACGGCATTGGCGTCGTCGACGGTGCTGTCGGCCGCCACGCCCCTGACCGTCACAGTCAACGGCACCGCCGCCAATATTACGATTCCTGCCGGTACCTATACGCAAGGCCAATTGGCGACCGAGATCGAAAATCTGGTCAATACCAATTCGGCGATCGAAACGGCGGGCTATTCCGTCGACGCAGCGGTCAACAGCACGACCGGCATCCTTAGCGTGACGTCGACTACCTGGGGCAGCACGTCGTCCGTTGATATCAGTGGCGACGGTGCGGCGCAATTATTCGGCACCGTAACCAGCACCGCCGGCAAAAATGTCGAAGGGTCGATTGGTGGGCAGGTGGCCACCGGTAGCGGGCAAACCTTGACAGCCGCCAGCGGCCCTGCGGCCGGATTGGAGGTCAACGTAACCGGCACCTCGACCGGCAGTCTCGGGGTGGTAAATTACTCGCTCGGTTATGCCTCGCAACTGAATAACGTGATTGCCGCAGCCACCGCATCTTCGACCGGATCGATCGCCACTGCGACCGCGCAGCTGAATACGCAGATCTCCGGTATTGAGACCCAGGAAACCACGTTGCAGCAGTATATTGATCAGGTCCAGGCTCAGTATCAAACCGAGTTCACCGCGCTCGACGCCACGTTGTCGCAGTTGAATTCGACCTCGACCTTCCTGCAGGAAACCTTCAACCCGACCAGTTCGAGTTGATCAGCGCAGTATCGCCGGTTCGCACTTTGTTCACAGGGCGCCTCATCTATCAGGCCCCAAGCGCAGTAAGGAGAGTTTTATGTATCAACCGCCAAACTCCGGAGTGAACGCTTACGCTAAAGTAAGCCTGGAAAGCAATGTGATCGGGGCCAGCCCCCATGAATTGATCACACTGCTATTTCAGGGGGCGCGCCGGGCGATTTCACTTGCGCGTGTTCATATGCAGCGCCGTGACTTTGCCGCCAAGGGCAAAGCCGTGGGCCACGCAATCAATATTATCGGCGGGGGCCTGCAACAATCGCTGAACCTGGAAAAAGGCGGCGATCTGGCAATGCGGCTCAACTCGCTGTATGACTACATGACACGCCGCCTGCTGGAAGCCAGCCTGAAAAATGACGAGTCTATCCTGAACGAAGTCGACGGCTTGCTCGCGACGATCGAGGAAGGCTGGGTTGCGATCGGCACGAACCCGATGCCCGCTGGCGCGGCGACGGTTCAAAAGTCGACCGCCACCGCCTGATATGGAAACTGTCGAACAGCTGTTTCAACGCTACGAGGCGATCGCGGCGGTGGTCGGTGACATGCTGAGCGCTGCCCGCGCCGATCAGTGGAACACCTTGATACAACTGCAGGAACAGTACACGGCATTGGTCGACAGCTTGCGCCCGGTCGATGCCACCTTCGATCTGGACGAGGCGCAACGCACCCGTAAACACGAGTTGATACGCCGTATCCTTGCCGACGACGCCGCCATTCGCGACCTCATCACGCCACGCCTGGCCAGGCTGTCCGCGCTCCTCTCCAGCAGTCGCCAATCGCGCGCCCTGCAGGAAATGTACGGGGTCAAATCCAAACATAGAGCTTGAGCGGCACGCCGAACTCTGCTTAACTACAAGAGCCGGCCTCCATCTGGAGCACGGCGTGTTGGCGCTGCCTTGGCGTAGCGCCGCCCCACGAACGCTCTCACCTCTTCCTCTAGGCAGCGACCATGAACGGGCTGGATCCGATCATCGCAACGACTCTTGCCACCCGCATCGATAGCTTGTTGAATGCGGTGTCGGGCAGTGTCGGATCGACGCAACCGTCCACCGGAGCACCACAGAACGTCTCCACACCCGTCCCCTCGACCGGCGCGGGCGCGAATCAGACTGGACAAGCCGGCAATAATCAGGCGCCGACGTCGGCCGCGACCTCGCTCAGCAACACAGCATTGACCCTTGCCGCCATCCTGCGTCTGGACGCGGCGCTGCTGGCGGGCACCGGCCCTCAGCAGCAGACAACCTTGTTGCAAACACCGCCATCCGAAGCGAACGCATCCGCCGAACAAAGCGCCGCCGCCGGGGCGCAAACTGCGGCGCAGAGCACCGAAGCCAGTCTGGCCGAAGCCGCGTTGGAGACTCCAACTACGCTGCTTGAGGCCGCAGCAGCAGATGGCACCGCCAATAGTGGCGCGGCAGCGCTGTCAGCCGAAGCCGGCACTAGCGCGGACGCAGCCACCGATCTCAGCGCAGCGCTCAGTACCGCCGCAACCACGGCCAGCGCGGCCACCCAGCCGACAGCCGGCAGCGATGCACTCAGCGCAGCGTTGAACAACGCGCTGCAGCAGACCCTGGGCAACAGCGGTTTGTTCTACGAATCCCATCTGGCTCAATGGTTATCGGGCGAGCGCAGCAGCGACAGCTTGCAAAACGAACCCCAGGCCCAACTCGGCAACAACGTCAATACGGCAACGCCAGCGACGCCCGGACAGAGCGGCCCGTCGCCCCTGGCCGATAAGCTAAGCGAGTCGATTTCGAATTTTTTCAGCGCCGGCGCCAGTGCGGGCGAAGCGAATGGCGCGTCCAGCCCGGGCGCTGCGGCCGTGGCGGGTGCGGCGCGCAGTGGCCTGGAGCAAGCAGGAGTACCGATCCACCCCGATTCCGTGGCGCTGGTCCGGCAGCAATTGGACTTGCTCGCCACCTCGCATTATCAGTGGAATGGACAGGCCTGGCCTGGCACTAAAATGAGCTGGGAAGTCGAGCGGCGTGACGGCGAAGGCGGCACGGCGGCAGACGGCACACAGGTCTGGCACACACGGATTTCGCTCGAATTGCCCCAGTTGGGCAAAGTCGACGCCGTGCTCGCACTGTCCGGATCACAGCTCACGGCCAGGATCACGGCCAGCCCCGAAAGTGCCCCGACCCTGAGCAACGGCAGCAACGAGTTCCGTCGACGTGCGGCGCAGGCGGGCATCGATCTGACCTCGCTGCAAATTCGCAGCGCCACGGATACGCCAGAGGAAGTCAGCACCGATCTCGCACCGCTGGCAGACAGCGCGCCGACCTTTACGCCGTCCGCAGATACCGCCGTGTTGCTGCAGGCTTACGCGCGTGGAGGCCGACGATGACAGCCAAGCCGGACGACGGTCGCCGCAGCGCGGTGGCGCTTAAATACGACCAGAGCAGCAACGAAAAGGCACCGCGCGTGGTGGCCAAAGGCTATGGTCTGGTCGCCGAAATGATTATTCAACGGGCGCGAGAAGAAGGCTTATTCGTGCACGAATCGCCGGAGATGGTGTCACTATTAATGCAGGTTGATCTGGACAGCCATATTCCGCCCTTGCTGTATCAAGCCGTGGCGGAGCTATTGGCCTGGCTGTATCGGCTGGAGGCAGGCAAGCCCAGCGAAGACGGCCCGCCCGTCTTCAAACGCTCATCTGCATGATGTCGTTGTAGGCGGTCACCAACTTATTGCGCACCTGGACGGCAGTCTGAAACTCGATATTCGCCTTTTGCCCGTCCAGCATCACGTCGTTCAAGCTGACATCGGGTGACCCCAATTCGAAGGCCTTGGCCTCGCTGGCCGCGCCTTGTTGGGATGCGTTGACCTTCTCCAGCGAGTTCTTCAGATAACTCGCGAAATCACCTGAGCCGGCCACATCGTCGGCCGTCGCGGTGCTGCCCGTGCCGGCCGCCTGGCCCGCCATCGCCTGCATTTGTTGCAGTGCGGAAGCCATCGGATTGACTGCTGAGACCATGATTCCTCCCTGAGCATGCGGCAAAAACCCCGGACGGTTTTCGGCAAGTAGGACAATAGCACCGCCCCGACACGTTTTACCCTCGAATTTAATGGGTAAATTCGCTTCTATTCAGGTGATGCACAGGCCGCATTCAGTCGATAATGCAGAGGATGGCGTCTGTGCGCCCGGCGTTTTCGTGGTCCGCGCGTCATCTTTTCTGGAATCGGAGACAAGACTTTGCCTATCGCCCTCTTTTCTGACGCCTGGACCGCGAGCCCGGTTCTGTCGCGAGGCGTCCGATGAGCGACGTGCAACCGCTGGCAGGCGGCGTCACGGCCCCCCCTGAGGCCGAGAAACTGACTGTTCTGCAGCAAGTGCGCGCGAACCCGCGGGTGCCGGCCATGATCGGCGCCGCGCTGGCGGTCGCGCTCGGCATCGCGCTGTATCTCTGGACCCGGGCGCCCGACTACCGGGTGCTGTATAGCAATTTGTCCGACCGCGACGGCGGTGCGATCATCACGGCCCTGCAGGCGATGAACGTACCCTATCAATTGTCCGAAAGCGGCAACGCCATTCTGGTGCCGACCAATCTGGTGGCCGACTCGCGCCTGCGTCTCGCGCAACAGGGCCTACCCAAAGGTGGCTCCGTCGGCTTTGAGTTGATGGACACGCAAAAGTTCGGGATCAGCCAATTCGCCGAACAGCTCAACTATCAGCGCGGCCTGGAAGGCGAACTCGAACGCACGATTTCCTCGATCGCGTCAGTGCAGTCGGCCCGCGTGCATCTGGCCATTCCCAAGCAATCGGTTTTCGTGCGCGAGCAGCGCAGCCCATCGGCATCGGTGCTGGTCGATCTTTATCCGGGCCGGGTACTTGACGACGCGCAAGTCAGCGCAATCGCGCATATGGTCGCAGCGGGCGTGCCCGATATGCCGCTGTCGAACGTCACGATCGTTGACCAGAATGGCAATTTGCTGACCGCGCCCAATACCGCCAATGGCCTGGACGCAACCCAACTGAAGTACGTCAAACAAATCGAAGACGACGCCCAGCAGCGCATTCAAGCCATCCTGGCGCCGCTCTACGGGATGGGCAATGTACGCGCTCAGGTCAGCGCCGACATCGACTTCTCGCATGCCGCACAGACTGCGGAAACCTACGACCCGAATCCAACGCCCGCTTCGGCCACGGTACGCAGCCAGCAATTGAATGAAGCTTCCGATGTGGGCGCACGCCCCACCGGTGGCGTGCCTGGCGCATTGTCCAACGCGCCGCCGCTACCGGCCAGCGCGCCACTGCAAAGTCCGGCACCGGCCAGCGGCGCGAGCGGTGCCAGTGGCGCCAGCGCGATCCAGGGACCGATCAGCGTGCGTAAGGACGTGACCACCAATTACGAAGTCGACAAGACCATTCGTCACGTCGACCAGCCCATGGGCGGCATCAAACGCCTGTCGGTGGCGGTGGTGATCAATTACCGGCGCCAGGTCGACGCCAACGGCAAAAGCCAGATGGTGCCCCTGAACCCGCTGCAGTTGGCTCAGACCGAGCAGTTGGTGAAAGACGCGATGGGTTTTGACGCCGCGCGCGGCGACGTGGTCAACGTCGTCAACAGCACTTTCACCACCGGCGACGATCGCATCACGGGGCCGGAACTGCCGTTCTGGAAGCAACCCGACAATATCGATTACGCCAAGAGTCACTTCAAGTACGTGATCTATTTCCTGATCGCGCTCTACTTGTATTTCGGCCTGTGGCGGCCATCCATGCGCAAGTTGTTCAAGCAACCCGAACCGCCGCCGGCGGAACCGGCGCTGCCGACCTCCATGGAACTGGACGAAGATGGTCTGCCGATAACGGAAGAAGTGGCCGCGGAACTGGCTGCTGCCGAGGAAGCGAGCGTTGCCGCGATGTCCTCGTATCAACGCAATTTGGCTGCGGCTCGGCAGCTGGCCAAGGACGATCCCCGTATCGTCGCAACCGTCTTGAAGGCATGGGTGTCCGATGAACGCTGAAGGCATACAACGTAGCGCGCTGCTGCTGATGTCCATCGGTGAGGACGAAGCGGCCGAGGTGCTGAAATTTTTGGCGCCGCGCGAAGTGCAGAAGATCGGTGCCGCCATGGCGTCGATCAAGAACGTCACGCGCGACCAATTGGAAGAGGTACTGCAAGACTTCTGCACTGAAGCCGAACAGCACTCGGCCGTTAACTTTGTCTCCGACGACTACATCCGCTCGGTGCTGACCAAGGCATTGGGTAACGATAAGGCGGCCGGCCTGATCGAACGTATTTTGCAAGGCGGCGACACCAGCGGGATCGAAGGCCTGAAGTGGATGGATTCAGCGGCAGTGGCTGAGTTGATACGCAACGAACATCCGCAGATCGTCGCCACGATCCTGGTGCATCTGGACCGCGATCAAGCCTCGGAAATTCTCAGTTTCTTCACCGAGCGGCTGCGTAACGACGTGATACTGCGGATCGCGACACTGGACGGGATACAGCCGGCCGCGCTGCGCGAACTGAACGATGTGCTGACCAAGTTGCTGTCAGGTAGCGACAACATCAAGCGCAGCCCGATGGGCGGCATCCGCACCGCGGCGGAAATCTTGAACTTCATGGGCAGCGCCAACGAAACGTCGGTGATCGAGAATATCAAGACCTACGACAATGACTTGGCGCAGAAGATCATCGATCAGATGTTCGTGTTCGAGAATCTGCTCGATATCGACGACCGCGGCATCCAGAGCCTGCTCAAGGAAATCGAGTCGGAATCCTTGATCATCGCTTTGAAAGGGGCCCCGCCCGAGTTGCGCGACAAGTTCCTGACCAATATGTCGCAGCGCGCCGCCGATCTGTTGCGCGAAGACCTCGAGTCGCGCGGACCTGTGCGGGTATCGGAAGTCGAGACCGAACAGAAAAAGATTTTGCAGATCGTACGGCGCTTGTCGGATGCGGGCGAAATCGTGCTTGGGGGCAAAGCTGATGATTCCTTTGTTTAACCTCACTCACGGTCCGGCCGTCGACGGAGTCGCGCCATGAGCTCGAGCCGCTCCACCCCGAAGGTACAACTTTCAGCGTATCAACGCTGGGAGATGGCCTCGTTCGACCCACCGCCGCCCGTGGTGCCGGAAGTGGTCGTGCCGCCCGATCCCTATTTGGGCGAGCTTGCGCAGCGCCGCGAGCAGGCTCATCAGGAAGGCTATACGGCGGGCTATGCTGACGCGCAGGAAAGCGGCTTTGCCGCAGGGCGCGAGCAGGGTTTCAAGCAAGGTCTGATTGAAGCGCAGGCAGAAGCCGCCGTGCTACGCAGTGTATCCAACGCGTTTGCCGAAGCGTTGCGCGCAGCCGAAGCGGAAATCGCCGAGAATCTGGTCACACTGGCCTTCGACATTGCCCGCCACGTGGTCGGCCAGAATATCGCCATCGACCCCTCTTGCCTCGTCAATGTCGCGCGTCAATTGGTCGAGTCCGAACCGACCCTCAAGGGCAATCAGCATCTGATCGTCAATCCGGCAGACCAACCCATAATCGAAGCCTATCTCAGAGACGAGCTGGTGGCCGATGGCTGGACGGTACGTGCCGATCCCTCGATCGAACGAGGTGGATGCCGCGCGTACGCCGAGACGGGTGAAATCGACGCGACCGTGAAAACGCGCTGGGAGCGCGTTGCTGCCGCCATCCGTCGGAATGAGCCATGGTAGAGCCCTCGTCCATCGCCGCCGATGCAGATGACCTGGCCGTGCTGGCCGGTGCTGCTGCGGCTGTACCGCGCGATGCGGTGGACGAACTCGCCGAAGACCTCGACCGCTGGACCGAACTGGCCCGCCACCAAGTCGGCGCGAAGCGCACCGTGGCCGAACTGGAGGCCGAACTGGAAGCGCATCCCGAACAGGATCTCAGTGAGCTCGAGGACGCCGAACCCGCCGCGGTAGAAACGCCGCCCGCCGACATGCCCACCGAGACAGCGGATGCCGACGGCGCCGAAGCCGCCCATGACCCCGATCCCGTACCCGGCGATGTCCCGGGTGATCCTCCCGCTGATGTACCGGGCGATTTCCCGGATGCGCCGCCTCCCCAAGACGATCCCGCCGAGGAAAGCCGCGCCGAAGTGCTCCAGTTTCCGCAGCCCGACCCCGCGCTGGCCGACAATCGTCACTTGAATCGCTGGCATGCCGCGCTCGATCAGGCCCGCGATGGCCTCGCGCGGGCCAATCCGATCCGCTCCTGCGGTCGCCTGACGCGCGCCGCAGGCCTGGTGCTGGAGGCAGTCGGGGTACGTATGCCCGTCGGTGCCGGCTGCATGATCGAACTGCCGCCCGGCAATACCACCACGTTGGCCGAAGCCGAAGTGGTAGGTTTTGCCGGCGATCGCCTGTTCCTGATGCCGACCACCGAAGTCTCCGGCCTGCTGCCGGGTGCGAGGGTCTATCCGCTGGAACTGGCGCCGGTACTCGACCCCTACGCGGGCGCCAAGCGTCTGCCGGTCGGCATGGGCATGCTGGGACGTGTGGTCGACGCAAACGGCAGGCCTCTCGACGATCTCGGCCCGCTGAATACCAACCAGGATGGCCCGCTCTCGGCACCCACCATCAACCCGCTGCTGCGCGATCCGATACACGAAGTGCTCGATGTCGGCGTACGCGCTATCAACGCCTTATTGACGGTGGGACGCGGCCAACGGATGGGTTTATTCGCCGGTTCGGGGGTCGGCAAGTCGGTTCTGCTTGGCATGATGGCCCGCTATACCAGCGCCGATGTGATCGTGGTTGGCCTGATCGGCGAGCGTGGCCGCGAAGTGAAGGAATTCATCGAACAGATTCTGGGCCATGAGGGTCTGGCGCGCGCGGTCGTCGTCGCGGCGCCAGCGGATGTGTCCCCATTGATGCGTATGCAGGGTGCCGCCTACGCCACGTCGCTTGCCGAGGCATTTCGCGATGCCGGCAAGAATGTGCTGCTGATCATGGATTCCTTGACCCGCTACGCCATGGCTCAGCGTGAAATCGCCCTGGCCATCGGCGAGCCGCCGGCGACCAAGGGTTATCCGCCATCGGTATTTGCCAAGCTACCGATGTTGGTAGAACGTACAGGAAATGGCGAAGCCGGTGGCGGATCGATCACGGCGTTCTATACTGTTCTAACCGAGGGCGACGACCAACAGGATCCGATCGCCGACGCAGCGCGCGCGATTCTGGACGGCCATATCGTGTTGTCGCGCACTTTGGCGGAATCGGGTCACTATCCGGCGATCGACATCGAAGCCTCGATCAGCCGGGCCATGGCGTCCTTGGTCAATGATGCGCAGTTCGATATGGTGCGGCAATTCAAGCAGATGTTGTCACGTTATCAACGTAATCGCGATCTGATCAATGTCGGTGCTTATGCGCAGGGACGCGACCCGCTGCTCGACCGCTCGATTGCCTTGTATCCTCGGATCGAAGCATTCTTGCAACAACGCATGAATGAACGCTGCGATCACGCCACCAGTGTGGCCCAGTTGTCCATGCTGATCCGCTGACAGGGTAGGGAGAACAGATCGAATGAAGCAGACGCTGCCGCTGAAAATGCTGATAGAACTGGCCCAGGCTGAGGTCGACGATGCGACGCGCAGACTGGGCACCCTGCAGCAGCAACGCAACGACGCGCAACGTCAACTCGATGCGCTGACCCAGTATCGCGACGAATATCGGAAAAAGCTCACGCAGGACGCACAGAGCGGCATCGATGCCGCCAATTGGCGCAATTTCCAGCAGTTTATCGATACCCTGGATGTGGCCATGAGCCAGCAACGCAGTGCCGTCGACGCATCCGAGGCGCGTCTGCATGCGGGCCGTCTCGATTGGCAGACTCGCAAGCAGAAACTCAATTCCTTCGAGACTTTGCAAGACCGGGCGCAGCAACGAGAGAATGTACGTCTGGCACGGATTGAACAGCGCGAATCGGATGAATTCGCAGCCAAGTCGGCACGCCTGCGCGGCGGCCTCAACTTTGAATAACGTAGTTCGACGCTTCAGGAAGGTGCCATGTTACAAGCCAGCCCACTAAACGGTATTGCCTCTGCCTTTACGCCGGACAGCACGGCCAGCACGCAATCGCCGACGTCCGCCAACAGCTCGAACTTCAGCCAGACTCTGCAAAATGCTCAGAGCACCGCCGCACAACAGCAACAGCAGGCGGCCCAACAAGCGGCTGCGGCGCAACAGGCCGCCAATGCTCAACAGCAGGCGCAGCAACAAGCACAATTGCAGGCGCAACAACAGGCTCAGCAAGCTCAGCAGGCAGCGCTCGCCGCGCGCCAGGCCGCAGCACAGGCTAGTGCGGCCGCCAGCAGCGCAGCGCAGGACAACGCGTCGAACGCTCAGGCGGCGCAACAAGGGGCCCAACAGATACAGCAAGCCGACCAGTCCACCCAGGACGACAGCGGCGACACGACGGCTTCCAGCGACTCGACTCAGGGTACATCGGCCACCGCCAGCAGCGCCGCCAGCAGTGCCTCTCAAGCCAGCGCCAGCAGCACCCCCAGTCACAGCTCGGCTGCGCCGGCATTGGCGGCCAACACAGACGCGATTGCGGCAATCGCGGCGGCCTTGCAGTCCGCCGATGCCGCCAACAACGCCGTCACGAGCGCAACCAGCAGCAACGGCAAGGGTGCTGCGGCGGTCGGTGCAACGGGTAGCGCCTCCGCCAGTTCGGCCGCCAACACCGCTGCCAGCAGTGCCGCAAGCGCCGCGCTCAGCAATACTGCCGCCAACCTGACCAACCAAGGGGCCAGCGCTGCGCCCTCCAGCGGCGCTTCATCGGGGAACTCGCTGACCAAAGGGCTGGGCCTGAACGGCGCCTTCGCCAGCGCCGGGAAAGACGCGTCGACGGGCGCCACGCCGCATGCCTCGGTGGCTGCTGAGCTCAAAACGGCAGCGACGCCGACTGTCAGCTCCCCCTCGCCCGCTGCGGTATCGACATTGGCCAATGCCAATACGAATGCCGATGCATCCCAGGGGAACGGCCAGCCACTGAATCAAAACGCGTTATCGACCCTGACCAATCAGACGGCGGCAGCTCAGGCTGTTGCGGCCACCCAACCCGCCGTGGCCAATGCGTCGGCGGCGGCAAGCCCGCAAGTCGTGGCGGCTGGCGACGACGCCACGCTGCAGGTCAACACGCCATTAAGCAGCCCGGATTGGAGCAACGACTTTTCCAGCAAGGTGGTGTTTCTCAGCAACGCCCACCAACAAACTGCTCAGTTGACGCTGAACCCACCCGATCTGGGTCCGCTGCAGGTAGTGCTCCAGGTATCTGGCACCCACGCGCACGCGGTCTTCGTCTCGGAGCACCAACAAGTCCGGGACGCGGTGGAGCAGGCGTTGCCGAAGTTGCGCGACCAGATGGCGGCCGGCGGCCTGGGACTGGGTAGCGCCACCGTGAGTGACGGCTCGTCCAACTCCGCCTTCTCCCAGAACAGCGGCAGTCAAAGCCGCGGCGGCGACTCCGGTGGTGGTGCGGGTACCACGACGGCGACCGTGGCGGCCAGCACCGGCACCACCACCAGCAAGACGGCAGACGGTTTGGTCGACACTTTCGTCTGATCCGTCCCATCCTATCCTTGGCGAAGTCCGGTACCGGCCTGCGCGCCGGTCACCCTGTCGAGCGCCGATTATTGCGGCGCCGCAAAATATCCCGTAGCCTGCTCAAGGTATTTCATTTCTCGCCCGTTAACCCGTGTAGGGGCTAATTGGGCGAGTGTTGCATTTATCGATGCAGACGCCCAAACTTAGTTAGCTGGGCGCCTTGGACGCCGCGCATGCTGTCCAGGCGCCAACAAATAAAAAGCTGAGTCGATTTAAGCCTTCTGTTTAAGCAATCGGCAACGGATTTTTTAGCGACAATTCATCCTAGAGGATCGAGGTAAAACATGGCAACAAGCGCGACCCCACAGGCAGCTCCTCCGCCGCCAGCCGCCCATGGAGGCGGGACGCTGAAATTGATCATCATCGCAATGGTCGTTCTGATGCTGTTGATCGTAATGGCCGGCGCCGCCTATTATTTTCTGGTGCTCAAGGCCGCGCCGCGCGCTGCGGCAACGCCCCAGCAACAGCAGGCTCAGGTGGTCGACAACAGCCAGCCGCCCGTGTATTTCGCGCTGGATCCTTTCACGGTCAACCTGCAATCGGATGACGGTGAACGCTACCTTCATATCGGACTGACGCTGCAGTTGTCCGATCCCAAGGCGTCGGATACTTTGAAGGAACATATGCCGGAAATTCGTAGCCGGATTCTGCTGCTGCTGTCCAACAAGCATCCGTCCGACCTGGCGACGCCTGAAGGGAAAACCGCGCTGATCAGCGAAATCAAGGCTCAGATCGAAGAACCGTTTTCACCTGGGGGCCCCCGCAATCAGGTGAACGACGTGTTGTTCACCGATTTCGTGGTGCAGTGAGCGGATCATGTCCCACGAGGAGTTCCTTTCACAAGAAGAGGTCGATGCCCTACTGAAGGGTGTCACCGGCGAGCAGGATGCCGCGGTCGAAACAGGCGACCAGGGTGGCATTCGCACGTACAACATAGGAACTCAAGAACGGATTGTGCGTGGGCGTATGCCCACGCTGGAAATCATCAACGAACGTTTCGCCCGCCTGTTTCGCGCGGGGCTGTTCACTTTTATGCGCCGCACCGCGGAAATTTCGGTGGGTCCGGTCAAAGTGCAGAAGTACAGCGAGTTTATTCGCAACCTGCCCGTGCCGACCAACTTGAATCTGGTGCATATCAAGCCCTTGCGCGGCACGGCCTTGTTCGTGTTCGACCCCAATCTCGTGTTTCTGGTGGTCGACAACCTGTTTGGCGGCGACGGTCGTTTTCACTCGCGGGTCGAAGGTCGGGACTTCACGCCGACCGAGCAACGTATTATTTTGCGGCTGCTGAATCTGGTGTTTGAGCATTACATGGCGTCCTGGAGGCCCGTGTATCCGATTGAGCTCGAATACGTCCGCGCGGAAATGCACACGCAGTTCGCCAACGTGGCCACGCCCAACGAAGTCGTCGTGGTCACCACGTTCACGATCGAACTTGGCCCGGCGGGCGGCCAACTGAACATCTGCATGCCCTATTCGATGATAGAGCCGGTGCGCGACCAGCTTTCCAGCCCGCTGCAGGGCGAGGCGCTGGAAGTCGACAAACGGTGGATCCGGATGCTGTCGCAACAGGTGCAGACAGCGGAAGTGATGCTGCAGGTGGAACTCGCCCAAATCGGGACGAATTTCCAGAACATCCTGAATATGCAAATCGGCGACGTGATACCGCTCAATATGCCGGAATCCGTGACTGCCAAGATCGATGGGGTGCCGGTCATGGAGTGTGCGTACGGCACCTTCAATGGCCAGTACGCATTGCGGGTACAACGCCTGATCAGCGCCGCCGACACGAGTCGGGAATCTGCGGAGTAGGAACGCAACCTTGAACAAGGACGTATTCGATGAGTGATGTCAATTCAGAAACCGGGCTCGACGATTGGGCCAGCGCGCTAGCCGAACAAACCGCATCAACCCCGGAAACCCCGGCTGCGGCAGCGTTCCAGCCTTTAACTGGCGCCACCCCGACCGCGACCCATAACGATATCGATCTGATACTCGATATCCCGGTGCAGCTCACCGTCGAATTGGGCCGGACCAAGATCGCGATCAAGAACCTGCTGCAATTGGCGCAGGGTTCCGTGGTCGAATTGGACGGTATGGCGGGCGAGCCGATGGACGTGTTGGTCAATGGCTGCCTGATCGCACAAGGCGAAGTGGTGGTCGTCAACGACAAGTTCGGGATCCGTCTGACCGATATCATCACGCCGTCTGAGCGCATCAGGAAGCTCAATCGATGAGTTTGCGTTCGGCCATCCTTGCCGTGCTGTATCGACCGTATTGCGCGGGGGTGCTGCTGGGATCGTATGTCAGCGCCGCCCTGGCCGCGGAACCTCGCGTTGCCAGCGGCACGCTGGTTACCCCCGCGGTCGGCGCGGGCGTTTCCGTGCCCAGTCTTGGCATCGCCAGCCTGTTGCAGACCCTGATCGGCTTGGCGGTGGTGCTTGGCATCGTACTGGGCATCGCCTGGCTGGCGCGGCGCTTTGGCTTGCAGACGCCGCGGCTGGGCAGCGCGGTCAAGGTGGTCGGCGGCGTCATGCTGAGCGGCAAGGAACGCGTGGTCGTGGTGGAAATTCAAAATACCTGGCTGGTGTTGGGCGTGGCCCCCGGACAGGTCAGCATGTTGCATAGCCTGCCCGCCCAGGCACAGCAGCGCCCGACTACGCCGTCTGCCTCGGCTTTCGCGGATCGCCTGCGCGAATCCCTGGGCATGCGCTCCGACACCCGCTCCGGGTCGAACAAGACGCCTGGTCGCGATATGCCGTGATGCGAACCGGTTTGGCTATTCCCATGTTGAAATCGTTCTTATCCCGCGCGCCGCGCTTTGCGCCCTGGTTGCTCTGTCTTTTGCTGTTGGTACCGACGCTCAGCTGGGCCCAGGCGTCGGCACAGATTCCAGGCCTGCCTGCCTTCAGCACCACCCCCGGCGCCAACGGTAGCACCACCTATTCGTTAAGCATCCAGACGCTGTTGATGCTGACGTTGCTGTCGGTGTTGCCGGCGTTGATGCTGATGATGACCAGCTTTACCCGCATCATCATCGTGCTGTCGCTGCTGCGCCAGGCGATGGGTTTGCAAACGACGCCACCCAATCAGGTCTTGGTGGGGCTGGCGCTGTTCCTGACGTTCTTCGTGATGTCGCCGGTCTTCGATCGCGCCTACAACGACGGCTACAAGCCGCTTTCAGATGGCACCATCGGCCTGGAGCAAGCCGCCGAGCGAGGGGTCGAGCCGTTCAAGCAATTCATGCTGCGGCAAACACGCGAATCCGATCTTGCGTTATTCGCCCGCATTGCCAAGGCGCCACCGATGAATGGGCCGGAAGACGTCCCCTTGCGACTACTCGTGCCGGCGTATGTCACCAGTGAATTGAAGACAGGGTTTCAGATCGGTTTCACCATCTTCATTCCCTTCCTTATCATCGACTTTGTGGTCGCCACAGTGTTGATGTCGATGGGTATGATGATGCTGTCGCCAGCGACCATATCGCTACCGTTCAAGTTGATGCTGTTTGTACTGGTCGACGGCTGGCAATTGGTGCTCGGATCGTTGGCGCAAAGTTTCTATACCTAGTCATATTTTTAGCAGGTGACGTTCATGACTCCAGAATCCGTCCTCACCCTTGCGCACCAAGCGATGGTGGTTGCTTTGATGCTGGCGGCGCCGTTGCTGCTGATCGGTCTTGCTGTCGGCCTGGTCATCAGCATGTTTCAGGCAGCGACGCAGATCAACGAAATGACGCTCACGTTCATCCCCAAACTGGCAGCCATCCTGACCACGCTGGTGATCGCAGGACCGTGGATGTTGACCACCATGCTCGATTTCATGCGTCAGTTGTTCAACAATATTCCGTTCATCGCTGGCTGATCGCAGGTCGATCACAAGGACAGTGGGCTGAGCCATGATTTCGTTCACGTCGGAACAGCTGAACATCTGGCTCGCCTCTTTTCTCTGGCCGTTTGCCCGCATTCTGGCCTTGATCGGCACCGCGCCGGTCTTGAATCAGCCCAACTTCCCGACCATGGCGAAAATCGGGCTCGCCGCTTTTCTGGCCATGATCGTCGCGCCCACCCTCGGTCCGCTACCCGCAGTCACAGTCGGATCGTTTGCCGGCTTGCTGATCCTGTTGCAGCAATTGCTGATCGGCGCGGCGTTCGGCCTGGTAATGCAGTTGGTGTTCACCGCGGCCCAGGCCGCGGGCGAGTTTGCCGGACTGCAGATGGGTCTGAGCTTTGCGCAATTGATCACGCCCACGGCAACGGGCGGATCGACCACGGTGCTAGCCAATCTGATGAACGTGCTGTGCACACTGGTTTTTCTCGCTCTGGACGGACACTTGCGGCTGATCAGCGCACTGATGGAGTCATTTTCGACTCTGCCTATCAGCACCATGAATCTGCAAAGCCACGGCTTCGAAACCGTCGCGGCCTGGGGTAGCTCGATTTTCTCGGGCGGGCTGATGCTGTGCTTGCCTATCGTGGCAGTGATCCTGATGTCGAACCTGTCGGTTGGCATTTTGAACCGGGCGGCCCCGCAAATCGGGGTTTATCAGGTGGGCTTTGCCATCACCTTGACGGTCGGCATGCTGATGCTGCTGTTCAGCTTGCCCAACATGATTCCCTACATGGAGCGACTGACCGAGCAGGGTTTCAATATGCTGTACCAAACCATGGCAGACCTCGGTGGATCATGAGCCCCGCGCGCGCCGGACAGGCAGCCGCATCAATGCGACTGCCACATCATTGGATGATGGAGAACAGAGTCAGGCTTTCGGTCTGAACGAAGGTTTTTTCCGCCGCTTGCAGCGCGACGCTGACCTGGGAGTACTCGGAGTAGGCCGACACGATATTGGTGTCGGTCAGGGTCGACAGCGTCGAGCTGAACTGCAATTGTGATGTCGAATTATCGGTCGTCAGGGTCTGCAGCTGCTGTTGTCGGGCGCCGACCTGGGCGCGCAGGGTCAAAATATTGTTTTCGGTATTGCCTATCTGCGACGTGGCCGTGGTCAGCGCGTTGGTCAGCGCAGCACTTTGCGCCGAATCGTCGTCCGGGGTATTCAAGGCCGCGATCACATTGTTCAAGGTCGTGAACAGATTCACGCCCTGATTCTCCTGCTGCACCGAGAACGAATCGCCATTGGCCGGTGCACCATTGATCTGGACGGTCAGCCCGGTCCCCAGATCCACCGTCGCCGGCGCCGTATAAGTGACGGCAGCCGATGTCACGTTGGTGTCCGTATTGGTCACGGTGTAGGAGGTAACGCCCCCCGAGACCGAAAAATTGACCGTATAAGGCGCAAAAATACTGGGATCCTGCGCGTTCGTTACGGTCACGTCGCCGATCGTGCCCGTGCCCGTGTTGGTGCCGGTAGCGCTCGCGACCGTGGTCAAACCAGCGCTTTGGGGCGGCAGGATGTTAAACGTGTCGTTGTTCGCGGGCGTCCCGGAAAACTCGATCGACTGGCCGCCCAGATCAATCGTTTGGCTGCCTGAACTCTGCGTGGTGACGCCGTTCACGGTCGTGGTGCCGACCGTGTACTGTTGCGGCACACCGCCATTAAGGTAGGTGTCGGTCGTGGTGTTCAGCACCAGATAGGTGGTAATGCCATTAGCGACGGTAAAACTGACCTGATAGCCATCCGCATTGGTCGGATCGGCGGAGTTGTTGACGGTGACGGCACTATAGGTGGCGTTGCCGGTATTCGACGACGAGGCATACGCGATACTCGGGCCTATGCCCGTTTGTACGGTCTGGAAAAGCGATGAACCCGGGTCGCCGATCGCAAGCGTAATGCCGTTGGCCACCTGCGTCAGTTGCTGACCTGCATCACCGTTATAGCTGACTGTTCCGGTAGAGGACACGGTAAACGGCGGGCTATCCGTCTGGAAACCACCGAACAAGTAGGCACCCGTCGCAGTCGTGGTATTGCCCAGCGATACCAACTGCGCCTGATCGGATTGCAACTGCGACGCGATGCCAGCCCGCTCCTGATTGGTCAGTGCAGGGTTACCAGCCTGGGTCAGTAGCGTCTGTATCGATGAAACCGTGGTACTGATGCTGGTTAGCGTCGAATCCTCGAGCTGCAATGCGCTAGTCGCCGACGATTGGTTGGTCGCGTACTGGACATTGGTGTCGCTGGCCTGTTGGACCGAGACCGCCTCGGCTGCATTCAGCGGATTGTCCGAGGGCGTGTTGACACTCTTGCCGCTGGAAATTTCTTCCTGCAGGGTGGCAAGCTCGGACAACTGCGTTTGAATCCCGCTGGTGCCGATATCAAAAATGGTACTGGATGCGATGCGCATTGCGGACCTCGACTACTGGATCGCCAAGATGGTATCGAACAGCGACGAGGCCACTTGAATCACTTTACTGTTAGCCTCGTAGAGCTGCTGGTATTGCAACAGATTGGACGCTTCCTGATCCAGGTTGACGCCCGATACGGACTGTTGCTGCGTCGTGAATTGGGTGACCAGCGCCTGAGCAGCCGTACTCGAAACCTGCACGTTCTTCAGGTCGGAGCCAACTTGTGCCACCAGCACGCTGTATGAACCCGTAATACTCTGCGTGCCGCCCTCGAGCAGATCCGCGCTGGATAAATTCGACAAATCCAGGGCGTTGCGTCCATCCGCATTGCCGTCATTGGGCTTGACGGTGAAGGTATCGTTGTTGTCCGGCGTGCCCTTCAACGTGACCGAAGCACCGCCGAACGTGTAGGTCGTGGTGGTGCCGCTCGCCCCCGCATACGGTACCGTGGTCGCGGGTGGCGTATAGGTGGTGGTGGTCGTAGTACCGTTGGCGGCGGTGATGGTGGCCGTCACCACATCATTGGTCGGAAAACCTGTCACCGTGCCGGATGACGCATTGTAGGTCAGCGTCGTGGTGGCAGTCAGCGGCGCGTTGGGCTGGACCACGAACTCGTCGTTGTCGGCCGGCGTGCCGGTAATATTGAACGTGACCCCGTTGAGACTGATTTGTGCGCCACCATTTGGCAACGGTATCGAGGGAGTGGTCGAGGTGTTGTAAGTCGTGGTGGTGCCGTTCGCCGTGACCGTCAGATTGGTGTTGGCTGGAAACCCGGTCAAGTCACCGCCCGAATAGGTCAACGTGAAAGGTGAAGTAAAGGCCTGTGCTGCATAGGCGGACGATACGACCGGCGTCGAAATAGTCGCGTTGCCGGTATTGGTCGACAAGGCGGTCGTCAGCACCTGGGAAAAATAGTCGCTGGTGACAGTGCCCTGGGTAATCGTCGCATTGCCCTGATTACTGGTCGAGGCCGCGGCCAGTATCGGCACCGCCGCGGCCACATTGGTCGGGTCTGTCGTCGTCAGCGTCAGTGTGCCGGCGGCGTTAGCCGTCGGTTGAATGTTGAACGAATCGCCGTTGTTGGGCGTACCTGAAATCGTGATGTTCAGGCCGAACTCGTTGACGGGGTTGGTCGCCGTCGACGGAAAACTCGCCGTGGCGCCGGTCGTTTGATCGGTAATCGTGTATTCCGAATTACTGTACGACAGGGTGTAGTTGTCGGACGGCGGATTGGAGGGATTGGCGATCGCTACCGAGACCGTGGCACTCCCGGTGTTATTGGCGTTCGTGATGACCGAAGGGGCAGCGGTCGTAAACAAGGGCTGGCCTTGCTCATTGTTCAGCGTGAGGCCCAATTCGTTTTGCGCGTTGATCGCGCCCGAGATCGCCGATGCGATCGTGTTGATCGAGTTTTGCGTGGGTATCAGGGAGTCCGTGCGGAACTGCAACAGGCCTCCCAGCGTGCCACCTGTCAGGGTATTTTGCGGCAGATATTCGGTAACGGTACTGGACGCCGCCGACGAACTTGACGAATTCTGATACTGATATGCCACCACCGATTGGGATGGATTGCTGGGCGAATTCACCGCAGACAAGGCGTAGGTCTGTCCACCCAGGACCAAGGCTTGTCCGTTACCGATAAATACGTTCTCGCCGCCGTCCGAGGTGGTGACGGTACTGGTACCCACCAGTGCGCTCAGATTGGCCACCGCTTGATCGCGCTGATCCAGCAGATTGTTCGGCTCCTGCGTATCGCCGCTGCCGGCGTAGGAGGACTCGATCTGATTGTTCAGCTGCGCGATTTCGTTGGCGTAGGTGTTGATCTGCGTAACGGTGCTGGCGATCTGCGTATTGACGTTGCTGTTGATCGTCGCCAGTTGCTGGGCCGCGCCGTTCACCTGCGACACCAGAGTCTGCGCGTCGCCGAGAAAAGCAGAGCGAGTCGAGGTACTGGATGGATCGGTCGAGACCGATTGCAGGCTGGTGAAAAAATTATCCAGCGTGGTCGTCAGGCCCGCGGTCGGGTTGCCGAGAATATCGTCGATCTGCGACAGCTGGGTGCTGTTGGCCGTCAAGGCGCTGCTTTGCGAGGTGGCCTGGTTCAACTGGTTGGTGAGGTATTGACTGTAGGCGCGCGTTACCGTCTGCACGTCCACACCCGTACCCAGGAATCCGCTGCCCGTGTACTGGCCGGCCGCTTCCTGTACCTGCACCGACTCATTGTCGTAACCGGCAGTCGATGCGTTGGAAATATTCTCGCTGGTGGTCGTCAGCTCGTAATCGGCGGCGTTCAAGCCGCTGATGCCAATCTGGAAGATGCTGTTGCTCATACCTGATCCCGTATGCCGCAAGCGGCCATCGATGTGAAAAACCGCTGTATCGTCTCTAGGTTAACGACCGTGGCGCGCAAAACTTTACCGCCGCACGGCGGCAAGCGAGACGGTCGGGCACCGTTCTAGCATTTTGCGCGCAAAACGCGACGCCGCCAAATCGGTCACGATTATTGGGGGCACATTGCGCCCCGCCCGCCGGGTCGATTCAGGCGACGGATGACGCTCACACGAACTGGCGCATGATGCTCATCAGCTTCTTGGCATAGTGCGGATCGGTGGCATAGCCAGCGTTTTGCATGCCGCGCGCAAAGCTGGCGGGGTCGCGTGCTGCCTGCACCACGGCCGCGAAGCGCGGATTGCTGGTGAGCATGGAGGCGTAATCCTTGACCGCATCCTCGTATGACGCATAGGCGCGGAAACGTTGCACCACCTGATGCGCAACCCCATCGATATATTCCGTGGTGCGGGTCAGCACCGTGGGGCCAGTCCAGTCCTTGCCGGCTTTGATACCGAAGATGTTGTGCGTGGTCGAGCCATCGGCGCGTTTGATTTCGCGCTTACCCCAGCCGGATTCCAGCGCAGCCTGACTCAGGATATAGCGCGCGGGGATGCCGGTGGTGGCGCTCGCCGCTTGAGCGGAGGCCGCCAATTTGTTGACGAACTCTGCGGCATTGGTCGATGCGTTGCTGGCGCTGCGCACCAACTGGGATTGATCGCCGCCGCCTTCTTCGTCAGCGCCGGAAAAGCCCTTGGCGTTCGCCAAGGAACCGTTGGTGGTGGGGTTTGCATATGCGCGCACCGCATCGCCGGGGCCCGCTGCGGCACCTTCGGCAGCGCCATTCAAATTGGCTGAGCCTTGGCCGCGCATCAATTGCGCGTACATCTGATCGGCCAGACCGATGCCTTTGGACGAGAGCTGCTCGGACAGCTGCTGATCGAGCATGTCGGTAAAGGTCTTGGTCTCGTTCGAATCCAGGATGCCGTCCTGAGGCGTGGCTTCGCGCATGCTTTTCAGCATCATCTGCGTAAACACCGCATCGAACTGCTTGGCGGCCATCCAAGCGCCTTGCTGCGGCGAATTCTTCACCGTCTGGCGCATGGCATTGAAGCCCTGCATATCGAGCGCGAAGCGCTGAGAAATGTCGTCGCCTGCAGTGCCGGAAGTGCTGTTAGTCACGCTATCGTTCATGGCATCGACCCCACTTAAATGACCTGCAGATCGGCACGCAACGCGCCCGCCGCCTTAATCGCCTGCAAAATTGAAACCAGATCCGCCGGCGTCGCGCCGAGCGCATTCAAAGCACGCACCACGTCGTTAAGCGACGCGCCCGCGCTGACCATCTTAAGACTACCACTTTGTTGCCGCACACTGATATCGGCTTGCTGCGTCACCGCGGTGCTGCCGTTTGACAACGCTCCCGGCTGGCTGACCTGCGTATTCGAATTGATCACGACAGACAAATTGCCATGCGCGACCGCGCAGTTTTGCAGCGTCACCATCTGGTTCATCACCACGGAACCCGTACGCGCATTGACGATCACTTTGGCGGCAGCTTGCGCCGGACGCACATCGATATTTTCGATTTGTGCCAGGAAACCGACCTGAGCGGTGGGATCGGTCGGCGCGCGCACGGCGATGGTCCGTCCATCGAGTGCGGTGGCCGTGCCCTGCCCGAAATAACCGTTCAAGGCCGTGACGACCCGCTCGGCGGTATCGAAATCCATATCGTTCAACTCGATCTGCATCACGCCAGACTGGCTGACCGCGCTTGGCACAGCGCGTTCGACGATGGCGCCGTTCGGAATCCGGCCGGCATCGAGTTGATTGATCTGGACCCTGCTGCCACCGGCACTGGCTCCCGCACCTCCGATCAGCATATTGCCTTGGGCCAGCGCGTAGACCTGACCATCCGCCCCCTTCAATGGCGTCAGCAGCAAGGTGCCACCGCGCAGGCTTTTAGCAGTGCCCAGCGAAGATACGGTGACGTCAATCGCCTGCCCGGGGCGCGTGAAGGGAGGCAAATTAGCGGTTACCATCACCGCGGCCACGTTGTTCAACTGGGCGTTGCTGCCGGAAGGCAGCGAAATGCCCAACTGAGCGAGCATGTTGGTCAAGCTCTGCAGGGTGAACGGGGTTTGCGTGGTCTGGTCGCCGGTGCCATCGAGCCCCACCACCAAGCCATAACCGATCAAGGGGTTGTCCCGCACCCCCTGAATCGAGGCAAGATCCTTGATCCGTTCAGCATGCGCCAACTGAGTGCTCAGGCTCAACCCCGCCCATAGCGCAAGCACTGCGGCAAGGCGCAGCGTACGCAGCAAGCGAAGAGGGCGCAGATATTTCATGAGGCTCATCAAAATGGCGCTACGCTTTGGAAAAATCGCTGCAGCCAGCCCATCTGCTCGCCGTCATTGATCATCCCTTTGGCACTATATTCAATCTTGGCATCGGCAATACTGGTCGACGCCACGGTATTCGCCGACGAAATCGTGGTCGGATTGACGACACCGGAAAAACGGATGTATTCGTTGCCCTGATTGATCAACATCTGCTTTTCGCCGCTGACTTCCAGATTGCCGTTGGCCAGCACATTGGTCACGGTCACGGTCAGCGTACCCGTGAACTGGTTCGAGGCGTTGGCGCCACCCGAAGCACTGAAGTTGTTGGCGCCAGACAGACTCGTGCCGGACGAGCCAAATAAGCCTTTCAATAGCCCCGGCACGGTAGTCGGCGTAAATGACGCGCTGGTTGCGCGGCTCACATCGGTGCCAGACGTCTTGGTCGCCGTGATGTTTTCACTGATCACGACGGTCAAGATATCGCCGACGTTACGCGGACGCGCGTCCTCGAACAAAGGGTGATCCGAATACCCGGGATTGTAGATCGAACCGTTGGTTTGCGATGGCAAAGCGCGGGCAGGCGGGCGCGCGGTCATCGGTTGCTGCACCAGCGGCTTTTGCGGCATATCCGAACATCCGCCAAACGCGGCCAGACACGCCGCAGCCAACACCGCGCGACGCGTACGACCTGAGAACTGCGCAAAAGACCGCCCGTACATCGTTCAACCTTTAGATCGTCAAGTTACTGAGCGTCTGCAACATCTGATCCGATGTCTGCACCGCCTTGCTGTTCAATTCATACGAGCGCTGGGTCTGGATCATGTTGACCAGCTCCTGCACCACATTGACGTTCGACGTTTCGACGTAACCCTGATTTACCGTGCCCATCCCGTTGGTGCCGGGCTGCTCGACAGTCGGCGCCCCCGAGGCGGTGGTCTGTGCCAGCAAATTATTGCCGAGCGCTTGCAGACCGGCCGGATTGACGAAGGTCGCCAACTGCAGCGTGCCGATCGTCACCGAGGTGGTGGTATTGCCTTCGGTCGCCGACACCGTGCCGTCCGTGCCGACCGTGATCGATGTGGCGTTCGCCGGGATCGTGATGGCCGGTTGCACCAGGTAGCCGGTCGAGGTGCTCAACTGACCGTTTTGATTCGGCTGAAACGAGCCGTCGCGCGTATAAGCCGTGGTCCCATCAGGCAGTTGCACCTGGAAAAAGCCCTCGCCTTCGATCGCCAGGTCGGTCGAGTTACCCGTTTGTTGCAGACTACCCTGCGTGTACAAACGTTCGGTCGCCACCTGCTGCACACCGGTACCGAGTTGCAACCCAGTCGGCAGATCGGTGGTTTGTGTCGACGACGCGCCGGGCTGACGCACGGTCTGATAGAGCAAGTCCTGAAACACCGCGCGAGAACCCTTGAAGCCGTTGGTGCTGACGTTCGCGAGATTGTTTGAAATCACGTCCATCTGAGCCTGCTCGGCGTTCATGCCGGTCGCCGCGATATAAAGAGAACGATTCATGCTTGGGGCTCCGGGAGGTGTGCGATGAAGGTACGAGCGTCGCGCTGGGTGTAGTGATTAAGCATCACGAGGTGAAAGTCAGCAGCGCATTCGCCGCCTGGTCATCGTTGTCGGCAGTCTGAACCGCCTTCATCTGCATATCGAATTGCCGCGAGTTGGCGATCATCGCCACCATCTCGTTGACCGGACTCACATTGCTGCCCTCCACCGTACCCGGTTCGACCATCACCGTGGGATCGGCATCCGCGGGCTGTCCGCTGGACTGGCGAAACAAGCCATCGTCGCCGCGCACCATGGTCTTGGGATCCGGATTGACCAGCTTCAGCTGGTCGACGGTCGCAATGGCGTTGTAGGGGTCGCCGGGCGTCAGCGCAGAGATCGTGCCGTCGGTCGAAATCGTGACTTGGGCGCCGGGCGGCACGGAGATAGGCCCCGAATTACCCACTACCGGCAGATTATTCTGCGTCATCAACTGGCCGTCGGCGTTCACCGTGAAATTACCGGCCCGCGTATACGCTTCGTTGCCATCGGGCGTCTGCACGGTCAGCCAGCCGGGACCGGTCAGCGATACGTCGAGTGGATTGCCCGTCTGTTGGATCGGGCCGGGCTGGAAATCCGAGCCCGGCGTCGAATCGACCACATAGGTGCGCGTTACCTTGGTGTCGCCCGTCGCCAACTGATCCTGGGTCTGCAGCGGCGCCGCACGAAACGCGCTCAACTGCGCGCGAAAGCCGGTGGTCGATGCATTGGCCAGATTGTTGGCAATCTGGCCTTGCTGCTCCAGCGCTTGCGAAGCGCCCGACATCGCCACATACAGCATTCGATCCATAGTCGATCCATCTCCTGGCTAGGTGGCGCCGCTTACAGGTTGAACAGCGATTGGTCGACCGTCTGCTGTGTCTTGATGGTCTGCGCGTTGGCCTGATAATCGCGCTGCGCCGTGATCAGATCGACCAGCTGGTTGGTCAGGTCGACGTTCGACGCTTCCACCGCGCCCGATTGCAGCACACCCAGGTTGGTACCGCCCGGTGTGCCGACGATGGGATCCCCGGATGCCGAGGTCTGCACATAGGAGTTATTACCGACCGAGGTCAGACCTTCGGGATCGTTGAACGTCACCAGCGCAATCTGCGCCAATGGCTCCGACTCACCGTTCGAGTACTCGCCTTGAATAATGCCGGTGCTGCCGACTGTGTAGCCGGTCAACGAACCGGATGTGTAACCATTCTGATTCTGGGTATTGTCGTCGAAGGCAATCCCGTACTGCGTAGTGCCGGTCATGTTGAGGTTGATCGTCTCCGGCGTGGACGACCCGCCCTCACCAGCGGGCACTGACACCGCAATCTGCGCTGGTGTCGAGGCCACCACCCCGGCGGCGTTCGCAAAGGTACTCAGTGCCCCTGAACTACTGAACGTCAATGTGCCGAGGAATCCATCCGCCGCGGCCGTATTGGCTGCCACCGAGGATGTCCCCGTGGTCGAGGTTGGTCCTGAGCCAAAGAAGTTGGTGGCTTCTGTACCGCTCACCTTGATTGCCGAGGTAACGGTAGGGTAGGCATTGATGGTCTGCGTCAGCACCACGTCGCCGCTGCCATTGACCGTTGCCGTCACAGCCGGCGAAATCGAAGTATCGGCATTGATCGCCGCGGCGACATCGGCTGCCGTGATACCCGTCCCCGTCGTGTCGGTGATGGCCACCGAGGTACCGTTGATCAACAGCGTATTGGTGCTGGACCCACCCACGGCGGTCAAGGCTGTATTGGTCGTGAACGACGAACCGGTATAGGTACTGGCCGACCCGGTGGTGGTGGGCAAGGTCCCTTGCGAAGGCAGCAAGGTGCCATTGGCGGTCTGGTACACACTCCATACCCCAGCCGTCGGACTCTTCACGAAGAAGGTCTCGAGCTGGATCGGATTACCCAGCGAATCGTACACAGTAGTACCGGATTCGCTGGTATAGCTGTCCGGGTTGGTCGGGCTGAAAGTTGTGACCGTCGGCGTGGTCGCCTGCGAATCCAAGTTGAATTGCATGGTCAACGAGGTGGTCGCCAACGGCGGAATATTGGTGGTCGGTAGCTGAATATTTTCCAGCGTGGTCGAGGTCACGGCACCTTGGGCATTCAAGGCGTAGCCTTGCACGTTGTAGCCCGTCGCATTCACCAGATAGCCTTGATTATTGGTGGTGAACTGACCGTCGCGCGAATACTCCGCGGTGCCGTTGTTCGACAGCTGGAAGAAACCGCCGCCATTGATGGCGACGTTCAGCGGTTCGTTGGTCACCGTGATATCGCCCTGCGAGAAATTGTTGGCTACGGTCGAGGTGGTCGCACCGATACCCACTTGCAAGTTGGTACTTTGTGCCAACTGGGCCGAATACAAACTGGCAAACTCCGCGTCGCCGGACTTGAAGCCCACCGTGCTGGCGTTGGCGATATTGTTACCGAGAACGTCGAGTTGGGTCGATGACGTACCCAACCCGCTCAATCCTTGTTCGTAGCCCATGTCACTCTCCGCTGCGTGTGCGTTGCGTCTCGTTACCGATTAAAGGATGTCTGCGATACTGCTGACGGCAACCGTGTTGCCACCGCTCAGGGTGACGCCTATGGTGCCGCCTGTTTGTTGAATCACGCTGGTCACTTCACTGACCGCCAATGCGGTAGCACTGACCGAGGTGGCGGCGCCTCCGGTGGTGGTCGGCGCACCGGTGGCAGTCACGCTGATGGTGTAGTTGCCGTCCGGCACCGTGCTGCCGCTCGAACCTTCTGCGTTCCAGGTGATGGGCACCACACCGGCCGATTCGGCACCCAGATCCAGCGTCTGCACCGTGGTGCCGGAGCTGTTCTTGATCGACACCTTGACGTCGGTGGCCGCGCTGCCGAGTTGCACCCCGAAACTGCTGGCAGCACCACTCGACACCGTGATGCTGGAACCCGGCGCAAGCACGTCCTTACCGATCAAGGCGGAGGCCTGCAACTGCTGCGTTGCCGTCAGTTGCGACTGCAGCGACGTCAGCGTCGTATTCAATTGCGAGATGCCGGACACCATATTGATCTGGGCCAGCTGCGAAGTCATCTGCGCACTGTCCATCGGATTGGTCGGGTCCTGATTTTGCAACTGCGTCACCAGCAATTGCAAAAAGGTGCTCTGCAGACTGGATGCCGAGCTGGCGGTCGAACTGCTGCTGGCCGAGCTGGCCGAGGTGGCGGAACTCGCGGACGAGGCGCTCGACGAAGAGGCCAGGTTGTTGACGGCGGCGTTATTGACGATAGCCATGGCATTGTCCTTACTGACCCAAGGTCAGTGTTTTTAGCATCAAGGTCTTCGCGGTATTCAGGGTTTCGACGTCAGCCTGGTACGCGCGCGAAGCGGAGATCAAATTGACCATTTCCTGCACAGGATCGACATTGGGCAGGGACACATAGCCGTCGGCATTGGCCGCCGGATTATTGGGGTCGTACACAATCTTGAGCGGCGTCGGATCTTCGATCACACCGCTTACCTTGACCCCACCGATAGGCGAACTGGTAGCGGACTGCGTGTCGCCACCCAACGGATCGGTTTGAAACAACACTTGTTTGGCGTGATACGGCTGCCCGTCGGGACCTTGGGTCGTGTTGACGTTGGCCAGGTTGCTGGCCGTCACGTTCAGACGCTGGGACTCGGCCGACAGGGCCGATCCGGCTATCTGGAAAATGCTCATCATCGACATATCAGGTACCCGTCGAAAGCGCTTCGTTCATCGCTTTGATCTGCCCCGATACTTCAGTCAGGGCCGATTCATAGTGCATGGAGTTGTCGGCAAAGGCGACCCGTTCCTCGTCCAGGTCTACCGTATTGTTGTCGGCGCTGGGCTGCACCGGCACCCGGTACAGAGGCGTGCCATAGTATTCGGCGCTACCCGCACTGGCGCTACCGATCTGGCCCTGGGCATCGGTGGACAAACTCACACTCCCCGCCATGGCCGGCGTGCCCGCAGACGGCGCCGCCATTTGCAAGGTGTTGCCGGGCACCCCTATCGGCATGCCGTTGCGCGCCATGACGCCACTCAGCGTTGACGCAAAATCCAGATCCCGGGCTTTGTAGTCTGGTGTGTCGGCATTGGCGATATTCGACGACAGAATCTGTTGCCGATAGGCGCGCAAGTCCAGCGCTTCCTGACCGAACTTGAATTCTGCGTCCAGTTTATCCATGACCGCACACCTCTCATCGCCCCGTACCGTCGCCGCATAACGTCGACCGGCACCGCTTGCATTCGATAAAACCGTTAGACTGCCCGCCCCATTATCTCAAAAAGAGACACCCGCAAACGGCACGCCCATCGTGATGTCACCTTCCGCCGACCGAGCGGCAACCGTTTTTGCGAGGGAATTTTCACCCCTGGCACATCGTAATCCGCCAGCACAAGGCGCAATCGCACGAATAAGCGGCAAAGCGCATGTCAATTCACTGAATGCAGGGCCACTGCGACCACTACAATTTGAGTTGTAGTCTAGATCGCGGAGAGTCGCAATGGCGCTGTACCCCACGCCCCATGCCCGTTTCGGGGGGCGCCGCAAACCACACCGCCCAAAGGCGGTGGCGGGTTGGTGCGCGCTGCTGGCACTGGGGACCGGGTTGCTCATGAGCACGCCCGGGGCCGAGGCCCAGACGACCGCCAGCGGCACCATGATTACCTCAGCGCCCGCTGCCACCATGGCACCTGCAGCCGGCACCGCGCCGCCTGCGGGCACGATCCACGGTGTGGCAGACGCGCAGGCCAAGACGCCCGCAGCGCCCGGCAGCGGCGGCAATATGCTGCATATGCCCGCGCACGTGGTGGTCGAGCATCCGACCATGCCGGAACTGCCGGTGATTCCTCCGCCGCATCACATTCAAGTCGCCGTCTACAGCGGTCCGACCACCGCAGCGGCGTCCACGCAGATCACACCCGTCAGCGTTAACCCGCAGGCGACTGCCGTCAGTCCCGTCGTTGTCTCTCAGAGCACGAGCACGACTGCGCAGGCACACACGGCCAATACAACGGCTAGCGCACCGGCCAATAGCCCAGGCTTACTACCGGAACCCCGGATCGACCCCACGATCGGCGATGCGCCGGAGGCGCCCGCGCAGACCGGCACATCATCCGGCTCGCCCGCTCCGGCCGCCACCCAAACTGTTGCACCCACCAACGGCGGCACCGACCCGACGATGCCCAGCGGTAACCCGAACGACGTGATACGGAGCGTGGCAGAGCAGTTTTTGAAGCAACAAACGTCAGGTTTACCCGGCACCGTCACGGTGACCGTCAGTCCGGTCGCACCACACGGCTTGGCGTCTTGTGACGCGATGGAGGCCTTCCTGCCGCCCGGCGCACAGCTTTGGGGTCACACCTCCGTCGGCGTGCGTTGCGTTGGGGCCAAACCGTGGACTTTGTACTTGCAGGCACGCATTTCGGTCAACGCCACCTACTACGTGGCGGGACATGAGATCGAACCGGGCCAGACCATCGCGGCGGGCGATCTATCCCCTCGACAGGGCGATCTGACCAATATGCCGCGCTCGATCGTGACCGATTTGACGCAAATCGTGGGTAAAGCCAGCCTGGAAAGGGTCGGCCCAGGTATGTTATTGCGCCAGGATATGGCCCGCGCCGTTGTATTAGTGCAAGCCGGCCAATCGGTGCGGCTGGTGGTTGAAGGGGCCGGATTCACCATCAGCTACGAAGGCAGCGCGGTCAGCAATGCGGGCGCCGGGGAATCGGTCAAGGTGCGCACCGACTCGGGTCAGGTGATCAGTGGCGTGGTCAAGGATCGCGAAACCGTGGAAGTGCAGATGTAGCTTTTTGGCGCCTCAAATGGCTGTGTTAAGCGTTGAATTAAATAAGATTCTTTTTTTGTTACACTCTGTTTAAGCTAAAGTTCGCGCGCCAAATGCCGTTACAATAAGCAAACCACCAGCAGGATGCCATCGTGAAAATTGATCCGAACGTCACAAGCACACCGAACAGCGCTACGTCGCTGACCGGTGGCGCGCGTTCCGACGCGTCGAACCAGGTCAATCAGGCGAATGCTGGTTCATCGGCAGCTACCACGGCTTCCACCGCTGCTTCGACCGCCGCTACTACGGCGGCAGCTGCCGGCGCATCGGCCGGTGTATCCGATCCCGTCGTCATCTCCAACATTTCGGCCCAGCTGAACGCCAGTTTTGCCGGCAATACCGGCGATATCGACACCAAGCGTGTGTCGGAACTGAAAGATGCAATCAGCAAAGGCAATCTGTCAGTTGATTCCAGTAAAATCGCGGACGGCTTGCTGGATACGGTGCGCGGTTTGTTGCAAGAACAACAACCCCAAGAGTAATCATTCCACTTGATCGCATTGCGTACGTCGGTTGGATGCAAACGTGACCCTCGGGTTTCTTCGGGTCGTCCAGGGACAAACGGCGCGCGATGCATGCTGGCTATCGTTGGTTTTCTTCTGGATGGCAGGCCTTAGTTGATGGAAACAATCGCACAAACCGAGTCCAGCGCAGACGCCACCTTGCGCGCCCTGAAGAACGCCCTCCTCGTGTACGCCACGGAGGAGCAGGCCGCCGCCGCGGATTTCGCCAGTCTGCTCGAGGAAGAACAGGCCACGCTGCTGTCCGGCACGGTACTGGATGTGCTGCCGCGCATCGTCGATCGCAAAAGCGCGCTGATTGCGCGCCTGTCTGAACTGACTCAGCAACGCGAACGCTGCCTGAGTGCGCTCGGCTATGGCACGGGCCGGCCGGCGATGTTGATGGCGGTACAGCGGGATCCGCGCTTGAAGCCGATTTGGGAAGATCTGGTGCGTCACGCCACGCAAGCGCGCTCGCGCAACGTGACCAACGGCATGCTGGTGCGCACTCGACTCGATTACAATCAGCGCGCGCTCAATGTGCTGCGCGATGCTTGCGGCATCAGCCCGGTGCGCATCTACGGCCCGGACGGTCGTATGTCTCAATTCGCGCGTTAAGCGCACGTCACGCATGGGGCGACCGCAGGCAGTCGCGCCCCGTTTGTGAGGCGCGGCGGGCGCCTCCCTTTCCCGCACTTATTCCGAACTTTGCGGCGCGGTCCACGCCAGCTCGCGTAGTCGCGCTCTCAGGCGCGCCACCGCCTGACTATGCAGTTGGCATACGCGCGATTCGCTGACTTCCATGACGGCGCCAATTTCGCGCAGGTTCAAGCCCTGCTCGTAATACAGGCCCATCAATAGCTTTTCGCGATCGGGGAGACGATCAATCGCATCGATCAAGGTCGAGCGCAGGTTATCGTCCAACAAGGAAGTGAGCGGATCGGTGTTGTCGACGCAAAAGCGATCGAGAAACGGCTCGTCGTCGCCACCGCGGTCGAAATCTTCGTAGTAGATCAGCTGACTGCCGTGCAATTCCTGCAGCAGCGTTTGATATTCTTCGAGCGGCAACTTCATGTGACCCGCGATCTCGGCTTCGAGCGGAGCACGGCCCAAACGCTGCTCGACTTCATGCACGGCATGTTCGACCTCGCGCGAGGTCTTGCGCATGCTACGCGGCAGCCAATCGTTATTGCGCAGTTCATCCAACATTGCGCCGCGGATACGTTGGCTGGCGTAGGTCTCGAATTGAGCGCCCTGGTCTTCCTTGTAGCGCCCGGCCGCATCCATCAGGCCCATCATGCCGGCTTGAATCAGGTCATCCAGATCGACGCTCGCGGGCAATTTCGCGATCAGCTGCAACGCCAGCCGCCTGACGAGCGGGGCGTACTGCGTGAGCACTTCCGAAGAAGTCGCGACTTTTCCCTGAGCGGTATACATCATGTTCGGCAATCTTATGCGGGCTGCGTCGAAGGCGTCAGGCTTCTGGTATGGGCTCGCGAACGATCGGACGGCGGCGCTGCCGCTGGCCGCCAGGGCCAGTGCAGCAAATCTCCCGCAATCCGCCGATAGTCGGCCGACGACGGCGCCGCTGGAAACGCCTCAACCACGCTGCGGCATAATTGCTGCGCACGCGGCAGGCGCGGATCCGCCGAAATGGCGCCGGCGGGCGACAGCGATACCGCCAGATAGCGGTTCGCAACGCCCGATAGATTATGGTACACGCTTTGTGCATCGCTGGCGCTAGCCGCACCATTGATCAGGATGCGAAATTGCTGGATTGCGTGCATATAATGCAGGCGTTTGACGCAGGCGTAGGCCCCGGTGATGGAAGCCGCGTCGACCCGCATCGCAATCACCACGTCGTGCGCCTGCATGGCCAGACGTGATAGCCCCCCTTCGCTGTCCAGCGCGGCGTCGATCAATACGATGTCGGCGAAGCCATTGATGGCGCGGCTTAGATCCGCCGGCGTCAGTGTATCGCTGCCCGCGCGCGGCGCCGGCAGGACCGTGACACCATCGGCGGGACGGCTGACCGCATGCTCCAGGTCGACTCGACCGGCCACCACGTCGCTTAGCGTCGCGGGCGCATCGCTGCCCAGTGTCGCCGATACCGAGCGTTCAGCGGCCGGATTTTCGTCGATGATCAACACGTCCTTGCCCTGGTAGGCAAGCGCCGCGCCCAAATTGGCCACGGCCGAGCTGGTCCCGGCACCCGGCACCCCGCCCACCATGCTGACGATGCGCGAGACGTCGCGGGCCAACAGCCGGCGCAGACCTTCCGCCTGGTCGAGCACAACTTTATCCAAGACGAACCTCGCTCAAATCGGCCGGCTTTTGCGTCGGCACGGAAGCCATGATGGCGGCCAGATCTTCGTCGGCGGGCACGAACGGAGAATTCTCGCGCGGCACACAGAACGCGCTTTCCATCAGGAAATCCTTGCGCGCGACGTAGAGGTTTTCGGGGACTTTCTGGCCCGTCGACACATAGTGAACCGGCAAGCGGTAGCGGATCACCGTATCGAGCACCGCACCGATATTGGTGGCTTCGTCGAGCTTGGTCAAAATGCAGCCAGCCAGATCGGCATAACCTTCGCTGGCCTGACGGCTGCGATACGCTTGCACCACCTCGTTCAAGGTGTCGCCGTGGCTGGTGGCGTTGAGCAGCAATAAACGCTGCACCGGCGTGCCGGTACCGCACAGCATCGCCACCTGCTCCGAGACCGTGCGGTCGCGCTGGCTCATGCCTATGGTATCGATCAGCACCATGTGCTTGTTGCGCAGCTCGGACAGCGCGAGGCGCAGATCGGCCGCATCTTTGACCGCGTGGACGCCGACCCCGAGGATCTTGCCGTAGATGCGCAGTTGCTCGTGCGCGCCGATCCGGTAGCTATCGGTCGTCAGCAGCGCGACGCGATTGGCACCGTAGCGCATCACGCAGCGCGCCGCCAGTTTGGCTGTGGTGGTGGTCTTGCCGACACCGGTCGGCCCCATCAAGGCGTAGACGCCGCCGCGTTCCAGCAAAGCATCTTCGTTTTGCAGCACCGGCAGATTGCGCGCCAAGGCGGCTTTCAGCCAATCCATCGCCTGGGTATTGTCCAACTGGCTCGGCATCCGTTCGATCAGCAACTTGACCAGTTGCGCCGAAAAACCGGCCGCGAGCAAAGTCTTGGCGGCTTGGCCCCGCGCCGGATCGCGCCGTTGGCGGTCACTCCACATCAACCCTGCCAGTTGCTCTTCAATCACGCCGCGCATCGAGTGAATTTCGTCGATCACGCTTTGCGCGACCATTTCGGCAACATGCGCCTGGGCTTCCCCAGCAGGCTCAGCCGCAATACGGTCGGCCAGATCGCTGACCGGCGTCGGCGCGGCCGCGGCAGGCGTCGTTTCCGCAATCTCGTCGGACTCCATGGCGGGCTCAACCGCAGCCGTAACACCTGGCGCAACCGGTGCTGTCGGCGCTGTCTGAGCCTGCGCCGTGACGCTGGGCGCTGCCACCGATGGCGGCATTTCGCCTGACGTCAGGACCGAAGCCATCGGCACATTCAGCGCGGGCATCGAGGCGGGTGCCACCGGTGTCGCTGCGCCGGCGCCGGGAAAACGGGCACCGAGAGTGGCGGTCACGGTAGTGCGCATCGAATACGCCGGCTGAGGCGACGCGGGCACCGGGACCGCGGGCGTGGACGTGGACGTGGACACCACACGTGCCGGCGGCACCGCCAGCGCCGCAGCGCTATCCGGCAGGCCTGCAGCGGCCGTCGAAGCTGACGGCGCATTCGGGGCGACGAAAGCGCCGCGGTCGGCGGCATATTCGTCGATCTGCGCCTGGGGCTCCACCGGCGTACCCATACGGCGCGCCATCGCGGCGGCAGGGCTCACGGTAGGCGCAGCAGATTTGACGATACGATCATGCGGATCTGGCTGGTGCGGTGCGAAGCGGGCACTCTGCGGGCGCGCGTCGCCACGCTGAGAGGGGGCCTCGGGCACGGCATTCGCTTCGGCGCGCCAGTTGGCGAGTTGTTCAGAGCGCTGGCGCAGCGACCGCTCGACGGCCCGTTCGACCACATGATCGACCGCGTGAGACGGTTCGGGGTTGCGGCGAGCGGCAGGCGCCATCGGCGTGCGGCTTTCGGCAGCCGGCGCGCGGGATTCACCGGCTGCGGGATACGCGGCTGGATACCCTGAAGCGTAGCCGTCATCCCACACTGGACGTGAACGCAAGGGCGCCCCGCCTTCTTGCTGGGCGGCTTGCTCGATGCTGGCCGCCGAGGCGCCAAAGGTCGAAGCGAACGGATCCGGCAACGCTGAGGGGCGCGATGCGGGCACCGCAGGCGCCGCCTGAGGGTGAGGCGCGTAGCCGTCGTTGTCATAGCTTTCCGACGACTCGCCCGGCGTGGCCAGGCTGGCCAAATCGTTTTCGGCCAGCGCGACCAGTTCGACGCCCCCGTCAACGGCGCGGTTACTGAGCACGACCGCATCTGGCCCCAGCGCTTCGCGCACTTGGCGCAGCGCCTCGCGAGATGAACCCGCAAAGAATTTACGAATCTTCAAGCTTGGCCTCCGATCATGGCAGTCACCTTAATGGTCCGGGTGTCGGGCACTTCCGCGTAAGACAGAACCTTCAACTGCGGCAGACTGCGTCGCAAGAAGCGGGCGAGCAATGCGCGCAGGGCATGTTGGACCAGCAACACGGGCGGGAAGCCCAGATTCTGCTGGCGTTGTAGTGCGTTTTGCGTTTCTTTCAACAGGGTATTGGCCAGTCCCGGCTCCAGGCCAGGTTCCTGCACGCCAGCCGGCGTCGCCGACAAGGCCTGCGACAGCACCCGTTCAAGACCGGAATCCAGCCCCATGACATGCATTTCGCCGGCGCCCGGATACCACTGCTGGGTAATGGAGCGACCCAGCGCAAGCCGGGTCAAGGCGGTCAATTCGTAGGGGTCGTTCACCTTCGGACCGTTCTCGGCCAACGCGTCGAGTATGGTGCGCATATCCCGTATCGGCACGCCTTCTTCCAGCAAATTCTGCAAAACCTTCTGCACGGTCGTGAGCGGCAAAGTCTTGGGCACCAGATCTTCGGTCAGTTTCGGCGATTCCTTGGCGATCCGATCCAGCAGATGCTGAACTTCCTGGCGACCCAGCAATTCACCCGAATGGGTCACGACGAGGTGGTTCAAATGGGTGGCAATCACAGTACTGGCATCCACTACCGTATAGCCGAAAACCTGGGCCTGTTCGCGCAATGCCGGTTCAATCCAGACGGCCGGCAAGCCAAAAGCGGGATCTCGCGTCTGTGTGCCGGGCACGGTCGCCGTGACCTGCCCCGGGTTGATGGCCAGCCATTGGCCCGGGTAGGCCTCACCGACCCCGATTTCCGCGCCCTTGAGCGTGATTCGATAGGCATTGGGCCGCAATTCGAGGTTATCGCGAATATGTACCACCGGCACCAGAAAGCCGACTTCCTGAGCGAATTTTTTGCGGATGCCTTTGATCCGCTTCAACAGCTCGCCGTCCTGATTGCGGTCGACCAGCGAGATCAGGCGATAACCGACTTCCAGCCCCAGCGGATCGATCAGCGTCACGTCATCCCAACTGGCTTCAGGCGCCTCCGAGGCCACGGCGACGGCCGGCTTGGCGGCGGCAGCGGCTTCCGCCACGCGCTTTTGTTCGTCGCGTTGTTTGACCCGGCGCGCCAGGGCGATCAGCCCGCCGCCGAGCAACAGGAAGGCAAAATGCGGCATGTTGGGGATCAGGCCCATCACCGCCAAAATGCCGCCCGTGATCGCCAACACTCGCGGGTTGGCAAACAGCTGGGAAGTCAGCTGGGTGCCCACGTCTTCGCCAGTCGCCACACGGCTGACGATCACACCCGCCGCGGTCGAGATCACGAGTGCGGGGATTTGCGCGACCAGGCCATCGCCGATCGTCAGCAGGGTGTAGGTCTTGGCTGCCGTGCCGATGTCGAGATCGTGCTGCAGCACGCCGACGATCAGGCCACCCATGATGTTGATCGCCATGATCAGCAAGCCGGCGACCGCATCGCCGCGCACGAACTTGCTGGCACCGTCCATGGACCCGTAGAAGTCCGCTTCCTGCGCGACACGGGAACGGCGCGTACGGGCCTGATCTTCGGTGACTAAACCGGCATTCAGATCGGCATCGATGGCCATCTGCTTGCCGGGCATGGCGTCCAAAGTGAACCGCGCCGACACTTCGGCGATCCGTCCCGCGCCCTGCGTGATCACCATGAAGTTGATCACGATCAGAATGATAAAGACGACAATACCGACCGCGTAGTTGCCGCCCACCAGAAAGTGGCCAAAGGCTTCGATCACGTGACCGGCAGCATCCGGGCCGGTATGCCCCTGCAGCAAAACGATCCGGGTCGACGCGACGTTCAGCGAGAGCCGCAACAGTGTCGAAAACAGCAGCACGCTCGGGAACGCGGAAAACTCGAGCGGCTCGCTGGTGTACATACTCACCAGCAGCACCATCACCGACAGGGCGATATTGAAGGTGAACAGCAAGTCGAGCACGAATGCCGGCAGCGGCAAGATCATCATGCTCAAAATCAAGATGATCAGGACCGGGCCGGCTAGCCCCGTGATTTTCAGGCTGCGCAGGACTTCCTGGATGCGCAATCGGCTGATAACAGCGGTATTGGGCGTGCTCATGCGAGACTCCCTTGGCTATCGAGCTCAGGCGGCACCGCAATTTTCGTGGGCTGCACGGGCATCGTGCCACCCTCGCTGTTCCAACGCCGCAATTGATAGACCCAGGCCAGAATCTCTGCCACCGCGCCATAGAGCGTGGCGGGAATTTCGTGGTTCAACTCGGTATGGTGATACAGCGCTCGCGCCAGCGGCGGCGCTTCGATCAGGGGAATGTTGTTCGCTTCGCCGATCTCGCGGATGCGCGCAGCGACGAGATCCGAACCCTTGGCGATCAGGCGCGGCGCACGCATTTCGCCATCGAGATATTGCAACGCGACGGCAAAGTGGGTCGGGTTGGTCACGATCACGTCGGCCTTCGGCACTTGCGCCATCATGCGGCGGCGCGCCAGTTCGCGCTGCTGCGCACGGATGCGCGCCTTGATGCGCGGATCGCCTTCGTTTTCCTTGAACTCGCGCTTGACCTCTTCCTTGGTCATCCGCAGCTTCTTGCGATGACTCCAGATCTGATACGGCACATCGAACACGACCAGCAACAACATGGCCGCGATGATCCAGAGGCAACACACGCCGGCCAGATGCAAAGCATGCGGCAGCGCGATAGTCGGGGTTTCGGTGATCAGGCTGATCGCGTCCGCCGAGTAATGCCTCACGGTCAGGTAGCCGGTGCCGCCGACGATCAGAGACTTGACCAGTGCCAGTAGCAGCTGGGTCAAACCCTGTTTGGAAAAGACCCGGCCCAGGCCGGTGATCGGATTCAGGCGGGAAAAGTTGGGTGCCCACACACTGGTGGTGAACAACCAACCGCTGATAGCCATCGGGGCGGCAATCGCGGTAACGACCAAGATGGCGATCAGCGGGGCAATGGCAAAGGCGGCGCGCATCAGCAACTGGCCGACGTTAGGTAACATCAATGAATCATCGAAGCTGAGCGCCCGGTCGAAGGTGAACGCGACCTGGAACATTTTCATCAGGGCGTCGCCCATCGAGGCCGCCAAGACGTAGGTGCCGCCGAATCCCGCCAACAGCATCGCCCACGTGGTCAGTTCCCGTGAGCGCGCAACGTTCCCTTCCTCACGCGCCTGCTGGAGGCGCTTAGGAGTCGCTGATTCTGTTTTATCGAGATCGCTTTCGTCTGCCATGAATGTCCCGCGCCGGAGCGCGTGGCGCGTCAGCGATGACGCGCGGATTTACCCCACGGAACACATTATTCAGGGTCTTGTCCACCTCCCATCGGCCGATAAACAGACTGAAACAGCCGTATATCGCCCGATCAGGATTTCGCGAGCGCAGGTGGGCGCCAATGCACCCGCCAGCAGCGCGCGCCGAATCACGACGGGCAAGTCAATATGATCGCTATTTGCACAGATTGATGGGGATTTTTCTTGAAATTTGGCATTTTTCGGTCATTTGTTCGTGACCGGCCAATAAAAAAACCGCGCAGCGTCATGCATGCGCGGTTCGATGCAGCGGCAAGCCGCGTGCGTCAGAATCCCAGGCTGGTCAGCAGATCGTCGACCTGATCCTGGTCGCTGACCACATCGCTGTGCAATTCTGGATTGACCTGCGGGCCATTCAGCAACGTTTCACCCGAATGCGGCGTGCCATGGATGACTTGTTGGATCTCGGCGCGGCGCTCGGCGGAAATGTTTTCAAGCAACACCGCCAGCAGTTGCTGCTCGATGTTGTAGACCACTTCCATGATTTTTTTGATCACCTGCCCGGTCAAATCCTGGAAATCCTGGGCCAACATGATTTCCATCAACTGGGTGTTGGTGGCCTGGGTCACCGATGGCAATGCCTTCAGATACGTGCGGGTGTCTTTGACGATATCGCGCGCGGCTTCGATTCCGAGCGGACTATCAAACCATTGCTGCCAACGCTGATCGAGCGCCTGCGCGTCCTTTTGCAATTGCTCTTGGAGCGGCTTGGCAATCTCGATCGAATTCAGCGCGCGCTCGGCGGCCTGTTCCGTCATCGAAGCCACGTATTTCAGTCGATCGCGCGCATCGGGAATCGCCACGGCGGCTTTTTCGACCTGCGTGTCCAGACCCAACTCGCGCATGCTCTCCCGCAGCGTGCGCGTCAGCTGACCAATACGGTTGATGATACGCTCGGCCGCTTCGTCGCCACCAGCCAGGCTGGCGACAGCACTGTGGGCCTCGCTCTCGAGTGCAGCCGCCTCGGCAGCCGTGTCGCTCAGGGTCGGTTCGCTCACGTCAGGTCCCCACTTTGGTCATTTTATCGATAATCTTGGAGAGCTTTTCGTCCAAGGTGGCGGCCGTAAACGGTTTCACCACGTAACCGTTCGCACCGGCCTGGGCGGCGGCGATAATATTTTCCTTCTTGGCTTCGGCCGTCACCATCAACACCGGCAAATGCGAGAGCGTGGCGTCGGCGCGGATTTCCTTCAGCATCGACAGCCCATCGAGATTCGGCATGTTCCAATCGGACACGACGAAGTCGAAGTTGCCGGCACGCAGCTTGGCGAGGCCGGCCATGCCATCCTCCGCCTCGTCGACGTTGGCGTAGCCCAATTCCTTGAGCAGGTTGCGTACGATTCGCCGCATGGTCGGAAAATCGTCCACCACCAGAATTTTCATGCCTTTGTCCATCTCTTTTGCTCCCCAAATCCATTAATCGCTCGGTCCGGCGCGCGCCGCCGCCTCTCAGGCGCATTTTCGCACTGCCAAAAACCAGCCGTCAGTCAGCTTTTCTCAAACCCGGTGGCCGCGCCCACCCATCGCGCCAAGATTGGCCAACAGACGTCCGCTGATGTCGTTCAATGAGACTACTTCGTCGGCGCCGCCCATCGCAATCGCCTCGCGCGGCATGCCAAACACAATGCAACTGGCTTCGTCCTGGGCTATCGTGTGCGCCCCTGCATTGCGCATTTCGACCAAACCCGCGGCGCCGTCCTTGCCCATTCCAGTCAGGATCACCCCCAACGCGTTCTTGCCTGCGTTTTGTGCCGCCGAGCGGAATAGCACATCGACCGACGGACGGTGACGATTCACGGGCGCGCCGTAGTCCAGCTGCGCCACATAGTTCGCCCCGCTGCGGGCCAATTTCAGATGGGCGTCGCCAGGGGCAATATACGCATGCCCCGGCAGCACCCGTTCGCCATCTTCAGCCTCTTTCACCGTAATCCGACACAGCGTGTTCAAACGTTGTGCAAACGAACGCGTGAAGCCAGCCGGCATATGCTGCGCGATCAGTACGGCAGGCGAATCCGGCGGCAATGGCACCAGCACTTCGCGGATGGCTTCGGTGCCACCGGTCGAGGCCCCGATGATAATCAATTTCTCGGTACTAATCAGCGGATTGCGTAACATCGGCGCTTCCGCAGCCACGCCGGACTTGGCCGTATTCGTAGCGGCAGGCGTTGCCACATGCTGGCGCACCCGAGCCCGAGCCGCCGCACGGATCTTGTCGGCGATCATTTCCGAGTAATCCAGCATGCCATCGCGAATGCCAACGCGCGGCTTGGTGACGAAATCCACCGCGCCGAGTTCAAGCGCGCGCAGCGTGATTTCGGAACCGCGTTCGGTCAGCGACGACACCATGACGACCGGCATGGGGCGCAAGCGCATCAACTTCTCGAGAAAGTCGAGTCCGTCCATCCGGGGCATTTCGACGTCCAGCGTCAATACGTCCGGATTGTGTTGCTTGATCAGGTCGCGCGCAACCAACGGATCGGGGGCGGTCGCGCACACGGTCATGTCGGGATGACTGTTGATGATTTCACTCATCAGGCTGCGCACCAGCGCCGAGTCATCTACGCACAACACTCTGATTTTAGGTTGAGAACTCAAGCCTCCTCCACTGTCTGATTATTACGACCCTGGCTGTTGATCCCAGTAGCGGGAACAGCGGGCTTGGGTCGGCTGAATAGCTCGACCTTCGGCCGCGTCGCCAGGTCTTTCTTTTCGATATACGGCGATGCGCCGCGTTTGCCGAAAATCTCGATATCGCCGTGCGCATGGCGCGCACGGCGCTCGCGCAACTCTTGCGCGAGCGCCTGCTCGCGTTGGTTGATCGCCGTATTTTCCGCGGCACCATCTTGCTGCAGACGCAATTTCTTGACCATCACCTGCCCGGTACTCGGCAGGAATGCCACCTTACGCGGATGGCTGCCTTGCAGATCCTCTGCCGCCACCCGAACTTTTTCCATCGCCAAATAGCGGCGCACGAATTCAGAATTGCGATCGCCAATATTCAGCGTCGTCATGCCGGCCAGCACCGCCGCACCGCCAAACACCTTGGCCTCCATCCGCTCGCGCCGCGCACCGCCTTTCAACAGCTCGTTCAACAACACTTCCATCGCATACGCGCCATAGCGGATTGCGTCGGACGCGGCACGATTATCGCCATCGTCCGGCAGCATGAAATGATTCATTCCACCGATGCCTGCAGTGCGATCATGGATGCACGCCGCGACACACGATCCGAGCACCGTCGATAGGACCAGATCTTCGGTCGTGACGAAAAATTCGTTGGGCAGCAGCTTGACCCCTTTCCGATGGAAGGTCGTATCCGTATAGAAGTTGCTGGCAACCGGAAGCCCACTCATGGCCTACCCCCCTGTCCGGAGCTACCGCCGGACGTCGCGGTCGCGCCGCCTGCGCGATGATGCGTCAACTCATAGACGGTCTGCCCTCTCAATCTGAACGATTGGGTGACATAGGTAAAGTTTTCGGAGTGGCCGGCAAACAACAGCGCATCCGGCTTCATCAGTGGAACAAACTTTTCGAGGATGCTGCCCTGGGTCGGCTTATCGAAATAGATCATCACGTTGCGGCAAAAAACCGCATCGAACGGCGCGCCGCTCTTGCTGACCACGGGCCATTGCGCGTCGGTCAAATTCACCTGTGCGAAGGTGATCATCGACCGCAATTCAGGACGCACTTTAACGTAGCCGGCCTGAGCTCCCGTGCCCTTGAAGAAAAAGCGCCGCAGCCTTTCCGGCGACAGATTCTTCACCTGATCCATGGTGTAGACCCCGGCCGCCCCTTTTGCCAGTACCTGCGTGTCCAGATCGGTCGCCAGGATAGACGCCTGCGACGCTTTCGAGCCCAACGCCTCGATCAGCGTCATCGCGATCGAATAGGGTTCCTCACCGGTCGACGCAGCCGAACACCACACCGTAACGGGCGCCCGCGCTTTGGCCACATGTGCCGCCAGCAACGGGAAATGGTGCGACTCGCGGAAAAACGACGTCAGATTGGTGGTCAAGGCATTGGTGAAGGCCTCCCACTCGTCGGGGTCGTCACTACGCTCAAGCTCGTCGAGGTAGTCGCTGAAGCTGGATTTGCCGCGTGCGCGTAAACGCCGGGCCAGCCGGCTGTACGCCATGTCGCGCTTGTGATCGGACAATGCGATCCCGGCGCGCTGATAAATCAGCGCGCGGATGCGTCCGAAGTCCGCGTTCGTGAAGTCGAAGTCACGCTCGTGGTCTGCGCCCGATGCTGAAGGAGCAGATTTTTCGTTGCGACGTTGTGCGCGTGCTTCCATACATCTCCTCTCGCAGCCACCACAGCTCGGCCTATTGGCCGGGACGCCTGCGCCCCAACCAGCAGGTCTTACGCAGCAACTGTCTCGATCAGGGCCATTTCGTCACTGGTCATCAACTTCTCTATATCCATCAGGATCAGCATACGGCCATCGACAGTACCAAGGCCCGTCAAATATTCGGTCGTCATCGAGGTGCCGAATTCGGGTGCCGGACGAATCTGATCGTCGCTCATGGTCAACACGTCCGACACGCCATCCACCACCATCCCGACTACACGGCTCGCCACGTTCAGAATAATGACCACGGTCTGGTGGTCGTATTCGACGCGACCCAGCGCGAACTTGATGCGCATATCGACGATAGGCACGATGATGCCGCGCAGATTGATCACACCTTTGATGAAGGAGGGCGCATTCGCAATCCGCGTCACCGTGTCGTAGCCACGGATTTCCTGAACTTTCAGGATATCGATGCCGTACTCTTCGTCTCCCAGCGTGAACACCAGGAACTCACGGCCCGCCGCTTCTGCCTGGGTTCCGCGACCGGTCGTCGAGGCGGCCGCTTTCATATCTGACATGTTGCTCTCCGGATTATCTTGCTCATGTATGTTGTTGCGTCGGTGCCGGCCTCAAGCCGCAGCCAGCGCGGCACTTGACGCGGCAGCAACCTCGCGGTTGGCTTGCTGACCGCGATGCAAAGCCGGCACGTCGACAATCAACGCGACACTGCCGTCACCCAAAATGGTCGCGGCCGAAATGCCGTGCACCTTGCGATAATTGGTTTCCAGGTTCTTCACCACGACCTGCTGCTGCCCGACCAGTTCGTCCACCAGCAGCGCGAAGCGACGTCCTTCGGCCTGCATGATGGTAACGATACCCTGGGTGGCGTCGGTACGTGCATTCTCGACGTTGAACACGGCATGCAGTTCGACCAGGGGCAGGTATTCGCCACGCACGCGTATCACGCGCTCGTCGCCGGCCACTTGGTAAATATCCTCCTGCGAGGGTTGCAACGACTCCATCACGAAATTCAGGGGCAGGATGAAAATCTCGCCGCCGATCTTGACCGACATGCCGTCCAGTATCGCCAACGTTAATGGCAATACGATGCGCGTGGTGGTCCCGTTGCCTGCCGACGACTGGATTTCGACGTGGCCGCCCATGGCTTGAATATTGCGCTTGACCACGTCCATGCCGACACCGCGTCCGGAGACATCGGTCACCTTCTCGGCCGTCGAGAAGCCCGGCATAAAGATCAGTTGCCAAACGTCTTCGTCGCTCATGGCGTCGCTCACAGCCATGCCTTGCTTGAGCGCTTTCGCCAAAATTTTGTCGCGGCGCAGGCCCGCACCATCGTCGCTGACTTCAATCACGATATTGCCGCCTTGATGCTCGGCGGACAGGATCAACTGACCGGTGCCGGCCTTGCCCGACGCCATTCGCACTTCGGGCGTTTCGATGCCGTGGTCGAGGCTGTTACGCACCAAGTGCGTCAGCGGATCGATGATGCGTTCGATCAGACTCTTGTCGAGCTCAGTCGCTTGACCGAAAGTGACCAGCTCGACATCCTTGTTCAGCTTGGTGGCCAGATCGCGCACCAGACGCGGGAAGCGGCTGAAGACGTAATCCATCGGCATCATGCGGATCGACATCACCGCTTCTTGCAGATCGCGCGCATTTCGTTCGAGCTGCGCCATGCCGTTGAACAGGCGATCGTGCAGAACCGGGTCGAACACCGAGGCGGTCTGGGCCAGCATTGCCTGAGTGATCACCAATTCGCCGACCAGATTGATCAGTTGGTCGACCTTTTCGACACCGACTCGAATCGAGCTGTTTTCACTGACTGCGGCGCCACCCGGCTTGGGCGCGCCTGCAGCGCGGGCATGCCCGGCATCGGCCGCGGCCGGAGCGGGTGTGTCATGTGCGGCCGCCGGTTGAACCGGAGCTGGCGCGGCAGGTGCGGCGGCCGGCGCCGGCGCGGGTGCCGCTGCGGGCGGCGCCAGATCCAGCGTCGGCACCGCTTCAGACTGACGCTGCACGTGTTTGCTGCGTTTGACGTCGATCTGATCGCCATCAATCACAAAACAGCAGACCGCGATGATGTCGTCAGGGTCGCAG
>Ga0116226_10000069_pt1 | contig 71359 bp, 67 predicted proteins | sample S1TSphfallax_FD_89692 | JGI IMG/M metagenome (GOLD analysis project Ga0116226, IMG submission 89692) | Host-associated microbial communities from peat moss isolated from Minnesota, USA - S1T2_Fa - Sphagnum fallax MG | ecosystem: Host-associated > Plants > Peat moss > Unclassified | place: USA... | reverse complement strand
GCCGGGTCTGGGCCCGGCGATGACGAGTTCGTTTTGAATCAATGGGATGGGTGTAGGGTGGGCTTCAGCCCACCATCGGGCGCACGTTAGGTGGGCTGAAGCCTACCCTACAGCTTGGTGCGGTCCCATGGATCGCCGGGTCTGGGCGATGACGAATTGATGGTGAATCAACGGGTTGTCGTGTAGGGCGGAAAAGCGCAGCGCCTTCCGCCGACGCATGGTGCGGCCGTGACAGGCAGTTCATCGGCCCCCGGCGCCGTTCGCGCGCGGGATGGGTGCGTTGGCGGAAGGCGCTTCGCTTTTCCGCCCTACAGTTTGCGGTTCCCTGGGCGCGGGATGACGGTTCGGCGGCAGGGTCGTCTGCGCCGGCATCAGGCGAGCGGGCGCATCCGGTGCGTTGCGGTGCGCCGCTCGCCCGGCGGGATCAGCAGCAGGCCGGGTTTTTCGGCAAACTCGCCGTCGAAGCCGGCCGGGCTTGCGTAGCCGCACCACGGCTCGATGCACAGGAAGCCGGCGCCGGGTTTCTGCCAGAGGCCGAGTTCGGTGAAGCCGTCCCAGGAGACTTCGAGCCCCGCCGCGCCGGGGGCGGTGAAGCGGACGGACGTGCTCGCGACATGGTCGAGGATGATCGCGTCGTCGACGAACAGGGCGGCGTCGAGCGGCAGCGTGCGGCCGGCGATCGGCGAGGGCAGCGGGTCGGGCTTCAGCAGCCCGCCGGCGAGGCGGCGGATCGGCGCGGGCTCGTCGGCGGAAAACGTCAGGCGGTGCGGCGCGCCGGCGTCGGCGCCCGGTAGCGGCCACTGGAACGCCGGGTGCGCGCCCATCGAGGCGGGCAGCACCGCGTCGCCGGTATTGACGATGGTGAAAGTGACGGCGAGCGCGCCGGCCGCGACCGCGTAGGCGACCTCGAAGCGGAACGGGAACGGGTAGAGTGCCCGCGTCGCGTCGTCGTCGGAAAGCGCGAGGACGCAGGCGGCGGGCGTGCGCTCGACCCACGCGAAGCGTCGGTCGCGGGCGAAGCCGTGCTGGGTCAGGCGGTAGGTTTTGCCGTCGTGGCGCAGCGTGTCGTCGGCGAGGCGGCCGACGATCGGAAACAGGATCGGCGCGCGGCGGGGCCAGGCGGGGCCGGCCTGCCACAGATATTCGCGGCCGGCGCCGTCGCACAGCGATTGCAGTTCGGCGCCCTGCGCGGCGACGCGGGCGCTGATGCCGCCCGACGTGATGGTGTGCTCGTCCATGCTGTGGCCCTCCCGCCGCGCATCATGCGGCCGGATGCACCCGCCGCGCCACCACCGCCAGCAGCGCGGCGTCGACCAGCGGCGCGATCGGCAGCGACAGGCGCGTCGCCAGCAGGCGGGCGAGCAGAGGGAGGATGAACGACGCGCCGAGCACGAGTTTTTCCCAGCGCAGGAAGCCGCCGCCCTGCGCGCGGGCGAACACGAACGCGAGGGGCACGGCCGCGAGCATCAGGTCGTAGTCGAGCATGTACGGCGTGGCGAGCAGGGTGCCGGCCACCAGCAGCGCGACCTGCCCGCGCGGCGGCGCGCGGCGGGCGCGGACCAGCAGGGTCGCGGCGGCGAGGGCGGCGAGCGCCTGCGCGGCGTAGGCGATGCCGACGGGCGCGGCGAGCACGCGCAGGGCGGCGAAGACGCTGACCATCTTCTCCGGCGGGAACAGTCCGCCCTCCAGAATCCGCCGCGATTCCGGGGCGGTCGAGAGGAAGCCGCGCCAGGTGTCGAGCCCGAACAGCGCGAGCGAGGCGCCGCACAGGGCGACTCCGCCGGTGATCGCCCCCGCCAGCGCCCGCCAGTGCCGCCCGGCCAGCAGCAGCACCGGGGCCAGCAGCAGGAAATGCGGCTTGACGCAGAGCGCGCCGAGGCAGAGGCCGGCGACGAACGGCCGGCCGCCGAGCCACCGGGCGGCGCCGGCGAACAGGGCGGTGGTCAGGAAGGCGTTGTGGCCGTGCCCCGCATTCACCAGCACTGCCGGATAGGCGAGGATCGGCAGCGCGCTGCCGGGTAGCAGCGCCCGCAGCGCCCGATAGTACGCGGCGAAGGTGAGGCCGAGCCAGGCCGCCAGCGCCCAAAAATAGGGCAGCAGTGCCAGCGGCAGGCAGACCAGCAGATAGGTCGGCGGATACAGGAACGGCGTGTAGCCCTCGGCCACGTAGGCGGGGAACAAGGCTGCCTCCCGCGCGCCGTGCCGCAGCGGGTCGTAGATCGCGGCCGGATGGCCGGCGAGCGCGAGGTCGGACGCCGCCCAGAAGCTGAGGAAATCGGTGCCGAGCGGGTGCCCGGCGCGGTCCACGCCGCCGTGCGAGGTGGCGATCCAGAGCAGCACCAGGGCGATGGTCAGTGCCAGCAGCAGGCGGGCGTAGGCGCGCGCCCGGCCGGGAGTCAGCCAGCGCGCCTCGGCGAGCGCGGACAGGCGTGGCATCGTGCGGCGACTCCTTGCGCGGGGCTCCAGCAAGGTAGCGCACACGCACGTAAATGCGGGCTTGCCTGGCCGCCCCGGCTTCGGCTATCGAGGCGCCGGGTCACGCCCCCCCACCGGGGCGCTTTTCTTCTGCAAGGGAGAGCGAGTCCATGGCAACCGCCGCCAAGCCGGACGTCCGTCCGAAACATCCCGAATTTTCATCCGGCCCCTGCGCCAAGCGCCCCGGCTGGTCGCTCGCCCAGTTGGAAGGCGCGCTGCTCGGCCGCAGCCATCGCGCCAAGGGGCCCAAGGCCAAGCTCGCCGAGGTGATCGATCGCTCGAAGGCGCTGCTCGGGATGCCGGCCGACTGGCGGCTCGGCATCGTGCCGGCCTCCGACACCGGCGCGGTCGAGATGGCGCTGTGGTCGCTGCTCGGCGCCCGGCCGGTCGACGTGCTCGCGTTCGAGAGTTTTTCCGAGGCGTGGGCAACCGATGTCGTCAAGCAGTTGAAGCTGAAGGACGCGCGCGTGCTGGCGGCGCCGTACGGCAGGCTGCCCGACCTCGCCGCCGTCGATCCGGCGCATGATGTCGTGCTCGCGTGGAACGGCACGACCTCGGGCGTGCGGCTGCCCAACGCCGACTTCATTCGCGCCGACCGTGAGGGTCTTGTCATTTGCGACGCGACCTCGGCCGCGTTCGCGATGGCGCTGCCGTGGGACAAGCTCGATGTCGTCACGTGGTCGTGGCAGAAGGTGCTGGGTGGCGAGGCAGGGCACGGGATGCTGGCGCTGTCGCCGCGCGCGGTCGAGCGGCTGCTGACCTACAAGCCCACGTGGCCGCTGCCGAAGATTTTCCGCCTGACCTCGGGCGGCAAGCTGACCGAGGGCATCTTCAAGGGCGAGACGATCAACACGCCGTCGCTGCTGTGCGTCGAGGACGCGCTGGACGGGCTGAGCTGGGCGGAGGGCATCGGCGGCCTGCCGGCGCTGATCGCGCGCAGCGAGGGCAACCTGAAGACGATCGCCGACTTCGTCGCCACGCGCGACTGGATCGACTTCCTGGCGGAGGACCCGGCGACGCGGTCCTGCACGTCGATCTGCCTGAAGATCACCGCGCCCTGGTTCACCGCGCTCGACGCCGAGGCGCAGGCGGAGGCGGCGAAGAAATTGTCGTCGTTGCTGGAGAAAGAGGCGGTTGCCTACGACATCGCCGCCTACCGCGACGCGCCGCCGGGCCTGCGCATCTGGGGCGGCGCGACCGTCGAGACCGCCGACCTCGCGGCGCTGCTGCCGTGGCTCGACTGGGCGTACGCGCAGGTCGCGCCCGCGGTTTCGCATCAGGCGGCAGCCTAGCGGCGCGAGCGCTCCCCAATCGTTCCCTCTCCCGCAAGGCAGGGCAATCGCATTTGGCTGGAATCGTTTCTAATTCGTCATGGCCGGGCTTGACCCGGCCACCCACGCCTCTCCCGCGCGCACTGGATTGGTCTTACGTACCTACCGTTTACCTCGTACGAACGGCACCGCGTGGGTGGCCGGGTCAAGCCCGGCCATGACGAAAGAGAAACAATTTTCGGCAAATGCAATAGCCCTGCCCGCAAGGGGAAAGGGAGTGTACGTCACCCCTCACCTTGTGGGAGGGGGCGCGCCATCAGCAATTCACCCTACACGGGACAAGACCGATGAAAGTTCTGATCAGCGACAAGCTTTCCCCCGCCGCCGTCGATATCTTTCGGGCGCGGGGCATCCAGGCCGACGTGAAGGCCGGCCTCTCGCCCGCCGACCTGCGCGGCATCATCGGCGAGTACGACGGGCTGGCGATCCGCTCGGCCACGAAGGCCACGAAGGAGCTGCTGGACGCGGCGACGAACTTGAAGGTCGTCGGCCGCGCCGGCATCGGCGTCGACAATGTCGACGTCAAATCCGCGACCGCGCGCGGCATCGTCGTGATGAACACGCCGTACGGCAATGCCATCACCACGGCCGAGCACGCCATCGCCATGATGTTCGCGCTCGCCCGGCAGATCCCGGAGGCCAGCGCCTCGACCAAGGCGGGCAAATGGGAAAAGAACCGCTTCATGGGCGTCGAGCTCTTCAGCAAGACGCTCGGGCTGATCGGCTGCGGCAACATCGGCTCGATCGTCGCAGACCGGGCGCGCGGGCTGAAGATGCGGGTGATCGCCTATGACCCGTACCTGACCGAGCAGCGCGCGGTGGATCTGGGCGTGGAGAAGGTGGAACTCGAGGACCTGCTGGCGCGCGCCGACATCATCACGCTGCACACGCCGCTGACCGAGGCGACGAAGAACATCCTGTCGCGCGCGGCGCTGGCGAAAACCAAGAAGGGCGTGCGCATCATCAACTGCGCGCGCGGCGGCCTGATCGACGAGGCGGCGCTGGCGGAGGCGCTGAAGGCGGGCCACGTCGCGGGTGCGGCGCTGGATGTGTTCGAGACGGAGCCGGCGACGGAAAGCCCGCTGTTCGGGCTTGAGAATGTCGTCTGCACGCCGCATCTGGGCGCGGCGACGGCGGAGGCGCAGGAGAACGTGGCGTTGCAGGTCGCCGAGCAGATGAGCGATTTCCTGCTGACCGGCGCGGTCGCCAACGCGATCAACACGCCCTCCGTCTCGGCGGAGGACGCGCCGCGCCTGAAGCCTTACATGGAACTGTGCCGCCTGCTCGGCGGCTTCGCCGGCCAGCTCACCACGTCGCGCGAGGGCGTGATCCGCAACATCACGATCGAATACGAGGGTGCGGCCGCGCAACTGAACCACAAGCCGCTGACGGCGGCGGTGCTGGCGGGCGTGCTGGCGCCGGTGATGGCGGGCGCCAACATGGTCAACGCCCCGGTGCTGGCGCGCGAGCGCGGGATCGACGTGGCCGAGACGGTGCATGACCGGCCGAGCGAATACCAGACGCTGGTGCGCGTGACCGTGACCACCGACCAGCAGACGCGGGCCGTCGCAGGCACGCTGTTCGCCGGGTCCCGCCCGCGCATCGTCGAGATCAAGGGCATCAAGGTCGAGGCCGATTTCGGCCGGCACATGCTGTATGTGACCAACCAGGACAAGCCGGGCTTCATCGGCCGCTTCGGCGCGACGCTGGCCGGCGCCGGCATCAACATCGCGACCTTCCACCTCGGCCGCGCGGTGCAGGGCGGCGACGCGATCTGCCTGGTCTCGGTCGACGAGCCGGTCGCCGAGGAAGTGCTCGCGATGGTACGCACGCTCCCGCTGGTGATGCAGGCGACGTCGCTGGCGTTCTAGCGGCCCCGACCGCAAACCGGGCGGATCGTCACAGCGGATCGTTAACGGTTCGCCCGGTACACCAGCGCCCGGGTCGAGAGCGGCCGGCGCGGATGGCGCGGCGGACGCGGATGGCGTGAGGGCGAGAGGGCGGTCGGATGGGTGTCGCGAAGGACAGCGTCTTGATCGCTGAATTGCGGGACGGGATTCGTGCGGATTTCGTCGAGCAGTTCGCCGATCTGCACCGCTTCGTCGACCGCCGCATCGCGGAGCTGAGCGCCGAGGTCCATGCCGTCGTCCAGTTGATGGACTACGGCGAGGCCAACATCTCCGGCCAGCTCACCAAGGTGCATGACCAGATCGTCAGCATGTTGAAGGCGCCCGCCGCCGCCACCCGCAACAGCGGGCTGGAGCTGGAGGCGGTGGTGGAAGTCACCGAGCGCGCCGCCAACCAGATCATGGAGGCGGCGGAGGCGATCGGCGACTGGGTCGCTTCCGGCTCGCGCGACGCGGACTCGGTGCATCGCGTGGCCGAGCGGATCAACGCGATCTTCGAGGCGTGCAGCTTCCAGGATCTGACCGGCCAGCGCATCCGCCGCGCGATCGAGCATCTGCAAAAGGTCGAGCAGATGCTCGGCGGCATGATCGACGAGACGACGCCCGGAGACGCGGCGGAGACGGCCGAGGAGACAGCCCCGCCGCACGCCCCGCCGCCGCACCTGCTCGGGCTGACGCATTCGCACGATGCCGCGCAGACGCCGGACCTGGAGCAGGTGGAAATCGACCGGCTGCTCAATTTCTGACATCGTCCCGCGCTATCGCGGTTGCCGGGCATCCTGCTTGCATGACTGCTTCCGCTCGCTGGGGAAGGGACGCCGATGAGCCGCTACGACTTCATCGTCATTGGCAGCGGGCCGGCCGGCCGGCGGGCGGCCGTGCAGGCGGCCAAGCTCGGCAAGTCCGTGCTGGTGGTCGAGAAGGGCAGGCGGGTCGGCGGCGTTTCCGTCCATACCGGCACGATCCCCTCGAAGACGCTGCGCGAGACCGTGCTGAACCTGACCGGCTGGCGCGAGCGCGGGTTCTACGGCCGCGCCTACCGGGTCAAGCAGGACATCGCCGCCGCCGACCTGCAATCCCGCCTGCACAAGACGCTCGACCATGAAGTGGACGTGCTGGAGCACCAGTTCGCCCGCAACGCCGTGCGCACGGTGCGCGCCGCCGCCCGCTTCATCGACGCGCACCGGATCGAGGCGACGACGGATGCCGGCGACGTGCAGATTGTCGAGGGCGCGCATTTCCTGATCGCGGTCGGCACCCGCCCGCACCGGCCGCCCGACATCCCGTTCGACGGGCGGCGTGTCGTCGACAGTGACGAGATGATCGAGATCGCCAAGCTGCCGCGCAGCCTGACGGTGATCGGCGCCGGCGTGATCGGCGTGGAATACGCGACCATCTTCAGCGCGCTCGATGTCAGCGTCTCGTTGGTCGAGCCGCGCGCCAGCTTCCTCGATTTCATCGACCAGGAGCTGATCCAGGATTTCATCCACCAGTTGCGCGACCGCGGCATGACGATCCGGCTCGGCAGCAAGATCGACCGGATCGAGTTCGAGAACGACCGCCCGGTGACGGTGCTGGAGAACGGGCGGCAGGTGCGCTCGGAGATGCTGCTGTACGCGGCCGGGCGGGTCGGCAACACCGACACGCTGAACCTGCCGTCCTGCGGCATCGGCGTGGATTCGCGCGGCCGGCTGAAGGTCGATCCGCGCACATTCCAGACCGAGCAGCCGCACATCTACGCGGCCGGCGACGCGATCGGGTTTCCCTCGCTCGCCAGCACGTCGATGGAGCAGGGCCGCATCGCCGCCTGCCATGCGTTCGGCCTGCCGATGCCGCCGGCGCCGGAGTATTTCCCGTACGGGATCTACTCGGTGCCGGAGATTTCGACGGTCGGGCTGACCGAGGAGGAGGTGAAGGCGAAGGACATCCCGTACGAGTGCGGGATCGCGCGATTCCGCGAAACCTCGCGCGGGCACATCATGGGATTGAATTCCGGCATGATGAAGATGATTTTCGCGATCGAAAGCCGGCGGCTGCTCGGCGTGCATATCGTCGGCGAGGGCGCGACGGAGCTTGTGCATATCGGCCAGGCGGTGCTGAACCTGAAAGGCACGCTCGACTACTTCATCGAGAACACCTTCAACTATCCGACGCTGGCCGAGGCGTACAAGATCGCGGCGCTGGATGCGTGGAACCGGATGGCGCGGGGGTAGCACCGCACCCGCACGACAAGGTTACAACTGGCGTTGTTCGCGGTGGGCGAGCCGGTCTTCTCTGATAGCTGCAAAAATCGCAAGACACATGACTATATCAGCTAGAAACATGACGAAAGTCCATGCCATTTCCGAAAAAGTTGGAGGGTAACCGCCGGTCCAACTCGGCCATTTGTTATATATTTCTGCCGCTTCAGTGCATGTGCCCATTATGCACGAGAGACCGAGCAAAAGCATAGGCCATCGCTTCCTGAGCAGGGCGCCAAAAATCTGTAATTTAGCCAATTCCACATACTCCTTTGGGGCAGGGTTGCCTCCGACTGACATATGATTTGTCACCAAAATCGCGTGCCAACAAACCGCGGCAAGTTAGGGCGACTGCTGACGCACCTGCTTTGCAACACCGTTATCGCCAAACTACAATTGTCTATGGCGGTGCCTCACGTTATCGCGGTAGTACCGCCATGCGACGATCAATAGTAATGTAACGCTCAGTAGCGCCACCAATACTCTAAACAAATCGGCTAATCTCGGCTGGATTCCAAGAAGGTAACCCCGCCACATTCGATATCCATGCAGCCCTTGCGCAATGCCATAGTACGTCGTCCAACAAATCATGAATGCCCAGGATACGAAATCCGCAGCACGTTTCATATTTGTACCGGTCATGCGATCCCGCATACGCCACCGCCGCACGGATTGACACTGGGGAGACCGCCACCTCCCAAGTAATTATATAAAGGTGTTGCCACCAGAATCTGGGGACCGTCGACAGGATTAAGAATGACGGTCGTCAACTCCCCCATCGCTATTATTACCTTGTCCCAATTGACCCTCCCGTTTTCCGTATTGGAAATCATGATGTACGATCGTTAACGTTTCGGTCAAATTATATCATCGTGAATTGTTCGTCATTGACTCGCGGTCGTCGAGACCTACGAGATCCCTTACTGGATGCATAGAACCGGATGACGCGAGGGTATCACCGTTTAGGCGTTAAGATAAGTCGCTGCGCGCCCTCTCCGCCCGCGCTTGCGGGGGGAGGGGTGAAGCCGCACCAGATCCGGAGCGCCGAGACCCCTCCCCCAATCCCCTCCCACAAGGGCTACGGCATTCACACATCCGATTGGTGCGAAGTTCTCGCGGGAATCCGCCGCATCGTCCCCTCTCCGCCCCTGGGGGCGGAGCGGGTCAGGGTGAGGCGGGGGAAACTCCGAAGTTGTCGAGTGGCGCTACAAGTTTGCGACATGATAGCGGCCCGACCACCCACCTCTCCCTGACCCTCTCCCCCCGCAAAGCGCGGGCGGAGAGGGGACGTTGCGGCTGATTTCCGCGCGAAACGGACACAAGCGAGATCTGTGAAACCCCTAGGCCACAAGGGGAGGGGGCTTTGCCGCCGGCATGGGCATTCGTTGGCCGGCCAAGGAATCTCTGCTTAGGCGGCTTATATCAGCGCCCGTAGGCAAGGCGCACGATCACGTCATGAACTCGTTCACGTTCCAGTAGGTCTCCAGCATCGAGATCGCGTCGAGAAAGCTTTTGCCCGGCTGCTGCTTCAGCATGTAGCCGGCGACGTTTTTTTCGTAGCAGGCGCGGCGGTCCGAGGGGGCGTTCGAGGTGGTCAGCACGAACACGACCGTCGTGCGCAACGTCGGATCTCCGCGTAGCTCCTCAAGAAATTCGAGGCCGCCCATCGGCGGCATGTTGAGATCGAGCAGCACGAGGGCGGGCACGTCCAGCTTCGGCAGCCTGTCGGTGCCGCGCAAGTGTGCCAGTGCCTCCGATCCGTCCCGCGCGACGACGATCGGGGTTTCGATGCGCAGCGTCGAGAAGGCGCGGCGGACGGCCGCGACATCGACGTCGTCGTCATCGACGAGCAGCACTGTCAGGTTCTTCGCGGTCATAGATGTTCCATTGCGGGCCAGGTGAACGTGAAAGTCGTGCCGCGCGCCGGCGGGGCGCTTTTCACGGTGATCTCGCCGCCATGCATCTCAACCTTCTTCTTGACGATCGCGAGGCCGATGCCGTTGCCCTCGACCGCGTCGCGGCGGGCCAGCGTCCTGAACATCTGGAAGATCAGTTCGTGATGGCGCGGCTGGATGCCGGGACCGTCGTCGGCGACGGTGAAGCGCACCCGCTTGCCCTCGCGACGGGCGCCGATGGTGACGCGGCCGGCCGCGCGGTCGTGATGCTTGACGGCGTTCTCGATCAGATTCTGCAAGACCCGTTCGAGCGGGATGCGGTCGCTGGTGATCGTCGGCATGTCGCCGTCGAGCGTCACGATGAAGCCGTCCGGCAGGGACAGCGTGGCGATGAGGTCCTGTATCATGCGCCCGGTATCGAACGTCTCGATATCGACGTGCGTGCGGCCGACCTGCGCGTAGGCCAGCAGCCCGTCCAGCAGCGCCGTCATGCGCGCCGCGCGGGCGCGCAGGCGCGCGAGATTTTCCAGCGCCTGGGACGGCGCGATGCCGGCGATATCCTCCTCGATCCACTCCGCCAGATGGGCGATGCCGCGCAGCGGCGACTTCAGATCGTGCGAGGCGGCATGGGCGAATTCCGCCAGATCGGCGTTGGAGCGTTCGAGTTCCCGCCGCGCCTGCGCGCGCACGGTGATGTCCTGCACCGCCGCGATCACGCTGACCTGCCCGTCCACCGTGACCGGGTTCAGCCCGATCTCGACCGGGAATTCGCTGCCGTCCTTGCGCATGGCGACAATGTCGCGGTCCGCACCCATTGCGCGGGCGGAGGAACTTGCCAGGAAGCGCGCCCGCAACGCCCCTTGGCCGGCGCGGAACCGCTCAGGCATCAGCATGTCGACCGAGCGGCCCAGAAGTTCGGAGCGGTCATAGCCGAAGGTCTGCTCGATGCGGCAATTGACGAGGCGGATCGTGCCGGTGGCGGTGACTTGCAGCAGGCCGCTCGGCGAGGCCTCGATAATGCGCGCGTAGATGTCCGCCGTGGCCGCCTCGGACGCGGCGCCTGTCGGCAAGATGTCGCGCAGCAGGGCTTCGGTCATGGCACAGCCGGCACTCGCTATTGTTCTCGGCCCGGCACGTTCGGCCTGATTGCACGGGGTTTGGTTAAGGGACGCTTTCCGGCCGCACGCCGCTCGCGATTTCGTGATGACGGAGGCGAAAGCGCCGTTCATAGTCTCTCGTTCATATTTCTTCGTTCATATCCGTCATTTAGGCCGCCCGATCATCACCGCCCCCGGAGTCCGCGATGGCGAACCGCGCCGAACTACGTGTTCTGATCATCGAGGACGGGGCCGTGGACCGGATGGTCTACCGGATCATGCTGGCCCGCCGGTCGTCCGCGCCGCTGGCGATCACGCTGGCGGCGGACGGCGAGGCGGGCCTGAAGGCGCTGCGCGGCGGCCGGTTCGACTGCGTGCTGCTCGACCACGACCTGCCGGACATGACCGGCCTCGAACTGCTGGCGCAGATCACCGGCGGCGACGGCAAGCCGCCGTGCCCGGTGGTGATGGTCACGGGACGCAACGAGGAGCAGATCGCGCAGGAGGCGAAGCGGCGCGGCGTCGGCGAATTGCTGCTGAAGGACGAACTCGACGATACCCGGCTGCGGGCCGCGATCGACGCGGTGATCGGCGCGCGCACGTTCGACGCGCCGGCGCCGGTGGCGCCCGTGCGCTCCCCCGAGCCGGAGCGGATGCTGAGCATCGCGGAAGCGAAGCACCGGCTGGCGGCGACGTTTGGCGTCAGCCCGACCAGCGTGGAAATCATCATCCACGCATGACGGCGCGCACGCTATTCGTCAGGGGTCGCCGGTGATCTCGCGCACGCGCGTTTCGAGGCGCTGGATCTTCTTGAACAGCATCGACATCTGATCGCCCATCAGCCGCAGCTCCTCGCGGGTGTTGTCATGCACCCGCTTGACCGCGTCGACGCCGCCGAGATTGACGACGATGTCGTTGCGGATGTCGGTGAGCGAATTTTCCAGCCGGTCCATGCGCGCCATCAGATCGACGCGCAGCGTGGTGGTGCTGGTTTCCATCCGGTCCAGCCGTGCATCCACCGCCGACTGTCCCGTTTCAAGGCGTCCGAGCCGGTCGGCGAGGCCGGCCAGCGCGATCAGAACCCGCTCGTCATCCATTGCCACACCCCCAGGCCATGTCGGACCCGCCACGATATGCGGTGGCAGTCTATTGCACCGGCAAGCGGAATGCCAAAGCAATGTGGGGCGGATTTCCTTTCGCTCGGCCCACATGCTACAGCGCCGGCCCCGCCCCGGACGCCACGCGATGCCCCGCCTGCGATGACAGACGATCCGCCGCCCAATCCCGCCCTGCTGCCCGCCGGCCTGCGCGACCTGCTGCCGCCCGACGCGGACACCGAGGCCGCCGCCGTGGCGGCGCTGATGGGCGCGTTCGCCGGGCACGGCTACCAGCGCGTCAAGCCGCCGCTGCTGGAGTTCGAGGACGGGCTGCTGACCGGCACCGGCGCCGCCACCGCCGACCAGACGTTCCGGCTCATGGACCCCGACACGCGCCGGATGATGGGCGTGCGCGCCGACATCACGCCGCAGGTGGCGCGCATCGCGACGACGCGGCTGGCCGGGGCGCCGCGCCCGCTGCGGCTTTCCTATGCCGGCCAGTGCCTGCGCGTGCATGGCACCCAACTGGCACCGGAGCGCCAGGTCTCGCAGGCCGGGATCGAGCTGATCGGACCGGACAGCCCGGCGGCGGACGCCGAGATGGTTCTCGTCGCTGCCGAGGCGCTGGGCACGCTCGGCCTGACCCGGCTCAGCTTCGATCTGACGATGCCGCCGCTGGTCGAGAAGCTGATCGACGAGGCCGGCATCCCGGCCACGGATCGCGGGCCGCTGGCGCGGGCGCTCGACCGCAAGGACGCGGCCTCGGTCGGCGCGCATGGCGGCCCGGTCGCCGGCACGCTGACCGACCTGCTGCTGGCGGCGGGTGCGGCGGATCGGGCGCTGGCGGCGCTGGCGGCGGCGGCGCTGCCGCCCGGGGCGCGGGCGATGGCGGATCGGCTGGCGGCCACGGTCGCGGCGATCCGCGCGCGGGCGCCGGCCCTGAAGCTGACCGTCGACCCGGTCGAGTTTCGCGGCTTCCGCTACCACACCGGCGTCCGCGTGACCGTGTTCGCGCCGGGCCGGCACGAGGAACTGGGGCGCGGCGGGCGCTATCTGTGCGGCGGGATCGAGCCGGCGACGGGGCTGACCCTGTTCCCGGAGGCGGTGCTGCGCGCGGCGCCGGGGCGGGTGGCAAGGCCGCGCGCCTACGTGCCGCTGGGCGCCGACGGATCGGCCGCGCGGGCGCAGGGATTTGCGACCGTCGCCGGATTGGAGAAGGTCGCCGACGCGGCGGCGGAGGCGGCGCGGCTGTCATGCAGCCATGTGCTGACCGAGGACGGGCTGGTGGCGCTGGGCTGAGCCCCTGGCTGCGTGCGTTCCCGCCCAGCCTGCATCAGCGACACCAGAAGACTGACGCCCAGCGAATGGACGCGCTGCATGGGTCGGCCCCCCTATCGCGTCGCGAGTGACAGCGCCGGGCGGACCCACGCCGTCCTTCGTTGGCGCCTGATGCGCGCGAGCGCATCCGCGAGCGAGAGCAGCAGCGAGGTCAGCTCAAGCGAGACGTCGGCGCCATGCGTGTGACGCAACGCCGCCGCCAGCGCATCCGTGCCATCGGGGCCGCACGGCCGGCGGTGCGCGGGAATACGGGAAAAGGCGACGATCCTTGCCATTGGCGGGGTCTCCAACTGCTGCTCGCGCGACCATGCTGCAATTAAGAATGAGTCGCAATACCCGTTCGCGCGACGGCGGTCGCTTTCGCGGGCCCGGCGCAGGTGCTATGGCGTCGCGCCCCGCGCGGCGGGCCGGTTGGCCGGACGGCCCGGCACCCAGGCGCGGCGGCGGGGGAGAGCCATGGCGAACGTCGCGGTGATCGGCGCCCAGTGGGGCGACGAGGGCAAAGGAAAAGTGGTCGACTGGCTGGCCAGCCGCGCCGACGTGGTGGTGCGGTTCCAGGGCGGCCACAATGCCGGCCACACGCTGGTGGTCGGGGACCAGACCTACAAGCTCTCGCTGCTGCCGTCCGGGGTGGTCCGGGGCAAGCTGTGCGTGATCGGCAACGGCGTGGTGATCGACCCGGAGGCGCTGCTCGCCGAGATCGAACGGGTGACCGCGCAGGGGCTGACGGTCGGGCCGGCCACGCTGCGCATCGCCGACAACGCGCCGCTGACCCTGCCGCTGCACGCGGCCCTCGACCGGGCGCGGGAGGGGGCGCGCGGCGAGCGCAAGATCGGCACCACCGGGCGCGGCATCGGCCCGGCCTACGAGGACAAGATCGCCCGGCGCGCCATCCGGGTCGCCGATCTGGCGGAACCGGGGACGCTGTCGGACAAGCTCGACGAACTGCTGCTGCACCACAACACGCTGCTGCGCGGGCTGGGCGCGCCGACGTTCGAGAAGCAGGCGCTGCTCGACCATCTGCTGGCGCTGGCGCCGCGCGTGCTGCCGTTCGCGGAGCCGGTGTGGGAGCGGCTCGACGATTTGCGGCGCGCCGGCAAGCGCATCCTGTTCGAGGGGGCGCAGGCAGTGATGCTGGATATCGATCATGGCACATACCCGTTCGTGACCAGCAGCAATACGGTGGCGGCGACGGCGGCGAGCGGCGCCGGTGTCGGGCCGTCGGCGGTCGGTTTTGTCCTCGGCATCGCCAAGGCGTACACGACCCGTGTCGGTTCCGGCCCGTTCCCGACGGAACTGCACGACGCGACCGGAAAACTGCTCGGCGAGCGCGGCCACGAATTCGGCACCGTCACCGGGCGGCCGCGCCGCTGCGGCTGGTTCGACGCGGCGCTGGTGCGCCAGGCGGTCAAGGTGGGCGGCGTGCAGGGTTTGGTGCTGACCAAGCTCGACGTGCTGGACGGGCTGCCGGAGCTGCGGATCGGCGTCGGCTACCGGATCGGCGACACGGGCGAGGTGGTCCGCCACCTGCCGGCCGCGCCGGGGGCGCAGGCGGCGGCTGTTCCGGTCTATGAAACCGTCGAGGGCTGGGCCGGCAGCACGCGCGGCGCCCGCAGTTGGGCCGAGCTCCCGGCGCAGGCGGTCAAGTATGTGCGGCGCATCGAGGAATTGGTGGAGGCGCCGGTGACGCTGCTTTCGACCAGCCCGGAACGCGACGACACCATACTGGTGCGTGACCCTTTCGAAGGGTGATATTGTTCGACTTGTGTTATCCTGTGATGTGCCTCACAGCCCTTGCCTTAATACTTCGTTAACCAACGTCCATCAGGACGTTGGACCGCGATGATGCACAATCGTACCAGGACTGGCGAGAAGGGATTGGTGCTGCCGTTTGCGCCGCGCCCAAGGCTGCCGCCGAGCCGCGTATCCATGTCCGAGCGCATCCTGATGCTGCGCTGGGCCGACGAAGCCCGCCCGCTCGGCGTGAGCGCGGTGCGCATCCACGAACCGGAGCCCGGCGACGACCCGGAGGTCGGTTCGTTCGTGCTGGTCTACCAGAAGGCGGACCTCTGGGCGGCATGGGGCGTCGCGATGGGCGCCAACGGCTACGAGGTGTGGCGGCCGGGCAGCGGCGTGACCGTCGGCCGCTTCGAGACGCTGCGGGAGGCGCTGCACGCGATCCGGCTGGTGGCCTGACGGCCAGGGCCGGCCACCGCGCGACCTGGCGTTTCGTTCCCCGGCTTGGCGTTTCGTTCATCCACGGCGGGTACACTCGGCGGGCGCGAACCCATGTCGATGCCGCCAGCAAAACCCGCGTCGCCGCGCACCGGCGCCGCCGCCCCCACGCCCCCGGCCGCGGCGAACGAGCCGCTGATCGCCGGACGCTACGCGGTTGACCTGAACAGACCGTTGCAGGGCGCCGGCGGGGGCTCGGCGGCCTATGCCGTGACCGACAGGCGCGACAACCGTGCCGGGCTGATGGCCGTTCAGGTCGCCCACGGCGCCCCGCCGCGCCTGAGCGTCTTCACCGCCCTGGCCGAACTCTCCGACCCGCGCCTGGTCGTGCCGCTGGCCTATGGCGGGGTGATGGGCCGCGAGGGACGGCTGCAATGGTTCGTCGTCTGCACGGCGCCGGCCGGACCGCCGCTGTGGCCGCATGAAGCGACCACCATCCGCCCATGGAACGATGCCGACCTGGTGGCACGGGTGCTGCGCCCGGCGGCGGCCGTGCTGGAAATGCTGGAGGCGCGGCGACAGACCCATCGCGGCCTGCGGCCGGGCAACCTGTTCGGCGATCCCGGGGGCAGCGGGCCGATCACGCTCGGCTGTGCCTGGGCGGGGCCGCCGGGCTACGCCCAGCCGGCACTGTTCGAGCCGCCCTACATGGCGATGTGCGCCCCGAGCGCGCGCGGCGAGGGCCAGATCGCCGACGACGTGTATGCGCTGGGAGTGACCCTGCTGGTGCTGGCGCTCGGGCGGATGCCGCTGGCCGGCATGGACGCCGACGCCATCGTGCGCCGCAAGCTGGAGCAGGGCTGCTTCCAGGCGCTGGCGGGCGACGCGAGATTGTCGCCGATGATCGCCGATCTGGCCGGCGGGATGATGGCGCAGCAGCCGGAGCACCGCCCGACCCCCGTCCTGCTGTCCGACCCGTCGGCCGCGCGTGCCCGCAAGGTCGCGGCCCGGCCGCCGAGGCTGGCGCCGCAGGCGCTGGAGGTGGGCGGCATCGCCGTCTACGATTCCCGTTCGCTCGCCTTCGCGGTCGCGCGGCAGCCGGAGGCCGGCGCCCGGCTGGTCCGCACCGGCGTCGCCGACCATTGGCTGCGGCGGGTGCTCGGCGACTCCACGCTGGCCGGGCGGATCGAGGAGATCCAGCGCATCCGCAACAGCGAGGGCGGACCGTCCGACGCGCTGGCGGACGCGCGCCTGGTGATGCAGGCGGTGGCCCTGCTGGACCCGCTGGCGCCGCTGTGCTGGCGCGGCGTCGCGCTGTGGCCGGACGCGATCGGCAGCGCGCTGGTTGCCGACAGCGTGGACGCGACGACGCGCGGGCGGATCGAGGAGGTGATCGCGCAGGAGATCCCGTTCACCTGGGGCCTCGCCCGCGCCGACCACTGCAACCCGATGCTGTTGCGCCAGCAGGCCAAGGAACAGCGTGCGCTGCTGCGCCAGCGCGGCTGGGCCGGCGGACTGCAACGCCTGGACTACTCGCTGAACCTGTTGCTGCCCTGCCGTAGCAAACTGCTGTCCGACCGCCCGGTGACGCGGATGCGCGACCTGCTGCTGGCGCTGGAGGCGCTGTCCGGCCGCGAGGATCTGCGCACGATGCCGCCGATCGACCGCGAGATGGCGGCCTTCATTGCCGCGCACACGGAGGGCAAGCTCGACAAGCAGATCGCGGGGCTCGGGGACGCCGGTGAGCCCGAGGACCTGGTGATCGACCAATTGTCGGTGCTCGCCGAATTGCAGAAGCGCTACAAGGCGCCTGCGCTGCCGGGGCTGGCCGGCTGGATCGTCGAGCTGATGGGGCCGGAGCTGAAGGGCTGGCACAACCGCGCCACGCAGGCGGCGCGCCAGCAGGCGATGGCGGAGGCGGTGCCGGCGGGTGACCTTTCGGCGATGCTCGCGCTGCTCCAGGACAAGGCGGCGCGCGAGATCGACGATCGGGATTTCGCGGCGGCGCAGGCGGCGGCGCGCAATCTCGACATCCGGCTGGCGCGGCTGCGCGCCAGTTCCGATGCCCGCGCCGAGGCCGCCACGCGGCTGGGCCAGGAAGGCGCGGCGGCGGCGGGACTGACGGCGCTCGTCGCCTCCATCGTCGCGGCATTGCTGGCGTGAGGGGGGCATGAAGAAGGGGGGCGCCGACACGGCCCGCCGCGGCTCCGGCCTGTGGCTGCAAGGGCTGATCTGCGGCGCGCTGGTGACGCTGGCGACGCCGACGGCGCTGCTCGGCGGCGTGCTGCTGCTGCCGTCCGTCCTCGTCTATTTTTTCGACGACAGCGAGGGGCGGGCGACGCTGCGGGCGGTGCTGCTGTTCGGCCTGGCAGGCTCCGTGCGGCCGTTGCTGGCGCTGTGGACCGGCGGGCATAGCATCGACACCAGCCTCAGCCTGCTGTCCGACGTGACCGTGCCGGTGCTGGCCTGGTCGGCGCAGGGGGCGGGATGGCTGCTGGCGCAGGCGATCCCGCTGCTGATCCGGGTGGCACTGGAAGGGCAGACCAAGGTGGAAATGGCTCGGCTGCGCGGGGAGCGGCGCAAGCTCGCCGAAGCCTGGGGCCTGCCGGCGCATCCGTCCGACGAGGGCGAGGACGCATCGGCGTAACGAGGCCGGGCCGCCGGAGATATATGTATATTCGAAATCATCTCCTTTGAATATTGGACCCGTTAACGACTTTTTATTGTCCTTTCGCTACCGGTTCAGATCGGTTGTATCACGTAACGTAGCTGTACGTTTCTCGCATCGGGTTAGGACGAATGAGAGCGCCCAAGACAGCATTCCCTGCCACGGCTGTTCCCCAGTCCGATCGGCAAGCCGCGCGCGAACTGCCTGCCGCTGGGCGGGTGCGCCGGCTGATCGCGGCGGCGCGGCGCCTACAGGGGGACAAGGGCGGCTCGATCGTGCTGCTGGCGGCACTGAGCCTGACGCTGCTGGTCGGGGCGACGGCGCTGGCACTCGACCTCACCCAGCTTTATGTCGCCAAGTCCAACGTCCAGCGGATCGCCGACCAGTCGGCCGTCGCGGCGGGGTTCGCCTATTTCCAGAGCACCAATCAGACCACCGCGACGAACGCCGCGCAGAGCCTGGCGACCGCGAACGGGATCGCCAACGCATCCACCAACGTCACCGCCACGTTCGTGGCCAGCTCGCCGACGGGCGACGGCAACAACGCCGAGCTGATCACCGTGACATCGAGCTTGCCGCTGGTGCCGTTCACCAGGGACGCCTTCACCATCCCGACCCTGACGGTCAGTGCCAGTGCGTGGGGCGAGATCGAGAGCAGGATTCCGTGCGTCGAAACGACCAACGGCGGCGGAATGTTCACGACCGGCGGGATCACCCTGACGGCGACCGGCTGCAACATCGAGTCGGCTTCCGTCATCGACTGGTCGCTCGACGGCGGCGGCGGCACCGTGACCGCCAACAAGATCACCGCGGCCGGACTGATCAGCAATTTCGGCCACACGACCATCAACGGGCCGGAAACCTCGTTCACGACAGCGCCGGCCGATTTGTACGCAACGATCCTGAACAATGGAACGCTGTTCGCCAATCTGACGACGGTCGCAGCCCTCTCCGCCGCGTCCGCGCCCTCGATCGGCAGCGCGCCCTCGGGCGGCAGCAGTTCCACATGCGGCGCCAGCAACAGCACGAGCGCGACCGCGAAGGTCTACGCCTACGGGACCATTTACGGCCAGATCAGCACGCCGACCGCGTCCTGCTACGTCACGTTCAGCGGCGGCACCGGGTCGACGGCCTATCTCAGTGCCGCCAGTAACTGCAACGGCAGCAACGCCGCCGCCATCTGTCTGACCAGCGGGACGTCGTACACGCTCAACATCGCGCTCGGTGCCGGCACCTACAACATCGCTGGAATCTACGCCTCGTCCGGCAACATCGTGATCACCGCGACCGGCAACCCGACGATCAACATCTGGAACGGCATCACCACGACGAGCCCCGGTACCATCACGATCGACGGGACGGCGACCGTCAACGTGCTTGGCGGAATCAACAACTCCTCCACCACTCAAATGGCCTTCTGCGTGTCCAGTTGCTACACGCAGAGCATGACGGTGAACGTCGATGGCGGAATCAGCGTTTCCAACGGCAGCATCAAGTTCGGCAACGGCAACGTGACGGTCAGCAGCGGCGTCGGCAGCAACAAGACCGGCGCGGGGATCAGCGTCAACGGTTCGGACAGCATCACGTTCGGCGATGGCAATTTCAATATCGCCAACGGCATCTACCTCGGCGGCAGCGCCACCGCGAATTTCGGCCATAGCAACGGCGGCTGCTCCAGCTTCAGCATCCCGAGCACGGCGACATCCGGCACGTCGGCCGGCTATGCCATCTACACGTCCGGCGCCAGCACGCTGAACTTCAGTTATCCCTGCACCAGCAACAACATCAACGGCACGATCTATTTGCAAGGCAACTGGTACATGAATGCGAACAACGGCAGCGCCAGCACCTGGACGGTTGCCGGTGGCGTCGGGATTGGCGGCAGCGCCAGCGGCGGAAATTGCAGCAGCGGCGGCTCGACCTGGACCGGCACGCTGGTGCAGATCATCCTGTCCGGCGACATCTGCATCGGCGCCGGCTACAGCAACGTCAGCCTCACGCCGCAGTCGGCGATCACGACCCAGACGCTCAGCACCCTTCCCACCGTGCTGATCGCGGGAAAATCCCTGAACGCGGGCGGATCGTACTTCACCGACGGCAGCAGCATCACCATGACCGGCGGGTTCTATCTTCCCTACCAGCCGTTGTATTTGACCGGCGCGGGCACGATCAACGGCAACGGCGGCTGCCTGGTTGTCGATGTGCAAGCCATTTCGGAACAGAGCGGCAGTTCGATCAAGACCGACTGCACGGGTGTCGTCATGGCCGTGGCAGAAGCATTCCTGGTGCAGTAATCCGCCGGTACGGCCGTTGCGGAGGCCGCAACCGCACCCTCCACCATGATACCGCCGCAGAACACAACATTGCGGTGGAAAAATTAAATGCTTTAACGATTTGTTATAGGCTTGTCGCTACGAAACTGTATTGGTTGCACGAGGCAACCTGTTTGACGCCGGGGCAGATGAGCGACAGAGCCTTGAGGGGATCATGGAAGAGCGGCACACCTGATGGCGCGAGAGGAAGGTTGCCCTGACGGTCTGGGCAGCGCCATCGCATCCGGTGCGTTGCCGGCCGCATCCCTGAACTGTTCGGCCCGCCGCGTGAGTGCGGTTGCCGGCCGCCTGCGCGCCGACCGGGGCGGCTCGATCGTGCTGATGGCGGCGCTGAGTTTCTTCCTGCTGGTCGCGGCGACCGCGATGGCACTCGATCTCACGCAGCTCTACATCGCGAAATCCAATGTGCAGCGGATCGCCGACCAGTCGGCGGTCGCGGCGGCGCTGGCGTATTTCCAGAGCACCAACCAGACCACCGCGAACAACGCGGCGCTGAGCCTCGCGAACGCGAACGGCATCGCCGATACGTCGACCAACGTCACGACGACGTTCGTCGTCAGTTCACCGACCGGCGATGGCAACAACGCCGAGCTGATCACCATCACGGCCGCATTGCCGCTGATCCCGTTCACCAAGGGCTCGTTCAACATCCCGAGCATGAGCGTGAGCGCGAGCGCGTGGGGCGAGATCGAGACCAAGATTCCCTGCATCGAGACAGTCAACAACGATGGCATCTTCACGACCGGCGGCCCCACGCTGACGGCGACCGGCTGCAACATCGAATCCAGCTCCATCATCGACTGGGCGCTGGATGGCTCCGCCGGAACCGTTACCGCGAGCAAGATCACGGCGGTCGGGGCGATCACCAACGCCGGCCACACCGTCATCAACGGCCCGGAAACGGCGAACACCACGGCGCCGACGGATTTGTTCAAGGGCGTCCTCGACAGCGGTGCGCTGTTCGGCACGATCACAACGGTGGCGGCGCTGACCGCGGCGTCCGTGCCCTCGATCGGCAGCGCGCCCACGGGCGGCGCCACCTCCACCTGCGATGCCGCCAACAGCAGCAGTGCCACGGCCCGCGCGTATGCGTACGGGACCGTCTATGGCCAGATCACCATGCCGAACGCGACCTGCTACATCAAGTTCAGCGGTGGCTCCGGCTCGACCGGCTATATCAGCGCCGCCAGCAACTGCAACGGCAGCAACGCCGCCGCCATCTGCCTGTCCGGCGGCAACAACTACACGCTGAACATCATGCTCGGCCCTGGCACGTACAACATCGCGGGTCTGTATGCGTCGGCCGGCGCCATCGCGATCATCGCGACCGGCAACCCGACGATCAACATCTGGAACGGCATCACCGCGACCGCCAACGGGGCAATCAGCATCGACGGCGCAGCGACCGTGAACGTGCTTGGCGGCATCAGCGATTCCTCGAACGGCCAGATGGCGTTCTGCGTATCGTCCTGCACCACGCAGGGCGTGACGCTGACCGTCGACGGCGGCATCAGCATTTCGACCGGCAGCGCCAGGTTCGGCGATGCCAACGTCACCGTCACCAGCGGCGACGGCACCGCCAGGACCGGCGCCGGGCTCGACATCGGCGGTGGCGTTACAGTGACGTTTGGCGACGGCACCTTCAACATCGCCAACGGGATCAACGTTTCCGGCGGCAGTAACCTGACGTTCGGAACCAGCAGCGGCGGCTGTCCGAGCCTGACCATCCCCAGCACGGCGACGACCGGCACCTCCGCCGGTTACGCCATTTATACCAGCGGCGGGACCAATCTGACGTTCACCTATGCCTGCGCCAGCAACCAGATCAACGGTTCGGTCGCGGTGCAGGGCAATTTCGTGATGAATTCCGCCGGCACCGTCGCCAGCACCTGGACGATCGCCGGAGCGCTGGGGATCGGCGGCCCCAGTTGCAACAACGGCGGGTCGACATGGAGCGGAACGCTCGTGCAGGTCATCGTGCGTGACTCGATCTGCGTCGGCGCCGGCTACAGCTACGTGAGCCTCAGTCCGCAGACGCCGATCACGACGCAGACGCTCAGCACGCTGCCGACCGTGACGCTCGCGGGCAAATCGTCGGCCGCGAGCGGCTCCTCGATCAGCGCCGGCGGCAATATCAGCATGACCGGCGGCTTCTATCTGCCGTACCAGCCGCTGTATATGACCGGCGCCGGCACCCTAAACAGCAACGGCGGCTGCCTGGTGGTCGACGTCAAGGCATTGTCGTTGCAGAACGGCAGTTCGATCCTGACGAATTGCACCAACGTGACCCTGTCGACCGCCGAGGCGCGGCTGGTGCAGTAACCGCCGCATGGCGGTGCCTCGGCCCTCTCCCAGGCGGAGCGGCCGGCCATTCCATCGTTTGGACGATACGACGACGGATCGTCTTAACGTTTCCTTAGTCCCATGTCGCTAACAATTCGCATTGGTTGCGGGACGCAACAAGATTGGCCGGGCGAGTGGCGGCTTTGGGATCTGGTTGAACACATGGAAGGCGGGCATTGGTGAAGGCGCGACGGGCAACTTGCCGTGGCGGCGTGGATGGCGCCGGCCAGTCGCCTCGCCGGGTGGCCGGGCCGACGCGCGGCCGGCTTGCCCGCGCGTTGTCGGCCACCAGCCGCCTGGTCACGGCCGCCGGCCGACTGGGGTCGGACCGACGCGGCTCGATCATCGTGCTGGCGGCTGCCAGCTTCACCCTGTTGGTGATCGCGACCGCGATGGCGCTGGATATGGCGCAATTGTACATCGCCAAAAGCACCGCCCAGCGCATCGCCGACCAATCCGCGATGGCGGCGGCACTTGCCTACGGCCAGGGCAAGGACAGCACCAGCATCATGCAGAACACCGCCGGCAGCCTGAGCAACGTCAACGGCATCACCGCCGCCAACGTCAGCGCGGCGATCGTGGCCTCGCCCAGAAACGACGGCAACAACGCGGCCATGGTCACGGTGACGGCGCAGGTCCCGCTGGTCCCGTTCGCCAAGGCGGCGTTCGGCCTTTCGACCATGGCCGTCAGTGCCACCGCCTATGCCGAGTTGCAGGATGCCGGCGCCTGCTTCACGGCGCTGAAGTCGGGCGGCGTCACCGGCACCGGGGGCGTAACCCTGACGACGAGCGGCTGCGCGGTGGTGTCGGCGGGCAGCATCACCGCAACCAACGGCGCGACCTATACGGCGAAGGCATTCGACTCGGTCGGTTCCATCACGACCAGCAATGGCGGCAGCATCACGACGACGCCGACGTCCGGCAATCTGCTGACCGGATCGTCCAAGCCGCTCGATCCCTACAATACCGACGGTAACTACAACGGGATCTTCGCGAGCCTCGCCAACGTCTACAACCTGACGGCGCCGACGCACAGCTACACCACCTCGGCGCCCAGCGGGCAGAACTACACCTGCGCTTCGGGCGTGCTCAATCTTGGCTCGGGAAGCAACACCTACGGCACCATCACGCTGAGCGGCACATGCTCCGTGGTTATCATCAGCGGCGGATCGGGGACGACAACCAACATCTCGTACCTATCGACGAGCAACTTCAGCGGTACGATCATTTTCGGTGATGGTACCTACAATATCGGCGGGGTGTATATCGGCGGGACCGGGACCGTCACGATCGACGACTCGGCGAGCACCGCTGTCATCAATGTCTGGAACGGATACAATACGCAGTCCGGCAGTTCGGCGTCCGTGGTGTTCAACGGCCCCGCGACCTACAGCATCACCGGCGGCATCAATGCGTACGGGAGCGGCTCGATCACATTCGCCAATGTGTTTTCCAGCGCGAACAGCACATTCTACGTATCGGGCGGAATCAATGCGACGCACGGCAGCCTGACATTCCCGAACGGGTACTATACGATCACCAGCGGCGGGATCAACGATGCGTCGAACAACATCACCTTCGGCAACGGCAGCTTCATCATCGCCGGCGGCATCCAGTATTCGGGCGGTAGCGGCAGCGTCACCTTCGGCAGTGCGCTCGACAGCAACTCGGTCTTCCAGGTGCCGACATCCACCAACGGCTATGCGATCGACACGAGCGGGAGCAGTTCGCTGACGATCGGCAGTTTCACCGAGGTCGACCTGAACGGCAATGTCACGATCGCCGGCAACCTGACACTCGGCGCCGGCACCTACCTGATCTATGGTGACTTCGATGCCAACGCGACCGGTGGCGGAAGCATCAGCGCCAACAGCGTCTCGATCATTGTCGAGGGCGCGATCAGTTTCGGCCAGGGCTACAGTTCGATCACGATAACCGCGCCATCGACCCTGACGAGTTCGACGCTCGGCACCGGGAGCACGATCGCGCTGGCGTCCATTTCGAGCGCAGCCTCGACGGTCACCGCCGGCGCCAGCAACACGGTTATCCAGGGTGCGGTCTATCTGCCGAACGCGGCGATCACCTTCGCCGGCTCCGGCACCATCACCGGCAACGGCGGTTGCACGATGATGGTGATGGGGAGCGCCAACTTCTCCGGCGGCGGGAGTTTCAGCACGTCCTGCAACGGTGTGGCGAACGTGACGACCGCCGGGGCTTCCCTGGTGCAGTAGCGCCGGCCCGCCGCCAGTTTCCCAAAGGCAATCGGAAGCGAGCATTAATCCTTTCTATAAGGATTTCTGCTACGAACCAGCATCGATTGCCTTTACGACTGAGATGGTCTTGCGCACGCGCACGCGGGAATGACGAGGCTGGCATGTACAGGCGGCATCCAACGAACGAACGGCACCGGCGAGGTGGCATCGCCGGCCGCCTGATCGCCATTCGTCGGCGCGGTCAGGCGGATCGGCGTGGCTCGATCGTGCTGCTGTCCGCGCTCAGTCTGCTGCTGCTGGTCGCGGCCAGCGCGATGGCGCTCGATCTCACCCAGATCTACGTCGCCAAATCCAACGTGCAGCGGATCGCCGACCAATCGGCGCTGGCGGCGGCCATCGCCTTCAGCCAGACCGCCGCCCAGACCACCGCGCAGAATGCCGCGCAGAGCCTGGCGACATCCAACGGCATCGCCAACGCATCCACCAACGTCAAGGCGACGTTCCTGGTGAACAGCCCGAAGAACGACGGCAACAGCGCCGAGCTGGTCACCGTGACGGCGGCAGTACCGGTGGTTCCATTTGCCAAGGTGGCTTTCAACATCCCGTCCCTGAATGTCAGCGCCAGTTCGTGGGCGGAGATGAAGATCTACGCGAACTGCTTCATCGCGCTGAGCAGCAGCGGAATCACGGCGACCGGCGGCACGTCGCTGACGGCGAACGGCTGTTCGGTGTCGTCGGGCGGATCGACCACCGCCGGCAGCGGCGCGGTTCTGACGGCCAAGGAATTCGACGCGGTGTCCGGCACGACAGCGCTGAGCGGCGGGACGATCACGACCACGCCGACCGCCGGCAATCTGGTGCCGATCAGCAGCGCCCCGAGTGATCCCTATAACTCCGACGGCAATTACGACGAAATCTTCTCGCGCCTCTCGACGGTTTCCAACCTGATGGCGCCGACGCACACCTATGTCACGTCGGCGGCCAGCGGCACCAACCAGACCTGTAATTCAGGCGTGCTCAACCTCGGCGCGGGAAGTGCGACCTACGGCAGCATCACGATCAGCGGTAGCTGCGCCGTCGTGGTTATCGGCGGCGGGACCGGGACGACGACCAACATTTCGTATCTGTCGGTCAGCGGCTGGACCGGCACGATCATCCTTGGCGACGGCATCTACAATATCGGTGGCGTCTATATCGGCGGCAGCGGCTCGGTGACGATCGACGACTCCGCGAGCACGGCCGTCATCAATGTGTGGAACGGATTCAACACGCAGTCCGGCGGTTCGGCGTCGGTGACGTTCAACGGCCCGGCGACCTATAGCATCACGGGCGGCATCAATGCGTACGGCAACGGCTCGATTACATTCGCCAATGTGTTTTCAAGCGCGTCCAGCACGTTCTACGTGTCTGGCGGCATCAACGCAACGCACGGCAGCCTGACATTCCCGAACGGCTATTACAACATCACCAGCGGCGGCATCAACAGCGTCTCAAACAACATCACGTTCGGCAACGGCAGCTTCAACATCGGCGGCGGCATCCAGTATTCCGGTGGTAGCGGCAGCGTCACCTTCGGCAGCGCGCTCGACAGCAACTCGGTCTTCCAGGCGACGAGCGGGTCGAACGGCTATGCCATCGACACGAGCGGGGGCAGTTCGCTGACGATCGGCAGTTTCAGCAACGTCGACCTGAACGGCAATGTCGACATCGCCGGGAACCTGACGCTCGGCGCGGCTACCTATACGATCAACGGCACCTTCACCGCCGGCGCGACCGGCGGCGGAACGATCAGCGGCTCCGCCGTCTCGATCGTTACCAGTGGCGCGATCAATTTTGCCGGTGGCTTCGATTCCATCAGTCTGTCCGCCCCGACGACGATCATCAGTTCCACCCTGGGCTCGAGCAGCACAATCGTTCTGGCAACCGAGAGCACGGCGACGACTGGCTTCTACGGGGGCACGACCAACACCGTCCTCGCCGGCGCCATTTACGCGCCGAGGTCCCAGCTATCGCTCTACGGCGGCACCGTCCTGACCAGCAATGGCGCCTGCACGGTGGTGGACGTGGCCAGCGCCACGTTCTCCGGCAGTGGCAGTTTCACCACGACCTGTACCGTGCTGAGCAGCACGACGACCTCGTCGCTGGTGCAGTAGCGATCAGCCGCCGAGCGGCACCCGCTCCACCAGCCAGAACGGATCGCCGGGGGAGGGCTGGAGGAACAGCGCGATGTCGCGCACCTCGCGCGGCTCGGCCAGCGCCTCGGCGAACCAGGCTTCCGCCGCCGGGCGATAGACGGCGTGCTCGGACGCACTCAGGCGGCGGGACAGCGTCATGTGGAAGAACCAGGTGGAGAACACGTAGGGGTAGCCCCAGCGGACCAGGTTCGCCTCCTCCGCCGCGGCAAGCCCTGCCCGGCGCCGTCGTGCCAGTTCCGCCTCGCCCGGAGGCGCGCGAACATCGTCCGTCCAGGCGACGCAGGCATCGGCGAACGCCTGGAGCGCCGGGCTCGGTTCGGACTCGGTCAGCGCCAGGAAGCCGAACAGGTCATGCACTTCCAGCGGCGGCAGCGGGAAGCGTGGCACGCTCGCGGCGAGGGCGCCCACGGACTGCCGGAACGTCGGCCAGCCGATACCCGGCCGCAGCCGGAACGGCGGGCGCAGCGTGGCGTGGAAGCCGTAACCGGCGGCGTCGATCGTGATCTCGGCAATCCCGACAACGTCCGGCTGCGCGACCTCCGCCCCGCTGGCCGGATCGCGGCCGAGCCATGCAACGGCGCGGGTCCAGAGCGCATCGTCCTCGGCAGGCGCGTAATAAAGCGCCACGCGACTGTCCGGGCCAAAACCGTCGGGGACTTTCACGCGACGCGGGCGCCGGCGCGAAACACCTCGCGCACGACCGGCAAACCCTCGAACAGCCGCACCCGGACCAGATCGGCGCGCAGGCCTGGCGCCAGCCGGCCGCGATCGGGCAGCCGCGCCATCCGCGCCGGCGTGTCGGTGACGAGCGCGACGGCGGCCGGCAGCGTGATGCCGGCGGCCTCGGCGCTGCGGAACGCGGCCTCGATCAGGCTCGCCGGGACGTAGTCGGAGGCCAGCGCATCGACCGCGCCGGCGCGCACCAGGTCGGACGCCGCGACGTTGCCGGAATGCGAGCCGCCGCGCACGATGTTCGGGGCGCCGGCGATCACCGACATGCCGTGCGCCTTGGCCGCCCGCGCCGCCGCGAGCGTGACCGGGAACTCGCTGATGCGGATGCCGTCGGCATGGTTCTGCGCGATTTCCGCCTCGGTCTCGTCGTCGTGGCTGGCGACGGCGACGTCGAGCGCCGCCACCCGCGCCAGCAGCGCCCGCCGATTCGGCTCCCGCAGCCGGCCCCGCTGTTCCCACATGCGCAGGATCTGCGCCTCGATCGTGGCGGCGCTCGCGCCCTCCTTGCGGCGGAGGTCGCGGAACCGCTCGATGTCGGCGTACTGGCCGATTCCGGGCGAGTGGTCCATCAGGCTGACCATCCGCACGCGGGCATGGTCGGCGACGGATTCCATCAGATCGAGCACGTCGGCCGCCGGCATCTCGCAGCGCAGATGCAGGAAATGTTCGCTTTTCAGCAGGCCGGTGTCGGCCAGCGCGTCGAGGTCGGCGACGCCGTCGTGGAAGGTGCGCTGGCGGCCCTCGTCCGAGCCGAAGCCGAGATTGCCGAGGCACAGCGCGTCCAGCACCGTCGTCACGCCGGCGGCGGCGCATTGCGAATCGTGCGCGAGCAGGGCGGAGCGGGAGGGCCAGCGGGCGTTCATGCGCGGCTGCACCTGGCGTTCCAGGTTGTCGGTATGCACGTCGACGACGCCCGGCATCAGGTAGTCGCCGTCCAGGTCGATCGCGCCCGGCGCATCGGAGCGGCCCGGCTGAACCTCGGTGATGGCGCCGTCCCGCACCAGCAGGCTTCCCAGGACCACGTCATCGGGAAGCACCAGCAGCGCGTTGGTGAAAAGACTCTCGGTCATGCGGCGTCCTGTTGCGGCCTTACCTCATACAGCCGGTCGGCGACGGCGTCGCGCACCTCGGTGTCGTGGAAAATGCCCACCACCGCCGCGCCGCGCGCCTTCGCGTCCCGGATCATCCCTACCACGATGCGGGCGTTGGAGGCATCAAGACTGGCGGTGGGTTCGTCGAGCAGCAGGATCGGATGGCCTGCGATGAAGCCGCGCGCCAGATTGATCCGCTGCTGCTCGCCGCCGGAGAAAGTCGCGGGTGGTAGCGCGTGCAGGCGGGCGGGGATATTGAGCTGGCGCAACAGCTCGGTCGCCCGCGCCTCGGCATCCGCCCCGGCCGCCGCTTCCGCGACGATCCGCAGCGCCGGCACGCGCGGCACGACGCGCAGGAACTGGCTGACATAGCCGAGCGTGTGCGCCCGGATGTCCAGCACGGTGCGCGGCGGCGCGGCGGCGAGGTCGACCATGGCACTCCGGTGCCGGACCCAGATTTTTCCGTTGTCCGCCCGGTAGTTGCCGTACAGCGCCCGCAGCAGCGTGGACTTGCCGGCCCCGGACGGTCCCGCCAGGGCGACGCACTCGCCGGCGCGGACCTCCATGTCGACGCCGTCGAGCACCGCGAGCCGGACGCCGCCTTGCAGATGCAGGACGAAGCGTTTTGCCAGGTTTTCGGTGCGGAGCATCAGGGTCATGGCGAACGCCTTGAGGCGTGCGGCTCGACCCCTCCCCCAACCCCCTCCCACAAGGGGAGGGGGCTTGCCGCTGCTCCCCCTCCCCTTGTGGGAGGGGGCTGGGGGGAGGGGTTGGGGCGGACGGACTGATTCACGCCTGCAACACCGAACTGACCAGCAATTGCGTGTAGGGATGGCGCGGATCGTCGAGCACCTGGTCGGTCAGCCCGGCCTCCACGACGCGGCCGCGCTGCATCACAATGATCCGGTGCGCCAGCAGGCGGGCGACGGCGAGGTCGTGCGTGACCAGGACGACGGCGATGCCGAGGCTCGCGACCAGCCCGCGGATCAGGTCGAGCAGCCGGGCCTGCACGCTGACATCGAGGCCGCCGGTCGGCTCGTCCATGAACACGAGGCGCGGGTGAGTCACCAGCGTCCGCGCGATCTGCAACCGTTGCAGCATTCCGCCCGAGAAGGTGCGCGGCAGATCGTCGAGCCGGGACTCCTCGATCTCGACGCGGGCGAGCCAGGCGGCGGCCTCGGTGCGGATGTTGCCGTAGTTGCGCGACCCTTGTGCCATCAGCCGCTCGCCGATATTGCCGCCGGCGGTCACGTCCAGCCGCAGCGCCGCGCGCGGGTCCTGACGGACAAAACCCCAGTCGGAGCGATGCAGCGCGCGCAACGCCGGCTCCGGCATCGCATGAACGTTTTGTTCGTGCCCGTCCGGGTCGCGATACCACACCACGCCGCCCTGCGGTCGCGCCTGCCCCGACAGCACATGCAGCAGCGTCGTCTTGCCCGAGCCGGATTCGCCGACGATCGCCAGCACCTCGCCGGGCCACAGGTCGGCATCGACCCCGTCCAGCGCGACGATCGGGCCGAAGCGGAGCGACAGGTCGCGGGCGGAGAGCAGCGTGTCACTCATGCGGCCGCCGGCCTTCGCAGAAATCGGTATCCGAACAGCAGAACAGCCGGCCGCCGCGATCGTCGGTGACGACTTCGTCGAGGTAGGAGTCGGTGGCGCCGCACAGGCCGCAGGCGTGCGGGGCGCGGGTGGTGCGGAACGGGTGGTCCTCGAAATCCAGGCTCTTGACCGAGGTCCAGGGCGGGATCGCGTAGAGGCGCTTCTCGCGCCCCGCGCCGAACAATTGCAGTGCGGCGCTCATGTGCAGTTTCGGATTGTCGAAGGCCGGGATCGGGCTCGGCGACATCAAATGCCGATGGTTCACGAGAACAGGATAGTCGTAGCTGATCGAGACATGGCCGAACCGGGTGATGTCCTCGTAAAGCTTGACGTGCATCGCGCCATACTCGGCCAGCGCGTGCATCTTCTTCGTCTCGGCCCGGCTAGGCTCCAGTTTCGCCAGCGGCTCCGGCAGGGGGACCTGGTAGACGAGAATCTGATCCTCCCGCAGCGGAATTTCCGGGATGCGATGGCGGGTCTGGATCACCGTCGCCTCGGCGGTATGCGTGGTGGTCCGCACGCCGGCGGTGCGGGCAAAAAAGCGGCGGATCGAGACGGCGTTGGTGGTGTCGTCCGCCCCCTGGTCGATCACCTTCAGCACGTCGTCGGCGCCGAGCACCGCCGCCGTCACCTGGATGCCCCCGGTGCCCCAGCCGTACGGCAGCGGCATCTCCCGCCCGCCGAACGGAATCTGGTGGCCGGGGATCGCGACCGCCTTCAGCAGCGCGCGGCGGATCATGCGTTTCGTCTGCTCGTCGAGATAGGCGAAGTTGTAGCCTTCGGTCATGCGCGCACCGGAACAAGCCCTCTCCGCCCGCTCTTCGCGGGGGGAGAGGGTTGGGTGAGGTGGGTGGTTGGGCCGCAATTCAGTTGGAATTCACGCGACAAGCATTGCGGTGGGCGGCCTCCCCCCGCCTCACCCTGACCCTCTCCACCCCCAGGGGCGGAGAGGGAAAAGGGGGCCTCACTCATTGGTTCGCCTCCGCCCGTATCCGCCGGATCGTTTCCAATTCGCTCTGGAAATCGACGTAGTGCGGCAGTTTCAGGTGTTCGACGAAGCCGGTCGCCTCGATATTGTCGCAGTGGCTCAGCACGAACTCGACATTCTGCGCCGGGGCCTTGACGTCCTCGCCGAGCTCCTCGGCGCGCAGGCCGCGATCGACGAGCGCCATCGCCATCGCCCGCCGCTCGCCTTGCCCGAAGGCGAGGCCGTAGCCACGGGTGAACTGCGCCGGGCTCGTCTTCGAGCCGGCGAACTGGTTGACCATCTGGCATTCGGTGACGACCACGTCGCCGATCTCGATCGCGAATCCGAGTTCCGGCGGTTCGATCTCGACCGCGACCTCGCCCATGCGGATTTCGCCGACGAACGGGTGGTTGCTGCCATAGCCGCGCTGCGTCGAATAGCCGAGCGACAGGAGAAACCCCTCGTCGCCGCGCGCGAGGGCTTGCAGGCGCACATCGCGCGGCGCGGGAAAGGACAAAGGCTGCCGCGTCAGATCGCCGGGGTCCGCATCGGTCGGCGCGTCCGGCTCGATCAGCCCCTCGTGGCCGAGAATGTCGTGGACGCGCGGCATTTTTTCGGCAGTGGCCGGCGGGTGCGGGGCGGCCGGCGGCAGGCTCTCGGCGAGCAGCGAAAAATCCAGCAGCCGGTGCGTGTAGTCGGTGGTCGGGCCGAGCAACTGGCCGCCCGGCAGATCCTTGAACACGGCCGAAATCCGCCGCAGCGGGCGCATCTCCGCCGTCTCCAGCGGGCGCGAGGCGGCGAGGCGGGGCAGGGTGGTGCGGTAGGCGCGCAGCAGGAACGCCGCTTCGATCAGGTCGCCCTGCGCCTGCTTGACCGCCAGCGCCGCGAGGTCGCGGTCGTACAGCGACCCCTCCGCCATCGCCCGGTCGACGGCGCGGCCAAGCTGCTGTGCGATCTGATCGACGCCGATTTCAGGTACGGCCGGGTCGCCGCGCCGCGCCTCGTCCCGCCAGGCATGGGCGTTGTCGATCGCCCGCTCGCCGCCCTTGACCGCAACATACGCCATCAGCCGCGCTCCACGCGCACGGTGCGCGGCAATGCCACGAGGGCCGGGCCGGAGACGAGCAGCAGATCGACGCCGCGCGGATAGAGCGCGTGGTTTGCGGCCCAGGCGTCGGCGAAGTCTGGGTGCAACCCGTCGACGTCGAAAGTGGCTGGATGGTGCAACCCTGGCCCCGAAAGGTGCAACCGTTTCCCGGCGCCGAACCCCGCGACCTGGACGATCAGGGTGGCCGAGGCTTCCGGCGTTTCATCGGTTCCGGCCGAGAACGCGGCGAGATCGGGGGAGTCGGTCAGCACCGCGAAGGCCGCCGCCGCCTTGTTTTCGGTGATCGGGGCGCCGGTGTGGAACACGATCCAGTCCCGCGCCGGGGCGCAGGCGGGTGACAGGAACAGCGGCGTGTCGGCATCCGCCAGCGTCAGCAGCAGGGCAGCGGTTGCGCCCGCCAACGGCGCGGGTGGTTGCACCTTCTCGCCAATAAGGTGCAACCGGCCGGGATGCGCCATTGCGTCCAACACCGCGCGAAAGCACTGCTGGGCGTCGCCGACCGGGCTGGCGAAGCCGGGGAGGTCGAGGCTCACGACCGCATCGTCGCCAGCGTGAAGAATTCCACCCGCGTCGCGGCGGCGCGGGCTGCGAGCGCGTCCCGCCGCCGGACTTCGAGCGCATCCAGCGGCGCGATCACGGCGCGGAGCAGTGCGGCGGCCCCGGCCGGTTCCTGCAACGCCGCGTCGAGCCGCGCCGCCAGTTCCGCCTTGGCCGTGTCGCGGCCGGCGATCGTCGCGTGGCCAATCCGGCCGCCGGCGCGAACGGTGCAGCGGGTGACTGTCATCTCGCCGACATTGAACGCCGCCCCGCCGCCGCCCGCGCGACCGCGCAGCATCACCAGCCCGACCTCCGGCCCGCGCAGCACGGTGTGGTCTGGCAGGGCCGGCGCGTCAGCGAGGCAACCCTCGATCGCCGCCCGCTCGGCGCGGGCGAGGGTGGCCATCCAACGCTGTCGATCGGTCTTGTCCGGGTGGGTCATGGCGTGACGCGGTCGTGGTCCAGATGTCTAGACAGGAAGCCAGCAAAAGATCTAGAAATCAACCGACGAGTTCGGCGGATGTCGGTGAAGGATTTGTGACGGCGTGATTCTTCCGCTCCCGACTGACGATAGCGAACTGGCCCGTGCTGGCGGTGTGACGCTTTGGCGGCAGATCGCGCAGGCGCTGGAACAGGAGATCGCGGCCGGCAGCCACGCCGTCGGCGCGCGCCTGCCGACCGAGGCGCAGCTCGCCGCCCGCTTCGCCGTCAACCGCCACACCGTCCGCCGGGCGCTCGAGGATCTGTCGCGGCGCGGCCTGATCCGGGTCGAGCAGGGGCGCGGCAGCTTCGTTGCCGAGGAGACGTTCGACTACGAGGTCGGGCCGCGCACGCGCCTCTCGGAATGGATCAGGCGCTACAACCGGGAGCCGGGCGGCCGCGTGCTGGAGCTGCGGGACGTCGCGGCGGACGCGCCGGTGGCGGCCGGCCTCGGCCTGCGTCCCGGCGCGCGCGTCGTCCGGCTGGAACGGCTCGGGCTGGCCGACGATCTGCCGGTCAGCCTGACCAGCCATCATTTCCCGCTGGCCCGCCTGCCCGGCATGTTGCAAGCACTGCGCGAGACAGCGACGATCACGGCGGCGCTAGCCCGTTGCGGCGTTTCCGACTACATGCGCCAGTCGAGCCGCGTGACCGCGCGACTGCCGCACCCGAGCGAGGCCGCGCTGCTCCGCACCCCGGCCAACCGGCCGCTGCTGGTGGCGGAGAACATCAATGTCGATCGAGGGGGAGCCATCGTGGAATTTGGGATAGCCCGGTTTCCGACGCCGCGCGTGCAACTGGTGTTCGAGCCATGAGCCGCCCGCTCTGCATCGCCGGCGGCATGGTGCTGGTCGAGGGGCGCATGGTGCCGGCCGACGTGCTGTGCGCCGACGGCGTGATCGCCGGGCTGGACATCGCCGCACCGGCCGATGCCTGGACGTTCAACGCGGCAAAGCTGCTGGTGCTGCCCGGCATCGTCGACCTGCACGGCGACGCGTTCGAGCGGCAGATGCAGCCGCGCCCCGGGGTCAATTTCCCGATCGATCTGGCGCTGGCGGAGACCGAAATGCAGTTGCTCGGCAACGGCATCACCACCGCCTATCACGGCGTCACCCTGTCGTGGGAACCCGGCCTGCGCGGGCTGGACGCATGGCACGCGCTGTCCGTCGCGCTGTTCGCCCGCGCCTGGACCTGCGACATGCGCCTGCATCTGCGCTGGGAGGCGTTCAATCTCGACGCGCTGGACGTGGCGCTGGCCGACATCGCGCGCGGGCGCGTCGGGCTGCTGGCGTTCAACGACCACACGCCGAAGATGCTGCCGCAACTTGGGAACCCGGCGAAGGCCGCTGCATATGCCGCCCGCTCCGGTGTCTCCGTGGAAAGCCTGCGGACGATCGGCGAACGGGCGGCGGCGCGGGCGGCGGAGGTGGAAGGCGCGCTCGACCGGCTGGCGGCAGCGGCCCGTGCGGCGGGCATCCCGATGGCCAGCCACGACGATGAGTCCGTGTCCGGCCGCGATATTTTTCGGGCGCGCGGCGCGCGGATCAGCGAGTTCCCGATGTCGGAGGAGGTCGCCAAGGCCGCGCGCGCGGCGGGGGATTTCGTCGCGATGGGCAGCCCCAACGTGGTGCGCGGCGGCAGCCATCTCGGCTGGGCCTCGGCCGCCGCGCTGGCGGAGGCGCGGGTCTGCACGCTGCTGACCAGCGACTATTTCTATCCGTGCTTGCCACGCGCGCCGTTCGTTCTGGCCGGGCGCGGCGTGTTGGGGCTGCCGGAGGCGTGGGCGCTGGTGTCCGCGACGCCCGCGCGGGCGGCGGGGCTGTCCGATCGCGGCGAGGTGGCGCCGGGCCGGCGCGCCGACCTCGTCGTGCTGGCCGAGGATGCCGGCGTCCCGCGCCTGCTGGCAACGATCGTCGCCGGCCAGATCGCCCACCTGACGGCCGAAGGGGCGGCGCGGCTGGGGTGAGACGGCATATGCCGCGCCGCCAGGAACGGCGCCTGTATGTCGGTTCGGGCGAGATCGGCGCCTGGCTCCGCTGCATCGGCACCAACCACGAACGACCCAAGCCGCCCGCCCGTAGTCGCTGACCGTTCGCCGCCAACGAGCGGGAACCGCAACGGGCGCGGGCGCGTTCTGCGTGCGTACAGACGCCGGAGAACGGAAAATGGCAGATGACATCAACGACGACCTCGTGTCGTTGTACAACCGGGCGGTCGATGCCCGCCACGGCTACGAGGAAGCGCTGGCGCAGGCCGAGGGCAAGGGCCTGACCAGGCTGTTCAGCGAGTTGATCGACATTCACACGCGGAATGGCGAGGAACTCTCGGCCTATCTGAGCGGCATCGGCCATCGGACCGATGATGAGGGAACGTTCATGAGCACGGTGCATCGCACCATCATGGATGTCCGCTCCGTGTTCGGTGGCCTCGGCGAGAGCGTGCTTCCCGGCCTGATCGACGGCGAGGAACGCAACGTCGAGAAATACGACGACGTTTTGCAGCGCACCGATGTTGCAGCGCCGCTCAAGGGCGAACTGGCGCGCCAGAAGGGACGACTCGAGTCGGTTCTGACGGCCATGAAACATCCCGGTGCGCACGAAATCAGAGACGCCAAGGTGTCGGGGGATTTCTGAAAACCGATGAAACCAACTGGGACGCAGGCCAGTTGGTAGCTCGAACCGGATGACAGAGGAATCGGACAATGGCGACCCACCCATTGCTTTGGCTGGCACTTGCGACGTTGTTGCTGGTGCTGGTGTACGCGGTCTGGAATTTGACGGCCACCTTGCGTCAGCGCGCGCACGGCAACAACGTCGAAGGCGTGGGCGGCCCGCACGACCCGCTGCGCTGAGGTTGCCTGACGGAGCGCACGCGCCTCGCGCGTGCGTTCCGTTGGGCAAGTCGAGACCCTAACCGTGAGGCCCTGCTGTTGCCGTTGGGCTGCCTACCCCGCTAATGTTCCCCAAGCGTGCCACTCGCGGCACCGAATGTGTCCGCTGCGGGACCAATGGGATGGCGTGGCCTCGGATATCGCTGCAAGGGCGATTGCTGATCCTGACGTTCGTCGCGTTGGCGCCGGCGGTGGCATTGCTGGGATGGACGGAGTTGCAGGCGCGCCGTGCCCGCGTTCTCGAAACACGGGAGCTCGCGCTGCGCTACGGGCAGTTGGCGTCGCTGGAACTGGTGCGCATTGTCGATGGCATCGGCAGCCTGGTGCTGGCGACCTCCCATGCGCCACCGGTCGCCCACCTCGAACCCGGCGCCTGTCGGGCCTTTCTGGCTGCCGTCGTCACGGATGCGCCTCAGCTTCGCGAGTTGGCCGCAGTCGATCAGGCCGGTACTCCGCGCTGTGCCAGCGCTGATCAGGTTCCGCCGCTGTCGGCGAGCAACATTGCTCTGCTGGCCGCCTCCGTCCCGCCGCAAGGCAACCTGATCGTCGGCACCTACCAGAACGCCCCCGCCGAAGCCGGCGAACTGCTGCCGCTGATCATGCCGACCCGCGACACCGGCGGGCGCGTCAGCGGGGCGCTTGTCGCCTATCTGGATCTCGGCTGGCTCGGTGCGCGGATCAAGGAACGCAATCTCGGCAAAGGCAATTCCCTCACCATCGCCGACCGCGACGGCACCATCATCGCGCGCGAGCCGTATCCCGAACGATTCGTCGGCACCAGCATTCCGCACGCATTCGACTATCTTCTCCACGCGACCGCCCCGGGCACGCTGCCGGTGATAAGCCAGGACGGGACGCCGCGAATGCTGGGATACTATCCCATCACCGAGCCGCCCGTCGGGGTCTACGTCAGTGCCGGGATTTCCGAATCGGAAGCGTTCCGCGATATCGACGCGGCGCAGCGGCGCGCGCTGGCGGTGATGTTCGCGGCCGGCGTGGCGACCTGCTGGCTCGCCTGGACGATCGGCCAGCAATTCATTCAGCGCCCGGTGATGCGCCTGCTCGCCAGCATCGAGGCGTGGCGGCAAGGTGATCTTGCGGTTCGCACGGGAATGCAGGCGCGAACCGGGGAACTGGAAGCGGTGGGCGAGGCGTTCGACGGGCTGATCGCCGAACTTTCCAGTCGCCAGGCCGCTCAGGAACACGCGGAGGGACAGCGCCGGCTGCTGATGGAGGAGTTGCGGCACCGGGTGAAGAACACGCTGACGATCGTTCAGGCAATCGCAATCCAGAGCCTGCGTGGCGCCGCCGACCTCGCTTCCGCGCGAGACAGTCTCATCAGCCGGCTGCGCGCGCTTGCGGACGCACACGACATCCTGACTGCCAACGAGTGGGAGGCGGCAAACCTGCACGACGTTGTGGCGCGTACCGTGCGGCCGTTCCAGGACGGCGGGGCAAGCCGTTTCGTCGTGCAGGGGCTTTTGGTTTCGTTGCAGCCGGGCGCTGCGTTGTCGCTTGGCCTTGCGTTGCATGAACTCTCCACCAACGCGGTGAAGTATGGCGCGCTCAGCACCAACCAAGGGCGCGTCAACATCACTTGGTCTACCGACGGCGCCGGGCCGGACGAACGCTTCCATCTCGATTGGACCGAGCAGGGCGGGCCGCCGGTGGCGGCGCCGGAGAACAGCGGTTTCGGATCGCGGCTGATTCAGCGCGCCCTCGGTGGCCAGTTGGGCGGCACCGTAACCCTGACATTCGCGCAGGGTGGACTGCGCTGCCACATCGAGGCGCCGCTGCGCTTAGTCGCCGTTGAAATGGTCGACGGCTGAATCGAGCGCCGACCTCCCCCGCGCGCGAACCAGCACGTCCATGCGATAATTCCGCGTCCTGCGCTGCGTCTCGATCTCGAACATCTCTCTGCTGGCCGCAATGAACAGGTCCGCCGCCAGTTCGCCGTGAACTTGCGTATCCGTGGGGCCGAGCCAATTGACGAGAACTACACACGCATCTCCGCTCGCGGAGGATATCGTGCGTCGTGCCGCCGCTTCGATGTCGTGCTGATCGAGAAAGTAGAGCACCTCGGAAAAGACCACGAGATCAAACGTTCCTTGCGGCCATTCGCCGGGAACCACCCGCTTTTCGAACACGACATTCGGGCGGTCGCGACAGGTGGCGCGGGCCTCGCGCAGCGGCAGATCATCAACGTCGATCGCCAGCAGATGTTCGCAGTGTTCGGCGAGCAATCCGGTCAGAACGCCGATGGAGCAACCCACTTCCAGCGCCCGCCGGAAACGGCGCGGCGGCAGCATCGCGAGCGTTTCGCGATACTTGTCGCGTTCGTAGTCGCTGGTTCGCATCTTCCATGGATCGCTGTCGCGGCGATACATCTCGGAAAAATACGCGGGCGGCACGGAGCCGCCGGATGCGGTCATGCCACGTCAGACAACATGTGCCAAATCCCGCTTGCGCGCGACGACGGCCGAATCTCGCATGTCCCGGCGGACGTTGAGCGCATAAAGCACGTCAGTGGCATTGCGCATTTCGATATCGAGCGAGCCCACCGGTGTCGGCCGCCGAGCCAGCGTCGGACTGTGGTCTTCCAGAATCTGCCACGCCGCGCCGAACGTCGGCGCCTCAAGCGCTTCGCACACGGAGGGTTCCGGCAGGGCCAGGCTGCGCGCCACGTCCGTGAGGGTGCGGCTGCATCCGTTCCAGTGCGCGCGCACTGTTCTGCGCAGTATCGCGCGGCGCGCCGTGGCGGTCGCCGATTCCAGTTCATCCGGGAACACCGTTTCCGGCTGCCGTGACACCGTCACCCGCGTGTGCGGGCAATGGCGAATGCGGGCATCGGCGCGTCGCAACGCCTGCAAGAACGCACGAGTTTCGCCGAACGGCATGTCGGGAATGCCGCCGGCCCGGCGGAACATCTCGGCGGTCAAGGCGATGCTATCGCCGGTGTTTTGCGGATGGCGAGGCCAAGGGTCCGCGTCGTCCGGATCGAGCCGGCTGGTGATTTCGTCGAGCATCGTGGCCAGCCGCAGAACGGCGCCTTCTCGGGGCAAACCCAGCGCGTCATCGGCGTCGGTGGCAACCTGCCCGGCGACCGCGTCGGCGCCTGCCTCGATGGCCGCCAGATTCGCCGCCACCCAATCCGCGCCGACGCGGCAATCCGCGCGCGTCGTCAGCACGATCCCACGTTTGCCGGCGCGCATCGCGGCAAGGTCCATCGCCAGCCGGCGAGCGGCTGCGGGCGGCATCCCCGCCGCCCACTGCTCGACATGCAACGCAAACGACAATTTCGGCGCGGCCTCGCGGACCTGTGCGGCGGTCGCATCCATCGCGGCATCGAGCAGCAGCACGACCTCGAACACATGCCGCCCTTGCTGTGCCGCTAGCGCGCGCAGGCAGGGCATGATGTCGGGCGTGTCGAGGCCGGCGGCGATGGCGACGACATTACGAGGAAAATTCGAGTAAAGCGCGTCGAGCGTGGCCATGTCGGCTAGTCCCCAGTGCAACACGAATCGCCTGTTGCATTACGTGGGACAATGCCGGCGGGCCCGCCGGGTTCCCGCGATACGAGACCGTGACGCGAGGGGCCGCTAGAAATCCATGTCCACGTCCAGTTCCTCGATCTGCTCCGGCTCCTGCTTCGCGTCGGCGATCCAGGTTTTCATATCGGGCCAGGACATGATCTGTTTGCCGTAGCCGGTGCTGACCGGGTCGACGGTCACGCTATAGGTCAGCAGGCGTGTCACCACGGGCGCGTAGAAGGCATCGGCGATCGTCGGCGCCGTGCCGAACAGCCAGGGGCCGCCCCATTCCGCCAGACACTCGCGCCAGATTTCGGTGATGCGCTCGATGTCGGCCTTGGCCGAGGACCAGACTTTGAAATTCGTTTGTTTCGCCCGCAAATTCATCGGCAGCGACGCGCGCAACGCGGAAAAGCCCGAGTGCATCTCACCGGAAATCGAGCGGCAGCGGGCGCGGGCGGTGCGTTCGGCCGGCAGCATCTGCGCGTCCGGCTTCAACTCGTTGAGATATTCCGCTATCGCCAGCGTGTCCCAGACCTGCACGCCATCGTGCACCAGGCACGGCACACGGATGGAGGACGCTCGCATCAGCAACTCCGCCCTTACATTCGGGTCGTCCGCTGCTACGCTCTTGACCTGGAACGGCAGCCCGGACAGCCGGACCAGCAGATAGCCGCGTAACGACCAGGAGGAGTAGTTCTTGCTGCTGATCAGAAGCGTCGCGTCCGTCACGTTGCCTGCCCCATTGGTAAAGCCGATCCACCCGCACACGCTAACACGACAAGGCCTCGGATGATCTACGATCTCTATCAGATGCAGGCCGATGCGGCGGCACCGTTGCGCTGGTGGGCCGAGCGGGGCGCGGCGCCGCTGTGGGAGAGCGGCGGCTGGGCACAGAACCCCGCCGCCGTCGCCTTACGGCACTGGGGCGCCTGGTGCGACCTGATGCTCGGCGTGACGCTGACCCACGCGCGCCCGCCGTTCGACCTGCCGACAACGCTGGTGGGCAACCAGCTTGTGGAGATCGAGGAGGAGAACGCGGCCGAAACGCCGTTCGCCAATCTGCTGCATTTCCGCAAGCCCACCGACCTCGGCCAGCCGCGTGTGCTGGTGGTGGCACCGATGTCCGGGCATTTCGCGACGCTGCTGCGCGGCACGGTGAAAACCATGCTGCCCGACCATGACGTGTTCATCACCGACTGGAAGAACGCGCGCGATACGCCGCTCGGCGAGGGCGCGTTCGGGCTCGACGAATATACCGAGCATGTCATCAAGTTTCTCGACGTGATCGGGCCGCCCTGTCACATCGTCGCGGTCTGCCAGCCCACCGTCGCGGCGCTGGCAGCGGTCTCGTTGATGTCGCAGGCGGGGCATCGCGCCACGCCGCGCTCGATGACGCTGATGGCCGGGCCGATCGACACGCGGGTCAACCCGACGCGGGTCAACGAACTGGCGAAGTCGCACACGATGGACTGGTTCGAGAAGAAGGTGATCGGCACCGTGCCGCGCGGGTTCGCCGGCGCGGGGCGGCGGGTCTATCCGGGGTTTGTGCAACTGACGGCGTTCGTGTCGATGAATTTCGAACGCCATTTCCGCGCCCATCTCGGCCAGTATCGCAGCATGGTGATGGGCGACATGCAGCGCGCCCGCACCCATCGCGACTTCTACGACGAATACAACGCGGTGATGGATCTGCCCGCCGAGTTCTACCTCGAGACGATCAGGCGGGTGTTCCAGGACCATGATCTGCCGCTCGGCAAGCTCGATGTGCGCGGCGAGCCGGTGCGGCCCGAGGCGATCCGCCGCACCGCGCTGCTGACGGTGGAGGGCGAGGCCGACGACATCTGCGCGATCGGGCAGACGGTGGCGGCGCAGGACCTGTGCTCGCGCATCCGCCCGGCGATGAAGCGCCACCATCTGCAAACCGGCGTCGGCCATTACGGCGTGTTCAACGGCCGCCGGTTCGGCGCGGAAATCTATCCGCTGATGCGCGAGATGATCGAGGCGACGAACTGAAAACGAAAACGCCCGCGCCGATCCGGCGCGGGCGTGTCCGCGAAAACCTCGGCCGCGATCAGACCGAGTAGTACATCTCGAACTCGACCGGGTGCGGGGTGTGCTCGAACTTGTACACCTCGTTCCATTTCAGCTCGATGTAGCTCTCGATCTGGTCCTGCGTGAACACGTCGCCGGCGAGCAGGAACTCGTGGTCGGCGGCGAGCGCCCCGAGCGCCTCGCGCAGGCTGCCGCACACCGTCGGGATGCCCTTCAGCTCTTCCGGCGGCAGGTCGTACAGGTCCTTGTCCATCGGGTCGCCGGGATGGATCTTGTTCTTGATGCCATCGAGGCCGGCCATCGCGATGGCGCTGTAGCCGAGGTACGGGTTGGCCGAGGCGTCGGGGAAGCGGACTTCCACGCGCTTGGCCTTCGGGCTGGTCGTGTACGGGATGCGGCAGGAGGCGGAGCGGTTGCGGGCCGAATAGGCCAGCAGCACGGGTGCCTCGAAGCCCGGGATCAGGCGCTTGTAGCTGTTCGTCGACGGGTTGGTGAAAGCGTTGATCGCCTTGGCGTGCTTGATGATGCCGCCGATGAAATACAGGCAAAGCTCGGACAGGTCGGCGTAGCCATTGCCGGCGAACAGCGGCTTGCCGTCCTTCCAGATCGACTGGTGCGTGTGCATCCCCGAGCCGTTGTCGCCATAGATCGGCTTGGGCATGAACGTCGCCGTCTTGCCGTAGCTGTGCGCGACATTGTGGACGCAGTACTTATAGATCTGCATCTGGTCGGCCATCTTCGTCAGCGTGCCGAACTTGGTGCCAAGCTCGTGCTGCGACTGCGCCACCTCATGATGGTGCTTTTCGATCGGCAGACCCATCTCGCCCATCGTCGACAGCATCTCGGCGCGCAGGTCGCTCTCGGTGTCGACCGGCGGAACCGGGAAGTAGCCGCCCTTGACGCTCGGGCGGTGGCCCATGTTGCCTTCGGCGTATTCCTTGAGGTTAGAGCCGGGGCCTTCGATGCTCTCGATCTGGTAGGTGCCGAAATTGCCGCCGGTGCCGAACCGGACGCTGTCGAAGACGAAGAACTCGGCCTCGGCGCCGACCAGGATCGAATCGCCGATGCCGGTCGCCTTCACATACGCCTCGACGCGCTTGGCCGTGCCGCGCGGGTCGCGGCTATAGGACTGGCCGGTCGAAGGTTCGAAAATATCGCAGAAAATGATCAGGCTCGGCTTCGCCGCGAACGGGTCCAGGACTGCCGTCTCGGCGTCCGGCATCAGGATCATGTCGCTCTCGTTGATCGCCTTCCAGCCGGCGATCGAGGAGCCGTCGAACATGATTCCGTCGCGGAAAGCGTCTTCGCCCATCGTGGAGATATGCTGCGCGGTGTGCTGCCACTTGCCGCGTGGATCGGTGAACCGCAGGTCCACGTACTCCACCGAGTGCTCCTTCATCATTTCGAGCACTTTCTCCACGCTATCGTCTCCACCGGCTTTCTTCGCCATCAATCCAGTCCCCTTGTTCGCCGCGCCGCGCTTGATCCGCGCGCGCATATGAAAGGGCCGCCCAACGCGGCCCACAATCCCGGCGTCGGGCGCGAGGGCCCGGATGCCGGAAGCTCACCCGGCCGGTCGCACCGGCCGGATCAAACGCTAGATCGCGTCCTCCCCCCGTTCGCCGGTGCGGATGCGGATGACCTCCTCGATGCTGCTGACGAAGATCTTTCCGTCGCCGATGCGGCCGGTGCGGGCGGCGTTGACGATCGCTTCCACCGCGCGCTCGACCACGTCGTCCTCGCAGACCACTTCGATTTTCACCTTGGGCAGGAAATCCACGACGTATTCGGCTCCGCGATAAAGTTCGGTATGGCCCTTCTGCCGGCCGAACCCCTTCGCCTCAACCACCGTGATGCCCTGGAGGCCCACCTCGTGCAGCGCCTCCTTCACTTCGTCGAGCTTGAATGGCTTGATCACCGCTTCGATCTTTTTCATCCGAGCCACCCACCCTAATGATCCGCAATAATCACATCCCGCGCGCGGACAAGCCTTCCGTCAAGAGGGTGCATGTTGTGTGCCAGCGCGTGGACAACGGCGGAATTGACGGTTTGCCTCGGATTTCGGCACCGAATCGCGCCGGATTCCTGGGCGGACGCTGCCTGTTTTTTCGCCAGCGTGCCGAATCCGCACGGCTCATACGTGAGGGCGGCGTTGAACTTGCGGCGGGACGGCTGCATATTCCGCGCCGCTGGCGCGATTGGGCGCGCCATTGGGAGAGCAACGCCGGTGAAAGCACCGAATGCCCTGCTTGCCGCCACTGGCACCACCATTTTCACCGTGATGTCGGCGCTTGCCGTCGAGCATGGCGCGATCAATCTCGGCCAGGGGTTTCCCGACACCGACGGCCCGGCCGACGTGCTGCGGGCGGCGGCGGATGCGCTGATGGACGGCCGCAACCAGTATCCGCCGATGGTCGGCGTGCCGGAACTGCGGCAGGCCGTCGCCGCCGCCAACAAGCGATTTTATGGCATCGAGGCTGACCCGAACGGCGAAGTCGTCGTCACCTCCGGCGCGACCGAGGCGATCACCGCCTGCCTGATGGCGCTGCTGAACCCAGGCGACGAGGTGGTGCTGATCGAGCCGCTGTACGACACCTATCTGCCGGTGGTGAAACTGCTGGGTGCGGTGCCGAAGCTGGTGCGTCTGTCCCCGCCGGAGTGGGCGCTGCCGCGCGCGGAGCTGGCCGCCGCGTTCGGGCCGCGGACGAAGGCGCTGCTGATCAACTCCCCGATGAACCCGACCGGCAAGGTGTTCTCCGAGAGCGAACTGGCGTTCATCGCCGGGCTGTTGCAGCAACACGACGCCTACGCGATCTGCGACGAGGTCTACGAGCATCTGATCTTCGACGGCGTGCGGCATATTCCGCTGATGAAACTGCCGGGGATGCGGGACCGCTGCCTGCGCATCGGCTCCGCCGGCAAGACGTTCTCTCTGACCGGCTGGAAGGTCGGCTACATCACCGCGCCGCGCGCCCTGGCGACGATCGCCACCAAGGCGCATCAGAACCTGACGTTTACCACGCCGCCGAACCTGCAACGCGCGGTCGCCCTCGGGCTCGCCAAGGACGACAGCTATTTCGCGGCGCTGGCCGCCGACCAGCAGGCCAAGCGGGACCGGCTCGGGGTCGGGCTGCGGCGGCTCGGCTTCGAGGTGCTGCCGACCTCCGGCAGCTACTTCATCACCGCCGATTTTTCCCCGCTGTTCCCGCGCGGCTTCAATGGGACGGACGCCGATTTCTGCCGCACGCTGACGACGGAGGCGAAGGTGACGGCAATCCCGGTCTCGGCGTTCTACGAAAGCGAGCCGCCGCGCCACTACGCCCGCTTCGCGTTCTGCAAGCGGCCACAGGTGCTGGACGAGGCGGTGGAGCGGATGGCGGGCTGGCTCGGGCGGAGGCGGGCGGCGTAGCGCCCAGTCGTACAGAGCGCGGTCAGTGCAGACCGGCGAACCGCAGCACCGCCGCGAACATGCCGCCGAACGCGATCTGACCGGCCATGATGGCGGTCAGCAACGCCCAGGTCGTCGGCAGACTGGTGACGCGGCCTTTGGTTTCGGCGAGTTCGGTTTCAACCCGACGCAGCCTCTCATCGATGCTTTTCAGAAAAGCCTCGATCCGGGGGATCGCGTCCTCAAGTCGTTGCAGGCGCATTTCCATGCCGTGATCATGGGGGCCACCGCCCGCGCCCGCAAGATTATCCATCATGCCACACCATGGTCCGCCTCCGCGCCCCACGCCTCCCGCGTAACCCTGCACCGCTCTCCCCGGCGCTCACCCGCATTGACGCAATCCGGCCCCCCGTCCTAAACCGCGCGTCCACGCGGTCGGATGGCGGCCTTAGCTCAGCTGGTAGAGCGCCAGGTTGTGGTCTTGGATGTCACGGGTTCGAGCCCCGTAGGTCGCCCCACCGCGCGCGTACCCTACTTGATCGACGAAAACGCCGTCGGCGTCAGCAACTGGTTGCTGACGATCTGCACGATCGGCCCGTCCTTCTCGCTCTCGGCCCGAGCGGCGAGCCATTCGGCGTCGGTGGTGAAGGCGGTCCACTTGGCGTCCCGCTCGGCGAGGTTTTCCCAGGCCAGGAAATACGTCAAATCCTGGTTGTTCTCGCCGACCAGCGTGGTCCAGAAGCCGGCCTGGCGGATGCCGTGCTTTTCCCAGATGCGCAGCGTGTGGTTCTGGAAGCGCGACAGCAGGGCCGGCAGGCGCCCAGGCACGCAGCGATAGACGCGCAACTCGTAGATCATCGGTTCCCCCGTGGTGGAGGCCGCAACCGGACCCCTCGGCGCACTGTCGCCGACCCGGCGCGAATGGGGAAGCCGCTATCTGCCGACCCGCTCCGCTCCACCACCGCCGCCGCGCCCACCGCCGCCGCGCCCACCGCCGCCGTGCCCACCGTCGCCGCGCCCGTGCCAGGCGAGCGAGGGCATCCCGCGCGCGCCCGGGGCCGGGTGATAGGCGTGCCTCCCGAAGCTGCGCCATTCGGCTCGACCATGCCCCTCGCGGTACGCGCCGACATAGTCGTCGCGCCCCCACCCGCCGTAGTAGCCGCCATCCGGCTCGTCGTAGCCGCCGCTGACGCCGACAAAGCCGGGGGAGGCGCCGTCGCCGGCATCGTACGCGACGCAGCCGGCGGCGACCAGCGCGACCAGCACCAGCACGCCGGCGGCCGATGCGCGCGCGCGTTTGCGGGAATGGGTCATTGTGTGCTCTCCGGCTGCGCCGTTTCCGACAATTCCATCAGCCCGAACGGCGCGCCTCCGAAGCGGCCGCGCTTCGCGTCGGGATTGGTGGCGATCATGCGGCGCATTCGGGTTCGACTTTTCACCGTGCGTGGGCGCCGGTAAGGCCGGCGGAGGCGCGCGGGTTCCCGGCGGCGCGGTCATCATCTCGTCAGGCAACGGGCGGCTGGCCCGCGTCCGCGCCGGTTGCCGGCGCGACGCCGGCGGACGAGACTGCGCCGGTCAAATCGCGGAGCAGGGACGATGGCCGAACGGCCTTTCACGCGCGCCGACCTAGAGGTGCTGCGGCAATGGGACACGCCCACCATCTGCAACGGGCTGGAACTGATCGTGCCGGAACGGCGCGCGGTCGGCTTCACCGTCGAGCCGATGGTCGCGGCCGACCGCAAGCTGCCGCCGATCGTCGGCCTCGCCCGCACCGGGCTGATCCGCACCCGGGAAAAGCCGGCCGGGCCGATCCCGACGCGCGAGGACTGGTACGACTACGTCGCCGCGACCGACCTGCCGACGATCGCGCTGTTGCAGGACATCGACGACCGGCCCGGCTTCGGCGCCTTCTGGGGCGAGGTGCAGTCGACCGTGCATCTGCATCTCGGCGTCGCCGGCTGCGTGACCAACGGGGCGTTCCGCGATGTCGACATGCTGGCGCCGGGGTTCCAGATCATCGGCGGCCGCGTCGTGCCGAGCCATGTGCATGTCCACATGGTGCAGATGCGCTGCCAGGTGAATGTGTTCGGCCTGCTCGCCGACCATGACGAGGTGATCCATGCCGACTATCACGGCGCGGTGGTGATCCCGGCGGCAGCGGTCACGCAACTTCCGGCGGCGATCGACCTGATCATGCGGCGGGAAAAGGTCATTCTGGACATGGCCCGCGCGCCGGGATTTTCCTCGGCGAAGATGCGCGAGGCGCTGCGCCAGGCCGGCGAAATCCACTGAGCGTGGCGCCGGCCTTTCGGGCCGGCGCTTCGCTACGCCGCGAGCCGGTGGCCCGCGAGGCGTGCCACAAGGCCGGCCGCGCGTTCGGTGTTCGCCGCGTCGGTCGCGAAGGCGACACCCATCGTGTCGGCCCCCCTCGGGCCGTGACAGGTCACGGCGAGGTCGAAACCCTGCACATGCAGCCGCCCCCCGGCGCCGGTCGGCACGTCGGTGACACCGTGCAGCTTCGCGCCGGTCTGCGAGACGTCGGAGACCCGCACATCCAAGGGCGCGCGACCCGAAAGCGAGAGTTTTCCGGGCAGCTCCGTCGCGATCCGGTCGGCCATGCGGCGATTGGCGTCCTCGGTCGAGGTTCGCACGGCGCGGTTGACGCCCTCGCGCAGGCTCTGCACGGCGTCCTCCAGCATCTGCGCGCCGTTGCGCACGTCGTTGGCCTGCTGGTCGGCCTCGCTGGCGGCGCCGCGCACGTCGTCGGTGCGTTGCGACACCACGTTGGCTGCGTTCGCGGTCTCGTTGACGCTGCGCGCGATCTCGGCCGTGGCGGCGCCCTGCTCCTCGACCGCCGCCGCCACCGATGTGCTGATCCGGTCGATTTCGCCGATCGTCGCGACGATCCGGCTGACCGCGTCGGCGGCGGAGCCGGTCGCGTCGCGCACCGCGTTGATCTGGCGGCTGATCTCCTCGGTCGATCGCGCCGTCTGGCTGGCCAGTTGCTTGACCTCGCTGGCCACCACCGCGAAGCCCCGGCCCGCCTCGCCGGCGCGCGCGGCCTCGATGGTCGCGTTCAGCGCCAGCAGATTGGTGCGGGAGGCGATATCGGCGATGATCTGCGCCACCTGGCCGATCTCGCTCGCCTGCGCCGACAGCGCGGCGATGCTTTCCCGCGCGCCTTCCCCGGCCGCCACGGCATCGCGCGAGACGGAACTCGACGCCGCCACCTGACGGGTGATCTCGCTGATCGAGGCGGTCAGTTCCTCGGCGGCGCTGGCGACGGTCTGCGCCGTTCCGAGCGCCTGCTGCGCCGCTTCCGCCGCGTCCGCCGCGTTCTGCCCGGTGCGCGCGGCGGTGGCCGCCATCTTCGCGGCCGTGCCCGCCATCGCGCCGCAGAGTTGCTGGACCTTCTGCACCGCCACGCCGGCGTCACGCTCGATGGTGTCGGCCATGTCGCGCACCGCGGCCCGCTTTGCCGCCTCCGCCGCCTCGCGCGCCTGCCCCTGGGCCTCGACGAGCCGCCGGTTCTCCACCGCCTGATCGCGGAACGTACGCAGCGCCGCCGCCATGCCGCCGAGTTCGTGCCGTTCGCCTTCGGGGACACGCACCGACAGGTTGCCGCCCGCCAGCGCCCGCATCGCTCCGGTGATCTCGCGGATCGGGCCCGCGATGCTGCGCGACACCGCGAAGGAAATCGCCAGACCCAACACCATGCTCGCGCAGCCGGCGATCATGGAGATCGACACCATCTGGTCCAGCGCATCGTTGGCCTGCTTCGCGGCGGTCTGCACGGCGGCGCGGTACGATGCCGCGAGCGGCTCGGCCGTCGCGCTGAACTTGCCGGCGGTTTCGAGCACGTCGGCGAAGGCCTGCTTGCCCTCAGGCGTGTTGAGCGCGTCATTCTTATCGCGGAAGGTGAGTAGTTTCCCGGCCCTCGTCTCGTACTCCGAGAGATAGCCCCGCAGCGCTTCGACCGCAGTCCTGCGCTCCGGGTCCACCGTCCCGGCCGCGAGATTGTCGATTCCGGCGCGGGTGCGCTTGATGGCCTCGTCGATCTGCGGCCGACGCGACTGATCGTCGGTGGCGAGCACCATCTGAACGCCAAGCCGGGCCAGGATGAAGTCCTTGTCGATCCGCTGATCGAGCGCTTCATTCTCGGTACGGTGGAGGGCGATGTCGTAAGCCGCCCGCACCTGCCGGGCGGTGTAGGCCGCATACCCGCTGACGCCTGCGATCACCAGCATGAGCACGCCGAAACCGAGCATCAGCCGGGCCGCGATTTTCATCCGCCGAAGCATAACAAGTCTCCAGCCGTTACAAAGCCGGCGCGAGGCTATGTTGGATGGATTAATGCCAACCTTCTGAAACTCTGACCCACTGGCAAGAGGAATCGGCCCGCCAGTCTGGTTCGATGCGACCGGGTGCGGCGGCGGGCGAAGATAGTTATGATAACGGAACGAAATGAACGTGCGTCTTCACAGGCTTCGGGCGGGCTTTTTTTGGAGGGATGCGGACCCCGGGGGGCGGGAGCGGGTGCCGGGCGGCGGGGCGCAGGGGCGGCCACGATGGGCGCTGCCGCTCGGGCGGCCTCGATGGCGGGGGTGCTGAGGATGTTTGCTCCGCCGGCTCTGGGGCTGGCGGGGGCCTGGGCTGCCCCGTCTTGGGCAGCGGGGGCCTGGCCGTGATCGGGCCGGAGAGCCACGGGGGCTCCGGCTCTCGGATCGGCGGGGGCTTCGGCCGCTTTGGCGGCGGGGTCCAGCCGGAGGTTTCCGGCGCCTCGTCGGGTGGCTCCAGGGCGTATTCGGGCTCCCGGTAGGTCCCGTCCTGGACCGCTGCCGCGATCTTGGCGATCGCCTCCAGAATGGGGAGGAGGAAGTCCTCGACCGCCTCATCCGCCTCTTGGGTGGCTTTGCTCCGGAACAGCCGCCCCGCCAGCCGCCGCCAGAATCCCTGGCGGAACAGGCCGATCAGGTGGGCGATGACGGGAAGCGGGGTGGGAGGCGGCATGGGGGTTATGTATCGCAATGGGCCGGCGTTGTCAAGTGAAAATAACCTTTTTTCTAACGCAAACCGGCACGAAGTTCACCCATGTCACACTCGCCTCCCCCAACCCTCCCCTCGTGGGCGGGGGTTGGGGAGGGGCCGCCCGCATGGGCGCTAAGATGAGCCGCAACAACCCTCTCCGCCCCTGGGGGCGGAGAGGGTCAGGGTGAGGTGGGGGAAACTCCGAAGTTGTCGAGTGGCGCTACAAGTTTGCAACCTAAGCAGAGATTGCTTGGCCGGCCAACGAATGCCCATGCAGGCGGCGAAGCCCCCTCCCCTTGTGGGAGGGGGTTGGGGGAGGGGTCTCGGCACTCCGGATCTGGTGCGGCTTCACCCCTCCCCCCAGCCCCCTCCCACAAGGGGAGGGGGAGCATTCGTTTGCCACGTCAACGGAGTCTGCTTAGTTGCGGCCCGACCGCCCACCTCTCCCACCTTGGTCCGCTTCGCGGCCCAAGCCCCCCGCAAGCGCGGGCGGAGAGGGCTCGCAGCGGTGTATCTTAGCGCCTATGGGGGCGGCCCCATGGGTCGGTTGCTAGGCCGGTCGGTCGAAGACGAACCGAAATCCGCTGCGAGGTTGAGGGAGATTCTCACGCCGCCGCGCGGTCGATCCGGTCGCGCATCCGATAGAATTCGCCGACCAGCGGCAGGAACCAGGGCCGCCCGTCGTACAGCGGGATGGTCGGGAAATGCTGCAAATCCAGCGCGAACGGCGCGTTGGCGGCGCGCGCGATCTTCAGGGCGGACTGGTGGCCGAGCCAGCTTGCCATCGCGACGCCGGAGCCCTGGCAGCCGGCGGCGAAATGGATGCCGTCCCGCTCGCCGATATGCGGCAGGCCATCGAACGTGAAGGCGACGTAGCCGGTCCAGGCGTGCGTGATCTTCACGCCGGCGATCTGCGGAAACACCTCGGTCATCGCCTTGTAGAGCGCGGGCGCCGCCTCGGCGGCCGGCGCGCCGCCGCTGCGAAAGCTGGCGCGGCCGCCCCACAGCACGCGCTCGCCGTCCGGGCTCGGGCGGAAATAGTTCAGCACCCGCTTGGTGTCGGCGATCATCCGGTGCTGCGGGAACAGCTCGCGGACGCGGTCCTTGCCGAGTTTTTCGGTGGCGATGATGTAGCTGGCGACCGGCACGAGGCGGCGTGCGAGCCAGGGCAGCGCGGCCGTCTGGCCAGGGGCGCGCGAATAGCCGTTGGTGGCGACGAGCACGGCGTCGGCCCGCAGGTCGCCTTTGTCCGTCGTGATCCGGGCAGCGGAGCCGCTGCGCGCGATCTGTTTGACCCGCACGCCACCGACCAGCGTCGCACCGGCCCGTGCCGCCGCGTCGGCGAGGCCGCGCGCGTATTTGCCGGGATGCAGCGAGCCGGTGGCCTCGGCCGTCATTCCGCCGAAATAATGGTCCGAGCCGAGTTGTTCCCGCTGGCGTTCGCGCGGCAGCATCGCGGCGGGCAGGCCGGTCGCCTCGGCGATCAGCGGCGCCTTCTTCTCCAGCGCGCGATAATGCGACGGCGTCCAGGCCGGGACGAAACGGCCGCAGCGGACATAGTCGCAGTCGATGGCCTCGCGCGCGATCAGCTCCTCGATGAACGGGAACGACGCGGCGGCGGCGGCCACCAGCGCGCGCCCCTGTTCGGCCCCGAACTTCCTTTCGAGGTCGCCGGCCGCGACCTTCAGGCCGCCCGAGACCATGCCGCCGTTGCGCGAACTGGCGCCCCAGCCGATCCGCTCGGCGTCGAGCACGACCGGCTTGTGGCCGAGCCGGCGCAGCGTCAGGGCCGCCGACAGCCCGGCATAGCCGCCGCCGATGATCGCGATGTCGGCGGAGGCGGGAAGGGCGGTTTCCCGCTCCGCCGGCGCGGCGGCGTCCCACCAGTACGGAGCGGCGCGGAAGTCGGCGGCGAAGATCTCAGCCATGGTCGTCTCCGGCGTGGCGGGCGGTGCGGTCGACCAGCGCGACCGCGAGCGTGGACAGCACGAACACCACGTGGACGCCGGCCAGCACGAGCAGCCGCTCGCCGGTGTCGTCTTGCAGAAAGACGCGCAGCAGATGGATGGCGGAGATCATCGCCACCGATACGGCGACCTTCACCTTGACGTTGCCGCTGTCGAGCTTGCCGAGCCATTCCGGCTTGTCCGTCCCGGCGAGATCGATCGGCGCGATGTAGCTTTCGTACGACGAGACCGCGACCATCACCAGCAGGTTGGCCAGCAGCACCAGGTCGAGCACCGAGCACAGGATCACCACCATGTCGATGTCGGTGACGGTCGCGAGCGTCTCGGCGAGGTGCCAGAGTTCGCGGCCGACCATCACGTAGATCGCCAGCAGCGACAGCAGCAGCGCAAAATACAGCGGCAGCAGCAGCCAGCGCAGCCCGAGGATAAACCGCTCGATCGTCCGTTCCATACCCGCCTCGCGCTGCCCGGCTCGTGCCGCCATGGGCCGACAGTTAGCGGATGCGGCGCGGCTGGCAACCCATGCTATCGGGTCATGCGGGCGGGGCGCGCGGAACGGGGACGGCGATGGCGCGGATCGTGGTGGCAGGGGCGGGGATCGTCGGGCTGGCCTGCGCGTGGCATCTGCGGGCGGACGGCCACGACGTGACCGTCATCGACCCCGCACCGGACGGCGACAAATGCTCCTGGGGCAATGCCGGCGGCATCGGCGTGACCGAGATCGTGCCGGCGGCGGTGCCGGGGCTCGTGTGGCGCGTGCCGGGCTGGCTGCTCGACCCGCTGGGGCCGCTGGCGCTGCGGCCGGCACATCTTCCCCGGATCGTGCCGTGGCTCGCGGGGTTCGCCGCCGCGTCGCGGCCGGCGCGCGTGCGAACGATCGCCTCCTCGCTGGCAGGGTTGCTCGGGCGGGTTTACGACGACATAGGGCCGATGCTCGCTGCGCTGGGGCTGGCGGGCGACCTGCACCGTGCCGGCGCGCTGACCGTCTATCGCAGTGCCGCCGGGTTGCGGGCCGACGCCGCCGAATGGGCGCTGAAGCGGCAGCACGGCATCGTCTGCGACGAGATTTCCGGGGCCGAGGCGCGCGCGATGGAGCCGGCGCTCGGGCCGGGCATCGCCGCCGGCGTGGTGACGCCGGCCTGGTCGCACGTGTCCGACCCGAAGGCGATCTGGGCGGCGCTGCTGTCCGACCTGCGGAAAGGCGGCGTCGCGATCCGCGCGGGCCGGGTTGCCGACATCCGCGCGCGTGGGCGGGTCGTGGTGGAGTCCGGGGAGGCGATTCCGTGCGACGCCGTCGTCGTCGCGGCGGGCGCGTGGTCGGCGGCACTGGCGCGGCAGGCGGGCGACCGGGTGCTGCTGGAAAGCGAGCGCGGCTACAACGTCACGCTGCCTGCGCCGGGCGTGAGCCTGAGCCGCGAGGTGATTTTCGCGGAACGGAAATTCGTCGCGACGCCGCTCGCGGTCGGGCTGCGCATCGGCGGCGCCGCCGAATTCGCCGGGCTGCGCGCGCCGCCGAATTTCGCGCGCGCGCAGGCGCTTGGGCGGCTGGGCGCCTCGTATCTGCCCGGCCTTTCGCTGGCCGGCGGGACGGACTGGATGGGCAACCGGCCGGCGACGCCGGACAGCCTGCCGGTGCTCGGCCCGTCACCCCACCGCGCCGACATTTTCTATGCGTTCGGCCACGGCCATCTCGGGCTGACGCTGGCGGCGACCACCGGGCGGATCGTGGCCGACATCGTCGCCGGGCGGCCGGCCTCGCTCGACCTGGCGCCGTTCTCGGCGGCGCGGTTCAGGTGAGCAGGAACCCGTGCCGCAGCGGGTCGCGATCGTCGACGAAGATCGTGTTGTGCCCGGTGATCCGCGCCCAGCCGGCGACGCTGGGACGGATCGCGTCGTGCTCGCCGACGCGGGCGGCGGCTTCGACGCGGCAGTCGAACATCGTGCCGATGATGCTCTCGTGGATGAACTCCTCGCCGACCCGCAGCCGGCCCTTCGCCACCAGTTGCGCCATCCGCGCCGAGGAGCCGGTGCCGCACGGCGAGCGGTCCACCGCCTTGTCGCCGTAGAAGACGGCATTGCGCGCGTGTGCCCGGTTGGCGCGCGGCCTGTCGCACCACATCACGTGGCTGACGCCGTTGATGCGCGCATCCTCCGGGTGCGTCGGCGACAGCACCGACTGCGCGGCACGGCGCACCAGCGGGCTGAGGCGCTGGATGTCGCCGGCGCTCATGCCGTCGAGCCCCGGCCAGTTCCGCTGCGGCTCGATGATCGCGTAGTAGTTGCCGCCATAGGCGAGGTCGAAGACGATGGGGCCGAGGGTCGGCACCTCGATCTCCACGTCGGCCGCGTGCAGGTAGGCGGGAACGTTGAACAGCCGGACCTGATCGACGAAGTCGCCGTCCATGACATATTCGACGCCGACGCGGCCGGCCGGCGTTTCGAGCGCGAGTTTTCCCGGTTCGCGCGGCACTACGAGCCCTTCCTCCAGCGCGACCGTGACGGTGCCGATGCTGCCGTGCCCGCACATCGGCAGGCAGCCGCTGACTTCGATGAACAGCACGCCGATGTCGCAATCCGCCCGGGTCGGCGGATACAGGATGGAGCCGGACATGCAGTCATGGCCGCGCGGCTCGAACATCAGCGCGCGCCGCACCCAATCGTGATCCCGAAGGAATATTTGCCGCCGCTCAGCCATTGCCACATGCGGGAGATTAGGTCCCCCGCCGGCGACGACGCGCACCGGATTGCCGCAGGTATGGGCGTCAATACAGAGGAAACTATGTCGTGACATGGCTGCTCGCTCTCCGCTCGCGGCGATGATGCCGCCGGGCCGGGCGCGGTGCCATCCCCCCGACGCAGGGCGGGCGCGCTCCGCCGATGGGGCTGATTCGCTGGCCCGCGCTTGGGCGTTGCTGCATCCTTCGGGCCGTCGCATTGGCCTGCGCATTGGTGTTCCATGCTTGTGCCGCGCTCTGCTCATCCGGCCGCCGGGCTTGCCATGCAGGACTGGCGTGCCGTGGCCTTCGGGACCGCGCCGATGCTGGCCGGGGCGGCGGTGCCATGGCTGATCTGGTCCTCGCTCGGCTGGCTCAATTCCGCCGAATTGATGCTGGCGGGCATGTTGGCGACGGGCGCCTATCTGCGGATGGTCTGGATGGTCGGCCAGCACGAGAACGAGGCGCGGCGGCGGCTCGGCCGCAAATATCTCGCCCCTGGGCCGAGTTTCGCGCTGGCGCTATGCACCGGGCTGGTGGTGACGCTGGTGGCGCCGGGCCTGTCGGCGGTGGCGCTGGTGGAGGCGGTGGGGCTGCCACGGGCGGCGGGCGTGGTGCGGTCCTATGAATCGGCGGCGCTGGCCGATCTCGGCGGTACCCTAGACTTGGTGGGGTTGGGCCTGGTCGGCGTGTCGCCGGGCAGTGCGCCGCTGCTGCTGACGCCGGGCGGCAGCGCCCATGTGCTGGACCGCAGCGGCGCCGAGACGCCGATCCGGCTGTCCTGGGCACCCCGCGCGGGCGGTCTGTGCATCGTGATCGACGAGATCATCGGCAACGCCTGCCTCGCGCTCGACCCGCGTTCCGGCCGGCTGCGCGAGGGCGACCGTGACGTCGGCAGGGTGACGTGGGTGGGGCTGACGCTGCCGGAGCGGTCGCACTAGCCGATCCGCCCGACCACAGCGATAAGCAACATAACAATACGATAGCAGGTTTGGTGAGCGCGCGGCCTCTTGGGGGTCATCGTGTGACACGAGACGAATATCAAAAATGGCAATAGACGGCGATCCGAGGAACGGGGTGCATAAGAAAATTTTCTCTATCGCCAACTTATCGGCTGGAGCAAGAAAAGTCGGCCGCGCGGCGGGAGTCGGGGCCGTGCTTTGTCGGCCTGCCGGCCGTCTGAGCCTCACAGCCGCTGTTGCGCATCATGTATTGGTTTTCACTTGTGCAGTGATATGAATATTCTTTGAAGAAGACATTGGTATTCCTTAAAGGCATATGCATAAACCATAGCAGCGCCGAGAGTCAGTCGTATATTCTGGGCAACACAGAAGGCCGATAGACCCCTACAAAGCCCGGGGCCGAGCCATATTCGACTTTGGAGAAAGGTGCTCTTAACGGCCATTTAAGGAACCGGCCATAGTGTGCGCGCTGAGGGCAACGAAGTGTCTTGCGATGCTTGTTGACATCCGGCGACAGAGCCTTCGGTGGCTGCGCCCGGTGTGAAAAATCGCAGTCCACGGGACGTTTGCCGGTTGAGGGCCAAAAAAGAGACGATGGCCGCTTTTTTAGATTGCCAAACTAGATCGGCTTAGGTAAAGGGTCCTCACCGGTATCGTTATCGGCTTCGTCGGCCCCGGCGGCTGTGGTGCGAGTAACGCCATGAAGGTCGGGTTTGGAGAGACCACCGTCCCAGCTCGGGCCGGCTTCGACGCACGCGGCTACCGCCTGTCAACAAACTGAAGGAGATACTGATAATGTTCACTACCCTGATGATCCTCGTCCAGAACCTGCGCGCCAACAAGAAGGCGGTGACGGCTCTGGAGTATGGCCTGATCGCCTCGCTCGTCGCCGTGTTCATCGTGGCGGCAGTGCAGACGCTCGGCAGCAGCCTGTCGAAGACCTTCAACACGGTCGCGACCACTCTGTAATGCTGGCGATCAGGGGCGCCCCGGGTCCGGGGCGCCCCTGGCGCGTCTTTGTCTGATCGTTTATTTCCGGCCGATGTCCTCCACCCTGTCTGAACTTACGGTGGTCGCCGGCCTGCTGCTGATTGTTCTCGCGGCGCTGCACGACATCGCCGTGCGCACCGTTCCCAACTGGGTTGGGCTGGCATTGTTGCCACTGGGCGTGATCGCCCGCGTGATCTCCGGTGATCTGCTGCTTGGCGTCGGCGTGGCCGCCGCCGTGTTCGCCGTCGCCGTCGCGCTCTGGCTGTTCCGCATCATGGGCGGCGGCGACACCAAGCTGCTCGGCGCCATCGCCCTGCTCGCACCCCCCGACCGGATGATCGCACTGCTCCTCGCCATCGCATTGTGTGGCGGGGTGCTTGCTCTTTTTTATCTAATTATGTCTTATGTGGTGACACGTCCGCGTGCAGGGCGACCGCAAACAATTCTTGCACGAATCGCGAAGGCGGAACGATGGCGCTTGAGCCGACGCGGGCCCTTGCCGTATGCGGTCGCAATAGCAGGGGGTAGCGTGCTCTCGCTTTCATCACTTGTGGCGGTTTAATATCCAATGCTCGTCAGGATCGTTCTTGTTTTGTTGGTGGGCCTTGGACTGCTCGGACTGGTGGGGGCGTTCCTGCTGTCCCAGCAGCAGGCGCCGCTCCCCCCGCCCGTGGTCAACGCGCCGCCCCCGTCGATCCATGTCCTGGTCACGGCACACGCGGTCCGCGCGGGCGCGCTGATCGTTCCCGAGGATCTCGAGTCCGCCGCGCTCTCGGAGGAGAAAATCCAGCCCGGCAGCTTGCGCGACACGCAGGCGAACCGGATGCAATTGCGCGGGTCGATGCTGCGGCGCTCGCTGGCGCAAGGCGAGCCGTTCATGCCCGGCGACTTCCTGTCGCCCGGTGATCGCGGCTTCCTCGCCGCCGTGCTGGACCCCGGAATGCGCGCCGTCACGATCGCCGTCGATGCCGTCACCGGCATTTCGGGGCTGATCTGGCCGGGCGACCGCGTCGATCTGTTGCTGACGCAGACACTGGAGGATCAAACCCTGCCGTCGGATCACCGGGTCTCGGGCGAGACGGTGATGGAGGACGTGCGGGTGATCGCGGTCGATCAGCAGCTCGTGCAGGGTGCGCAGGCCGGCGCGAATGGCCAGAACAACAACGGCAGCCGCACGATCACGCTGGAGGTCTCGCCGGTCGACGCCGAGCGCATCCAGGTGGCGACGCGCATCGGCCGGGTTGCCTTGTCGATGCACCCGGCCGCGCAGACGGTCGCCGCCCCGGGCGAGCCGGCGGTGACACCCGAATCGCCGCAGCCGGTATTTGCTGGCGACGTCTCGGCCGCGATGCGGACGCGCGGCAGCAAGGTCAACGGATCGGTGCGGGTGTTCCGAGGCGCGGGAGATCCGGTAGAGTACAAATTTTAAGGAGACAGCGCCAAAATGACGCGCTTTGCATATGCTGTGGCGGTCGCACTGTCGCTGCTGGTCGGCGCCGTGGCACCGCGGGCCGCCGTGGCCGCCGAGGATCGAACGCTGATGCTTGAGGAAGGGTCGGGCAAAGTCATCCATACCGGTCGGCCGGTGGCCAATCTGTTCGCGGCCGATCCGAAGGTCGCGGAAGTCCGCCCTTCCAGCCCGACCAGCGTGTTCGTCTTCGGGGTCGCGCCCGGCCACACCACCATCGCCGCGTTCGACGAGGCGGGCGACATGATCGTCCAGTACGACGTGATCGTCGGCTCCTCTCCGTTCGCCGCCGTCGAGACCAAGCGGCGGTCGGCGGCCTTCCTGCCGCCCGGCACCAAGCTGGAGGCCGACCCCACCCCGACCGGCGTGACCTTGTCCGGCAAGGTCCCGACGCCGGCGGATGCCGAGCAGGTGGCGGCGATCGCCAAGCATCTGCTGCCGGCCGGCAAGACGATCGACAACCGGCTGACGGTGGATACGGCGGTGCAGGTGAATCTGCGGGTGCGGATCGCCGAAATCGACCGCACCGTCACGCGCGCGCTCGGCATCAACTGGTCGGCGCTCGGCACGATCGGCCGCATCGGGCTGGCTGCGGTCCTGAACGCCAACCTGCCGTCGACCACTTCCGCGCTCAACGGTGTCGCGCTGACATCGGTCAGCGGCCATACCGCCGATGCGGTCCTGGATCTTCTCGCGCAGGACAACCTCGCCACCATCCTGGCGGAACCGAACCTGACGGCGCGATCGGGCGAGACCGCGAGCTTCCTGGCCGGCGGTGAGTTCCCGGTGCCGGTGGCCGCGAGTTCGACCGGCGGGCAGAACACGATCACCGTCGAGTTCAAGTCGTACGGCATCTCGCTGGCGTTCGTGCCGACGGTGATGGCGGCCGATCGCATCAGCATGAGGGTCCGCCCGGAGGTCAGCCAACTGACGCAGACGGGCGCGGTTTCAGTGCCGATCGGCACCAATGCCACGGTCACGATCCCGGGCCTGACTGTCCGCCGTGCCGAGACGACGGTCGAACTGGGCAGCGGCCAAACGTTTGCGATAGCGGGTCTGATCTCCCGCGACTTCACCACGCAGATGTCTGGCCTTCCCTACATTGGCGAGGTGCCGATCCTCGGGCAGCTCTTCAAGTCGGACGCTTTTACGCGCGACGAAAGTGAACTAGTCATACTTGTAACCCCATACTTGGTCAGGGCAGTGAATGTGGCCAATGCGCTGCATACGCCGATGGACGGTTTCGAGCCGCCCAATGACGTTGATCGGATCCTGCTGATGCGCCAGCGTGCGCGGACGGGGGCGAGCACAACCGACGGCCGGCAGCTGGGAGACGCCGGGTTCCTCTTGAACTGAGGTGAAGCAATGGAACGGTATCTTATTTTGTTGGGTACACTTTGCGTGCTCGCAGGGTGCGGCGACTTCGCGGGCCTCGGCGACCCGTATAGTCGCCCCGGTACGTTTGCCCTGACGGCGATCAACCAGGACAATCTGCGACTGATGGCCGTCAACCCGGGCGACTTGCAGGAGGGCCGTGGCGCGACCGGCTCCAGCGGGTACGACTCGGCGGCGGCCGTCGCGCGGTTGCGCAGCGACAACGTCAAGACGTTGCCGGACAGCGCGCTGGCCAAGATCGGCGGCACGGCCGGTAGCGGTGGGCAGGCCAGCGGTGGAGCCGGAGCATCGCAGTGATGCCACCCGACGCGCTCGTCACTGTCGCGGAGACCGAGCTAAGGTCGTCACGGGTCCCCGTGGCGGCCTATCTGCGCGACAAGGACACCGAGGCGGTGATGCGCGACGTGCTCGCCGATCTGCTCCGCGACGGGGGGAAGCTCCAGCGCGGCGGCGTGGCGGACGCGCGTACCGGCTTGCAGCAGATGGAGACGCCGGGCGTCCTGATCGTGGATGTCTCCGGGGAGACCGATCCGATCGCGGCGCTGGAGGATTTGGCGCAGTTCGTCGAGCCGGGCGTGCGCGTTCTCGTGGTGGGCGAACGCGCCGACATGGAGTTCTATCGCCAGGTCACGCGCGGCCTCGGCGTGCTCGAGTATCTCTGCAAGCCGGTCAACCGTGACCAGGTTTCCCGCGAGTTCCTGCCCTGGATCGTCGGGCGCGGCCCGTCGGACGTCGCCACGCGCGGCGGCCGGATCATCACGGTCACGGGCGTGCGCGGCGGTGTCGGTGCGACCTCGATCGCGGTCAATCTCGCGGTCGAGCTGTCCGAGCGGCGCCGGCATCACACGCTGCTGCTGGATGCCGACCTGCAAGGCGGCACCTGCGGCCTGATGCTGGCAAGCGAAGCGGCGGGCGGGCTGCGGGCCGCGCTCGAGCATCCGGAACGGCTGGACAAGCTGCTGGTCGAGCGTGCGGCGCCCCGCCTGGGCGACCGCCTTGCGCTCCTGGCGGCCGAGGAGAAGGTCGATAGTGCGCCGAATGTCACCGGTGGGGCGGTTCGCCACCTGATGGATCTGCTGAAGACCCGGTATAACTGCATCGTCGCCGACCTGCCGCGCCAGACCCTGCCGATGCATCGCGAAATGCAGGAATTGGCGACACAGCGCGTGCTGGTGATGGACCCGACGTTGCCGTCGCTGCGCGACGCGCTCCGGTTCCTCGGCACCTACTCCGCTTCCAAGTCCGGCAGTGCGCCGTTGCTGGTGTTGAACCGGCTGGGCGCACCCGGCACGTTGGGCAAGCAGCAGGTTCTCGCCGCGCTGCAACGACCGCCCGACGTCGTGATCCCGTTCCTGCCGGCGATCCTCCACAACGCAACGACGTTGGGAGATCCGGCGGTCCGCAAACGCGGGCCATTTCAGAACGCGATCGGCGCCCTGGCCCATGAAATCGTGCCGGTGCAGGGAGTTGAGGTCGAAGCCAAACCCTCTGGCGGATTGGCGCTGCTGAAATGGGTCCGTAAATGAGCATGCAAGTCCGCGGTTTCGGGCGGCGGGCCAGCGATCCTGTGCCGGCGCCGGCCGCCCCGGCAGCGGCGCCCGCGCCGGTTCCCGCCACGGCCAAGGCGCCGGCGGCGCCCGGCGAGCCCACGATCCTGGTGCCGCGCACGGATACGGCGCAGGGCAGCGCGCTCGACGAACTGCGCGCGATATGCCTGTCCCGGCTTGATCCGACCATCGCCGCCCAGACCACGCCGGAGCGGTTGCAGATCGAGGTCGAGCGTCTGCTGTCGGAAATCGCCGACGGGCGGCACATCCAGCTCAATGGCCGCGAGCAGCGCCAGCTCGCGGGCGAACTTGTCGATGACATGCTCGGCCTCGGCCCGCTGGAGCCGCTGCTGGACGACGAGACCATCACCGACATCATGGTCAACGGGCCGGACCGCGTGTTCGTCGAGCAGCGCGGCAAGATCCAGCTCTCCAGCGTCAAGTTCCGCGACGGCGCGCACTGCGCCAACATCGCCCAGCGCATCGCCGCCGCCGTCGGCCGGCGCGTGGACGAGAGCAGCCCGATGGTCGATGCCCGCCTCGCCGACGGCTCGCGCGTCAATATCGTGTTTCCGCCGCTGGCGCTGAACGGCGCCTGCATCTCGATCCGCAAATTCGCCCGCCGGCGCATCACGCTCGACATGCTGGTCAGCAGCGGTTCGCTGGTGCGACCGGTCGCGACGGTGCTGGAAATCGCCTCCCGCGCCCGGCTGAACGTCGTGATCTCCGGCGGCACCGGCGCCGGCAAGACGACGCTGATGAACGCGATGTCGCAGATGATCGACCAGAGCGAGCGCATCATCACCGTCGAGGACGCGGCCGAGTTGCAATTGCAGCAGCCGCACGTGGTGCGGCTGGAAACGCGCGTCGCCAACCTGGAAGGGCGCGGCGAGATCACCCAGCGCGATCTGGTCAAGAACGCGCTGCGTATGCGCCCCGACCGCCTGATCATCGGCGAGGTGCGCGGCGGCGAGGCGTTCGACATGTTGCAGGCCATGAACACCGGCCATGACGGCAGCATGAGCACGATCCACGCCAACACCAGCCGCGATGCCATCACCCGCATCGAGAACATGGTGGAGATGGGCCAGCCAGGCCTGCCGCTGCGCGCGATCCGCACGCAGATCATCAGCGCGGTCGACCTGATCGTGCAGATCCAGCGTATGCGCGACGGCGGCCGGCGCGTGACGCAGGTGACCGAGGTGATCGGGCTCGAAGGCGACGTGGTGACGATGAACGACGTCGCCATCTACGAGTACGAAGGCGAGAACCCGGACGGGTCGCTGCGGGGCCGCTACCGGCTCTCGCGGGTGCGGCCGCACTTCTCCAAGCGACTGTCCTATTTCGGCCTGGAACGCGCCTGGCTCGACGCGCTGGAAGAGGCCGTGGCATGAACATCGGCGCCCCCGTCATCATCGTCGGGGTCGTGGCGCTCGTTCTGGTGGCCTCGGCGGCGGCGCTGCTGTTCTGGGACAATGCCCGCCGGGCCAAGCAGGCCCGCATCAGTGCGCTGACCAAGACCTACACGCCGATCACCAAGGGCTCGTCCACGCAGCGCGATATTCGCGCCGTCGAGCAGGTCACGCAGATCACCGCGTCCGAGTCCGTCGACGGCATCATCCGTTTCTTCGGGGTGCGGCCGGACCAGATCGACCTGTATCCGATTCCCTGGTGGGCGATCCTGATGATCCTCGGCGCGGTGGCCGCCGGCGCCGGCGGGCTGCTCGCCGCCGTGTTCGGGCCGCTGGCGTGGCTGGTGCAGCCGCTGATCTGGATCGGCGGGGCGCGCTTCCTGTTCAGCTCCATTTCCGCCAAGCGCGCCCGCATCCTCTATACCCAGATGCCGGACGCACTGGCGATGATCGTGCGCTCGGTGCGGACCGGCCTGCCGGTGGCGGAGGCGCTGCGCATCGTCGGCAAGGAGGCGCAGAAGCCGACCAACGTCGAGTTCGAGCGGCTGTTCAACCAGTTGATGATCGGCACGGCGTTGCCGGACGCGCTGATCTCGATGGCGCGGCGGACCGAGGTGCCGGAATATCGCTTCTTCGCCGTTGCCCTGTCGCTGCAAGGCCAGACCGGCGGCAGCCTGACCGACACGCTGGAAAATCTGGCCGACGTGATCCGCAAGCGCACCGCGATGCGGGCGCGCGCCTACGCGCTGTCATCGGAAGCGCGGACCACCGTGATGGTGCTGGCCGCGCTGCCGTTCGTGGCGTTCATCGCGCTGATGTTCGTCGCACCCGACTATGCCAAGCTGCTGGTCAACACGCCGACGGGACGAAAGATCCTGGCGGCGGCCGTCATGTCGCTGCTTCTCGGCATGGGCACCATGCAGTTGCTGATCCGGCGGGCGCTGTCGTGAGCCCGTCTCCCCCGTCCGGGATGGTCGCATGATCGGCCTGACCCTTCTCCAGGTCACGCTGGCCGGCGCGCTCGGCCTGCTGATGCTCGCAGCGATCCTGCTGCCGATGCTGCGCCGCAACGAGCGCATCGAGCAACGGGTGAAGGTCGTCGCCATCGCGAATGTGCGCGAGACGTCCACCTCGTCGACGGCCAGGCTGTCCGGTAATCCGTTTGCCCGGCTGCTGCGCTTCCTCGGTGAGGCGGTCGTGACCAGCGGCATCCTGTCCAAGAAGACGATCGACGACCTGGAAAACACGATGTCGTCGTCGGGCACGCAGAACAAGATGACGCTGCCGCTGTTCGTCGGCGTCAAGGTCGCGCTGCTGTTCGGGATGCCCCTGATCTGCTGGATCGGCATTACCGCGTCGAGGATCGAGTTCCAGCACAAGTCGGTGCCGGTGCTGGGCGGCGCGATCATCGGGCTGCTGGCGCCCGACTATTTCATCCGCTCGTCGCGCAAGAAGTATTTGCGGAAACTGGAGAACGGGCTGCCGGACGCGCTCGACCTGCTGATCATTTGCGCCGAGGCGGGATTGGCGCTGGAGGCGGGCTTCGACCGGGTCGCCTTCGAGTTCGCCGAGGGCAGTCCCGAAACCGCCGGCGAGCTGAAACTGACCGCCAGCGAGATGAAGATTCTGGCTGACCGCCGGCGAGCGCTGGTGAACATGGGCACGCGCACCGGGCTCGAGGTGATGTCGCGGCTGGGCGGCACGCTGGCGCAGACGATCCAGTACGGCACGCCGGTCTCGCAGGCGCTGCGCGTGCTGGCCGCCGAGATGCGGCAGGCGACGCTGACACGCTACGAGGAAAAGGCGGCCAAGCTGCCGGTGGTGCTGACGATTCCGATGATCCTGTTCATCCTGCCGTGCGTCTTCCTGATCGTCGGCGGCCCGGCCGTGGTGCAGGTGATGGCGACGATGGCGGAGAAATGAGCGGCGTTCCGGCGTGAGGCGCGGTGCGGCGCTGCTGGCGTGCGTGGGCGCGCTGCTCGGCCTCGCCTACCCGCGGATCGTCTCGGCTCAGACGGTCGCCGGGCCCGGGGCTGCCACGCTGTGCGCGGTGCAGGCGGCGGCTGTGGAGCACGCGATGGGGTTGCCGCCCGGTTTGCTGCTCGCAGTGGGGCGGGTGGAGAGCGGGCGTCGCGAACCGTCGGGGCGCGACGTGTTACCGTGGCCGTGGAGCGTCAACGACGAGGGCGTCGACCACGTGTTCGGCACGGCGTTCGACGCGATCGCCTATGTGGTCGCGGCGCGCGGGCGGGGCAGCCGGTCGCTCGATGTCGGCTGCTTCCAGGTCAATCTGCAATTCCATCCCGATGCCTTCGCGACCATCCCGCAGGCGTTCGACCCGGCCGCCAACGCCCGCTACGCCGGCCAGTTGCTGACCGACCTGCACGCGCACAGCGGAAGCTGGGAGACGGCGGTGCAACTCTATCACTCGGCGACCCCGTGGCGCGGCGAGACCTATCGTGACCTCGTGCTGTCGCGCTGGGCGGAAACCAGCCTCGCGCCGGCGGACCTGCCGATGCTGCCGCGCCCGCTGCCGGTGCCGCCGGTGCTGGCAACCCGGTTGCACCCGGCGCCGAATGCAACGGCGGCGGGCGTGCGGTCGGTCCGGGTGCAGTATCCATCGGCGTCGGGCCATGTCGCGCCGATCGCCTCGCGCGCCCGACTGCCGAAGGTGATCGTGCCGTCCTCGGTCGCCATTTCTCTCGCGCCGACGGTCATGCCGGAGTGACGATGGATCTGGCCCCGCGCGGGCGGCTGTTTGCCTGGGCGTTCGTCGTGCTGGTTGCCGAGATCGTGGTGACGCTGTGGTTCGTGGCCGGCACGCATGGCTGGATCGTGCCGCTGACCGAGCCGCTGACCACCGATTTCGCCAGCTTCTACGCGGCCGGCAAGCTGGCACTCGCCGGCACCGCCCCGCTCGCCTACGACCAGGCGGCGCATCAGGCGGCGGAGTGGGCGGCCACCGAGCCGGGCGTGAAATACCAGTTCTTCTTTTATCCGCCGGTGTTCCTGCTGCTGGCGGCACCGCTGGCGCTGCTGCCGTATCTGGTGGCGTTCGGCGTGTTCGAGGTGGCGACGCTGCTGCTGTACCTGGCGTCGCTGCGTGCGATCCTGCGGCCCGATGGATGGCGCTGGCTGGTGCCGGCGCTCGGGTTCCCGGCGGTGTTCTGGACGCTCGGGCTGGGACAGAACGCTTTCCTGAGCGCCGCGCTGTTCGCCATCGGCACGCGGCTGCTGGACCGCCGGCCGGGCCTGGCCGGCCTCGCGCTGGGTGGATTGATCTTCAAGCCGCATCTGGGCGTGCTGATCCCGGTGGCGCTGCTCGCCGGGCGGCACGGGCGCGCGATTCTGGGGGCCGCCGTTGGTGCGGGCGGGCTGATCGTGCTGTCGTGGCTGCTGTTCGGGACGCAGACATGGACGGCGTTCCTCGCGGCCTTCACCGGTGCGCACGGGACGTACGAGGACGGACGGATCGAACTGGCGGGCATGATCACCGTGTTCGCGGCGGCGCGGCTGCTCGGTGTGCCGACGGCGTTTGCCTATGCCGCGCAGGCGCTGGCCGGCCTCGCGGCGGCTTCGGTCGTCGCGCTGCTGTTCTGGCGCCGCGCGCCGTTGCCGGCGCGGGCGGCGGCACTGATCGCCGGGACGCTGCTCGCGGTGCCCGTCCTGCTGCTGTACGACCTGATGCTTCTGGCCGTGGCCGGGGCGTGGCTGCTGGCGGCGGCGCACGAGGACCGCTTGCGCAAATCTGAAATTCCTACATTGTTAGGCGGTTACCTGATGCCGTTCATGTGCCGCCCGATCGGCCTGCGCTTCAGTGTTGGAATTGCGCCGCTGGCGAGCGTTGCCATGCTGGTCGCAGCCGCGCGGCGCGGTCTCATTCGGTGAGCATCATCCCGTGATTGTCACGAAAATGGTGCGACTCGTTTGACGGCGGGACAAACTTTGAGTACTATGATGACCGACTCGAAAGGTAAATATCCTTCACGGAGTGGGTCGTATCAAAATGAGATCGGGCCCCTACCTCAGTCGCCGGCCGGACGAATACCTTGGCTTCCTTCGTTGGACACTTGTCCCGGTCGCTTGCATCGCTCTGGCGAGTTGCGGGCATTCTCCGTCTGAGACATCCAAGATTGATACCGCCACCCGGATGAGCCTCGCCGACATCGCCGCGTCCGGCGGCGATACCGAGTCCGCGCGCACCATCCTGGAGGCGGCGGCGGGGGCCGACCCGACCAACGGCGACCTGCAACTCCATTATGCGCAGGCCGTCCTCGACAGCGGGCGAAACGAGGATGCCGTCAAGATCGTTCGCCAGGCGGTCGAGCGGATGCCGGCCGATACCAAGCTCGCGGTGGGCGCGGCGCAGTTGGAGCTTCGCGCCGGCAACGCCGCGCTGGCGGCGGCGACCTTCCAGTCGGTGATCAAGCGCGGCGCCGGCGGGGCGGCGGCGCTCAATGGCCTCGGCGTGGCGCGGGTGCAGGCGGCCGACCTGCCCGGCGCGGAGGAGGCGTTCCGTCGTGCCGTCGCGCTCGCACCCGGCGACTATGCCGCGCGCAACAATCTGGCGCTGGTGCTGGTGTTGCAGGGCCGCGCCGGCGATGCGGTGCCGATGCTGAAGTCGCTCGCCAGCGAGCCCGGCATTCCGGGCCGGGTGAAGCATAATCTGGCGCTCGCCTACGCCCAGCAGGGCGACACGCGGCAGGCGGCGGATGCGCTCGAGGGCGTCGTGACCGGTTCGGCCGCCACCCGCGAGGCGACCGACCTCGCGGCGCTGCGGTCGGAGCAGGGGACGGAGCTCGTCCACGAACTGGGCCCCGCCGAGATCATGGACGGCAAGAGCAGCGGCCGGGCCTATGCGGGCGACATTCCGCCGCCGACCACTCCGGCCCAGCCGGCCGCTGCCGCCGCAACCGCCAATGTCGCCGACACGGCCGCGCCGGCCGCGGGAGCCGCCCCGCCGGCGCCTCTGCCGCTCAAGGTCGTCGTGAAGTCGGCGCCCGTCGGCACGGTGCAATCGGCGGCGCTGGAGCAGTCCGCCGCCGACCTGATCAAGCCGTTCATCAACAACGGCACGGCCCCGCGCCCGCCGGTGCCGGCCGATCCCGCACCCCGCGTGGTCCGGCCGACGCAGACGGCCGCGACCGCCCGGCCGATCGCCCTGACCGACGCGACGCCGGCGGCGACGCCGATGCAGGAGTCCGCTGCCGCGCCGGAGCCGGTGGTGGCGGCGATGCCGCTGGCGATGACGGCGGCCTCCGCCTCGGTCCCGGTAACGCCACCGCCACCACCGCCGCCGGAGGCGGTTGCCGACGCGCCGGCCGCGACGACCTCCCCGGTCGCGGTGACCGAGCCGGCGGCCGACGGCACGATCGTGGTGCGGTTTGCCGCCGTCCCGAGCCGCTCCGACGCGATGGCGGTGTGGAAGCAGATGGCCGGGGACGTGCCGGATCTGCTCTCCGGCCGGTCACCGGTGCTGGCGATGGCGGCGGATCAGGACGCGCCATGGACGATCGGGACCGGCGGGTTCCAGGACAAAGCGGCGGCGCAGGCGTTCTGCGACGAGTTGCGTGCCCGGGCGCAAAGCTGCGCGGTCGGGTTGTAGCTTGGCGGCGGCCGCGCTGCCGCTGCGGCCGATCGGGCATCTGTCGACGCCGTTCCGCACCCGCGCCGACTGCCCGCGCAACGGCCGCCAGCTTGAGCCCGCGCCCGCCTGCCGCGCCACGATCCTGCCGGAGTTCCGGCCGGGTCTGGCCTCGCTGGACGGGTTCTCGCATCTGATCCTGCTGTATCATCTGCACGAGGCGCCGGACGCCGACCTGGTGTTCACGCCGCCGTTCGACCCGATCCCGCGCGGCGTGTTCGCGACGCGCGCGCCGTGGCGGCCCAACCCGATCGGCCTGTCCGTCGTCGCCTTCGACGGGTTCGAGGCCGAGGGCGTATTGCGTGTCCGCTACCTCGACTGCATCGACGGCACGCCGCTGCTCGACATCAAGCCGTATCTGCCGAGCACCGACGCCGAGCCGGACGCCAGCATGGGATGGCTCGCACCGCATCGGACCGCCAGGACCGATGGCTGACGCCGTCAGGCGTGGCCCCGCCGCAAGCGGATCAGATCCGCCGCTTTCTCCGCGATCATCACGGTGGGGGAGGCGGTGTTGCCGGAGGTGATCGTCGGCATCACCGAGGCGTCGACCACCCGCAGCCCGGCGATGCCGCGCACCCGCAGCTCCGGGTCGACGACCGCGCCGGGATCGGTCCCCATCCGCGCCGTTCCCGCCGGATGGAAGATCGTCGTGCCGATCTCGCCGGCGGCGCGGGCGAGCTCGTCGTCCGAGCGCAGCGCGGCGCCGGGGCGGAATTCCTCGGGACGGTAGCGGGCCAGTGCCGGCTGCCCCGCGATCTCCCGCGTGCGGCGGATGCCGGCGACGGCGGCGCGCCGGTCGGCCTCGACGGACAGATAGTTCGGCCGGATCGCCGGATGCGCGGCGGGGTCGGGCGAGGCGAGGCGGACGCTGCCCCGGCTTTGCGGGCGCAGGTGGCAGACGCTGGCGGTGAAGGCGGGGAACGGATGCAGTTTCTCGCCGAACTTGTCGAGCGACAGCGGCTGGATGTGCCATTGCAGATCCGGCGTCTCCAGCGACGGGTCGGAGCGGGCGAACAGGCCGAGCTGGCTCGGCGCCATCGACATCGGGCCGGAGCGGCGCAGCGCGTATTCGAGCGCGATCGCGGCGCGACCGAGCAGCCGGTTGGCGCTCACGTTCAGCGTCTTCGCGCCCGTGACCTTGAACACGAGGCGCAGTTGCAGATGGTCCTGCAAATTCTCGCCGACGCCCGGCAGGTCATGCACGACCGCAATCCCGTGCTCGTGCAGCAGCGCGCCCGGCCCGATGCCCGAGAGTTGCAGCAGATGCGGCGAGCCGATCGCGCCGGCCGACAGAAGAACTTCCCGACGCGCGGTGACGGTGCCCGGCACGCCTTCGCGGCGCAGCGCGACGCCGGTCGCGCGGCCGCCGTCGAGCAGCAGCCTTTCGGCGATGGCGCCGGTCATGATCGTCAGGTTGCGTCGCCCGCGCGCCGGGCGGAGGAAGGCGGTCGCCGCACTGACCCGCCAGCCGCGCCGCTGGTTCACCTGGAAATAGCTGGCGCCCTCGTTGCTGCCGCGATTGAAGTCGGCGATCCTGGGGATGCCCGCCTCGGCGGCGGCGTCGCGGAACGCCTCCAGCAGGTCCCAGCGCAGCCGCTGCTGCTCGACCCGCCAGAACCCGCCGGCGCCGTGCAGGTCGGAGGCGCCATCGACATGATCCTCCGACCGCAGGAAGTAGGGCAGCACGTCGTTCCAGCCCCAGCCCTGGTTGCCCATCTGCCGCCACTGGTCGTAGTCGCGCGCCTGGCCGCGCATGTAGATCATGCCGTTGATCGCGGTGCTGCCGCCGAGGATTCTGCCGCGCGGATAGTTCAGCGCCCGGCCGTTCAGACCCGGTTCGGCTTCGGTCTTGAACCGCCAGTCGGTGCGCGGGTTGCCCATGCAATAGAGGTAGCCGACCGGAATCTTGGTCCAGATGTAATTGTCCCGCCCACCGGCCTCGAGCAGCAGGACCGTGGTCGCCGCATCCTCGCTGAGCCGGTTCGCCAGCACGCACCCGGCGGCACCGGCGCCGACGATGACGTAGTCGTAGCTGCCGAAGGAGGTCATGCGCGCGAGGGTATTCGAGGCTGTTGCCGCTTCACAGCGTGCATTTTATGGCTCGATGCCATATCGTTCTGGCATATTGCGCGGCAGGCCTGGGAAATCCGCGCGATGCTGGCCGCCGCCGGGACGCCGATCGGCCCGTACGACGTGCTGATCGCCGGGCAGGCACGGGCGAGGGGGCTGGCGCTGCTGACGCGCAACATCGGGGAATTCGCGCGGGTCGACGGGTTGCGGGTGGAGGCATGGTAGAGACCGGCCGCGCCAGCCGCCGCTGTGGGCAGCGAGGGAGGTCATGCGCGCGACGGTAGGGGAGATTTCCTCGCGTGCCACACCGGCGAACTCGCTTTTTGTTACGTGATAGTAACGAAATGGACGTGCCAAGGAATTGGCTTTCTCAGGCCATTCTTTTTCGGGGTCGGCGGGACTTGCGGTGGTAGAGGCTCGGGTCCAGCAGGTGCGGATTGATCGGCATGTCCCGCAGCCAGGCCGGCATGTC
>Ga0116226_10000068_pt1 | contig 72970 bp, 64 predicted proteins | sample S1TSphfallax_FD_89692 | JGI IMG/M metagenome (GOLD analysis project Ga0116226, IMG submission 89692) | Host-associated microbial communities from peat moss isolated from Minnesota, USA - S1T2_Fa - Sphagnum fallax MG | ecosystem: Host-associated > Plants > Peat moss > Unclassified | place: USA... | reverse complement strand
GTGATCGACGGGGGCGAGCTCGGCGGTGGAATCCTGCAGGAGTTCGACGAGGATGCCGCCCATGCCGACGACCACCAGCGGGCCGAAGGTGGGGTCGAACTGGCTGCCGATGACGATTTCGACGCCGGATTCGATCATGGGCTGGACCAGCACGCCGGCGATGTGGGGGGCGGCCGAGAGGCGGGCGGCGGCGCCGGTGATTTCGGCGAAGGCGTCACGGACGGCGGCGGCGTTGCGCAGGTTGAGGCGGACGACGCCGGCTTCGGTTTTGTGTGGGATGTCGGGGGATTCGATTTTCAGGACCACCGGGTAGCCGCTGGTCTCGGCGGCATCGACGGCCTGGGCGGCGTTTTGCACGACTTTGTCGGCGACCACCGGGACGCCATAGGCGGCGAGGATTTGCTTGGCTTCGCGTTCGGTGAGCTGCGGACCGGCGGCGGCGAGGAGCGCGCGGGCGGTGGCGGATCTGGCGCTGGTGGCGGCATGGCGAGGGCGCGGTTTGGGCCCTGTGGCGATGCGGGCTCGGGTGAGCCAGGCGGAGAGAACGCGGAACACGGCTTCGGTGGAGCGGAACCGCGCGACGTTCGGGTCGGCCTCGCATTGCGCGGCACCTGGGCCGTCTTTCCATTCGGAGATCCAGGAGAGGCAGACGGGTTTGCCGGCGGTGGCGGCGAGGGCGGAGAACATGTCGATGTTGCGCGGGGTGACGGCGGGATTGATGCTGGGCGCCATCACGACCAGGGCGCTGTAGGCGGGGTCCGCCAGCAGGGCTTGCGCGCAGGCGGCGTAGGAGGCGGGGTTGGTGGCGACCTGGGCGGTAACGTCGCAGGGGTTATTCGGGGCGCCGAAATCCGGGACGTTGGCGTTCAGCACGGCTTGCGTTTGCGGGCCGGGCGGGGGGAGGGAGACTTTGAATTCCTCGGCTTTGTCCATGGTGATGATGCAGGCGCCGCCGGAGGCCGCGACGACGGCGACGCCTTCGGCTTTTGGCTTGCCGGCTTTGGCGAGGAAGCTGGCGGTTTCGTAAACGTCCTCGATGTTGTTCACTGCGATGATGCCGAGGCGGCGATAGGCGGCCTCGAACGCGGCCGAGGCGCCGGCCAGGGTGCCGGTGTGCGACATGGCGGCCTTGGCCGCGGCGGCGCCGGTGGCGATTTTGTACATGACGATGGGTTTATCCGCGGCCAGCGCGCGCTCCCCTGCTTCGAGCAGGCGTTCGCCGTCAGACAGGCCCTCGGCGACGCAGGTGATGACCTGGCAGGACGGGTCGCCGGCGAGGTAGCTGACATAGTCGCAGACATCGACGTCGCAGCTATTGCCGGCGGCCATGTAGTGGCTGTAGGCGCCGCCGCGCTCGGCCGCCTGGGCGATGGCCTGGCCGAGGCCGCCGGATTGCGAGGCGATGCCGATGGTGCCGGTGCGCGGCAGGCGGACGGCGTAGCTGGAGGAGAAGCTCAGCCCGGCTTTCGAGACGTTGTTGATGAGGCCGATGCAGTTGGGGCCGACGATGCGCAGGCCAGAGCTGCGGGCAATGGCGGTGAGGCGGGCTTGCAGGGCCTGGCGTTCCGGGCGGCCGGTCTCGGCGAAGCCGGAGGCGTAGATGATGCAGCCGCCGATCCCGGCTTGCGCGCATTGTTCCACCAGCGATTCGACGGCTTCGAGCGGGACGGCGAGGACGGCGCAATCGACGGTTTCGGGCAGGGCCGAGATGCTGGCGAAACAGGGGACGCCGTAAAGGGAGTCGGCTTTCGGGTTGATGCCGAATTTTTTCCCTTCGAAATATTCAAGGTTTTTGGCGGTGCGGGCGCCGAAGGATTGTTCGTTCCGGGAGAGCCCGACGACGGCGACGGAGCGCGGGTCGATCAGGCGTCGCAGGTCTTCGTAGGTGTAGGCGGGGCGGTGGTTAGGGGTGGGCATGAAGAAGCGCGGTTCGTACGGGTGAAAAGATGGATTGCTTTGCTGCGTTCGCAATGACAGGTGGATGGGGCACGGGTTAGCGCAGGCCGGCGGGGATTTTGTTGAAGGGGAGATCTTTATCGGCGCGGATGTCGCCGGGCATTTTCAGCACGCGCTCGGCGATGATGTTGCGCAGGATTTCATCCGTGCCGCCGGCGATGCGCTTTCCCGGCGCGTAGAGCAGGGCGTTTTGAAACCAGGCGTCGAAGGGCGCAACCTCAGGGTCCATCACGGCGCCGGCCTGGCCGAGGATGTCGACACCGAAGGCAGCGATTTCCTGCAGTTTGGTGGCGCTGACGAGTTTGGCGATGGAGGCTTCGGGGCCGGGGGTTTTGCCGCGCGAGAGCGCGGTTTGCATGCGTAGGCGGGTGTATTTCAGGCCTTGGGATTGGCAGTACCAGGTGGCGAGTTTTTCGCGGATGGCGGAATCGTTGATGGCGGGGGCGTTGTCCAGCGTGAGCAGTTTGACCAGCCGGAAGACATCTTCGAAATCCGGGCCCTCGGCCTGGCCGACGGTGTGGCGTTCATTGGCCAGCATGGTCATGGCGACCTTCCAGCCTTCGCCGACGCCGCCGAGGCGCTGTGAGTCGGGGATGCGGACGTCGGTTAGAAACACTTCGCAGAAGTTTGAGGTGCCGGAAATTTGTTTGATGCGGCGGACTTCGACGCCGGGTGTCGCCATGTCGAGGATGAAAAAGGTGAGGCCCTGGTGTTTGGGCACGTCCGGGTTGCTGCGGGCGACGAGCATGGCGAACTGGGAGAAATGGGCGTTGGAGGTCCACACTTTTTGGCCGTTGATCAGCCAGTCGTCGCCGGTTTTCGCCGCGCGCGTTCGGAGGCCCGCCAGGTCCGAGCCGGCGGCGGGTTCGGAGAAGAGCTGGCACCAGACTTCCTCGCCGAACAGAGCCGGGCGGGCGTAGCGGTCGATTTGTTCCTGCGTGCCGCAGCTCATGATGGTGGGCAGCGCCATGCCGACGCCCTGGTTGAAGATGCCGGGTGGGACCAGGTATTTTTCCTCTTCCTGGGCGAAGATGATGGCCTGCATTTGCGTGCCCTCGCGGCCGCCGTATTTTTTCGGCCAGTGGAAGCCGGCGAAGCCGGCGGCGGCCTTGGTGGCCTGCCAGGCTTTGGAGAGGGCGACATCCTCCGGGTTGAAGGCGCGGCTGCGATAGGTGCGGCTTTGCTCGGATTTTTTGACGGCGTTGGCGTCGAGAAACGCGCGGGCTTCGGCGCGGAAGGCGGCTTCGTCTGGGGTGTCGGAAAAATCCATTATGCGGCCTCGGTTTCGTTCTGGGAGAGCAGCCGGTCGATGAGCCGGTTGCGCCAGTGGCGGGCGCTGCCGAGATTGCCGGCGAGCTGCTTGGAACGCCGGTAGTAGAGATGACAATCGGATTCCCACGTGAAGCCCATGCCGCCGTGGATCTGGATGTTTTCCCTGGCGGCCTCGAAATACGCCTCGTTGGCGGAGAGCCTGGCGGCGGCGGCGGCGGCGGGAAGTTCGGGCGCGTTGGCTTCCAGCGCCCAGGCGCCGAAATAGGCGTTGGAGCGGGCAAGTTGGACGCCCACGTAGATGTCCGCGAGTTTATGCTTCAGGGCCTGGAGGGCGGCGATGGGGCGGCCGAAGGCGTAGCGGGATTTGGTGTAGTCGAGCGCCATCGAAAGCGCGGCCTGTGCGCCGCCGACCGCCTCGAAGGCGAACAAGATGGCGGCCTGGTCGAGCAGGCGGGTGACGGCGGTCCAGTCGTCGGCCGCCGGCAATGGCTCCGCTGGGGCGCCGGTGAAGGTGATCGCGGCGGCGGGACGCGTTAGGTCCAGCGACGTGAGAATTTCCCGCACAATCCCGGGGGCGGCGAGGTCGGTGATGTATAGGCCGATCTCGCCGGCGGCGGAACGGGCCGCAACCACCGCGACATCCGCGGCGACGCCGTCGAAGACGGGAAGTTTTTTGCCGGTAAGCTTGCCGGAGGTGAAAGCGGTTGCGACGGCGTGGGGCGAGGGGTCGCCACCGCCCTCGGCCAGCGCGAAGGCGCCAATTCGGGAACCGTCGGCGAGGCCGGGTAAGTATTTTCGCTTTTGATCCTCGTTGCCGTATTCAAGGATGGCTTGCGCCGCCAGAAAAATCGAGGAGGAGAAGGGGGTGAAGGGGAGCGCGCGGCCGAGCTCCTCGGCGATCATGCACAGCGTCTCGTGACCGAGGCCGGCGCCGCCGAATTCTTCGGGGATGCTGACGCCGAGCCAGCCCATCGCGGCGAATGCCAACCATAGATCACGGTCGAAGGGCGCGCCGGATTCGATCTGGCGGCGGACGGCGCCGGCGGGTAGGCGGCTGGTGAGAAAGCGGGCCACCTCCTCGCGCATCGCCGTCGTGTCTTCGGAAAATTCGAAATTCATGCCGCTTTGTCCAGACCGCCTGTCATGGGTCGTTGGTGAAGAGATGTCGCGTTCGGTGGTAGATGTTTTTGCGGCGGGCCGACAATGCAAAATGGGGCGATTTTATTTGATTGCGGGATGGCAATCGCTCATGGCGGCCGCGGGCGGGGTGGCCGCCTTGCTGGTGTGTTGGCAGAAGCTGTTGAAAAACATAGCTTATTTCAAGCTGGATCCGTCGCTGCTGGTGACGCGCGCAGGCGGCGATGGTCTTGCGCGCGCGGGCGGCCCGCGCCTATGGCTCGTCGATACCGGGACCGCGGAAGACCGAACTCCATGCAAGCAGCAGTGAAATATCCAGAGATCAAAATGTTCATCGGCGGCAAATGGATCAGCTCCGATGCGGGTGAACCCATCATCAGTCCGGCGGATGGCGCGGTGCTGGGGCATCTGCCGCATGCGGGCCGGGCCGATCTGGACGCGGCGCTGGCGGCGGCGGCGGCGGGGTTTGAGATTTGGCGGCGGTTCACGCCGGCGGAGCGTGAGCGCATTCTGCTGAAGGCGGCGGAAAATTTGAAGGCGCGCGATGAGGAGATCGCGATTGGGCTGGTGCTGGACCAGGGCAAGACCATCACCGAAGCCCGCACCGAGGTGAAAATCGCGCAGGAGCGGATCGCGTGGGATGCCACCGAGGCGCGGCGGATCTATGGGCGGATTATTCCCGCCGGGTGGGGCCTTAAGAAAATGGTGACGCGCCACCCGCTGGGCGTGGTGGCGGCGTTTACGCCGTGGAATTACCCGCTGGCCTCGCCGACCCGCAAGGTGGCAGGGGCGCTGGCGGCGGGATGCTCGATCATCCTGAAAGGGGCGGAGGAAACGCCGTCTGGGCCGATGGCGCTGGTGCGCGCTTTCGCCGAGGCTGGGGTGCCGGATGGGGTGGTCAACCTGGTGTTTGGCAAACCCGCCGAGATTTCGGCCTATCTGATTCCGAGCCCGGTGGTGCGGCTGGTGACGTTTACCGGGTCGGTGCCGGTCGGCAAGCATCTGGCCGCGTTGTGCGGGCAACATATGAAACCAGCGATCATGGAACTGGGCGGCAATTCACCGGTGATTGTCTGGCGGGATGCGGATGCGCGGCACGCGGGGCAACTGGCGGTGACGGGCAAGTCCCGCAATGCTGGGCAGGTTTGTGTGTCGCCGACGCGGTTCTTTGTGCATGACGATGTTTATAACGGGTTCGTCGATGCGTTTGCGTCCGGGGCCGCGGCGCTGAAAATTGGTACAGGGCTGGACCCGTCGATCCAGATGGGGCCGCTGGCGAATCAGCGCCGGCTGGATGCCATCGAAACCTATGTCGAAGACGCGACCGCGCGCGTCGCCAGCGTGATGAGCGGCGGCAAGCGCGCCGGCAATGAAGGCTTTTTATATCCGATGACCGTGCTGGCGGGCGTGCCGGCGGATGCGCGCGCGATGCTGGAGGAACCGTTCGGGCCGGTGGCGCTGATTACCAAAATCAGCAGCCTGGACGACGCCATCACACGCGCCAACGCCGTCGAATTCGGGCTGGCGGCTTACGCATTCACAGATTCCGCAAGTGTGGCCGAACAAATCTCCGAACAGCTCGACTGCGGCAGCCTGTCCATCAACCATTACACGTCCTCATTCCCTGACGTGCCCTTCGGCGGCATCAAGGACAGCGGGTACGGCCGCGAAGGCGGCACCGAAGGTCTGAACGAATACACTTTCACCCGCACCGTGACCCAGCAATGGCGGCCTTAGGGCGTTGGTGGGTTAATTAAGCAAGGTCCTACACGAACCAGCGGCCGCCGTTGATGAGGAGGGTTTGGCCGGTGATGAAGCGGCCTTCGTCGCTGGCCAGCATGGTGACCGTGGCGGCGACGTCTTCTGGTTCACCAACGAAGCCGACGGGGATGGCGGCCATGGCTTTTTTGGCTTCGTCGCCGGCGCTTTGGGCCAGGGCGCGGGTCATGATGGGGCCTGGGCAGACGGCGTTGACGGTGACGCCGTGCGCGGCGAATTCGCGCGAAATGGAACGGGTGAAGCCGATAATGCCGGCTTTGGCGGCGGCGTAGTCGTGACTGCCGACCGGGCCGATGAGGGCGGATTCGGAGGCCATGTTGATGATGCGACCATGGCCGCGGGCGACCATGGCAGGGGCGATAAGTTTGGTGAAGCGCATGGTGGTGAACAGGTTGATTTCGACGACGAAGCGCCAGACGTCCTCGTTGGAATCGAGGAAGGTGGCTTTGCGTTCGCGCGCGCCCTGGCCGACATTGTTGACGAGGATGTCGATGGGGCCGAGGTCGGATACGGTGCGGTTCACGAAATCGGTGATCTGGGCGAGGTTTGTGCAGTCAGCTTCGACGGCGAGGGTTCGGGCGCCTAATGATCCGAGTTCGGCGCGGATTTCGGCGAGGGCGTCCGGTTCGCGATCGATGAGTGCGATGGTGGCCCCTTCGGCGGCGAAGCGGAGCGCGCAGCCTTTGCCGATGCCGTTGGCGCCGCCGGTGATGACGGCGATTTTGCCTTCGAGTCTTTTCATGCTGTCAGCGAAGCAGCGTGGTTGCGCGCGCGCAAGCGAGTTTTCCGGGCGCGGTATGATTTGCCGTCATGCTGGCGGTTCGGAATCCTGGGCGATTTTGAGGAAATTCTCGACCAGGCGGCTGGGCGTGCCGGCGCGGCGCAGCAGGGAGATCGTCGAGGTGATGGAGGTGTCGATGTCCTTATAAGTGACCTGGGGCAGTATGAAGCTGCGCACGCAGGCGGGCAGGATGGAGACGCCGAGGCCGGAGCCGACGAAGCTGACGGCGGTTTGCCAGCCGGGGGCTTCCTGCTGGATGCGGGGCGAGAAGCCGGCGGCGCGGCACATTTCGACGATCTGGTCGCTGTTGCGGGAGGTTTGGTCGCGCGGGAACAGAACGAAGTTTTCGGCGGCGAGGTTTTGCAGGTTGAGCCGGCCTTTGGTTTTGGCGTGGCGGTGGCTGGAGGGCAGGACCGCGACATAGCGTTCCCGGGCAAGGGGAAAAGATTCGAACTGGCTGTCGCCGATCATTTCGCGGGCGATGGCGGCGTCGATTTGTTCGGAGGCGAGCGCCTCGGAAAGCGCGTCAGGCAGCAGTTCGATGAGGTTGACGTGGATGGCGGGCACTTTGTCGCGCAGGCGGCCGAGGATCATGGGCAGGATCTGGATGGCGGTGGTGGCGGTGAAGCCGAGGTTCAGTGTGCCGGCTTCGCCCTTGCCGGTCTGGCGGGTTTTGGCGAGACCGATGGCGGCGTCATCGAGGAGTTTTCGGGCGACGGCGAGCAGGGTGGCGCCGGCATCGGTGAGCTGGACTGTGCGGGTGTCGCGGTTGAGCAGGGTGTGGCCGATGAAGGTTTCGAGGCGTTTGATTTGCTGGCTGAGCGGCGGCTGGGAGGTGCCGAGACGAAGTGCTGCGCGGCCGAAATGGCGTTCTTCGGCGACCACGGCGAAGGCGTAGAGCTGGCGGAGGTCGAGTTCTGGGCGTTTCATTTATATTTCTAATGATATGAATAATTGGAGAATATATATTGGACCGATCAGAGTCCATCGGATAATGAAATTGGAGAAGATAAAGCCGGAGGAAATAAAAATGTTGATGGAAGATAACAGAATTTCAGTGCCTGCACCGCTTGACGTGATAAGCGACGAGGAAGTCCTGCATTTCAACGAAACGGGATTTGTGGTGCCGAAAGTGGGTCTGCCGGCCGAGGACGCGGCATTCATGCGCGAAACGGTCGAGCGGGTTTTTCGGGACAATCCGGGCTGGGCGGGGATTGTGCGGCAGCCGCATGTGCCGATCCGGCCGGCCCAGCTTGAGGGCGTGGCTGGTGGCGAGGATCTTTTCAAGATTGCGGTTCACCCCGTCATCATCGCGGCGGCGCGGCGGCTGATCGGCGAGAATTTGATTCTGTGGGGCGGCGAGATTTTCGCCAAGCCCGGCGGCATCGGCATGCGCACGCCGTGGCACCAGGATTGCTACAACCCGGCGATTAAGGCGGGGCGGGGGAGAGCGATGCCGCGCAGCGTGATGATTTGGATCGCGGTGGACGATGTCGGCGTGGATAATGGGTGCCTGCGGTTCATTCCTGGCAGCGGCAAGAACGGCAAGCTGAACTATATTCAGCGCGAGAAGAGCAACGATCTGCTGAATTTCGAGATCGACGGGCTGACGATCAATGAGGCGGATGCCGTCAACGGGGTGCTGCCCTCGGGCCAGTATTCTTGCCACGATTTGTTTGTGGTGCACGGCGCCAACGCTAATACCTCCGGCCGCCGGCGCGCGGGGCTGACGTTTCACTACATGGCCGCCGAGGATGCTTATGACCGCAGCTTTGGCGCGGCAAAGGGGTCGGCGGCGGATCGCAAGCCGGCGCCGCTGGCGGATCGGCCGATCTGGCTTGTGCTGGGGGAGAATCGGAATCCGGTGAATGATTTTGTGACCGGGCATCAGAACTTGGGAGATCTTGATGAGTTGGCTGAGGCCACCAGACGCAGGCTGACGCCGGCGTTTGGCTAATGCGCCAGCCCGGCGCCGCGGGCGGCGCTGACGGTAGCGGCGAGAATCGCGATGGTGGCGGCGGCGTCCAGGGAGATGCTGGCGCCGTCATGGGGCGCGAAGCTGAGAAGGAAGGCGACAAGGGCGGCGCCGATGGCCTGGCCCAAGACGCGCGCCGTGGCGCCCACGGTGCTGGCGCCGCCGGTGCGGGGTTTTGGGACCGCGCCGATCTGGGTGGTGGCGTTGGGCGGCAGGAACAGGCCATAGCCAAACCCGCACAGCAACATCCGCCACGTGATGTTCCAGACCGCGGCGCCTTGCGGCAGAAGTGAAAGAGAGACCAGGCCGGCGGCGAGCAGGATCAGCCCGGCGCTGGCGAGGTTCTGCGGTGCGAAGCGGCGGGCGAGGCGGCCGGCGAAGGGGGCCATGATGCCAACCATGACGGGCCAGGGCGTGATCAGTAGCCCGATTGACGTTTGGCTGCGGCCGATCTGGTGGAACAAAAACGGAATGGCGACATAGGCCATCAGTTGCGCCATCGAGGCGAGAAAGGTGGTGCTGATTGAGAGGGTGAACAGACGGAGTTTGAACAAATCAACCGGCAAAAGCGGAGAGGTTCGTTTGGCCTGCCTACGGATGAGCCAGACCGCGAGGCTGGCGCTGAGTGCGAGTTCGCCACCAGCGAGCGCGCGGCTTTGGCCGTGACCGGCGGCGTCTATGCCGAGGGCGAGGAGGCCAAAAACGGCGGCGCTGAGGGTGGCGCTGGCAAAGTCGAACTGGTGGCGGCCGCGCGGGAAGGCGGGCAAAGCGCGGCTGGCCATAATGAGGGCGAAAACGCCGATGGGGACGTTGACCGCGAACAGCCACGGCCAGGCGGCAATGGAGAGAATGAGGGAGGCGATGGAGGGGCCGGCCGCCAAGGCCACCGCGACGACCAGCGTGTTGCGGCCGATGCCGGCGGTGAGGTTTTCGGCGGGGTAGATGCCGCGGAGCATGGCGTTGGTGACGCCCAAGATGCCGGCGCCGCCGATGCCTTGAACGAAACGGGCGCATGCCAGGCTGAAGAGGCCGTGCGACAGCGCGCAGCCGAGCGAGGCGGTGGTGAAGATGAGTAGGCAGATACGGAACACGCGGTCATGGCCGTAAATGTCGCCGAGCGAGCCGATGACCAGGAGGGACATGCAGACGGAGAGCTGGTAAGCGTTGACGATCCAGATCGATTCCGGTGGGGAGATGTGCAGTGCGGTGACGAAGGTGGGCAGGGCGACATTGGCGATGGTGCCGTCCATCACGCTCATGACGATCGCGAGGCCGATGGCGACATGCGCCCAAGTGCGGCGCGGGGGGGCGAGACCATCGGTGAAGGCTTGCGGCGCCGTGGCCGACTGGATCGCGGTCATCAGGTCAGCCGGCCAGGACGCCGCCATCGACGACCAGCGGGTGGCCGGTGATGAAGCGGGTTTCATCGGAACATAGAAACAGCACGGCGGCGGCGATATCGGCGGGAGCGGCGAGCGGGCCGGAGGTGCCGGGCGGCCCAGGCGCGCCGCCGGCGGTGGCGCGGGCGAGCATGGGGGTATCGACCGCGCCGGGACAGACGGCGTTGATGCGGATGTTCTGGCCGGCATAGCGCGTGGCGGCCGCCTTGGTCATGCCGATGACGGCGTGCTTGCTGGCGGTGTAGGACAGCGCGCCGACGCCGGTGAGGCCGGCGATGGAGGCCATGTTGACGATGGCGCCCCCACCGCCGCGCAGCATTTCCGGAATCTGATATTTTAGGCCGAGCCAGATGCCCTTGGCGTTCACGGCCATCACGCGATCGAAACGGTCTTCGTCGAAATCGTCCGTGCCGGGTCGGCCGCCGCTGATGCCGGCATTGTTGAAGGCGATGTCGAGCCGGCCGAAAGCCGCGATGGTTCGCGCGACCATTGCGGCCATGTCTGCGGCCAGGCTGGTGTCGGCGTGCAGCGCAAGGCAGGTTCCGCTGGCCTGAGTGATGAGGGCGGCGGTTTCATTGGCGGCTTCGGGGGCGATGTCGGCGGCCGTGACCAGCGCGCCAGCGGCGGCGAAGGCGAGCGCGGTCGCGCGGCCGATGCCGCTGCCGGCACCGGTGACGAGTGCGGCTTTGCCGGTGAAGATGCCCGTCATAGGTTAAATCTGCACGGAATAACCGCCGTCGATCGTGATCGACGTGCCGGTGATGAAGCTGGAGGCGTCGCTGGCGAGGAAGATGGCCGCGCCAGCGATGTCTGACGGGAGGCCGATGCGGCCGGCGGGGGTGCGGGCGCGCTTGGCGTCGAAGGCGCCGGGGCGTTCGGTCTCGGCGCGGCGGGTCATGTCGGATTCGATGTAGCCGGGCAGGATGGCGTTGACCTGGATGTTGTCGGAGCCCCAGCTGACGGCGAGCGAGCGGGTGAGCTGGACGATGCCGCCTTTGCTACAGGCGTAGGCGGCGCTGGCGGCGGTGCCGAAGGTTGAAGCGAGGGAGCCGAGGTTGATGATTTTGCCGGCGCGCTGGCGGCGCAGCGCGGGGTAGGCGGCCTGGGCGCAGAGGAAGGCGCCGGTGAGGTTGATGTCCAGCACGGCTTGCCAGTCTGCGAGACCAGTGTCCTCGGCGCGGGCGGCGCGCATGATGCCGGCGTTGTTGACCAGGATGTCCAGCCGGCCAAAGCGGGATTCGGTGGCGCGGACCAAAGCGAGGCAGGAGTCTGGTCTGGTGATTTCTGTTTCGATGAACAGAGCGTTTGGGCCGAGGCCTGCGGCGGCGTGTGCTCCTGCTTGACGGTCGCGCGCGGCGATGACGATCGTCGCACCCGCCTTCGCCAGGCCTTCGGCGATGGCCAAGCCGATGCCACGGTTGCCGCCTGTGACGATGGCGACGCGGCCGGCCAGGCTGAAGATTTGCAGCCCCTCAGTCGACACGCAGGGGCACCGATTGCGGCGCGCGCTCCTTCGGTCCACCAACGACCTGGGGGCGGAATTCAGGATCTGTCAGGCGCAAGGAGGGAAAGCGGGCGATGACGGCGCCGACGGCAATTCGCGCGGATAGCTTGGCGAGGGTTGAGCCGATGCAGCGATGCACGCCGGCGCCAAAGGAGAGATTTTCGCGTGGCTGGTGGCGGCGAAGGTCGAAGCGGCAGGGGTCCTCATAAACGCGGGGGTCGTAATTGGAGGCGCCTTCGACGAGGATGACGGGCATGCCTTCCTTCAGTTCCAGCCCGGCGAAATTGAAGTTTTGGGTGGCGTAGCGCAGGGCGGTCCAGCCGACCGGGTCGGTGCGGAGGGATTCCGCGAGGGCGTCAGCCAATAAGGCCGGGTTGGATTGGACGAGGGCGAGTTGTTCAGGGTCGCGGCAGAGGCGCCACATGGTCCAGGCGATGTAGGTGACGATGGAGCTGAAGCCGCCGGCATAGAGGATGATGAAGGTGGCGTAGAGTTCGGGCGTGGTGATTTTGCCGGTATCGTCATGCGCGGCGATGATGTGGCTGACGAGGTCGTCCTGCTTGTGGGCGCGGCGGGCGGCGATAAGTGCGCCGCAGTAGTCCTGGCCGGCCTGCCAAACTTTTAGAAATTCCGGCGGCGCCGGTGAGCCGGGTGGCAGGCGGGCATAGGCGGATAGACCGTCGGAAATGTTGGTGAACACCGTCCAGTCGTGCGGGGGCAGGCCTAGCAGCAGGCCGAGCAAAGTGTGGGCGGAGATGCGCCGGCCGAAATCGGCGACCGCGTCGAAGCCGCCGGCCTTTGCGATTTCGTCCAGCAGTGTTTCCACATATGACTTGATGCCGGCTTCCACCGCGGCCAGGCGGCGCGGGGAAAAGGCAGGTGCGAGCAGCATGCGCAGCCGCGTATGCGTTGGCGGATCGTTATCCGTGACCACGGGCAGGCCTTGCCAATAAAAATATTTTTCGGTGCCGGGCCAGGGGCGCTTGACGTTGCTGAAACGCTGGTGATCCTCGAAGGCGATTTTGGCGTCCTCGTAGCGGGTGACGACCGCCTGCGGCGCGCCGGCGACCTCGACGAAAAAGGGCGGCGTGACCGCCCATTCCATCCACAGGGCGCCGGGGTCGTATTTTACCTCGGCGCTCCACAGATCGATTGATTTGACTTTGGAACGATCGAAGACGAGCCGCTCGTCCGGTTCCGGCACAATGTCGTTCAACGCAGCCTCCGGCAAATGGCGGCCATGCGCGGGGCCGCTCATTGGGTTTACGTTAGCGGGTTGGGGTATTGCGTCACGCGAATAAGCGTCATCGCGCCATGACCAAAAATGGTTGTTCGCGCCGTGGCGGCTTGGGTATCGAAGATACGCAAATCGCGGTTTGCCGAGAGTTTGTTTGGCTCCCCGAACACGTCCGCAGAGACGGGCAAACGCGCTTTGCGAACAACCAAAAATCTTGCCGGCGGGGAGACGCTCATTGCCGAAACAAATCATCCTGAACGCGTTCGAGACGAATTCACCGGGCTTCACACCGCCGGGACAATGGACCAACCCGCGTGACCGGGCGCTGAACTACCTGGACATTGAGCACTGGACCGATCTCGCGCGGCTGCTGGAACGCGGCAAATTCGACGGCGTCTTCATCGCCGATGTGCTAGGAAATCTCGATATTTATGGCGGCAATGCCGATGCGGCGATCCGCTCCGGCGGGTGGACACCTTGCAATGACCCGATGATGCTGGTGCCGGCCATGGCGGCGGTGACGAAACATCTGGGTTTTGGGATTACCGGCAACCTCTCCTACGAGCAGCCTTATATGTTCGCCCGGCGGATTTCGACGCTGGACCATCTGACCAAAGGCAGGCTCGGCTGGAATATTGTGACCGGCTATCTGGATAGCGCTGCCAAGGCCTGCGGCTTGCCCGGCCAGTTGCCACATGTCGAACGCTACGAGGCTGCGGAAGAGTACATGGAAGTGATGTACAAGCTGTGGGAGGGCAGTTGGGAAGACGGTGCCGTGATCCGCGACCGGGAGCGAAAAATCTACGCGCTGCCTGAGAAGGTCCACAAAATCTCGCATGAAGGCCGATACTACAAGATGGAGGGCATTCATCGGAGCGAGCCGTCGGTCCAGCGCACGCCGGTGCTCTACCAGGCGGGCTCCTCGGGTGAAGGGCGGGCGTTTGCGGCGCGGCATTGCGAATGCGTGTTTGTCTCCGGCCAGAGCAAATCAGGTGCGAAGGCAATCACCGATGATCTGCGGCGGCTCGCCGAACAGGCCGGCCGGAACCCGGCGGACGTGAAAGTGGTGGTGGACGGGCTAACGGTGCTGGGCGAGACCGCTGCCGAAGTGCAAGAAAAACTCGACGAACATGCGCGCTACCTCGTGCCGGACGGCTCGCTCGCCATGATCAGCGCCGCCACCGGCAACGATCTCGCCAAGCACGGCCTCGACACGCCGCTTAGCTTTGTCAAAAACGAATCCAACAATTCAACCGCCGAAGGCCTGACCAAACGCAGCGAAGGCGTGGTCTGGACCCCGCGCAAAATCGCCGAACACTTGCACTCCGGCCGCGGCGCCATCCTGGCCGGCACGTCATCGCAGATCGCCGACGACATGGAGGACTGGATCGACTCAACAGGCGTCGACGGCTTCAACCTCTCCCGCGGCATCAGCTTCGCCACCTTCGAAGACGTCGTGAACATACTTGTCCCCGAACTGCAACGCCGCGGGCGCTACAAACTCGACTACGCCGAAGGCTCATTACGTCAAAAACTCACCGGCCACGGCCCGCGCCTTCCTGCCAGCCACCCGGTGCAGGCGTTTCGGAGGTAGGAAGAAAGTAAGAAGTTACTTTTTTGAAAAAAAATAACAAAAAACTTTTGGTCCTGGTGGCGGGGAGCGGTTGTTGCCTTTAGGCCCTGGCGCCGTGCATGCAGGCCGCCAGACTTTAAAGGCAATTTTCTTCTGAAAAAGAAGACCTTACTTGCCTTTTTTACGCTCCCGGAACGCGGCGACGGCGGCTAGGTGCTCAGAGGTGGCGCCGGTTTTGGCGTGGTTGACGGCTTCGAGGTCGATGAGGTCGGCGAGGGGCATTGTTTCGGCAGCGAACAGGTTTTGTTTGATGTGGGCGTAGGCGGTAGTGGGGCCGGCGGCGAGGTGGGTGGCGAAGGCGAGGGTTTCGGTGTGCAGTTTGTCGTCGTCGAAGATTTTTGTGACCAGGCCATAGGATTCGGCCTGGGCGGCGCCGATGATGGTGCCAAGGAGGTAAAGTTCGCGGGCGCGGGCGGCGCCGAGCAGGCGCGTGAGCAGGGCGCTGCCGCCAAAATCGCCCGAGCGGGCGACGTTGACGTAGGCTGTGGTAAAGCGCGCGGAGCGGGCGGCAAGGCGGAAATCGCAGGCGGCGGCCAGCGAAAGCCCGGCGCCGGCGGCCACACCGTTCACCATGGCGATGGTGATTTTCGGCATGGTGTGCAGCAGCATTGTGATGCCACCCCACCGGCGCAGATTGGCGACGCGCGGCTCAAAACTTTGTTCGGCGATGTGGTCCATGCGTTTGACATCGCCGCCGGCGCAAAAGGCCTGGTGGCCCGCGCCGGTGAGGATGACGACCGCGATGGAGTCGTCGGTGCAGATATCGGTCAGGGCGGCGAGGAGGTCGTTACAGAGCGCGGCGTCGATGGCGTTGCGGCTTTCCGGGCGGTTGATCGTCAGGGTCGCGATGCCGGAATCCACCGATCGCAGCAGATCCGGCATTTGGATTGGTCTAAATGCTTTGCTGTTCTGGTGTGTGGACGATGAGGCCATCCAGTTCGTCGGTCATGGAAATCTGGCAGCTGAGGCGGCTGCCGGGTTTGCGTTCGGAGACCGTGCCCTCGAGCATTTCATCCTCGTGCTCCGTCATCGGCACGAGTTTTTCGAGCCACGCATCTTCCACGTAAATATGGCAGGTGGCGCAGCTGCAGAAGCCGCCGCATTCGCCGACGATGCCGCCGACACCGCCTTGCGTGGCGCCGAACATGATGCTCTCGCCGGGTTTGATCTCGACGGTTGACTGGCTGCCGTCATGGGCGATGAAGGTGACTTTGGGCATTAATCCATCCATTTGATTTTGGGGCCGGCGGGACGTGTTGACACGCTAGTGGAACTGACGCGCGCTTTGCAACCTCACGCCGGGGCACAGCGCGTCTTTGCTATGAAAAATGCGCGCTAACGAGCGAATTTTCGTGGCGTTGGGATGAGGTCGCGTCATGAATATCGCGGTTATGCAAGGGTTATGGCGCCGTTGCGTGATGCCGCGCGGGTATTAAGGCGCCGGCCCCCATTTGACAGGCGAGGGGCGGCGGACGGAACTCTGGTCACGCATGGGCCAGCGTCTGGCGGGGAGACATTTTGATGACGACGGCGGGTGTTGAAGGAAAAACCGTGATTGTGACCGGGGCCGGACGCGGCATCGGGCGAGATATCGCGCTGCTGATGGCGCGGAAGGGCGCGCGCGTGGTGGTGAATGATCTGGGAGTGTCGCTGACCGGCGAACCTGGGGCCGAATCGCCAGCGCGGGAAACAGTGGCGGAGATTTTGGCGCAAGGTGGCCAGGCGGTCGCCAATGAAGACAGCGTGGCGGAATGGGACGGCGCCCAGCGGCTGGTGGCGCTGGCCGTGGACATGTTCGGCGGTGTCGATGTTTTGGTCAATAATGCCGGCATCATCAAGGAAATTGCGTTTCAGGAGACGTCGCCGGCGGATTTTGACCGGGCGGTGAAAGTGCATTTGTACGGCAGCTTCAATGTGGCGCGCGCGGCGGCGCCGCATTTTATCGCGCGGAAATCGGGCGCGTATATACACATGACGTCGAGCACGGGGCTGATCGGGCGGCGCAATCTTGCCGCCTATGCGTCGGCGAAAATGGGGGTCGTGGGGCTCATGCGCGCGATCGCGCTCGACATGGCGGCGCAGGGGGTGCGGTCCAACTGTATTTCGCCGGCGGCCGCGACGCGCATGTCGCCGCAGCGGGCGAGTGCGGAGAAGGACGAGGCTTTTCGCGCGCGTGTGCGAGGCGACCAGGTTGCGCCACTGGCGCTGTTTTTGGCCAGCGATGCGGCGGTCGGGATTAGCGGGCAGATTTTTGGCGTGCGCGGGAATGAGCTCTATTTGTACAGCCAGCCGCGGCCGGTGAGGACTTTGCATCGGGCGGAGGGGTGGACGGTGGAGGCGCTGGAGGCGCAACTGCTGGCGGCATGGGGGCCAAGCCTGGTCCCGCTTGAGGAGACGCAAAATGTGTTTGCCTGGGAGGCGATCTAGGGCGGGAAGGAAGCGGTTCTTCTTTTCCAAAAAGTAACTGCTTCCTTCCTGGTTATCGTTTCAGCATCTCGACGATAGTCTCCGTCGCCGCTTGGCTTTTTGGGTGGTGGGGGGATCGGGTGAGGAAGCCGTGGGTCATGCCCGTGTGGCAGATGCCGGTGGCGTCAACTCCTGCGGCGCGAAGTTTTGCGGCGTATTCCATGCCTTCGTCGCGCAGCGGGTCGCAGGCGGCCGTCAGGATGAGGGCGGGGGGTAAGCCGCGCAGGTCGGGGGCGTGGAGGGGGGCGATCAGTGGGTTGAGGGGGCTGGCGCCGGCGGGGACGTATTGCTTGAGGAACCAGGCCATCATGCGCGCTGTGAGCAGCGGCGCGTCGGCGTTTTCGATGTAGGAGGGCTGGGACATCGTCGTGTCGCAGATCGGGTAGGCGAGGATCTGGCATCTGACAGGCGGGCCGCCGCGGTCGCGGGCCAGGAGCGTGACGGCGGCGGCGAGGTTCCCGCCGGCGCTGGCGCCGCTGATTCCGATGGCGTTAGTTTTGGCGCCGAATTCGGCGGCATTGTGGTGGGCCCACAGCAAAGCGGCGTAGCCATCTTCCAGGCCGGCGGGGAATTTATGTTCCGGCGCCAGGCGGTAGCCGACCGAGACGACGGCGACGTTGGCGCGACGGGCAATGGCGTGGCAGCGCGAATCGTCGTTGGAGATGGCGCCGCCGACCCAGCCGCCGCCGTGGAGGTGCAGCAGAAGACCATCGATGCCGCCATCGGCGGGGCGGTAGAGGCGGATGGGAATGGGTGCACCGTCTGGTCCTGGGATGATCAGGTCTTGCACGGGCGCGGCCTGTCCGGGCGGCGGTGAGTAGGGCGCTTTCTCCTCGCGCAGAATAGCGAGGGCTTCTGGAAGCGGCAGTTCGTCGAGCTTGGGGGCGGTGAGCGTGCCTTCGGCGCGCAGCTGCTGTTCCTGCAGCGGGTCGAGGCGCATCGGGGTCTAGCTGGATGCGGCGGTCTGGCCGAAGACGAAGCCGGGATAGGCACCGGCTTCGGTGGCGCGGCAGATTTCGGTGTAGTGGTCGAGGCCACCGACATAGGGCATGAAAACCCGCGAACCGTCATCCTGGTTGACATGGACCATGTAATTTTTGACACCCAGGCGTAGCAATCTGGAGGCCGCTTCCGCGACGGTCGCACTCCAGGATGCCACGGAGGCGGCGTCGGGTTCGACGGTGGCAAAGCCGTTCGCGTCCATGTGAGCGATCAACCCCGCCACGAAATTCACGTGCTCCTCGTTCATGAGAACCATGTTGGCGAGCACCGACGGGCTGCCGGGGCCGGTGAGAATGAACAGGTTTTTGAAGCCGCCGGGCATCAGGCCGAGCAGCGTACGTGGGCCGCGGTCCCAGCCTGCGGTCGGCGTTTTGCCGTATTCGTTGCGAATATCGACTTGGTCGAGCGCGCCCCGAAACGCGTGATAGCCTATGGCGAAGACAATCAGGTCGATCTCATGATGGCTGGTGGCGGTCTGGATGCCGGTGGTGGTGATGCGTTCAATCGGGTCGGCGCCGATATCGACCAGGGTGACGTTATCGCGGTTATAGGTCTCATAGTAATTGGTATCGACGCAGAGCCGGCGGGAGCCGATGGGGTGGTCGGTGGGGCAGAGGCGGGCGGCTATGTCAGGGTTTTTCACGATGGCGCGGATTTTGGCGCGGACGAAATCGGCGACCGCATCGTTTACCTTCTGGTCGATCCCCTGATCGGCGAAGACCCGGTTCATGCCCTGGCCGCCGAGCGCCCATTGGCGTTCCAGCCGGTCCTGGCGTTCTTCCGGACTGTAGGCGGCGAAGGGCTGCGCCGGGCCGAGATTGCTCGAAATGGCGGCGCGGGTTTGCAGCAGGGCGGCGCGCCGGGCCGCGACATCGGCCGCCGCTTCAGCGAACTTCGCCGAATCGATCGGGCTGTTGCGCGCGGGGACCGAGAAATTCGGCGAACGTTGAAAGACTGTGAGGTGGCGAGCCTGCTCGGCCAGGACCGGGATGAGCTGCACACCGGTGGAACCGGTGCCGATGACGGCGATGCGGCGGCCGGCGAGCTCCACAGTGCGTTCCGGCCAGTGCGAGGCCTGCACCCATTCGCCCTTGAACGAATCGAGGCCTGGAAAATCCGGCTTGCGGGCGGCCGAGAGATTGCCTGTCGCCATCACCAGGAAGCGGCAGGTGAAACGCAGCCCGGTGCTGGTTTCGACCGTGTAGCGGCTGGTTTCGGGGCGCCATTGCGCGCGCGTCAGCGCGGTTTCGAACAGGATTTTCTCGCGCAGTTCGAACCGGTCGGCGACATGGGTGAGGTAGGCGAGCAGTTCGGGCTGCGCGGCGTAGCGTTCGGTCCAGGCCCATTCCCGGTACAATTCCGGCGAGAAATGATAGCAATAGTCGAGGCTTTCGACATCCACGCGGGCGCCGGGATAGCGGTTATGGAACCACACGCCGCCGACGCCGGACGCCTGTTCGAGACCCAGCACGGCAAGCCCAAGCTGGCCGAACCGGTGCAGCGCGTACAGTCCGCCGATGCCGGCGCCGACGACAATGACATCGTAATCAGTTATGCGGACCACTGCCGGCGTTTCGATGTGGGGTGCCATAAAGCTCCAATCCAGGTGCAACCTGAATAGCCATAGCGCCAGGGCGGTCCTAGCCTTCGGCGGCGCCAGCACAGGCGATTAATTGTTATCCGGTGATGAGAACTGGTCGTTTGACGCTGTGGAGGGAGCCGTCACGTTGCCTTAGAAAACGGAAAGGTAAGAAAATTGGCAACGTCAGTCGTTAAAATATTCGTCAAGGCAGGCCAGGAAGCGGCGTTTGAGGCCATCATCCGCCAGCTCGTCGAGGCCAGCAACGCCAGCGAGCCGGGCATTCGGTTCTATCAGGCCTTTCGCGGCGCAAGCCCAGGCGAATACTGGATGTTGGAATCCTTTGCCGACCTGGATGCGCTGAAGGCGCATACCGCCAGCGACCATTTCAGGGCGATGCGTGCCGATCTGGGGGCTTGCTTCGATCGTCCGCCCGAGATTCAGCGTCTATCCAATCTTTAGCGATCGATCACCATGATCACCGGCCTTCTTCCGGTTGAATCAGCGGACGGATTTGGTTTGACTTTTTGTCAAACGGAATGCTATACGGAATGCATAACGTAATGCAGACCGAATTTGGTTGATCTGGGTGGAACTAAAAAGCGGCAAGATACCGCCGCGCCAAAACTTAAGTGAGCTGCCACAAGCGAGGTTTCGTTCGATGTTCATATCGCCCCTTCCCGAGACCAAAATCGTCGCGGGCCAACAGGTTGAAATCTTGATCCGCGGCGCAGGCCAGTCTTTGCTGTTCCTTCACGCCGGGCACGGGTTTGAGCCGGATGACCCGCTCGTGTCGGCACTCGCCGAGCACTACCGCGTGTACTCACCGTCGCATCCTGGGTTTGGCGCGTCGGACCGACCGGACCATGTCAACAGCGTCGAAGACCTGGTGTTCTTCTATCTCGATCTCATCGAGCAGCTGGATTTGCGCGATCTGGTGGTGGTCGGCGTCTCATTCGGCGGCTGGCTGGCGGCCGAACTCGCCACGCGCGGGACCGGGCGGATCGCGAAGCTGGTGCTGATCGACGCGGTCGGCGTGAAATTCTCCGGCCGCGAGACGCGCGATATCGTCGATATCTTCGCCACCACGATCGAGGAAATTCCGCGGCTATTCTTTCATGATCCGCAGTTCGGACTGAAACAATTCGGTGGCATGGACTTCAAGGCGATGAGCCTCGCCTCGACCACACGCTTCGCCCGCAACCGCGAATCCATTCTGCTGTTTGCCTGGTCCCCAACCTTGTACAATCCGAAACTGCTGCGCCGGCTGTACCGCGTGCATGTGCCTGTGCTGGTGCTATGGGGTGCTGACGACAAGGTGGTGGCCACCAGCTACGGCAAGCAATACGCGGCCGCGTTCGAACACGGCGTGTACCGTGAAATCGCCGAGGCCGGGCATTACGGCTATCTCGAAAAACCGGCCGCATTCGCCGCCGAGGTTATCGCATTTCTTGCAACAAAAACGCCGGCCGAAGTTTAGCGGCAAGGAGGGATGGAAACATGGAATTTTGGCATTTCTGCGAACAGTCGATGCACCCGGCATGGGACAAAATCGATGGCGCCACCAAGGTCTCGGTCGATAACCGGTTCTGCGAACCGGAAGTCGCCCATAAACTCTACAATCGCTACCTCGACGAATGGGTGATCGCCGACCAGCTCGGCTTCAACATCTTCGTCAACGAGCACCATGCCTCGGCTAACTGCATGTCCGCCTCCTGCCTGCTGACGCTGGCGATTCTAGCGCGGCAGACCAAGAACGCGAGGCTGCTCTGCCTGGGCGTGCCGGTCACCAACCGCACCGACCCTTATCGCGTCGCCGAGGAACTCGCGATGATCGACGTGATCTCCGGCGGGCGGCTGGAAATCGGCCTCGTGAAAGCATCCCCGTTCGAGCTCGCCATGTCCAACCAGAGCCCGGCGCGGATCATGGACCGTTATTGGGAGGCGCACGATTTCATCGTCAAGGCACTCACCCACCAGGGCCCGCCGTTCAGCTGGGAAGGCGAATTCTACAACTACCGCAACGTGAATGTCTGGCCGCGGCCTTACCAGCAGCCGATGCCGCCGATGTGGATCACCGCATCCGGGCCAACGACGGGGCGCAGGATCGCCCAGCTCGGCTACGTGATGGCGACGTTTTTCAACGGCGCCGGCACCAAGCCGCTATACGACGCGTATAAGGATGAGTACCGCAAGACCCACGGCAGGCCGGCGCCGATCGACCGGTTCGCCTACCTCGCGATGGTCGCGTGCGGCCGCAATGAGGCGGAGGTGCAGGAGCGCGTGAAGAAGTTGAAGCCCTATCTGGAAGTGCAGCCGCGCACGCCCAAAGCATGGTCGAACCCGCCGGGCTACGAGAATGTCGAGATGAACGCGCGCGCGCTGCACGCCGGCGTGACCGGGCGGATCAATTTCGGCCTGCCGCCGAACCCGACTTTGGCGGAAATGGCCGAAGGTGGCATTCTGTTTGCCGGCACGCCGGACCAGCTTTACGAGCAAATGGTCAAGTTTTCCGACCGGTGCGGCGGGATCGGCCGGATGCTGATGCTGAGCCAGGCCGGATATCTCTCGCATGATGAAACGGTCGATACGATGCAGCTATTCGCGGCCCAGGTGGCGCCGCGGCTGCGTGAATATGCCAGGCTGAAGAATGAGGAGATTGTGCAGGCGGCAGAATAGGTAAGCAGTTACTTTTTTGAAAAAAAAGCAACCAAAAAAACTTTTGCTACTCTAGGCCATGGGGGTTTGACAGCCTCCGTCTCGGAGAATCAAAAAGTGTTTTTGCTCCTTTTTCTTCGGAAAAAGAAGGCCTTCCTTACTTCCACTGCCTTTCCATGCCAGAGGGATGAAAACGATGCTGCTAAAAGTGGAAACCGGTCCTGAGGAGAACGTCGTGTCACAGATCAAGCTTCGCCACGGTGTTTTTGTCGCACCGCTCCATCCGGTCGACGAAGACGCCAATTCGGTGATCCATCGCGACCTTGAGCTGATGGAGTGGCTGGACAAGCTTGGCTATGATGAAGCCTGGATCGGTGAGCATCATTCCGGCGGGTGGGAGACGATTTCCTCGCCGGAACTGTTTATCGCGGCGGCGGCCGAGCGGACGCGGCATATCAAATTCGGCACCGGCGTGATTTCGCTGCCCTATCACCAGCCGCTGATGGTGGCGAACCGGATCATTCAGCTTGACCATCAGACCCGCGGTCGGGTGATGTTCGGTTTTGGTCCGGGCCTGCTGGTGTCAGACGCGGAGATGCTGGGGATTGATCCGCATACCCAGCGCGACCGCATGGCGCAGTCGCTGAATGTGATTTTGCGTTTGCTGGCCGGTGAAACCGTGACCGAAAAAACCGATTGGTATGAGCTGAAAAATGCGATGGTGCATCTGCTGCCCTATTCGCGTCCGCGGCCGGAGATTGCGGTGGCGAGCGCCGCGACGCCCTCGGGCGGCAAGCTGGCCGGGAAGCATAATCTTTCGATGCTTTGCGTCGCCGCGACCGACCCTTCCGGCGGCTATAATGTTCTGGACATCAACTGGAATTACGCCTGCGAGACGGCGAAGGAAAACGGCCATACGCTGAGCCGCTCCAATCTGCGGCTGATGGGTCCGATGCATATCGCGGAGACCCGCCAGCAGGCGCGCGAGAACGTGCGGTGGGGGCTGCATAAATACATCGAATACGCCCGCACCATCACGCCCGGACGGTTCGGCGATTTTGGTGATCGCGACCCGGTGGATGTGATGCTGGATGCCGGGCATATCGTCATCGGCACGCCGGATGACGCGGTTGATGTGCTGAAGAAACTGCAGGCCAAGCAGGGCGAATTCGGCGCGTTTCTGCATCAGGCGCATGACTGGGCCAACTGGGAAAACACCAAGCGATCCTACGAATTGTATATCCGCTACGTCGCGCCACATTTTAACGGCACGAATGCGAACCGTGAAAAATCCTATGACATCTGGAAAGAAAACTCGGTGGCGTATAGCGGTAAGATGGGTGCTGCCGCCAAGGCGACGCTGGAGAAATATGGCGCCACGGCCGGGCTGGAGGCTGGGCGGAAGACCGGCATGATCGGCGCTAAGGCAAGCTAGGCGGCACTCCAGGTTTCATCACTTTGGTATAACAAAAAATAGGGCGGGGCGCGCTGGCTCGTGATGCGCGCCGCCGGCAAATGCGTTAGATTAGGCCAAGACCGTTGCCACGAACGTCTGGATTCAATCCAGGGTTTTTGTGGGCTTCGGAAAGGGACGTTCCATGATTAGAGTGCAACGAAATGCCGATGGCGCGCGCCCGCTAAGCGGGTTGCGCGCAAGCGAGCCGAAGCGGAGCTGGCGGGCGCTTGCCGGACTGGGTTTGGCGGCGGTCCTGACTTTGCCTTTTGCCGCCACGGCATCGCCGCTTGATCCGGCGTCGTTGGACGGCGATCCTCTGCGCGCGCCGGCCATCGCGGTTCTTCATCCGGACCAGGTGGTGCTGGAGACGGCGACCACCGCCGGGGCGCGGCTGGTGGCCGGCGGCGAGCATGGCGTGATCATCGTTTCTGACGATGACGGGATCAGCTGGCGACAGGTGGCGACGCCCGTCGATGTCACCATCGACCAGATCCGCTTCGCCGATGCGCGGACGGGCTGGGCGGTTGGCGATTTTGGAGTCGTGCTGAAAACGCAGGATGGTGGCGCCACGTGGATCAGGCAATTGGACGGCGTGCAGGCGGCGCAGCTGATGCTGAGCAGCGCCAAGCAGATCGCCGCGGCCTATCCCGCCGATCCGATCGCGGCGAAGCATGTCCGGCATGCCAAACTCTTCGTCAGTGACGGCCCCGACAAGCCGTTTTTCCTGGTGCAGATATTCGATGCGCGGCATGTGCGGATTTACGGCGCCTATGGCATGGCGTTTGAGACTATGGATGGCGGCGCGAACTGGGCGGACTGGAGCAGCCACATCACCGACCCCGGTTATTTGCATCCTTACGGACTGGTCGAGACGGCCGGCGAGATCTTGATTGCGGGCGAGCAGGGGATGCTGCTCAGCGGACCGGAGAAAGGGCCGATCAAGCCGATGGGCGCGTCGCCCTATGACGGCAGTTTTTTCGGTATTCTGCAAACACCGCGTGGCGGCCTGGTCGCTTATGGGCTGGAGGGCAGTGTTTATGAGAGCCAGGACGGTGGTGCGACCTGGGTGCAGGCGCAAAATCCGTCGTCATCGACGATCAACTGCGCGGCGCTGACGAAGGATGGCAAAATTCTGATCGGCGACTGGGATGGCAATGTTTCTGCGGTCGATGGCGCGAAAGTGTTGCAGACGGGGGTGAATGCCGGATTTCCGATCGCCGACATGCTGGAAGCGCCAGATCAATCTTTGATCGTGGTCGGCATTGGGGGTGTGAAGCGCCTCGCGCCGGGCGCGTGGCGCACTGGGCCGGCGGGACCCAGAAGCTGATGGATGTGCAGGTTTCCTCGGGTCCGGACTCGGGCCGGCTAAGCGCCACCAGGCTCGAAGATTTCGATCAGCGGTCAGGCTCGCTGGTGGAGCGGGCGCTGTTCAATCGGCGCCCTATCATCCTGGCGATCTGCTTCGTGATTACCGCTTTTTTGGGCTGGGAAGCGGCGCATGTGCGCATCAACGCGAATTTCTTCGACGGCATCCCGACCAGAAACCCATATATGGTCAACCTCATCGCGCATTACGATGATCTCTCGCAGCAGGGCAACACGGTCAGGGTGATTGTCGAGGCGGATAAGGGTACGATTTTGAGTGCAGCCTATTTGCAGACGCTGCAAAATATCAATACGGAAATTTCGCTTCTGCCCGGCGTTGACCGTGGCAACATGGCCTCTCTATGGGCACCGACGGTGCGCTGGACGGCGGTGACGCAGGACGGATTCGATGGCGGCACGGTAATCCCTGACGACTATGACGGGACGGGGGCTTCCGTGCAGGCCGTTCGCAATAATCTGTTTCACTCCGGCCAGATCGGCAAGCTGGTGGCGCCGGATTTCCGCTCAAGCGTGATCGTGGTGCCGCTGCGCGATGTGATCGACGCGCGCGGGACGCCGATCAGCTACGGTGCGTTTTCGAGTCAGCTTGAGCAGATCCGGCGGAAATATGCGGTGCAGGGTGTCACGGTTCACATCACCGGGTTTGCCAAAGTTGTCGGCGACATCATCAACGCGACGCCGGAGATTGCGTTGTTCTTCCTGGTGTCGATCATCGTCACCGGCGGTTTTCTGTTTGCCTATACGCATTGCCTGCGAAGTACCTTGCTGGTGGTGCTGTGCTCGCTGATCGCGGTTGTCTGGCAGCTGGGGCTGGTGGTGCTGCTTGGATTCGAGCTGGACCCCTATACCGAATTGGTGCCCTTCCTGATTTTTGCGATCGGCATGAGCCATGGTGCGCAGAAGATGAATGGCATCATGCAGGATATCGGCCGCGGCACGCCGCGATTGATTGCCGCTCGCATGACTTTCCGCCGGCTGTTTATGGCGGGATTCTCGGCGCTGGTCTGCGATGCCGTGGGCTTTGCGGTGTTGAGTATTATTCCAATCGTCTCGATTCAACATCTCGCGATCATCGCGAGCCTTGGCGTTTCGATTTTGATTTTCACGAATCTGATCCTGCTACCGATCTTTTTGAGCTATACCGGCGTCAGGGCGTCGGCGGCGAAGCGCGCGCTGGCGGCGGAAGAGCGGGCCGCGACCGGCACGCATTTTCTGTGGGACATTCTGGGGAAGCTCACTACCAGGCGCTGGGCGATTGCCGTGATCGCCGTGGCGGTCGGGCTCGCGGGCATTGGCTATGGGGCGAGCCGGAGCCTGCAGGTGGGCGATCTCGGCCAGGGGGCGCCGGAACTGCGCGCGGATTCGCCGTATAACCGCGACAATGCCTATGCGGCGACGCATTACGGCGCCAGCACGGATGTGTTCGTGGTCATGGTCACTTCGCCGCCTGGGCAGTGCACCGCCTATGCCGTGCTGCGCACGATGGACCAGCTGGAGTGGGCAGCGGCGCAGGTGCCGGGCGTGGTTTCCACCGAATCTCTCGCGGCGGCTGCGCGGTATCTGATGATCGAAATCAACGAGCAGAATTTCAAATGGTTCGATCTGCCGAAGAACCAGTATTCACTGGATTCCGTGACCGCTACGGGAACGATGGGTTTGTCGAATGACAGCTGCACGCTCAACCCGCTGCTCATTTATCTGAGCGATCATAAGGCGGGGACGCTGCTACGGCTGACGTCGCGGTTGAATGCAACGGTTGCGATGATCACGCCGCCGGCGGGCACGCAGATTTTGCTGGCGGGCGGCAGCGCCGGCATCGCGGCGGCGACCAATGACACGGTCAAGTCCGCGCTGAACGAGATGCTGTTCTGGGTCTATGGCGCGGTGACGTTGCTATGTCTGGTTGCGTTCCGATCGTGGCGCGCCGTTCTGTGCGCTGTCCTGCCGCTGATCCTGACATCGATACTGGCCGAGGCGCTGATGGTGGCGTTGGGGATTGGCGTGAAGGTGGCGACATTACCGGTGGTGGCGCTGGGGGTTGGTATCGGCGTTGATTATGCCTTGTATGTTCTATCGATCGTGCTGGCGCGGCTGCGGGCGGGCGAATCGCTTTATGGCGCCTATCGGCAGTCGCTGATGTTTACTGGCCGCGTCGTGCTGCTGACCGGCTTCACCCTGGCCACGAGTGTGGCGATGTGGGTGTTCTCGCCGATCAAATTCCAGGCCGATATGGGGCTTCTGCTTTCGTTCATGTTTATCTGGAACATGGTCGGCGCGCTGGTGCTGCTGCCGGCGCTCGCGCATTTCTTGCTGAAATCACCGGGATCAAGCCGTTTCGGATGAGTTTCGGTCATGGAGTCCTATCCAAATTTCCATTTGCTCTCCTCGCAAATTAACCACTAGGAGTGACACGAGAACGCTCCAATAAAATCCGTTTCAGGGAGAATAACAAGATCAATGGCACAAAATCATCTCGACCTCAGCGGCAAGGTTTCGCGGCCTGCGAGCGCGCGGTTTTTGAAGCATGCCCTGCTCGCCAGTGCGGCGGGACTATCCTTCGCGGGACTGCTCGCCCGGCCGGCATCGGCATTTCCAATCCAGACGTCAAACCCAAACCTCACCATCACGCTGGATAACACGGTGGAGGTCAATATTCTCGGTCGCACCGAGAATAGCAGCCCGGATTCGTTCGATAACCCGAACGGGAATGACGTGGCGCAGGATTTTCGGCATGGCCTGGCCGCGGCACGCATTGATCTCGATACCGGTCTCGACGTGAAGTACGAGGATTTCGGCCTCCGCATATCGGGCGCGGCCTGGGAAGACCTCGTCTATGCCGGACACAACAGCAACGAATCCCCCGGCACCATCAACTACATCACCACCAGCCCCACCTCTTTCTCCCACGCCGCGGAAGGGCTCGCGGGGCATCGGGTCGAGCTCGATGACGCGTTCACCTATGGCTCATTTGGGGTGGGTGATTCGACGCTATCCTATCGTGCCGGACAGTTCGTGCAGATCTATGGCCAGAGCCTTCTGCTGGCGGCAGAAGGGATTGGCGGCGTGATGAACCCGATCGATGGTATTCGCGCGCAGATTTTGCTCAATCCTCAGTCGCGCGATATTTTTATGCCGACACCGCAGATTTCACTTGTCGAGCAGCTCTCAAATGGCGTCGCGATCAGCGGCTACTATAAGCTTGGCTGGCGGCAAACCAGAATTCCGCCCGCCGGCACGTATTTCAGCCCCACGGATGTGATCGACGGCGGCGCGGACAGGATTTTTGTCGGCGGCGGGGCGTATTTCGGCGGCCGCGAAGACGACATCCGGCCAAATGGCGGTGACAAGCAGTTTGGCCTGCAGATCCAGGATAGTTTGTTCAACGACGATTTCGCGCTGCACTTCGTCAACTTCGATGCCTACGCGCCGGAAGTCTACCTTCACCCCGGCGTCGGCTTCAATCCGCTGACCGGACAGATCGGCACGTACCAATTGGCCTATCCGCGCGATGCGCAATTGTTTGGCGCCAGCTTCTCGGCCAGCCCAACCTTCGGCTCCTACCCGGTGAACTTCGGCGTGGAAATCTCCGAACGGCATCATGAAGGACTTACCTCCCCCGGCAGCGTGGCGCCGCTCACCGGCAGCGACCAGAGCAAAGTTTTTTATCCCGTCGGTGATGTCGGGCATGCCCTGGTTTCATTCATTTACGCCTCGCCGCCGCTGCCGATGATCCGCTCCGACCAGGCCTCCGTGACCGCCGAATTCGGCGCGAGCAAGCTGCTCTCGGTGTTCGAGAACAAAGCCAATCTCTACGCCAAGACGGAGGGTCTGTCGGTCGATGGCACGGTCGATCTCGGCCTGAGTTATTTCGACATCTACCCGGCCGTTGACATGGCGCCAGCACTCGGCATCTCCTACGCGCCGCTCGGGAACTCTCCGGAAGGCTATTACGTCCATGGCGGCGGATCGCTGTCCCTGGCCGATACCTTCACGCTGAACAAGGTTTACAACCTCACAATCCAGTACCGGCATTACATCGGCAGTCTGAAGACCACGCTGGGCGGCGCGTCCGATCCGACCCAAACGCTGTACGGCAAGGATTTCGTGGGTCTCGAAGCGGATACGTCATTCTGAGAGGGTTTGAAAACGTGAAGCGGAGTCATCCTCGTATTCGAAAATATGAGGATCGGCTTTTTGAGAAATTGGATAGAAACGGCGTTAAGTCGCGAAAATCAGGATGGGAAATCGTCAATGAAACTTAAGTTCGCTCTCTTGGCCGCAACGGCCAGCGTATTGGTTTATCATCCGGCGCCGGCGCGTGCGCAGGTCACGGCGGCGCAGGCGGCACAGCTTGGCACAACGCTGACGCCCCTTGGCGCAGAAATGGCCGGCAATGCCGATGGCAGCATCCCCGCCTGGACCGGCGGCGTCTGCACAATGAACCTGGCCAGCGGCGCGGACGGCAATATCCCCCCCGTGTTCACCAACGAACAGAAACTCTTCACGATCGACGCCTCCAACGTGAACCAGTACGCTGACAAGTTAACGCCTGGCGAGATTAAAATGATCAGTACGTTCCAGGGCTTTCACATGGATGTGTACCCGACCCACCGCACGGGCTGCGCGCCGCAATGGGTGTATGATAATGTCAAGAAAAATGCCCTCACTTCTTATATGAAGGGTGATTATCCGTTTGGGTTTGCCGGCGGGATTCCGTTTCCGATACCGCAGAATGGCGAAGAGATCGTCTGGAACAGCAACACCGCCTGGGCCGGCCAGGACACGTCCGACGAGGTCAGCAATTATATCGTGCCGTTCAACCATTCTCCCATTCTGACCTCCACGACCTATGTCACCTATTTCAAGGATCTTTATCAGCCGGGTGTCACGACCGCCAGCTATGACGGGATTTATACCCGCGACGAGAGCCAGGTCTCGGCGCCGGCTAACCGTGTCGGCGAAGTCTATGATTCGTACCAGCCAACGGAAACGCCGCCGCTGGATTACCGTGTGTGGGAATATCTCGTCGGTCAGCGGCGCCTCCGCCTGGCGCCGAATATCGGCTATGACGGCGCCTATCCCGACTGTGGCGGGCTAATGGATGCCGACGAAATCTACGTTTTCAATAACAAGCCTGACCATTATGACTGGAAGCTGCTTGGGAAAAAAGAAATCTACGTTCCGTATAACGAAAACGGCGCGTCACTTCTCCCGGATACGAGCCAGTTGCTTGGCCCGCAATATTTGAATCCAGATCATATCAGGTGGGAGCTTCACCGGGTCTGGGTCGTCGACGCCACGGTGCGGTCCGGTTTCCGCAACCTGATCGCCCACCGAACCGTCTATGCCGATGAAGATACTTGGAGCTTCATCCTAGCGGATGAATATGACAGCGCGGGCAATCTGGTGAAATTCAACTCCATTTTGCCGATGGTCGACCCCGCAATTCCCGCCGTGCCGTTTATCACTACGGCGCTCTATGACTTGCGCGGCGGCGGCTATTGCATGTTCCAGCTGCCGGTTGGTCCGAACCAGTGGATTTTGAAGAATTCTAATAAGCCTGTTTCCGCATTCGACCCTCAGCAGATTGTTAATAACGCCGCCGACTGAGGCCAGCAGGCAAGTTCAAGGGGGCGAAGCCCCCTTGAACTTGCATCCTCGACGCCTAAGCTGCGCGGCTTTGCGTCGGCATTGGTTCGCTGACTTCGAGCGCCCGGAAGGTACGGATCAGCCAGTTCTTGAAGGCGTTGACCTGGGGGACGTCCCGCCGTTCGTGCGGGATCGTGAGATAGTAGCCGAGGTCGCGGTGCAGCACAGTGTCGAACGGTTCGAAGAGTTGGCCTTCGGCGATTTCACGCGCAAAATAGGGCCGTTGGGCAATGACGATGCCGGTGCCGGAGATGGCGGCTTGGTAGGCCACACTCAATTCCTCAAACATCATGTTATCTTTGGCGGTGATATTCTCGCCTTTGACGCAGGCCAGCCAGTCGGGCCAGTCATTGCGGCGGAATTCCTGGTGCAGGAGGACGTGGTCCTTGAGGATTTTTGGGCTATAGGGGCGCTTGGCGGGGTCAAGCAATTTGGGACTGCAGACCGGGCGCAACTGGTCGTGAAACAGCAGCGTGCTTTCCACGCCGCGCCACTGGCCGTGGCCGTAGCGGATTCGCACATCCTCCTGGCTGCGGCTGAGTTCAACCGAATCGGTACCAGAGACCAGGCGGACTTTCACTTTCGGGTGTTGAACCTGGAAGTTGGCGAGATTGGGCAGCAAAAAACCGATCATGAAGCTGGTATAGGTTCTGACGGTCAAGATCGACGCGCTCTTTTGCCCGCGGAATTCGGCGGTGGCGGCGCTCAGCCGGTCAAAAATATCGGTCAGGCGATGCGCCAGCATGTCGCTTTTTTCTGAAAGCAGCAGGCCGTTATGGCAGCGTTCGAAAAGCGGCTCGCCCATATAATCTTCGAGGGCCTTTACCGAGCGGCTGACCGCACCTTGCGTGACGCAAAGCTCATCGGCCGCCTGGGTGAAGCTGAGATGCCGTGCCGCGGCTTCGAATGCGCGGAGTGGGTTGAGCGGCGCGATACGCCGGGCTGACCTCGCATGTGGATCCTTGTCCATTTATTTCCTCCTAATTTTTTATGCCTGAATTCACGCTCCCGATCCTCGGCACCCATCCACCAACTGAGATGGGAAGCACCTCAGAACACATCGTCCCGCTTCCGTCATTACATTTCTTTATGGTCATGAGCCTACTGCATGGATCACTGCCTTGCAATTGTTATGTTGTGGGGAGAGTATGAGCAAAACTCATTCCAGCGGCTGCGGTCAACTGGCGGCCGGCTTGCCCGCTGTGATTAAGGCGCGGCGAGCACGCCACCATCCACGGCCAGTGTGTGGCCCGTGATGTAGGAGGCGCGGGGGGAGCAGAGCCACAGAACGGCCTCGGCTGCCTCCTCAGGATGGCCAAGCCGGCGCATGACCCGCGTTTTGGCGACACTGCGCTTGCGCTCTTCATCGTCACCAAGCCCCTGGGCCAGCATGGGGGTTTCAATGCCGGCTGGCGCGATGGCGTTGATGCGAATGCCGAACTGCCCGTTTTCCGCGGCGCCAATCCGTGTCAGCGCCACGATGCCGGCCTTGCTGGCGGAATAGGCGGCCGAGTTCAGCACGGTGCGGAAAGCCGTGACTGAGGTGGTGTTGACGATGGCCCCGCCGCCGCCCTGGTTAAGCATTTGTTGAATTTCGTGCTTCATGCAAAGAAAAACCCCTTTCAGGTTGACCGCTAGCGCGCGGTCCCAGGCGGCTTCACCGAGCTGTGTGATGGGCACTTCCTGCGCCAGCGTGCCTGCATTGTTATGCGCGCAGTCCAGCCGGCCATACCAGGCGAGGGTTTTTTCGATCATATTGGCGACTGACGCATTGTCTGACACGTCAGCCGCCACAAACCGCGCCTGGCCGCCGGCGGCTAGAATGTCGGCGACGGTCTTTTGGGCGGCGTCTTCGGCGATGTCGGCGACGACCACCGCGGCGCCGGCGCGGGCGAAGGCCAGCGCGGTGGCGCGGCCGATTCCGGTGGCCGCCCCCGTGACGAGGGCGACTTTTCCAGCGAACTCGCCGGCTGAACCGGTCATGAGAGTTTCAACGGCATGGCGCGTAGCCCGCGTTCCTTCGGGCCGCCGATGATTTCAGGCCAGAAATCAGGGTCCGCCAGGTGCAAGCCAGGGAAACGCGCCACGGCGGATTGGACCGCGATTTTGGCGGTCATTTTTGCCAGCAGAGAGCCTATGCAGTGGTGAAAGCCATGGCCGAAGGATACGAGGTCCTGCGGCTTGCGCATGATGTCGAACCGCGCCGGGTTCTCAAATATCGTTGGGTCGTAGTTCGGGGCCGAGCAGATCAGATGGATCGGCATGTTCTCGAAGAATTTCAACCCGGCATATTCGAACTCCTGCGTCGCCCAGCGCAACGTTGTCCAGGCATTGGTGTCGAGGCGCACGGACTCCGCGACCGCGGCCGGGACGAGCGAGAGGTCTTTTTGGAGGAGCGCCAGCTGGGCGGGATCGCGGCATAGGCGCCATAGCGTGTAGGAGGCGGTGTTCTGGATGCCGCCGAACCCGGCGGTAAAAAGCACCAGCATCGTGGCGAACATTTCTTCCGCCGAAACCTTGCCTTCGTGCTCGCCGGCCGCGACGATTTTGCCTATCACGTCATCCTTCGGTGACCGGCGCCGCGCCTCGATAAGACCGGCGCAGTATTTGTAGCCCTCGTCCCATGCGTCCAGATAGTCCCGCGGCGGCTCCGCGCCGGGTGCCAGGCTGTTGAACGCCGCCATGCCGCGCGAAATGCGAATGAAAACCGGCCACGCATCTTCCTCGAGATCGAGACAGAGGCCGAGGAGGATGGTGGCGGCGAGCGGATGAGTCAGATCGGCGACCACGTCGAAATCGGGCCCTTTTTCGGCGGCGATGTCCAGCCGGGCGGTGATGAAATCCTGGATCTGCGATTCCATGGTGGCCAGTTTACGGGCGGAAAATGCCGGTGCCATCAGGCGCCGCAGCCGGATTTGCGCCGGCGGATCGCTATCGGTGATGATTGGCAGGCCGCGATAGTAGTAGAATTTTTCAGTGCCGGGCCATTTGCGCTTGGCGCTCGAAAACCGCTGGTAGTCTTCATAGGCCGGCTTCTGGTCTTCATAGCGGGTCATCACCGCCTGCGGCAGCCCGGCCACCATGACGTAGAACGGCGCGCGGCGCGACCAGTCTATGAGATAGGCCTCGGGGTGGCGTTTGACCTCGCCGAATAGGTCGGCGTCGACCACCTGGGTTCTATCAAAGCTGAAACCGTCGGGCATATTTGTGTTCCCTGTGTGATGCTGCTGTCCAGCCATCACAATCGTGAGGCGAGCGCGCAATTTTGCTGATTCGATAGCAGAAATTCAAATCTGCGTGGCCGCCAGTCGCCCCATTTTTTCTCACGAAGCTATGCAAGCGGCGGTGGATTTAGCGGTTAGCAGGCTGAAAACATTGCATGAGGTGAGTTTTCCACAAGGCGTCGACCGGTTTGGCGATGTTCGCGCGCGCTTCTATCGAGACATTTATGTGCCGAGGGTAGAGCGGGAGTTGGAAATGGAGCACATGAAGGCATTGCTGGTTTATGAGTATGGCGATTCGAACGCCGTGCGGGTTGAACATATCGACAGGCCAGTGCTTGAGCCCGATGATATTTTGGTGCGCGTTCACGCGGCGAGCGTGAACCCTGTGGACTGGAAGGTTTGCGATGGGCTGCTGAAGGAGAAGCTGCCGATGGCCATGCCGTTCATTCCGGGCGGCGATTTTTCCGGCACGGTGGAGGAAGCGGGCAGCGCGACCGGAGGGTTTAGCAGTGACAGCGCGGTGTTTGGCATGACGAGCACGCCGGGCTACCGCGCCGGCGCGTTCGCGGAGTTCGTCGCGGTGAAGGCGGCCCATGTTGCCGCAATGCCGGCCTCTTTGAGCTATGAGGAAGCCGCCAGCGTGCCGCTTGCGGCGCTGACCGCCTGGCAGGCGCTGTTCGACCGCGCCGGGCTGGTGGCAGGGCAAAGAATTTTGATTCATGCGGGTGCTGGCGGAGTCGGGGGCTTTGCCATTCAGTTCGCGCGCGAGGCGGGCGCGATTGTCACCACCACCACGTCGGCGTCCAATGCCGATTATGTGCGGGAACTGGGGGCGACCGAGGTGATCGACTACAGGTCGGTGAAGTTTGAAGATAGGTGCCGAGATTTCGACGTTGTTATCGATCTGATTGGGGGTGAGACGCAGGCGCGGTCCTACGGCGTGCTGAAGCGTGGTGGCGTGCTGGTGAATGCATGGGGCGCGATTATGCGGGAAGAGGCCGAGGCGGCCGGTGTGCGGGGCGTGAAGGTCGCGGTTGAGCCGGATGGCGGGCAGCTGGCACGGATTGCGGCGCTGATTGATGCGGGGAAGGTACGCGTTTTGGTTGCCAACAGTTTCGCGCTGGAGGATTGCGCCGCGGCACTGGTTGAGAGCCGGACGGGGCATGTGCGGGGGAAGATTGTGCTGCGGGTTAAGTAGTTACGTTTGGGAAAGGAGTAACCGAAAAACCTCTATTCCCCGCGACGTTTGAGCGGCCATACTTTGGCCGCTCAAACGCCGCGGAAAACAAAAAGTTTTTGCGCGCTTTTTTTAACAAGCCCTGCCTTCTTGTAAAGTCGGCACAAGCACCGCCCGCCCGCGCAGCCGCCCACTATCTAAACGCATATACGCATCCAAAACATTTTCGAAGCTAACCTTTTCGACATCCGGCTTGATCAGGCCGGAGCGTGCCAGCTCGAGCACCTCGTACAGCTCGTCCAACGTGCCGGCATAAGGAACTGTCACCGACGAATCGCGCGCCATTTCGTGAAACCGGACCTGGAGTGTGCCGCCGGCGACACCGATGATTTTCAGCTCCCCCCGCCGCCCGAGGATCTTGGCGCCGAGCGCCAGCGTCGCATCATTGCCCACCATGTCCAGCACCAGCGCGGCGCCCAGCCCGCCGGTGATGGATGTGATGCGTTCGGCGGCGTCCGGCCCGGCCAGCACGATGTCATGCGCGCCCAGTTCGCGCGCATGCTCCAGCTTATCCGGGTTGTTGTCGACCGCGATGAGTCTCGCCGGCGTCATGGCGCGGAGAATTTGGATGGCGATATGCCCAAGCCCGCCAATGCCGATCAGCACGGCGGAACTTCCCGGCGTCAGGCGCAAGATCGCGTCCTTAATCGCGTGATAGGTCGTCAGTCCCGCGCACATCAGCGGCGCGGTCGTCACCGGGTCCAGGTTGCCGAGTGCGACGAGGTGGCGCGGGTCATCCACCAGGATATAATCGGCCATCCCGCCGTCATGTCCTGCTCCCGGACCGGCGAATTGCTGCTCGCAGATATTTTCATGCCCGTGCGCGCAGCGTGCGCAATGGCCGCAGCCCCATGGAAAATACAGCGCGTAGGCGTCGCCCTCGCGCAGTCCGCGTACGCCGGTGCCGACCGCGTCGATCCAGCCGGTCGGCTCATGGCCCAGCGTGAGCGGAAGCGGAAAATACGAAGGTTTGGCGTGAATGACCGAGAGATCGCTATGGCATAGACCAGATCCGGCGGTCCGCAGCCGCACCTGGCCAGGGCCGGGTTCGGGGACCGGCACGTCGCGGATCACCGGCATTTCACCCGCTTCCACCACCTGCAGCGCGCGCATCGTTCTGCTCATTCGCAAACCCCTTTTTTCTCGTTGTCAGCCGGTGATGTCCACATACACCGACTTGGTCTGGGTGTAGGCGTCCATCGAATGCGGCCCAAGTTCCCGCCCGTAACCAGATTGTTTGTAGCCGCCGAATCCGGAAATCGGGTCGACCTTCAGGTACGTGTTGACCCAGACTGTGCCGGCCTTCAGCGCGCGGGCGACGCGATGCGCGCGGCCGATGTCTTTCGTCCACACCGCCGCGGCCAGGCCGTACACGGTGTCATTGCCCTGCAGCACGGCGTCGTTCTCGTCCTTGAAGGAGATCGCGGCGGCGACCGGGCCGAACACTTCCTCCTGGGCAATCCGCATGCCGTTCGTCACCCCGGTATACAGCGTCGGTTTTATGAAATATCCTTTGCCCCCCAGCGTGCCGGCGCCGACCGAGATGTGTGCGCCATCCGCCTTCGCGACTTCGAAGTAACTGGTCACGCGTTCAAACTGCTCGGCCGAAACCACCGGCCCCATCGTCGTGGTGGGGCTGAACGGGTCACCAACGGTGAAGTTCGCGGTATAGGCAGCGATTCGCGCCGCGACCTCCTCATAAATTTGCTCCTGGATGAAGATGCGCGTGCCCGCGACGCAGATCTGGCCGGAGAGAAAGCAGAATCCACCGACGCTGGCCGCGACCGCCTTGTCGATATCGGCATCCGCGAAAATCACGTTGGGCGACTTGCCGCCGAGTTCGAGGCTCACCCGTTTCAAATTGCCGGCGGCGGCACGCGTGATCATTTTGCCGACGCTGGTTGACCCGGTGAACGCCACCTTGTCGATGTCCGGATGCGCGGAAATCGCAGCACCCGCGGTCTCGCCGAAGCCGGTCACGATATTCACCACGCCCGGTGGAAAACCCGCTTCGAGTATAAGCTCGCCCAGCCGGATGGTCGAAAGCGGCGTCTGCTCGGCGGGCTTCAGAATGCAGGTATTGCCGGCAGCCAGCGCCGGGGCGAGCTTCCAGCTGGCACTCGAGATCGGCCCGTTCCACGGCACGATCAGCCCGCACACGCCGAGTGGTTCGCGCAGCGTGTAGCTGAAGAATGCCGCGTCCGACGGATTGGTCTCGCCGTAGATTTTTGTGGCCCAGCCGGCATAATATTCAAATGTTTGGGCGCTGGCGAGCATCTGTCCGCGCGTCATCGCCACCGGCGTGCCGTTATTCAGCGTTTCAAGCTGCGCCAGCTCCTCGGCATTTTCCGCGATCAGCCGGGACAGTTTCAGCAGATAGGCGCCGCGCTGGTGCGGGCTGATCCCGGCCCAGTTCGGGTTCTCGAACGCCTTTCGTGCCGCCACGACGGCATCGTCGATGTCCGCCTTGTCGCCGGCCGCGGCGCGGCAGAGCACCTCCTCGGTCGCGGGATTGACGGGGGCAAAGGTCTCGCCCGAATGCGCCGGCATCCATTGGCCGCCGATTAGCAGTTGCTTCGGCCCGGCCGCCACGAATGCGCGGGCGGGCGCGCCAAGCTGCACGGCAGCATTCGGGTTCTTGCCAGCGTCGCCGTCCATGGTTTCGTCTCCTCGTTTTTAAGCCCGCAAGAAGTTCTTTTTTGAAAAAAAAGAACCAAAAATCTTTTGTGACTTTGGCTTCGGGTCTTTCGCGTTTCCGATCCTGAATATCAAAAGTTTTTTACTTCTTTTTTTCAAAAAAGAAGCCCTTTCTTACTTGAAGCGCATGAAGCCGCAGCCTGATATTTTCGTATACGGCAATGACGCGGCCTCATTCAAACAATTTGATGACGGCGGAGGTATCCAATGCGCCGCCGCCCTGCGCCTGCAGCGTTTCGTAGCCCTGGCCGGCGAGCGTAAGGAACGGCAGTTTCGCGCCCAATGCCTCCGCCTCCGCCAGTGTTTGCCGGATGTTGGTAATGGCGAGGTCGATGGTGAAACTGGCCGGTATGTGCGTGCCGGAGATCATCGCGGGTCCCTTATGTTCCAGTAGGTAGGACCGGCTGGAGCCTGCCATCAGCACTTCTAGGAGCGAGTCCATATCCAGGCCGGCGCGCCTGGCGAAGGCGAGGCCTTCGGCGAGGGCGTGGCCCATCCCAATGCCGCAGATCACGTTCACCAGCTTCGTCAGATGCCCCGCGCCGGACGGGCCCATGTGGCGGGTGGTGGCGGCGTAGCTTTGCATCACGGGGGCGGCGCGTGTGAAGACGCCCGCCCCGCCGCCGGCCATGACGCCGAGCGTGCCGGCTATGGCGCCCGGCACGCCGCCCGTCACCGGCGCGTCGAGAAAGCCAACACCGCAAGCCTGCGCGAGAACCGCAAGTTCGCGGGCAAGTTCCGGCGTTCCGGTGGCGTGGTCGATGAAAATGGCGCCGTCTTGCATATGCGGCAAAACCGCGGCGGCGACTTCGCGCGTCACGCCAATATCGGCGAGGCACGTGATGACGATTTCCGCGCCTGAAGCCGCCTCGGCCGCGGTCGCCGCCACCTGGCCGCCATGGTCACGCTGCCAGCGCAGCGCGGTTTCGAGCGTCCGGTTATAGACAGTGACGTCGGCGCCGTGCCGCGCCAGGTGTCCGGCGATCGGAAACCCCATTCTGCCGAGACCGATGAAAGCAGCCTTCATCTACCGCAGTGTCCGGAAAAATGCGCGTATATCCTCGACGAGAATGTCGGGCTCCTCCATCGGCACGAAGTGACCGCCGGTGGGCGATACATTCCAACGCTGAAGATTATAATATTGTGCCGCCCACTGATGCGGCAGTTTCACGATGTCGTTCTCAAACAGCAGTACCGCGGTCGGCGCTTCGACCACCAACTTTCGGTTATGCGAGGCGCGCCATGGATGGCGTTTTGCCTCGGCATAAAAACGCGCGGAGGTCCCGATGCTCTGCGTGACCCAGTATAACGTCATGGTCGTGCACAAATCGTCCCTGCTGAAGCGGCGTTCGACATCGCCGCCGCAGTCGCTCCAGCGCCGGCGTTTTTCGAGAATCCATGCACAGAGGCCGGCGGGCGAATCGTTCAAGCCGTAGGCGAGGGTTTGTGGTTTTGTGGCCTGCAGGCGCGAATACGCGCTCTCCTGGTCGAGGAACGCGGCATTGCCCGCAGCCCATTTTTCCTCGCCCGGCCCGAACATCGAGGCATCCGGCATATTGCCGCTAATCATCCCCAATGGTCCCGCCAGATGCACATGAATGCCCACGGTCCGTTCGGGGTATTTATGGCCAAGCTGCGCGGTGACGAACGCGCCGAAATCCCCACCCTGCGCCGCGAATGTTTCGTAGCCTAGGCGCCGCATCAGCGTCACCCACATATCCGCCGTGCGGGAGAAATTGATGCCGGGCAGGCTGAGCGGTGTGGAAAAGCCGAAGCCGGGCAGCGACGGAATGATGACATCAAACGCATCGGCGGCGTCCCCGCCGAACGCGGCCGGATCCGTCAGTTTCCGAATGACTTTCTGCAGATCCCAGAATGTCCACGGCCAGCCATGCGACATGATGAGAGGCATGGGCTTCGGGCCGCGACCGCGCTCTTGGATGAAATGGATCGGAACATCGTCGATCATGGTGCGGAAATGCGAAAACGCGTTCATCGCGCGTTCATGCACCCGCCAGTCATACTCTTTAGCCCAGTAGCGCACCAGGTCCCGCAGGTAGGCGCCATTGGTGCCGTAGTCCCAGCCGTCATTGTCAATATCCTCCGCGAAGCGGGTGGCGCGCAGCCGCGCCCTTAGATCACCAATGACGTCATCCCCGATTGCGATTTTGAATGGCTCGATCATCGCCGGAAGGGGCGGAAAAATGCCCTAATGTCCTCGGCCAGAATATGCGGCTGCTCCATCGCCGCAAAATGGCCGCCGCGCGGCATCTCGGTCCAGCGCCGGATATCGTAAACCCGTGCGACCCATTCGCGCGGCGGCGCCGCCACCTCGCCGGGGAAAGCAGCAAACCCCAAAGGCGGCAATATCCGCTCCCCGGCCGCGAATTTGAGCGGGACCGAAGCCGCTTCCTTATAAAGCCGGATGGCCGACGTAATGGTCTCGGTAAACCAGTAAACCGAAACATTCGTCAGCAGCCGGTCGAGCGGGATCACCGATTCGATATCGCCATCGCAATCGGCGATCATTCGGAACTTGTCGATCAGCCACGCGGCGAGACCGGCGGGCGAATCATTAAGTCCATAGCCGAGCGTCTGTGGCCGGGAGGCGTGAATGCCAGTGTGGGTGCTGACCCCGTGCGCCGCCTGCGCGGCCATTCTGGCGCAAAACGCGGCCTCCGCCTCGGACAAATCCGAAGCATCGCCGCCCACCGCCGGCTGCAGCGAGCCAGGGATCCAGTTCAGATGGATACCGCTGATGCGGTCCGGATGAAATTTGGCGAGCCAGGTGGATATCGTCGCACCCCAATCACCACCCTGCACGCCGTATTTTGGATAGTCCAGACGGGCCATGAGCTCGGCAAACATCTTCGCCATCGCCACCGGCGTCATGCCGGGCGCCGTCGGGCGGTCCGAAAACCCGTAGCCCGGCATTGAGGGCACGACGACATCGAAAGCATCGCTGGCGTCGCCGCCGTATCGCGTCGGATCCGCCAGCAGCGGCACCAGGTCCAGCATCTCGACGAATGATCCGGGCCAACCATGGGAAATAATGATCGGCATCGGCGCCGGCCCGACGCCGCGTTCATGAATGAAATGCACGCCGCAGCCAGCGATCTCCGTTTTGAACTGCGCCAGACGGCCGATGCCCGCCTCGGCCGCCCGCCAGTCATAACTTTTGCGCCAGTAATCCGTCATCCGGCGCAGCGTCGCGAGATCGGCGCCGTAGCTCCACGTCTCGCCCGCCAGCTCATCCGGCCAGCGTGTCGCCGCCAGCCGCCTGCGCAAATCGGCCAGGGCTGAGTCTTCGATACGAACGGAGAATGGCGTGATGCGGTCTTGGTCCATTATTCTTAGAAATGCCGAGTTTCCTTGTGAAAACACAAAAACGGCGCGCTTTTGCAAACCATATTTTCGTATGCCGGCGTGACGGCGGCCGCGGCGCGCCATTTCCCGTCATGCCCCGGACAGAAAAATTCGGTTGCGCGGTGCGCGCGATAGGCCGACCAGGAACAACGTCCATGTTCGATTTTACGGGAAAACGCGTCATCGTGACCGGCGGCAGCCGTGGGATTGGCCGCGCCATCGCGCTCGGCTTCGCGCGCGCCGGCGCCGCTGTCTCCATCTGCGCGCGAAACGGACGCGCTGGAAGCCGCCCGGCTGGAACTGGCCCGCTATGGCACCGCGCATAGTGGCGCCTGCGACCTCGCCGACGCCGATGCGATCAGGCACTACATCGCCGCCGCCGCGGCAGCACTCGGCGGCATCGATATCCTCGTCAACAACGCGTCCGGTTTCGGCCGGGCCGATGACGAGGCCGGCTGGCACACCGCTTTCAATGTCGACATGATGGCGCTCGTCCGCGCCTCCCACGCCGCCCAGCCCTGGCTGGAACGCGCGGCGCCGCATGGCGTCATCGTCAATATCGGCTCGACCGCCGCCACCCGGCCCTCGCCGAAAGCGCCCGCCTACGGCGCCATCAAGGCCGCGATAAAATATCACACCGCGACCCAGGCCGCCTTGCTCGCCAGGCGCAACATCCGGGTGAATTCCATCGCACCCGGCTCCGTCACCGCGCCCGGCCATTTCTGGGAAGCCCGCAAGGCCGCCGGCGACCCCGCCTACCACGACGCCATCGCCACCATCCCCGCCGGCCGGCTTGGCGAGGCGGAGGAAATCGCCGACGCCGTGCTGTTCATGGCCTCGCCGGCGGCGCGCTGGGTCTATGGCCAGACGCTGATTGTCGATGGCGGCCAGACGTTGTTTGGCGGATAACGGGTTATGGCCGATTCCAAAATTCTAACCGAAATCCGCGGCGCGGTGCTGATCGTCACCATCGCCCGGCCGGAACGCCGCAATGCCATAGACGCGGAGGCGGCGCACGAGATCGAACGCGCCTGGGACCGGCTGGATGACGATGCGGCCCTGCGTGCCGGCATCATCACCGGCGCGGGCGGGATGTTTTCGGCAGGCGCGGACCTGAAGGCGGCGGCGGCTGGGCTGGCGCCGGCGCGTACGCCCAGACGCGGATTTTTCGGCACCATCGGGCAGCCGCCGCGCAAGCCGGTGGTGGCGGCGGTGGAAGGGGAGGCGATGGGGGGCGGGTTTGAGCTGGCGTTGGCCTGCGACCTCATCGTCGCGTCGCAAACGGCGCGGTTTAGTTTGCCTGAATGCCGGCTTGGTGTTCTAGCAGCAGCCGGCGGCGCTGCGCGGCTGCCGGTCAAAATTCCCGCCAATATCGCGATGGAAATGCTGCTGACCGGCGCGCCACAGCCCACCGACCGCCTGCACGCCCTTGGACTCATCAATGTACTTTGCGCGCCCGGTGCGGCGCTGGCCACCGCACTGGGCATGGCGGACCAGATCGCGCGCAACGCCCCGCTTGCGGTCGCCGCTGCCAGGCGGGTGGTGCGTGATGTGACCGCCGCCGGCGAGGCGGCCGGCTGGGCGCGGCAGGAGGCTGAATGGGAGGTTCTACGCGCCAGTGCGGATTACCGCGAGGGCATCGCCGCCTTCGCCGAAAAACGTCTACCGCACTGGCGCGGCCAATGACGTTCATGCTCACCCGAACAATGGCCGAGCTGAACAATTGGCACGCGACATACACCGAGGCGGCACTTGAGCCTGAACTGCCGATCATCGATGCGCACCACCACATGTGGGACAGGCCGCCTGAGCGGTATGCGCTGGACGAACTTCAGGCGGATTTTTCAACCGGCCATGACATCCGCGCCAGCGTGTTTGTGGAGTGCACCGCGATGTTCCGCGCCGACGGGCCGGAAGCGCTCAAGCCGGTCGGCGAGACCGAATATGTCAACGGCGTCGCGGCCGCCAGCGCCAGCGGGATCTACGGGTCCACCCGCCTCTGCGCGGGCATCGTCAGCTATGCTGATCTTACGGCTGGTGAAGCGGTGCGTCCGGTGCTGGAGGCCCATATGCGCGCCGGCGGCACCCGGTTTCGCGGCATCCGCCACCAGGCGCAGTTTGATGCGGTGCTGGGCAGCATGGCGCGCCGGCGGCCGCCGCCGGGGCTACTGCGGAGCCCGGAATTTCGCGCTGGTTTCGCGGAACTTGGCCCTCTTGGCTTGAGTTTCGATGCGTATCTGTATTTCACCCAGCTTGGCGAACTGCGTGATCTGGCGAACAACTTCCCGGACACGACAATCATTCTCAACCATGCCGGCACGCCCCTGGGCATCGGTCCTTATGCGGAAAACCGGCAGGCTGTTTTCAGCGCGTGGTCTGACGATATGCGGCGTCTGGCTGAGTGCAAAAATGTCTGGCTGAAAATCGGAGGGCTTGGCATGGCGCTGTGCGGATTTGGGCTGCATGAGCGGCAGCTTCCGCCCTCTTCTGATGATCTGGCGGAACTTTGGTGGCCTTACATCGATGTGTGTATCGACGCGTTTGGCGCGTCGCGCTGTATGTTCGAAAGCAACTTTCCGGTGGATAAACAATCATGCGGTTATCCCGTATTGTGGAACGCTTTCAAGAAAATCTCGGCCGTGAGATCGCCCGATGAGCGGACGGATTTGTTCAGCGGCACCGCGCGGCGCGTTTATCGGGTTGAAGCTAGCTTAGAGCCAAACTTTTAGCACACAAACGCCCTATTTTTGGCTCTAACCGCCTCAAACCAGTGCGATAGGCCGAATTGGCGAGCCGGTGCCGCCCTGAATTCGCAGCGGCAGCGCGCAGAACATGAATTCGTACTGGCCGGCTTTTGCCAGCTCGTCCAGCCGCAGGTTTTCGATGATGTGAATGCCGCGCCGGACCATCAGCTCCACATGCGCGGGCATATCCGAAGGCCGCCGGTCATAGGCGAAAGTGTCGGCGCCCGTGACGCGAATGCCCTGCTCGCCGAGCCAGATCGCCGCCTCTCTTACCGGTCCCGGTCCGCCGTCGAACACGCCGACATACCGGCGATGATCGCCCCAATATTGCTCCCAGCCGGACCGGATCAGCACCGCGTCCCCCGGCCGGATGTCGATCTTTTCGCGTCTTGCCGTCTCCGCCAATTCGTCGCTTGAGATGCCATAGGCGGGCGGCAGGCTGGCGCCGCCATGGAGCAACGTCACATCCAGCAGCACGCCGCGGCAAAAGATCGGCGCGACGGTTTCGATGCCGTGCTCACGATACCCGTACCGCCAGTGCGCGACCTCCTTGGCCTGGCGCTTAGGGAAGACGACGCCGCAGCAGGCGATATGGTTGAGCGCGTCGATATGCGTGCCGTTATGGCTGCCCATGGTGAACATGTCGCTGGATGCCGAAACGTCCGAACCGCCCAGCCGGGAATCGCCGTGCAGCTTCGTCAGACGAAACATGAAGGGCGGATGGTTCGGGCTGTGGGGCATGTCTTCATTCATGATGTGGCCAAGTTCGACGATGTTTCCGGCCGTGACGATGCGACGGAAATCCTCAAGCCATGGATTGGACAATGTTGCCCCCATTCAAACGCAAAATGAGACTCTACTGTGTTCTCGCCGGCGACGCAGCTTCACGGAGGGAAGATGGCGCAGGAGAATTTCGCGCGGTGGCAATGACGATTTCGCATGGGCATTAGGATTGTTGTTGGCCGATATTGCTAAAATCTGTTTGACCTGCTTTTTTGGCTACGATACGAATTCGATGATTGGCATCTGCGGCCGGGGTGGGAACCCTGGTGACAAATTATTTTTTCTCTGACCAAATGTTATGGAGCGCACCCCGCCGATGATGCTGCTGGAACATCACGCCAAGGAGCTTCTGAGCCAGGCCGGTGTCCGGGTGCCCAAAGGTGTTCTCGTCACCGGCGCGCAGGATGTCCGCTTCGAGTTTCCTTGCATGGCGAAGGCGCAAGTACCGGTCGGCGGCCGCGGCAAAGCCGGTGGCATACTGAAGATCAATGATGCTTCCGAGGTGCTACAGACCATCGAGCGTATTCTTGGTCTCACCATTCGCAGCCATCCCGTCCGCGCGTGCCGGCTTGAAGCGCTGGTGGACGAAGCGACCGAAGCCTATTTTAGCCTGGCCTTCGATGCCGATAGCGGCACGATCCGGATTTTGATCGCGGCGGAAGGGGGGGTGGATATCGAATCCCCAGAAATGCGCGCGAAACTTTTGCAGGCCGCGGCATCGCCCGCCATGGCGCCCGCGCTGGCGGCGCTGGAAACATTGCTGCCGTCGTTGGCCCCGGCCTTGCGTGGCCCCATGCGCGAAGTGGCGGCGCGGCTGATCCCGCTATTCTTTGAAAAGGAGGCGGTTCTGATCGAGATCAATCCGCTTTTCATTCTGCCCGGCGGTGGCTGGATCGTGGGTGACGCGAAAATCCTGACGGACGATAATGCATTGCCCCGCCAGCCCGAATTGCGCGCTTTGATCGAAGAGTACCCAATGCTGTATCCGGAGGCCGCGCTCAAACTGGCGCAAGGGTTTGACTTCGTTCAGCTCGACCACCAAGGCGATATCGGTCTCGTCACCACCGGCGCCGGCTTGAGCATGCAACTGGTTGATGAAATCATCCAGCGCGGACATCGGCCTTTCAATTTCTGCGACATCCGCACCGGCGGCTTCAAGGGCGATCCATCACGCCTGATCCAGGTGCTCAAATGGGTCTCTTCCGGTCCGAATGTGCGCGCCATTCTGATGAATTTCTTCGCCGGCAACACCAATCTTGCCGAACTGGTGCCGCTGATCCTAGTGGCGCTGGAGAATGTGCCGGAACTGCGCCAAAAGATCACGCTGCGCATGACCGGCAATGGGCTCGACGCCGCACGGAAAATTCTCGCGGAATCTGGCAATCCTATTCATGCCGAATCCGATCTGGAACGCGCCATCGACCGCGTGCTGGCCGATGCGCAGGAGTGGCAATATGCTTGATGAGTTTCTGGCACCGGATGTGAAGGTGCTTGTGCAGGGCGCGACCGGCCGGTCCGGCCGCAGCCAGACCGCGCAGATGGTCGCTTACGGCACCAACATCGTCGCTGGCGTGTCGCGGCGCGACGATCCGGAGGCGACAATCCCGCTCTTCAGGACCTGCGCTGAAGCGGCGCGCGAAACCGGCGCGAAAGCCAGCGTCGTCTTCGTCCCGCCGCTCGATGTGCTGGCCGCCATCACCGAGGCGATCGGCGCCGGCATCGACTTCATCGTGACCGTCGCCGAGGGCATGCCGGTGCACGACGCGCTGAAGGCCAAGGCCGCGACTCGCGATGCGGGTGTGCGCTGGGTCGGCGCGTCCACGCCGGGCCTCGCGATCCCAGGCAAAATGAAAATGGGTTTTCTGCCGAACGTCTCGCTCGCGCCAGGCGGCCTCGGCGTCATGTCAAAAAGCGGCACACTGTCCTACGAAGTGTGCTACCGCCTGGTCGAACGCGGGTTTGGGCAGACGCTCTGGGTCGGCGTTGGTGGCGATTCCGTCAAAGGCACGCGCTTCGCCGACCTGATCCCGTTCTTCGCCGCCGATCCGGCGACAAACGGAATCGTGATCGTCGGAGAAATCGGCGGCAGCGAGGAGGAGGAACTGGCGGACGCGCTGATCGCGGCAAAATGCGGCAAACCGGTCTTCGCGCTGCTGGCCGGCCGCAGCGCGCTGGAAGGCGTCACGATGGGCCATGCCGGCGCGCTGATTTCGGCGCATATAGGCACCATCGAAACCAAAACCGCCGCCCTGCGGCAGGCCGGCGCCGAAGTCTCCCCATCCATCAAATCCCTCATCGAAGCCGTGTCCCACACCATGGCGCCGGCCTGATGTCGGCACTCGTCCTGCGCGCGGACACGGACGGGCTCGCCACGCTCACCCTCAACCGGCCCGACAAGATGAACGCCTTGTCGATCGACCTGTTCATCGAACTGCGCGCCCATATCGACCGCATCGCAGAGCAGATCGAAACCGTTGGCCTCGTCATCCTCCGCGGCGCCGGCAAGAATTTTTCCGCGGGCAACGACCTCGCCGCCATCGCCGCCGGCCGCCTGCCGCCGAAGCCTCATTTCCAGGCCGAAACTATCGACCGCCTGGCCAACCTGCCGCAGCCCGTCATCGCCGCCGTCCATGGCCATTGCCTCACCGGCGCGCTGGAACTCGCGCTCGCGGCGGATTTCATTGTCGCCGCCGCCTCCGCCAAATTCGCGGACACGCACGGGAAATTTTCACTTACCCCCATCTGGGGCATGAGCCAGCGCCTGCCGCGCCGGGTCGGCCAGGCCAAAGCCCGCGAAATCTCCTACACCGGCCGCTTCTATGCAGGCCAGGAAGCCGCCGCCATGGGCCTCGCCACGCAATGTATCCAAGACGCCTCATTCGACGACGAACTGGAAGCCCTCGCCCGCCAAATCCTGGCGCAATCATGGTTCACCCACCGCGCCAACAAGCGCCTCTTCAACGCCACTGACGGCCTCCCCCTCTCCGCCGGCCTCGCCCACGAAATCTTCCGGACCGAGGGCCGCGGTCCCGACATGCATGCACGGATTGAGGCGTTTGGAAGAAAGTAAGGCCAGGGGGGCAAAGCCCCCCTGGCCTTACTTTCTTTCTCAACGCCCCACAGGCGCCCGTGGCGTGAACCGTACCTTCATGCGTTTGATGCCGCGAAAGATCAGCGATGCGGCGATTTCGGGTTCGCCGTCCAGTTCCAGGTCCGGGACCGATTCCAGCAGGACGCTCAGCATGATGCGCATTTCCATCCGCGCCAGGTTGGCGCCGAGGCACATATGGGGGCCGTAGGCGAAGCCGAGATGCGGGTTGTTCACGCGGCCGGCGTCGAATGTGTAGGGCTGGTCGAAGATATCCTCGTCGCGGTTGGCTGAGCAGTTCCAGGTTACGACCCAGTCGCCTTCGCGGATTTTTTTGCCGCCGAGTTCAAGGTCGGTGGTAGCGGTGCGCATGTTGTGCGTGAGTGGTGAGGACCAGCGCACGCATTCATCGGCCGCGGCCTGCATGACTGCCTGGTCGTTTCGTCTTTCAATCAGTCTTCGCCATTCGTCGTGGTCTTGGCCGATCAGCTGCGCGACGCCGCCGCACAGCGCGTTGCGGGTGGTCTCATGGCCCGCGCTGAAGAAGGCCAGGCCGTTGAAGCCTAGCAGTAAATCGGAGAGATATTCGCCGTCGAGCTTCGCCGCACCCAGGTCGCTCAGCAGGTCGTCGCCCGGGTTCTGGCGGCGTTCCAGCGCGAGCTTGGTGCAGTATTCGGTGAGACCGAACACGCCCTTGAAAGCCGTTTCCTCGATCGTGCCGTCGCGGAATTCCGGGTCCGCCGGGGCGGCGTTCATGTAGGCGTAGCGCGCCAGCCGGTCCCAGTCCTGGCGGGGGATGTCCATGATGTGGCTGATCAGCGCGATCGGCAGTCTTCCCGCGATATCCTGCGCGAAATCGCATTCGCCGCGCGGCATGACGTCGTTGACGATGTCCTGGGCCAGCGTGCGGATGGTTTCCTCCAGGGCCAGCAGGCTCGGCCGCAGGAAGCGCCGGCTCAGGGCGCGCCGCAGATTGGCGTGCGGCTCGTTATCCATCGAGGCGAGCTGCGCGCCCGCCTGGAACAGCGACATCATGTCGCCGGGCACCGGGTTGGCCCAGTCCATTCCCACTGGCAGTGCCGGTCCCCATCGTTGGCTGCTGAACTGCGTGTAGTCATTGGCGTAGACATGTTTCACGTGCTCGTATTTGGTCACCGACCAGTAGGGCCGGCCGAGCTTGCTTTGCGTCCAGTGCACCGGGTCTTCGCGGCGGAGGCGGCGCAAGATGTCATCGGGATCGGCGCGCGCGAAAAAACCCGGATCGGTCAGGTTCAGTTCGTCTAGTTCGAGCGACGCGGCTTCCATGCGGGGCTACCTTTTAGATGCGCCCGGCAACGCACGGGCGAATGTTACTGAATGAGCGCGCCCTAGGCTGCCAGCGAGTTTTTTTCCTCGGCATATGAGAACAATTTGGTCAGGCTAAGGAACTGCTTTGTGCCGTGGCACCTTCAGGAGAATGCGCTCCGGCGGAAGATGCGCGAACGGCGAGACGAAACGCTGCGGTTCAGCTGCAACCAGCGCTTCGAGCTGGTTGCGGACCGCCAGCAGACCGCCGATTTTATCGGAAGGAAACACCGGGCCGTTGATGGTGATGGAGGCGATGGCGGCGCCGACGTGGTCGCGAACCGGCATGCCGATCGCGCAAAAGCCGGGCGACATCGGCAGGGGTTCCGCCAGAAAGCCGGTTGCCGCCGCTTGCTTCAAATTCTGCCGCATCGCGGCCCAGGCCGCGTCGCCCGGCCATTCATGCGCCGTTTCCTTTAAAAACCGCGCCATGTCGGCGAGGTCGGCATCGCCTAGAAACGCCATGATCGCCCGGCCCGGCAGCGCCTGGTGTAGCAAAGCGAGTTCGCCCAGCCGGTCGCGATGGTAGATGTCCCGGCTGCCGTAGACGCCGGACAGGCGCAGGCTGTACCAGCCGAGCCGCACGTTGAGCGACACCGTCTCGCCGGTTTCCTGGGCCAGCGCGCGCAAAAACGGCCGGCTGGCGAGGTTGACTTCGAACCGGTTCAACAGCGCGCGGTTCAACAAATATGGCATCGTGCCGAGCTCGAACTGCGGCAGGCTGCGGAATCGGCTCACATAACCTGAGGCTTCGAGCGTTGTTAGGGCGCGGAAGACGTTCGATCCCGTGAGTCCCAGGAGCCGGCTGATATCGGAAACGCCGGGCGGCTCGGCGGCGTCGCCGACCGTGCGCAGCACGTCGAAAACATGCTGCGCGGAGGAATTGATCGCGGCGCGGGGCGCCGGCCGAGAGACCTTCATAAGGTGATCTCGGAGCCGGCGGCATTGGCGGAATACAGCCGGGTGCGTTGGCATACAATCTCGATAATGGTCAGGAGGCGAGGCAACAGGCCGGCGATTTGTGGCTCGAAGCGCTCCCTCGGGCCACCGACCGAGATCACGCCATGCAGATTATGTTCTGCATCCCAGATAGGAAATGCCAGTGACGCCATCGGCACCACGCCGGCGCGCTTGCTGGTGGCGTAGCCGCGCGTGCGGATGGCGGCGATATCCTACCATAGCTTTGCGGCATTAAGGGCATCGTCCTGAGCCTGCGGCGCGTCGTGCTCATGCCGCGCGATATAGGCCGTCACCGCCGCGTCATTCGCGAAAGCCAGGAAGACATGGCCGGTGGAATTGGCGTGCAGCGGCCGCAGGGCGCCAATTTGAAGTCGCCATACCCCCGGCTTGCGCGTCTCGATCCCGTCGATGAACACCGAATAATCCAGGGCGCGCACCGTCAGGCTCACCGTTTCACCGGTCATCTCGTGGATCTGCTGCATGGCCGGCGCGCACAAAGCCCTGAAGGTTGGTTCCGGCGACGAGACGTTCTGCAGTTCCAGCACCCTAAAACCCAGCTGGTAGCGCTGGCCGCTTGCGTCACGCATGACATAGTCCTGCTCGACCAGCGTCTTGATCGCGCGAAACACCATGTTCTTGGTCATGCCCAGATGCTGGCTGAGTTCGGAGATGCCAAATTCTGCCCGGTTAGACGCGAAGCTGGAAAGCACGGTGAGAATCCGCGCCATCGCCTTGTTCTGCTCGCGGTTCTGCAGGACGGTGTGATTAATCTGATCCAATCACGCCCTCCGTCATCAATGTCGTTTCGTGGGAAAAACGCAGATCGGCACTCCTGGCGTCGTTATGACAATTATGAATGATCATATGATAGAAAGCAGGTTTTGTAACGGGGCCAGCCGGCGCGGGGTAGGCGAGAGGGCGGTTGACAAACGGCATCTGTGATGCTATACGAAATGCATATCGAATAACAGAAAATCTGGCAAGTCCAACGTTCCATAGATGTGGCGCGTCTCGCGCCGAGAGCCCCAAATGAGCATGACCGACGAAAAAATCTGGTACGCCGCCGAGCACGACAACGTCGCCTCCGGTTTCAAACTCGCCATGCGTCGTCTTGCTGCGACCGTGACGATCGTGTCGACCGCCGACGACGAAGGCTATCATGGCCTGGCTGCGACGGCGGTTACCTCGGTTTCAGCCGAGCCGCCTTCGATCCTCGCCTGCATCAACCGTTCCGCCAGCCCGTCGGACGTGCTGATCCAGCGCGGCCGATTTGCGGTCAATATTCTGCATGCGGATAATGCCGGCCTCGTGCCGATATTCAGCGGCAAGATCAAAGGTCCGGAACGCTTCAACCATGGCGTCTGGGACCATCTGGACGGCGTGCCCGTGCTGACAGACGCGCAGGCGGTGATTGTGTGCACTCTGGCTCAAACACTGATTTTCGGGACGCATACGGTTGTCATTGGCACGGTGGACGCGGTTCGCATCCGTGAGGATATCGATCCGCTGATTTATCAGGACGGTTATTTCGGCAAGGTCGTCCGGCAGGGATAGAGGAGGTCGAGGAAGCAGTTACTTTTTTGAAAAAAAATAACCAAAAAACTTTTGAATCCCACGGGCTTTTAAGTGGCCATATTTTGGCCCCTCAAAGGCCGGGGGTACTGCGAGTTTTTTGCGGAGCTTTTTTTCAAAAAAGCGACCGACGTCCTTGACGTCCTCTAAAATCGCGCCGCGATCGCCTTGAGAGGCTCGGACTCATCGGCGAGCGCCGCTGCTGGGATCGCCTTGCTTTCCGCGACAAGGCGTTTTGCGGCCATGAAATCAGCGATCCTGTTCACCGCATCGGCCGCGATGACTTCGCCGTTTTTCAGGTAAAGCGCGATGAAGGACTCCGTCTCCGGATCACCCCGCAGGATGACTTCGTCATAACCATCCGACAATCCGACCATCTGCAGTTTCAGCTTATACTGGTCGGACCAGAACCATGGCGGGCTAGCCGGCGGGACGGTGACACCGCAGATCGACGCGGCGGCGATGCGCGCCTGTTCAGTCGCATTCGGCACCGATTCAAGCCGCACCTTACGTTTTAGAAATGCATGGTGAGTGTGCGCCGCGCAATCGCCGATCGCGTAGATGTGAGGGTCAGATGTTTGCGCCTGTTCGTTCACGATAATCCCGTTATCCACCAGCAGCCCTGCGGATTCGGCGAGTTCGGTATTGGGGATCAGGCCGATCCCGACGATCACCAGGTCCGCCGGCACCGTCCCGGCCTCACCGCACTCGACGGCGGCGACGCGCTCTCCTGCGGGATCGGCGACGAAGCCGGAAACGGCGATGCCGGTGCGGATTTTCACGCCTTCGCGCCGATGGATGCGCTCATAGAACGCCGACATTTCCGGCGAGGTCACGCGCACCAGCACGCGCGGCGCGCCTTCGAGCACGGTAACATCGAGCCCCTGCTTCACGGCGATCGAGGCCACTTCCAGGCCGATATAACCGCCACCAACGATCACGACGCGCCGCCCCGGCAGAAACGCCGCCCGCAGCGCCACCACATCCGCGATGGTCCGCAGATAAAAAATATTTTGCAGCTCAGCGCCGGGCACTTTCATCACCCGCGGCCGGCCGCCGGTCGCCAGAATCAGATGCCCATAGGCCATGATCTCGCCATTTTCCAGGCTGATCCGCTTCCCGTGCCGGTCGATCGCCTGGACACGTTCACCGGTCCGTAACGTCACGGCGGCTTTTTCATAAGCCGCCACGCCCTTGGTCTGCAGCGATTGAGCGGTAACTTCACCCGCCAGAAACGCCTTCGACAAAGGCGGCCGCAGATACGGCAGGTGCGGCTCGTCGCCGATCAGGATTAGGCCTCCTGAGAACCCATTTTCCCGCAGATGCGTGACCACATCACCGCCCGCCTGCCCCGCGCCGATGACGATGACATTATGCACGTTGTGATAAATCGTCATGCCAAAAACACGTGTTTTGACATAACTGGAATACGTTTTCTCATGCGCAGGCAACCATAATTTCGTAGTGAACCGGTATTGATGCAGGCCGGACGATTGAGCGAAAGATGACTGGTTGTCAAATGCAATATGCGGTGTCGGCGCCATCGGCGACCTGGATGAAAGACTAAGGAAAACGAAATGGCAAACGGCGGAAGGATCCGCGTCGGTGTGGTCGGCGCCAATAGCCAACGCGGCTGGGGCGGGGCCGTCCATATTCCCGCCATCGCTGCGCTGCCGGAATTTTCGCTGCAGGCGGTCGCCACCACCAGGGCTGAATCCGCCGCGGCCAGCGCTGAACGTTTCGGCGCGAAGCTGGCCTTTGCCGATACCGCTTCCTTGGTTTCGCATCCAGACGTCGATCTGGTGGTTATCGCGGTCAAGGCGCCGGACCATTACGCGGCGGCGATGATGGCGCTTGGGGCCGGCAAGCATGTTTTTTGCGAATGGCCGCTGGCGGCCAACACCGCGCAGGCGATCGCGATGCGCGATCTCGCGGCCGCCAAGGGCGTGAAAACGATGGTCGGTCTGCAGGCCCGCGCCGCCCCAGCCGTGATGCGCGCCCGAGACCTTTTAAACGACGGCTATGTCGGCCGCACCGTCGCGGTGCGGCTCGCCTGCGCGCTGCCCGGCGGCGGCAGCCGCCGCAGCCAGGAGGGTCTGTATGTCATCCACAATCGCAACGGCGCCAGCACGCTGGCGATTCAGGGTGGCCACGCCATCGACGCGTTGCGTTTCGTCGCCGGCGATTTTGCCGGCCTCTCGGCCGTCGTTGGTAACCAGTTCCCGCATGTCGAGGTGATCGAAACCGGCGAGAAGCTGGTGAAGGACGCACCGGACCATATTTTCGCCACCGGCCGGCTGCAAAACGGCGCGTCGGTATCCATCGCCATCAACGGCGGCGCTGTCACCGGGTTTGGTATCGAGCTGACGATTTTCGGAACGGAGGGCACTTTGTCCATCTACCAGCACGGTTTTCTCAACTTTCAGATGAGCGAACTCAGCCTCGCCGGCGCCAAAGCCGGCGCATCCGCGCTGGCGCCACTCGAAATTCCAGCCGGCTACGATCCCTTGCTGTTTCGGGCCGATTATGCCGGCCGCTCGCCCTATCCGGGCATTCCGCTGCCGCGCGCCACGCTCGTCAACGTCGCCAACCTTTATCGCCGCCTCGCCCTCGCGATTGCAAATGATACCGAGGTGGAGCCGAATTTTTCTACCGGAGTCGGCTTGCATGAAATCCTCGACAGTTTGACAAAAGCCTCCGGAACGGGCGCCTATCAATCATTGTCCAAATCATAAAAGATTAATAACGATGCGGGAGAAAACCAGATGAAGGAATTTTACGCCGGCAAAGTCGTGCTCATAACAGGCGCCGCGACCGGCATGGGCGAAACCTCAGCGATTGAATTCGCCAAGGCGGGTGCCAAAGTCGTCGTGGCGGACTGGAACGAGGAGGAAGGCCGAGAAACGGTTGCCACGATCACTGCCGCCGGCGGCGATGCGCAATTCGTGAAAGTCGATGTCAGCAGCGCCCAATCCGTCAAAACGATGGTGGAAAAAACGCTCGCCTCGTACGGAAGGCTGGACTGCGCCTTCAACAATGCAGGAATCATGGAGGAAAATGCCAAACTCGCGGATCTCGATGAGGCGATGTTCGACCGCATCGTCGCCGTTAACATGAAGGGCGTATTTCTCTGCATGAAATACGAACTGCCGGTGATGGTGGCGCAGGGCAAGGGCGCCATCGTCAACACTTCCTCCGTCTGCGCCGCGCGCATTCTGCCTAACTGTGCCGCCTATACCGCCAGCAAATTCGGCGTCGTCGCCCTCACCCGCACCGCCGCGGTGGAATATGGCGGCAGCGGCGTGCGCATCAACGCCATCCTGCCAGGCGCAATCGCCACGCCGATGGCCAAGGCCGCGATCGCCGCCGACCCGGCGCGGCTCGAACGCATCAAGCACACCAGGCCACTCGGCAAGGTGGCGGAGCCCATCGTCATCGCCAGGGCGGCGATGTGGCTATGCTCCGATGACGCCGAACACATCACCGGCCATGCGCTGCCGGTCGATGGCGGCTATGTCGGCGCCGCGTGATATGCCAGTATGCGCGGGCGCGCGTGATGGGAGTCAACATAATGGATAAACCTAAATCGGCCGGACTGCAGGATTATATCTCATCGGCCGCGGACATCATTGAAGAAGCGCGGGCCGGGCGCATTTTCATCCTCGTAGATGACGAGGATCGCGAAAACGAAGGCGACCTCGTCATCCCCGCGCAATTCGCCACACCGGACGCCATCAACTTCATGGCGAAGCACGCGCGCGGGCTGATTTGCCTCGCCATGACCAAAAGCCGTTGCGAAACGCTCGGCATCGCGCTGATGAACCAGGTCAACGGTTCGCGCCACGAAACCGCCTTCACGGTTTCCATCGAGGCGAAAGAAGGTGTCACCACCGGCATCTCCGCGGCCGACCGCGCTCGCACCATCGCGGTCGCCATCAATCCCGAAATGGGCCGCGACGACATTGTCTCCCCAGGTCACGTCTTCCCGCTCATCGCGCGAGACGGCGGTACGCTCGTGCGCACCGGCCACACCGAAGCCGCGGTCGACATCGCGCGCCTCGCCGGCCTCACGCCCGCCGGCGTGATCTGCGAGATTATGAACGATGACGGCACAATGGCGCGCCTACCGGACCTGGTCGCTTTCGCGCAGCGCCACAATCTCAAACTCGGCACGATCGCCGACCTCATCGCGCATCGCCGCGCCACGGAAAAACTGGTCAAGCGCGTCGAAGACGGTTATTTTCCAAGCAAAGTCGGCGAACCATGGCGGCTGATCGCCTATCAGAATGTCATAGACAAGGTCGAGCATATCGTGCTGGTCAAGGGTGATGTTTCGACACCAGAGCCGGTGCTGGTGCGCATGCACGCGGTCGATACGTTGAACGACGTGATGATCGGCGAACATTTATCGAGCCTGCAGGGTGCCCGCAATTTAATTCGCGAGGAAGGCCGCGGCGTGATCGTCCTCATCCGCGAAGCGCGCCCCACCGCCGCGTCCGAGCGCATCCGCGCGATGATTTCCGGCGTCCGCCAGCCGCCCGAACTGCGCGATTACGGCATCGGCGCGCAGATTTTAAACGACCTCGGCGTCAAGGACATGATTCTGCTGTCTAATCGCAAGCGTGTTCTCATTGGGCTCGAGGGCTATGGTTTGAACATTGTCGAGCAGCGCGAAATTACGCCGGCCGAAATCAACTAGTCTAAAGCAGCCAGATTACACTTTTTCCGCCAACCGCTTCGGCGCCTTAAATACTGGCGGCGCCAGAGCGGGCGCAACGCACGCCGCCTCTTGCCGTTCAAGCGGCGCCACGCCGTACAGCGTCGTGCGCTGCGCCGGCACGCGACCGATCGAAGAAATCAGCTGGCGCATCGCCGCGGGCGGCAATTCTTGGCCGTGCGCCGTGCCCGCGGCACGCGAAATGCTCTCATTCATCAATGTGCCGCCTAAATCATTCGCGCCCGCCCGCAGGCACGCGGCCGCGCCCTGTTCGCCCAGCTTCACCCACGATGTCTGGATGTTCGGCAAGTCGCGTGAAAACACCAGCCGCGCCACGGCGTGCATCAGCACGGTCTCACGCCAGGTGGGCCCTTTGCGTGCCAGGCCGCGCCGGTAAAGCGGCGCCTCCTGGTGGATGAACGGCAGCGGCACGAATTCGGTAAAACCGCCGGTGCGGCGCTGCAGCGCGCGAATCTGCAACAAATGCCGCGCCCAGTGTTCCGGCGCCTCGACATGGCCGAACATGATCGTCGCCGTGGTCCGCAGCCCGGCGTGATGCGCGGCCTGGACCACCTTCAGCCAGGTCGCGGTATTCAGCTTATCGGGGCACAGAATCGCCCGCATCCCATCATCCAAAATTTCTGCCGCCGTACCGGGCAGACTTCCCAGACCCGCCGCGCGCAGCATCTCCAGATAATCAGAGAGATCCAGATTAAGCGTTGCCGCCCCTTGAAAAATCTCCAACGGTGAAAACGCATGCACATGCATCGCCGGCACCGCGTCCTTCACAGTCCGCAATATCTCCAAATAGGTGTCACCCTTGTAAGCCGGATGAATGCCACCCTGCATGCAAACCTCGGTCGCGCCACGCGCCCAGGCTTCCCGTACCCGCCGCGCAATCTCCGCCATGTCCAGATCATAGGCCGGTCCACGCAAAGCGGTCTCGGTCTTGCCCTTCGAAAAAGCGCAAAAACTGCATTTATAGCTGCAGATATTGGTATAGTTGATGTTGCGGTTCACCGCATAGGTCACCGTCTCACCGCAGATCTCCGCGCGCACTTCATCAGCCGCCGCGCACACTCGCTCAAAATCAGCCCCGCGCGCCGCAAAAAGTTTGACGATCATCCTCTCATTCAGGTCGCCAGCCCTGGCGCTGGACAGACTGTCAGAAATCTCGGGCGAGACTGAAAGTTTCGATTGAATTTCGTAAACCGGCAGCCCTGCCGGCATGCCCGGCGACCACGCTTCAGCCCGCGCCAACCCCTCCGCGTCCATCTGCCTCACCAGCGCCGGCGCCACGGCCGCATCCACCCATGTCGCTCGCGCCCGCGCGAAACCCGGATACACAGGAAGCCGCGCCGCCAAAATCTTGCCCTGCGCCGCCGTCAGATCCCGCAGCTTCAAAACCTCCGGCCACGGCGCTTCAGGGTTCACATGGTCGATGGTCACCGGCGACACCCCACCCCAGTCATTGATCCCCGCCGCGATCAGCCCGCCCGGCGCGGGCGAGAGATTAGGCGGCGCCTGGATATTCATCGCCGGTCCAAAAATCACCCGCGCCGCGGCCACCGTCCACAACAACTCCTCAAACGCCGGCTCAACCGCCGCCGCCATTTTCGTGCCGCTCTTGGCGCGGAAATTCTGGATGATGATTTCCTGGATATGCCCATGCTCTTCATGCAGCCGCGCCAAGGCAAACAGCGCATCCAGCCGCTCCTCCCGCGTCTCACCGATTCCAATCAAAAGCCCGGACGTAAACGGCACGCGCGCCACGCCCGCCAGCCGGATTGTCTCCAGCCGCGCCGCCGGCGCCTTATCCGGCGAGCCGAAATGCGGGCCGCCTTTTTGCATCAGGCGCGCCGAAGAACTCTCCAGCATCAGCCCCTGGCTCACGGAAACTAGCCGCAACGTGGCGATGTCTTCCGCCCCCATCACCCCCGCATTGACATGCGGTAGCAGCCCGGTCTCCGCCAGCACCGCGCCGCACATCTCCCCCAGGTACGACAGCGTCGTCGCATGCCCCACCGCCGCCAGCTCCGCCCGCGCGGCGCCGTAGCGCAGCTCCGGCTTATCGCCAAGCGTGAACAGCGCCTCGCTACACCCAGCCGCCGCGCCAGCCCTCGCCAGCTTTAACACCTCATCACGCGACAGATACGCGCGCGCGCCGCGGCGGGGCGGTTTTGCAAACGTGCAGTAATGGCAGACATCACGGCAAAGCTGCGTCAGCGGAATAAAAATTTTTGGCGAGTAGGTCACCACCCGGCCATGCCCCGCGTCGCGCAAACCGGCCGCGCGCGCCATCAGCATGGGCAGGCCTTGCCGCAGCAGCTCGTCACGCAACGCCAGCTCGGCGGCCGTATTCAAGCGCACCCTCGAACGCGAAGGCGAAGACACCTAACCTCAAACATAATTGTGACCATAGGCCATAAAATCCCGCCGACTGCACATGAGTTCGTATCATCGCGACTTCACGTTTTCTCGGTTGCCTCCGCCACCGCCAAAATCGAGAGTCCGCCGTCAAGCCCAATAATGTCAGGGAGGGTAAATGGTCGATTTCGCCATCGGGCTGTGGGGTACGCCGCAATGGAGCAATGGCGACATCGCAGAAATCATCCGCTCCGTGCAAATCGCCGAAGCCAACGGCATCGACTGTTTCGATGCCGGCGACCATCTTGCCTTCGCCCGCGAAGCGATGGTGGATTACCCCTTCCAGGGTGGCCGCTTCGCCGACCCCGATGAGCCGTTTCTGGAACCAATGATCATGCTGGCGGGCATCGCCACCGCGACAACGCGCATCCGTCTGGTCACCACCATCCTGCTCGCCCCGCTGCGCCCTGCCCTGCTGCTTGCCAAACAGGCCGCCACGCTGGATGTCCTCTGCAGCGGCCGGTTTGACCTTGGCGTCGGCGTTGGCTGGCAAAAACAGGAATACGATGCGGCTGGCGCCTCATGGGAAAACAGGTTCGCGTATCTTGATGAGGAAATCCGCGTCTGCCGCGCCCTATGGCGCGAAGCCCCCGCCAGCTACCACGGCAAGTTCGTCAGTTTCGAAGGACTGCACGCCAAACCCTTTCCCCGTCAGCAGGGCGGCGTTCCCATCTGGTTCGGCGTGCAGGCTAGCCCGCGCAGCTTCCGTCGTCTGGCCGAACTCGCTGATGGCTGGATGCCCATGGAAAAAGACCCGGATGCGCTGGCCGCGCAAATCATTGAAATGCGCGCCGTCGCTACCGCTCATGGGCGCGATCCCCATAGCATCAAAATCCGCGCGCGCCCGCCAGTGCTGCGCGATTCCGAAGGCAAGGGCGATTTCGAAGCCCTGCTGAAGCAAATTCCAGCCTTCATCGCCGCCGGCGCCAGTTCACTCGGCTTCTCCCCCTTCGCCTATTGCGACAGCCCGGATGATTTCGAACGCGTCATCACGCGCCTCGTCGCCGCGAAGCCGTGACGTGAAAAAAATCGCCATTATTGGTGGCACGGGAAAACTGGGCGCGGCCCTTGCGGGGCGGTGGGCGAAAGCCGGCCTGCCCATCATCATCGGCTCGCGCGACGCCGCGGCCGCCCGTCAGGCCGCTGCCTCATTGGGCCACGGCGCGATCGGCATGGCAAACGAAGCCGCCGCCGTCGCAGGCGAGATCATCGTCCTCACCGTCCCCTTCGCCGGCCAGACCGCAACCGTCACCGCCATCGCGCCTCACGTCCGCGGCAAGATCGTGGTGGACACCACCGTGCCGCTCATGCCGCCTAAAGTCATGTTGGTGCAACTCCCACCTGAAGGCAGCGCCGCCCTCATCGCCCAGGCGATCCTGGGCGCTGGGGCCACAGTGGTTTCCGCCTTCCACAACGTCGCCGCCCACCGGCTGGCGACCGATGAGTCCATCGCCTGCGATATCCTGGTCTTTGGCAACGACAAAGCCGCCCGCGCCGAAGTCATCGCGCTGGCCGCCCATGCCGGCCTGCGTGGCCTGCACGCCGGCGCCCTTGCCAACGCCGCGGCGGCCGAGGCGCTGACCTCGGTGCTGATCTTTCTCAACCGTGCCTATCAAGTTGATGGCGCGGGGATTCAGATCACCGGCAAACTGGTGTTTGAGTAAGCAAATCAGGAATGTTCTTTTTTGAAAAAAAGAACCAAAAAACTTTTACTAAACTGGGCCGGGGTGGTTGCGCCGCCAGCGGCTCGGAGCGTCAATGTTGAATATCTCGATCATTCCTCTGCACGGCCTTCCCGAGATCCAGCCCGGCGACGATCTCGCCGCGCGGCTTGCGCCGCTCATCCACCCCCACCCAGGCGACATCCTCGTCGTCACCCAGAAAATCGTTTCGAAATCAGAAAACCGTTTCGTCAGTCTCACCGAAATCACCCCAGGCGTGGAAGCCATCCGCCTCGCCACCATCACCGCCAAAGACCCGCGTCTCGTCGAACTGGTGCTGATGGAATCCACCGCCATTCTACGTGCCGCCCCGCACGTGCTCATCGCCCGCCATCGTTCCGGCCACGTCATGGCCAATGCCGGGATCGACCGCTCGAACCTCGGTCCGGGCCGCGCTGATATGACGCTGCTGCTGCCGCGCGACTGCGATGCCTCTGCCGCCGCCTTGCGCCATGCTCTGCGCGCCTATTGCCAACCCGTTCCCGCCATCGTCATCGCCGATAGTTTCGGCCGGCCCTGGCGCCTCGGCGTGGTCAACATCGCGCTCGGCGCCGCCGGCCTCCCTGCGCTGCTGGATCACCGCCAGAAACCCGACCGCGACGGCCGGCCCCTGGAAGTGACGCAAGTTGCAACAGCCGACGCGATCGCGGCCGCCGCCGGCCTCGTGATGGGCGAAGGCGCTGAGGGTGTGCCCGCCGCCATCGTCCGCGGCGCCGCCCTGCCCCATGGCGATCTACCGGCCGCCGCCCTCCTCCGCCCGCTAGACCAGGATTTGTTTCAATGACCGGCCACGTGGTCGTTCTCACCGGCGGCGTCGGCGGCACGAAACTCGTGCTCGGTCTCGTCCAGATTATGCCCCCCGAAAACATCACCGCCGTCGTGAACACCGGCGACGACTTTCGTCAGTTCGGCCTGCATGTCTCGCCCGATATCGACACCCTGCTCTACACCCTCTCCGGCCGCGCCAACGTCGCGCAGGGCTGGGGCCGCGAAGGCGAGACCTGGTCCTTCATGGAGGCGCTTCGCAGCCTGGCGGCCGAAGACTGGTTCGCCCTCGGCGACGGCGACCTCGCTTTGCACGTGCTCCGCACCCATGCCCTCGCGCGCGGTGAGTCGCTTTCCAGTATTATCGCGGGTTTCGCGTCAGCCTGGAATCTGCGAGCCAAAATCTTGCCGATGAGCAACCAGCCCGTCGCCACCATCCTGACCACCACCGAAGGCGAACTCGGTTTCCAGGACTATTTCGTCCGGCGCCGCTGCGCCCCTTCCGTGCATGCCATCCATTTCGCCGGCGCCGCTTCCGCCGAGCCCGCCCCCGGCGTCGTGGCCGCCATCACGGACCCTCGCACCACCGCCATCCTGATCGCGCCCTCGAACCCCTATCTCAGCATCGACCCGATCCTCGCCATCCCCGCCATCACGGCCGCGCTAGGGCTCGCCACCGCGCCGGTCATCGCCGTCTCGCCCGTCATTGGTGGCCAGGCCGTCAAAGGCCCCACCGCCAAGCTGATGCGCGAACGCGGGCTTGACGTGACCGCCGCATCGATCGCCGCGCATTATGACGGCGTGATCGACGGACTTCTGATCGACGAGCGCGACCCGCCATGCGACCTGAAAATCCCAATCGCCATCGCGGATACGCTGATGGTCTCCCTGGCCGACCGCGCCCGTGTGGGCCAGGCGGCCTTGGCCCTGGCGGCAAGGCTCGCTGGCGCGTGACAGGCATGTCTCAGGGTTGGTCCGCCATCGTCCCGCTCAAACCGACTGGCCAGCGCAAAACGCGCCTCGCCGGCCTCCTATCCGTCGAGCAACGCGATCGCCTCGCGATCGCCATGTTTCACCACGTCGCCGCCACCCTGCGCGCGGTGCCGGCCATCGCGGATATCGCCATACTCTCACCCAGCGCCCCGCCCGGATGGACCGCCGGCTGGATTCGCGACCAGGGGCGGGGCCTGAACGCCGAACTGTACGATGCTGCGGCGGCCCGAGGCCAAAATCTGCTCATCATCCATGCCGACCTGCCGCTCCTCACCGCGGCCGATATTTTTGAACTCATCTCCTGCTCCCCCACCCGCTCCGCCATCGCGCCAGACCGTCACGGCACAGGCACAAACGCGCTAGCGCTGCGGGACCGGCCGGACTTCGACTTTGCATTCGGGGATAACAGTCTCCCCCGCCACCTCGCGCAGGCGCGGCGTCCGTTGCGCATGGTCGAGCGGCTCGGCCTGGGCCTGGATGTCGATACCTGGGACGACCTCGTCCTGGCGGCATCCTATTCAAACATAACGACGCTGCGCGCGACCGTCCTGGCAGAAAACACTTAGCTCAGAATGCATATCCATCCATCTGACGATGACGGATATTTGGCTACACGCCGGTCAGTCAGTCGGATGAGGCCGCCTGGCCATCTCGATGAAGTGCTGCAGGGCGACGGAAGCATCGCCGCGGCGCCAGGCGACGTTAAAATCAAATTTTGGAAGTTCCGGACGGATGTTTCGGAACGCGACTTCAGATGCGGGCGGGTCGTGCAGCGCCGGCAGCAATGCGACGCCGAAGCCCGCCGCGACCAATCCAAACATAGTGGCACTCGTATCCGCCTCATGGACAATTCTCGGCTTAAATCCGGCGCCGGAACAGAGTTTCTCCAGCCAGCCCTGATAATCGTAGAACACGCCGCCCAGCGAGACGAAAGCATGATCGGCAAGCGCGGCCAGGGCAATTTCGCGCCTGCGGAGCAGCTTGTGCCCGACCGGTAGCGCGACATGGGTAGGTGCCCGCCGGATCGATTCGAAATGAATATGATCCTGCAGGGCGTGAACGCGCAGGCCGACATAAGCAATATCAACATTGTTACGCTGCAGCGCCGCCAGCTGCTGGCGCGGGTCCAATTGCTGAATCTCGATTTTGATTTTTGGAAAACGCGACCGGAAGCGCATGATCACCTTCGCCAGCGATGGCTCCAGATAGCCGAAGGAATATGAAATCCGCAGACGTCCCGTCATGCCAAGCTGCGCCTCCCGCGCATCCGCGATCGCTTGCGCGGCATGGGCGATGATCATCCGGGCCTCCGTCAGAAACACCAGCCCGGCCTGGGTCAACGTCACGCCGCGTTTGCCGCGGATCATCAGCGCGACACCGACCTCCTGTTCAAGGTCCTGAATTTGCCGACTGACGGGCGGGTGTGAAACATTCAGCCTGGCGGCGGCGCGCCTGATGTTCAACTCCTCGGCCACGGCGATGAAATAGCGAAGATGCCTCAGTTCCATATCCCCATCCGTCTGTCATGGTACCTGAAAGGTGCCAACTTGGCACTAATTCAGTAGTTGTCATGGCTTATATCGCGGAATACAGACCATGAAAGCTGTTTTTGGGAAGGAAATGACCGATGCCGGGAGCCCGGACGCCGGTGATTGTGGGTGTCGCGCTGAGCGACTATCCCAAGGCGCCGCATCTCACCAGCCACGGTCATCACGCCCAAGCCCTGCAGCGCGTACTGGAAGATTCTGGCCTTCAGACAAACGATGTCGATGGCTATATGTCGGTCGGCACCGGCGGCATGAATGTGGACGACCTCGCAACCATGTCCGAGTATTTTCAAATCAAGCATCGCTGGTCGGAAGGGACGCAAACCGGCGGCGCCGCCTATATGGGCTTCGTCGATCACGCCAAAACCGTGATCGAATCCGGCATCTGCGACACCGTGCTGATGACCTATGGGTCGGATCTTCGTTCCAACAAACGCCGCTCTTTGGCGCCGAAGACGGTCGACGGGTACGTCGAATCGCCACGCTGCTATGAGACTCCCTACGGCCCAACGATTCTGGGCAATTACGCGCTGGCCGCGCGGCGTCACATGCATGAATTCGGCACGACGCTCGAACAGCTCGCTGAGATCGCCGTATCAACACGTCAGCACGCCGCCAACAACCCGTTCGCGTTGAACCGCGAGAAGCTGACCATTGCGGACGTCGTCAGCGCCCCGCGCGTGGCGGACCCGCTGGGCAAATGGGATGCCTGCGTCGTCACCGATGGCGGCGCCGCGCTGATCATGACGACGCAGGAACGCGCGCGCGACCTCAAGCAAAAGCCGATTTATATACTCGGCTCTGCGAGCGCTCAGACGCATTGGAACATCGGCCAGATGCCCGACTATACCACAACCGCAGCGGCGATCAGCGGGCCGCGCGCTTTCGCTCAGGCCGGCATTTCGCCGCACGACATCGACACCGCGCAGCTCTATGACAGTTTTACCATTACGGTGATGCTGCTGCTCGAGGGCCTCGGTTTCTGCAAGCGTGGCGAAGGCGGTGCTTTCGTGCAGGATGGCAAGTTGCGTCCGGGCGGCAGTCTCCCGACCAACACCGATGGCGGCGGATTATCATCCTGCCATCCTGGCATGCGCGGCGTGTTCACTCTCATCGAGGCGGTCACCCAGCTACGCGGTCAGGCCGGCATCCGCCAGGTCCCGAACGCAAAACTGGCGGTCGCCTGCGGCTCCGGTGGCATTCTGTCCTGCATCAGCACGCTCGTTTTGGGAAAGGACCAGCCATGACGATGTTATCGGATGTGATTTCCGGGGAAATCCCAGGCAGGCCGGTGCCATTTGTCGATGCGGATAACAAGGTGTTCTACGATGGCTGCGCCCGCGGCGAACTCTGGCTGCAACGCTGTGTGGAAACGCACAAATTTCAATTCTATCCTCGTCCCTGCTCGGTCTTCACCGGCGGCCCGGTCGAATGGGTCAAATCTTCCGGCAGGGGTACGGTCCATACCTTCACCGTGATACGGCGCAATTATCCTGAGCCGTATCTCGAGTCATTGACCCCCTATGTCGTGGCGATCATCGAGGTCGCGGAAGGCGTGCGCATGATGTCAAACGTCACCGGGTGCGCGCCGGAGGACATCATAATCGGCATGGCGGTGGCGGTGTATTTCAGCTGCGTCGACGAGAATTTGCGGTTGTTTCTACCTTTCTGGCGTCCGGCCGGCTGAGCGGGGCGCCGATGGATCTCACGCTCACAGAGGCTGAACTTTGCTTTCAACGACAGGTCCGTGATTTTCTGGCAGCCGCGCTGAAGCCGGAATGGCGTGGCGTCTCTGATGTCGATAACCGCACACAGCCCGCGATCATGGCGAAATGGCAGGCGGCTCTGGCGGCGAAGGGCTGGCTAACGGCCGGTTGGCCTGTCGTCAATGGCGGGCTCGGCTGGTCACCCATGCAGCACCATATTTTCAGGCAAGCCTGCAGCCAGGCCCGCGCGCCAAAAATATCGACGATGTCGATCGGGATGATCGGCCCTTTGATCTGCGCCTTCGGCAGTCCGGCGCAGCAGGAATTCTATCTGCCCCGCATCATCACCGGCGCCGATATGTGGTGCCAGGGATTCTCCGAGCCAAACGCTGGCTCGGACCTTGCATCGCTGCAAACATCCGCCCGGCGCGATGGTGATGACTACATCGTCTCCGGCCAGAAAATCTGGACCACTTACGCGCATGTCGCGACCCAGATGTTCTGCCTTGTCCGTACCGTTGCGCATGCCGAAAGGCCGCAGGCGGGGATTACCATGCTGCTGATCGACATGAAACTGCCTGGCATTACGGTGCGCCCGATTCGCACAATCGACGGCGAACATCATTTCAACGAAGTGTTTTTCGATGACGTCCGCGTCCCCACCAGTTGCCGTCTCGGCGGCGAGCACAAGGGCTGGGACGTCGCCCGCGCTTTGCTCGCTTTCGAACGCTCAGGCATCGCCGACGTGGTGGCCACCCGCCAGCTTCTGGGCGACGTCGCCGTCATCGCGGCGGGCGAGGCAAGCGGTGATACCACCCTGCTGGACCGTAAGGATTTCGCCAGCCGCCTGACGAAACTGGACATTGCGCTCGAAGCGCTCGAGGTCTTCGAGATGCGCGTGATGGACGCGGCCGAGCGCAAAGCGTCGAAAGATCACGACGCGTCGATGCTCAAAATCCTCGGTTCGGAGCTCAAGCAAGAAATCTACGCGCTAGGCATCAGCGCGCTTGGCATTCTGGCGGTGGCCTGGCCGGATGATGCGTCGCCCGCGCATCCGTCCGGCGCTGGCAGCAAACTTGTGGTCGACGCCTTGTTTGCCCGCGCCAGCTCAATTTACGGCGGCGCCAATGAAATTCAGCGGAACATCGTCGCGAAAGCCTTGCTCAAATCCGGGTTTGAGATCTAACAATGAATTTCGAATTCAGCAGCGTCCAAACGGAATTCCGCACGACTCTGCGCCGCTATTTCGCCATGCATGGCGGCGCTACGGTAAGAACCAGCCCGAGAGAGACGGCGCGAAGGTGGCGGACAGATTTCTGGAAGGACATTGCCGGGCTCGGCGCGCTCGCCGCCCTTCTGCCTGAAGCCTTTGACGGAGCTGGTGGCGACAGTGTCGATGCCATCGCCATCATGGAGGAGGCCGGTCGCGCGCAGGCTGGGGCCCCCATTATCGAAAATGCCATCATTGCCGCCGGCCTGTTCGACCGTCTCGGATCCCTGCGGCAAAAACAGGAATTCTTGCCCGCAATCGCGGCGGGCACACAGCAATTCGCCTTCGCCGATGCCAATATTCTGGCGCTGGGCGGCGCAAGCCCTGCCTTCAGCTTCACCAGCCTGGGCGGCGGCGGATACCGCGTGGCAGGACATCAGGCGATGATCGTCGAAGCCTCCGCATGCGATCATCTGATCATCCTTTGCGGCGCCGCCGAACCGGGCCTGACGCTATTCCACATTCCTCGGAACCATCGATCCGTGACGCTTCGCCCATTCTGGACAATCGATGACCGCCCGGCGGCAAGTCTCATCCTCGAGGATTTGGTTCTGGATGCAGCAGACAGCATCGGTGAGATCGGCGGCGCCGGGGCGGCCGTTTCCACGGTTCTCGACCTGGCCTGCGCCGCCCAATGCGGCGAAGCCTCGGGCGTGATGGCAAGCCTGCTCAACCAGACGATCACCCATCTGAAAACCCGCACCCAGTTCGGCCAGCCTTTGGCGAACTTCCAGGCCCTGCGGCACCGGCTCGCTGACATGTACGCGGCTTATGAGCTTGCACTCTCCCTGACCTACAAAGCGGCGATCCTCGGCCGCGAACCTGGCGGCCCGGAACATCAGGCCGCGGTTTCAGCCGCCAAGGTGCAAACCACCGAGGCCGCCCGCCTGATCGGCCATGAGGCGATCCAGATGCACGGCGCGATTGGCATGAGCCTGGAACTGCCGGTGGGGCGCGCGGTGAAGCGCCTGCAGGCGATGGAGCCGCAGTTCGGCTCCGCCGCCAGCCATCTGCGCCGCTACCAGGGCCTTCGCCGGTGGGTGGCGGCGTGAGCCCGATCCGGCCGATGGCCCGCCACGAGACCATTGGTGGGATGCTGGCTGCTGTGAGTGAAGCGGACCCGGAGAAGACCGCGCTGGTGTTTGGCAAGCGCCGGCGCAGCTATGGGGCGCTGGATGCAGCGAGCAACCGGATAGCCAATGCCCTGATCGCCAGCGGCCATGGGCGCCCAGCGATGATTGGCATCCTAGCAAAAAATTCCGATATTTTCGTTGAAATTCTGTTCGGCGCGGTCAGGTCCGGCGGTACGGCCGTGGTGCTGAACTGGCGCCTGGCGCCACCCGAATTGCGCGCGGTTGCCGAGGATGCCGGTTTGTCGGTGCTGTTCTACGATGCCGCCTTTGCCGGGATCGTGGAGAGCCTGGCGGCAGCACTTCCAGCGATGTCGCTGGTTCCGTTCGGTGCGGCGGATGACCCGGACCAAGTGTTTGGCGCGGGCCACTCTACGGCGGCCCCGGCGCTGGCGATCAGCCCCGATGATCCCGCAGTCATGATGTATACTAGCGGCACAACCGGAAGGCCGAAGGGTGTGCCGGCCAGCCATTATGCGATCTGCTTCGCACCCGAAAATATGCTGGCCACCGGCGAGCGATGCGTGAGCCTGGACACCGATATCAACCTGCTCACCACGCCGCTCTTTCACCTGGCCGGAATTGGCTGGCTGCTTGGCTCGATTTTTTCCGGGGCGACGCTCGTTATTTTGCCTGCCGCCGATGTGCCGGCGATCGTCACGGCGATCGCCGCGCATCGGGTGACCCGGGCGACGGTGCTACCGGCGCTGATGCCGGCACTTCTGGACGCGGTGGGGCAGGGGACCGACTTATCCAGTCTGCGGCTGATCGTCTATGGCGCGTCGCCGATTCCAGAGAGCCTGCTCGCCCGGATGCTGGCGACTTTTTCCTGTGGTTTCCTGCAGAATTACGGCATGACCGAAAACGCGACATCCGCGACCGGCCTGCTGCCGGAGGACCATTATCCCGGCAGCCCGTTTCTCCTGTCCTGCGGCCGGCCTTATCCGCATGTCAAAATCCGCACGGTAAACGCCGTGGGCGGTGTATGTGGTGTCGGTGAAATCGGCGAGATCGAGCTGCGCTCCGCGACCCTCTTCACCGGCTATTGGCGGCAACCGGAAGCGACCGCGGTGGTGTGGCGGGACGGCTGGTACGTCACCGGCGACATGGGGTATATCGAAGCCAACGGCTATATTTTTCTGGTCGACCGCAGGAAGGATATGATCATTTCCGGCGGTGAGAATATCTATCCAGCGGAAGTGGAATCGGCGATCAGCGCGCATCCCGATGTGCTGCGCGCCGCCGTGATCGGCGTGCCGAGCGAAAGATGGGGCGAGGAGGTCAAGGCCGTCGTCATTCTACGCGAAGGCGTCGCACTCGATGGCGCCACGTTGATCGCATTTTTGCGGCCGATGATCGCCGGTTACAAATTGCCCAAATCCGTCGATTTCGTGGCTGAACTGCCGCTCACCGCTATGGGTAAAGTTGCCAAGCCATTGCTGCGTCAGCGCTACTGGCCGGAAGATGCGCGGCGCATCAGCTAACGGAGGCGAAATTGGCGGATAAAACTCCAGTGGTACGTTTTGAGCGCGATGGGCGCATTGGCATCATCACCATAGATCGGCCGGAAGTTCGCAACGCGATCAACGGCGAGGTCTCGCGCGGGATCGAGACGGCGATTGACGAGATTGAAAACGACCCCGCCCTCTGGATCGGCATTTTGGCCGGCAGCGGTCCGGTGTTTTCCGCAGGCGCGGATCTGAAGGCGGCAATGGAAGGAACCGGCGGGGAGATCAGCACCACGCGCGGCGGCTTTGGCGGCATCGCCGCGCGCCAGCGCGACAAGCCGGTCATCGCCGCGGTTGATGGCGCGGCATTGGCGGGCGGCTGCGAGATCGTACTGGCCTGCGATCTGGTGGTGGCCTCGGGGGCGGCGCGTTTCGGCATTCCGGAGGTCAAGCGCGGACTGATCGCGGGCGCCGGCGGCTTATTCCGGCTGGCGCGGCAAGTGCCGCCGAATATCGCCATGGCGCTGGCGCTGACCGGCGATCCTATCGACGCCGAGACCGCCGCCAGATGGGGTATCGTCAATATTCTAACCGAGCCCGGTGGCGCGCTCGCCGCCGCGCGGCAACTCGCGGGCCGGATTAACGCCAACGCGCCGATCAGCGTACGCCTCAGCCGGCGGGCGATACTGGAAACCCGGATGTTGGAGGATGAGGCGGCGTTCCACAGGTCGGCCGAGCTCCTGCAGGAGAATTATGCCACCCAGGATTTCGCCGAAGGGCCGCGCGCGTTTCTGGAAAAACGCGCGCCGGTCTGGCAGGGGCGGTAAAGGCGCCATCATCGCTCTATGCCGAAAATTCGTTTGCCGCGGCCGGCGCTAAAGCGGCTAAATCAAGGTTGCAAAGTCCATTCAAAAAAATCCGGCGGGAAACATGCTCAGCACCGGCCAAACGCCCGAAACAGAACCCGGCGCGGCGCCGTCACACGCCGCCGCCAAGCTGGTGATCCTGGCCGGCGGCAACGTCATGATGGCGCTGATGATCAGTGCGGTGCTGCCCGCCACCGGCGCCATCGCGCGGCATTTCAGCGTGCTCGGCCATGCCGGTCTGCGCGCGCAGTTCATCCTGCTGGCGCCCTATGTCTCGTTCATCTTCGCCGCCCCGCTCAGCGGCGTCGCGCTCCAGAAATTCGGCCGCCGCGGGCCCTTGCTGGCCGTCTATGCGCTCTACGCGGTGGCGGGTGGCGCTGAGCTGATCATCGACAATTTCTGGCCGCTCGCCTTCGCCCGCATCGCCCTGGGGGCTGCCGGGGGCGCCATCACCACCATCGTCATGACGCTGGCGGGCGACTACTTTACCGGTGCCAAGCGTACCTGGGCCGTCACCATCGTCGGTCTGGCGCCAGCCCTCGGCGCCGTCGCGGTGATCGGCGTGTCGGGCATTCTGGTGGATCGGGGCGGCTGGCATATGGCCTTCGCTCCCTACCTGGTCTCAATCCCTATCCTGATCGGCGCCGTCTTCATCATCACCGAACCCGCGAATCTGGCGCATGCGGCAACCAAATCCGCCGCGCTGCCGAAAAATTTTCCCCGTCTTTGCCTCGTGGCCATGGCGGTTGCCTGCCTCGCCGTCATGGCGGTGGTGCAATTGCCGTTCCTGCTGGCCGCGATCGGCGTCCAGACCGCCACCACGGCCTCGATGATCATGCTCATCTCGACCATCGTGGCCGTTGCTTCGGCCGTCATGTATCCGGTCTTCCGGCGCGCGCTCTCGGTCAACAACGTTCTGGTGTTTCTGCTCGGCTGCTCGACCATCTGTTTCCTGATGCTCTTTTTGGCCAAAAGCCTCGTCCTCGTCACTATCGCGCTGATCATCGCCGGCCCGCCATCCGGCCTGATGATCACGCATTTCTCCGCCGTCACCATCGAGCGTGTGACGCCTGCCGCGCGCGGCCGGGCGCTCGGTCTGATCAACAGCTCGATCTCCCTTGGCCAGTTTTTGATCCCCTTCGTCTCTGAACCGCTGCGCGTCGCGGTGGGGATTCAGCCGATGTTCGGCGTGCTTGCCGCCGTGGTACTGGTCGCCGCCGTCACCGCTTATCTAATGCCCTTATGGCGCGCCCAACGTCCCGCGATCGTCGCGCTCGGCGGCAGCGGAAAACCGCCAGGGCTGCTGTAACGCCATGGCGAATTTTGTGCTCATCCACGGCGCCATGCATGGCGGCTGGTGCTGGGAGCGTGTCGTGCCGCTGCTGACGGACCAAGGCCATCATGTCACCGCGCCGGACCTGCCAGGGATGGGCGCGGAGCGCCTTGCGCCCGCCGCGGTCACTCTGGAATCCTGGAGCCAGTTCACCGCCGATTTGCTGCGCCGCCAGCCGGGCAAATCCATCCTGGTCGGCCACAGCTTCGGCGGTATGGTCATCAGCCAGGCCGCCGAAGCGGCACCTGGCCTGATCGCCACGCTCGTCTATCTCACGGCGATTCTCCCCCAAAACGGACATACCACATTTGACCTGACGCGCGGCCAGGACAGTCCTAGCCAGACCGCTAAGATGGCGCTGCATCCGTCACCGGACGGCGCCACCATCACCGCCGCGCCGGCTGATGCGCGTGCCTTTCTGTATGGTGAAACGCCAAGCGAATGGGCTGAACGCGCCGTGTCACGTCTCGTGCCACAGCCGCTGGCGCCGCTACAAACGCCGGCCGCCCTTACCGACGCAAATTTTGGCGGCGTGCCGCGGATCTACATCGAGTGCCTGCGCGACCGCATCATCCCGTTGGCTTTGCAGCGCAGCATGCAGGCGGCCTCGCCCTGCCGCACCGTGTACGCCATCGACACCGACCATTCGCCGTTCTATTCAGCCCCGGAAACCACCGCCGCGCACTTGCTGCAAATTGCGGCGGCATTGCATTGAGAACGCTCAGGAACATTCGCCCGCGCCAGGCTGCTTTCTTTTATCTCACGCTAGACTCGGGTTTTGGCGGTGTCGATGTAGGTTTGCATCGCGCCGATGACGGCGTCGGCGACTTTGCCGTCGGCGCCGAGCTGGTCCACGACCCAGGCGACCGCTTTGAGGAAGGGGTGCTCGGTCAGTTCGTAATTGACGATTGCGTCGAAACGCTTTTCGATGGCGGGTTTGAAGGCTGTGGGGTCGAGTTTTTGGATGGGCCAGTCGTCCAGGGTCTGGGGGATGAGGGCGCTGCCGAGCAGGGGGATGATGGGGAGCTGGGGCGCGTTCTGCAGGTTGTGGGCGGCGAGCTGGGAGGGTTGCCAGCCGTAGGCCATGATGGGGTTGGTCTTGTCCAGGAGAAACTGGTTTTTGAGGAAATCCTGGCAGTTCTGGCGGCCGAGGAAATAGTCG
>Ga0116226_10000067_pt1 | contig 73058 bp, 71 predicted proteins | sample S1TSphfallax_FD_89692 | JGI IMG/M metagenome (GOLD analysis project Ga0116226, IMG submission 89692) | Host-associated microbial communities from peat moss isolated from Minnesota, USA - S1T2_Fa - Sphagnum fallax MG | ecosystem: Host-associated > Plants > Peat moss > Unclassified | place: USA... | reverse complement strand
CCCGCGGCGCAGGCCGCAAATGTACCCGCGGCGCAGGCCGCAAATGTACCCGCGGCGCAGGCCTCCAGCATGAAAGCCTAAGCCAATCATGGCGAAGATCCTGGTTGTCGATGATGAAGCGCAGATCCGGAAATTTTTGCGCATCAGCCTGGGTGCGTCCGGTCACCAGGTGATCGAGGCGGAGACCGCCGAAGCGGGAATCAAAGCCAGTCGCGAGGGCAAGATCGATCTGGTCATTCTTGATCTCGGCCTGCCCGACATGGATGGGCAGGAGGCGATCTCGGCCATCCGCGAGACCAGCACCGTTCCGATCATCGTCTTGTCGGTGCGATCGACTGAAGTCGACAAGGTCGAGGCGCTCGACCGGGGGGCGGATGATTACATCGTGAAACCCTTCGGGATCGGCGAATTGATGGCGCGACTCCGCGCGGCCTTGCGACAACCCGCGCCGCCGGACAAGAATACCGCCGAAATCCTCAAAATAGGTACGCTGGAAATGGATTTCGGCCGCCGCGTCATTGTCCGTGACGGCCAGGAGATCCGTCTTTCGAAGCGCGAATATGATCTGTTGCGCTTTCTCGCCGGAGCGCCAGATCACGTCGTGACCCACAAAGAGATCCTGAACGCCGTGTGGGGTCCGGCCCACACGGACGACACGGTCTATTTGCGGGTGTATGTTAATCAGCTGCGCCAGAAGCTCGAGTTGGAACCGGCGACGCCGAAGATCATCCTGACCGAACCGGGCGTCGGCTATCGACTGGCAACCCAACCATGACTGAAGACCGGGCAGGACTGAGGACTGGGCATGAGTGACAGCACCCTGATCCACGGCTCCTGTGTCTTCTGGCGCGACAGCGGTATTTTGCTGCGCGGCGCGTCTGGGACCGGCAAGTCCGATCTGGCGCTGCGCCTCTGTGATGCGGGGGCAACGCTGGTCGCCGACGATCAGGTTCATCTTGAGGTGGTGGGTGATGCCTTGCTGGCCCGACCGCCAGCGGCTTTGGAGGGGTTGCTCGAAGTTCGCGGGCTAGGCCTGTTGAGATTTCCGTTTCAGGCGCCGGTGAAGGTCACTCTGGTGATCGATCTGGTGGCGCCCGACCGCGTCGAGCGACTACCCTCGGCTGACCATGTCATGCTGCTCGGCCGACAAATTCCGCTGTTCCATTTGTCGCCCTGGCCGGCTTCGACCGTCCGCAAGGTTGGACTTGCGATGCAATTGGCGGCTGGCACTATAATGTCGGCATCATGACCGTGACGCCGGACCTCGCCAAACCCTCGGATATGTCGTCTTGCCCGGGCGTCGTGGTGATCACCGGACTGTCGGGCGCCGGTAAGAGTCTGGCCTTGAAGTCGCTTGAGGATATCGGCTTCGAGGCGGTAGATAATCTGCCTCTGTCCTTGTTGGGCGCGCTGTCGCGCGGCGAGCGCTGCCGGCCGCTCGCGATCGGCATCGATATTCGCACGCGTGATTTCGGCGTCGCCCCCATGCTGGCGGAACTGGATCGGCTGCGGGAAACCAGCCAGACCTCCCTGACTCTACTTTTTGTTGATTGCGATGACGAGGTCCTCGCACGACGCTTCACCGAGACCAGACGGCGCCACCCACTGGCGACGGATCGTCCGCTGCTTGATGGCATTGCCCATGAGCGGGCCTTGATATCGCCGCTCCGCAACCGCGCCGATCTGGTGATCGATACGTCGTCCTTGCCGCCGGCGGAATTGCGCCGGGTCCTCGCTGGCCATTTCAGCCAGGGCGCCAAAGCCGGCCTGCTGTTGTTCGTGACGTCTTTTTCCTACCGCCGCGGATTGCCGCGCGAGGCCGATCTGGTCTTCGATGTGCGTTTTCTCAAAAATCCCTATTATGTGCCAACTTTGCGCCCCTTCTCGGGCAAGGAGCCGTTGGTGGCCGACTACATCAGGGCGGACCCCGGATTCGAGCCTTTTTTCACCGGATTGACAGGATTATTGCGTCCGCTCTTGCCGCGCTTCACGCTAGAGGGCAAAAGTTATTTGACTCTGGCGATTGGTTGCACCGGCGGTCGCCATCGTTCGGTCTATACCGCCGAGCGTCTGGCGGAATGGTTACGCGAAGAGGGGCAGAGGGTGGATCTGCGCCATCGGGATCTCGATCAGGGAGAAATGATGTGAAGGCCCAACAATGATTGGCATGGTACTGGTGACACATGGCAGGCTGGCCGATGAATTGGTGGCGGCGCTTGAACATGTGGTGGGATCGCAACCCAGTGTCTCGACGGTCTGCATCGGCCCCGAGGACGACATGGAGCAACGCCGCCGCGATATTCTTGATTCGGTGGGCAAGGTCGATGATGGCGCCGGCGTGGTGGTCTTGACCGACATGTTCGGCGGAACCCCCTCCAATCTGGCAATTTCCATCATGGACAAGGCCAAAGTCGAGGTGATCGCTGGCGTCAATCTGCCGATGCTGATCAAGCTGGCTTCGGTCCGCCATCACGAGAGTCTGGCCGACGCCGTCGCCAGCGCCCAAGAAGCAGGGCGGAAATATATCAATGTGGCATCCCGGCTGCTGAGCCAGGACACGCCCTGAGCATGTCCCAGGAGAGTGAGCGGCAGGCAACCGAAATCTGGGTGTCGCGTCCCGCCGCCATTGCCAATCGTCGCGGCCTGCACGCCCGAGCGGCAGCGAAATTCGTCAAGCTGGCAGGTCAGTTCAAGGCGCAATTGCTGGTGTCCAATCGCGGCACCGAGGTATCCGGCCTTTCCATCATGGGGCTGATGATGCTGGCGGCGGCGCCGGGCTGCACCATCGAGATCAGAGGCAATGGCGAGGATGCCGTCCAGGCGGTAGAGTCCCTGGTCGCGCTGGTCGATGCCAAATTCGATGAGGAGGATTGAAAGGCGAGATGACCGCGTCCGACGACGAGGAAAAGTGCTTTGTCGGGTTAGGCGTCAGCCCCGGAATCGCCATCGGTGTGGTTCACCTGCATGACCGCCATGACAATTCGCCGGTGCCGCATTACCGCATCGCCAAAGAGGCGGTCGCCGCCGAGCGCAAGAGATTCGCCGACTCAGTCCTCAATGCCGCGGCGCAGATCGCCAAATTGCAGAACCGCGCTCGCGATCTGCCAAGCGCCTCGGGCGAGGAACTCGGCTATATGCTCGAGGCCTATCGCCAGATGCTCGATAATTCGCGCCTGACCCGCGGAGTCGATCGCCGCATCGGAGCCGACCGGGTCAATGCCGAAGCGGCGCTGCAGCGGGAAATCGCCGATATCGTGGCTCATTTCGAGGCGATGGGCGACAGCTACCTCGCGGCGCGGGCCGACGATATCAGGGATATCGGCCGACGGCTGATCCGCAGTCTCGGCCTCAGCCCGTCGACGCCGACCAGCCAACTCGGCAAAAACGCCGTGGTGCTTGCCGAGGAACTCTCACCCGCCGATACGGCGCTGTTCGACCCGGCGCTGGTCGCGGGTTTTGCCACCATCCTCGGCGGTCCGGCCAGCCATACGGCCATCATGGCGCGTTCCCTGGGCTTGCCGGCGGTGGTCGGCCTGTCCGGTCTGCCGGGTTCGCATCAGGCTGGTCATCGGGTGATCGTCGATGGCAGCGGCGGTCGTGTGGTCGTCAATCCGAACCCGGCGACCCTGGCCGATTACCGGCTCAAGCGCGCCGAGTTCCTCCGCGTCCGCCGCCGGTTGCATCATTTGCGCAAGGTCCCGGCGATCACGCGGGACGGAACCCTGATCACGCTTGAGGCCAATCTCGAGCTTCCCTCAGAAGTGGGCGGCATCACCACCTATGGCGCGGCTGGAATTGGTTTGCTGCGGACCGAATTCATCTTCATGAACCGCAGCACTCTGCCCAGTGAGGAGGAGCAGACGGCAATTTTGTCGGATCTGGTTACCAAGCTCGATGGGCGCACCCTGACCGTCCGTACCTTGGACGCCGGCGGCGACAAGAACGCGCCGGCCCTGGGGCGGCCCGACGGGCCCAATCCCGCACTGGGCTTGCGGGCCATCCGCCTATCCCTCAAACGGCCGGAAATCCTCGATGCCCAGCTGGCGGCGATTCTGCGCGCCGGTGCTCTGGGCCCGGTGCGTATCCTGTTGCCGATGGTTACCACGGTCGGCGAAGTTCTTGCCGTACGCGAAGCCGTCGAGCAGGTGGTCCAGCGCCTGAAACGGCGCAAGATCCCTTTCGCGCTGCCCTTGCCGCCGATCGGCACCATGATCGAGGTGCCCGGTGCGGCGCTGGCCGCCGACGGTTTGGCACAATATTCCGACTTCTTCGCCATCGGCACCAATGATCTCACCCAATATACCCTGGCCATCGACCGCACAGATGAGCAGGTCGCCCATCTCTACGACCCGTTACATCCGGCGGTGCTGCGCCTGGTGCAATTCACCACCGAAGCCGCCCTCAGAGCCCGCATCCCGGTCAGCGTCTGTGGCGAGATCGCCGGCGATCCGCGGTTCACCGCGCTGCTGCTGGGCCTGGGCATCCGCGATCTGTCCATGGCGGCGTCACGGATTCCGCTGGTCAAGCAACGCATCCGCGATCTCGATCTGATGGCCGCGACAAGGCGGGCAAGGGTGATCATGGACCAGTCGGATTCAGCCCGGATTGCTCAGTTGCTCGATGATTTTAATGGGAAGTTAGCCGACTAAATCATGCCACCAGGGCGTCGCCAAGCGACCGCGATGGGGTTCCACCACTTGGCCCAGCCGGGGTAGCAGCAGGTGGGCGTCGGCGTCAGCCTGCGTCAACAGGACGTCCACCGGCTGATCCCAATCATGCAAGGCGAGGCTGAAAGTGCCCCAATGGACCGGCATGAAGGCGCCACTTCCGAGCATTTCCCAGGCCTTGAGCGCATTTTCCGGTCCGAGATGCTTATCGCCCCAGGCCGGGTGGAAAGCGCCGATCTCCAACATCACCAGATCGAAACGCCCGAAATGGGCGGCGATCCGCTCATAGTCCGGCGTCAGGCCGGTATCGCCGCTGAAGAACACTTGATAATTGGGGGTTGCAATCACCATGGACGACCACAAGGTGGCATTGTGGTCGCGCGGGCCGCGGCCGGAGAAATGCTGCGACGGCGCTGCGGTGACAGTCAGCTCGCTGCCGGCCACCCGGCAGGACTCCCACCAATCGAGCTCGGTGATCCGCTCCGAGGACACACCCCAGCCCTCCAGATGCGCGCCGACCCCGAGCGAAGTGATGAAGGGCACGCGGGTCTTGGCGAGGGCGCGGAGCGTGGGATAATCAAGGTGATCATAGTGATCGTGGGAAATCACCACTCCATCGAGCGGCGGTAGATCAGCCAGAGCGACCGCAGGCGGCTGAAAGCGCTTCGGTCCCACCAGCGAGAAGGGCGAGGCGCGGCTCCCCCAAACTGGATCGGTCAGCAGGCGATAGCCATCAATCTCCAGCAGCACCGAGGAATGGCCGAGCCAAGTGACGCGCAAGCCGCGGGCTAACGGCTTTGCCCAGACGGGGCGCGGATCGACGGTCGGCAGAGGCGATTCCGGCGCGCGGCGACCGCCGCCACGGATGAAATCGATCATGCTGGGAAAGGGCGCCGCGGGGTCGCGCAGACCGGGCAGGATCGGCGTGACATTACGGAAACCAGAGCCACCCCATTGCAGGGAGGCGCGCATGCGCTCGAGACGAAGCCCGTCTGCCTTGCTGCCGAGAGATTTCACAGTGTGTCCGTTTCGTGACGGCCGTTATCACTAAATACGGCTACGCCATAGCGACGGATTATCGGATCTACCCTAACGATGGTAAGACCCTCGCGCTGCGCCTGAGCGATAGATTTCCGACCGGACATCACCGATGGCCACCCGAGCTGCTGCTGGCAATGAAGGCGAGTCGTCGAGCCACCACAATAAAACAGGCGTCAAGGTTGGTGTGGCTGTGCAATTCAATCAGTCTTCAGGCTTGCCATCTCGATCACGAAGCGATAGGTCACGTCGCCCTTCACCATGCGTTCATAGGCCGCCTCGATGTCCTGCATGCGGATCATTTCGATATCGGCGGTGATGCCCTTTTCGGCGCAGAAATCGAGCATTTCCTGCGTCTCCTTGATGCCGCCGATCAACGAGCCGGCCAGGCTGCGGCGGCCGAGAATGAGCGAGAAGACGCTGGGCGAGGGATGGGGCTGTTCGGGAGCGCCGACCAGGGTCATGGTGCCATCGCGCTTCAACAGGCCGAGAAAGGGGTCAAGACTATGCGATGCCGCCACCGTATTGAGAATGAAATCGAAGCTGCCGGCATGAAGCTGCATCTGTGACGCATCGGTGGAAATAACCACCTCGTCGGCGCCGAGCCGCTTGGCTGCCTCGACCTTGCGGGGTGAGGTCGTAATGGCGACCGTATGCGCGCCCAACGCATGGGCGAGTTTGATCCCCATATGGCCGAGGCCACCAATACCGACGATCCCGACCTTCTTCCCGGGACCGGCCTGCCAATGGCGGAGTGGCGACCAGGTGGTGATGCCAGCACAAAGCAGCGGGGCGACGGCGGCGAGATCCTGTTCCTGATGGTTGATTGTCAAAACAAAATGCTCGTCCACCACCATGCCGGTGGAATAGCCGCCATACGTGTTGGCACCCTGGCCAAACACATGACCGTTATAGGTCTGGGTAAAGCCATTTTCGCAATATTGCTCAAGATCCTCCGAGCAGGGCGCACAATGGCGACAACTCTCCACCATACAACCGACGCCGACGATCTGACCGACTTTGACCCGGGTGACGTCGGCGCCGACCGCTGTCACCCGGCCAATGATCTCGTGACCCGGCACGCAGGGGAAGGGGATCCCGGGCCATTCGCCGCGAGCGCTGTGCAGGTCGGAGTGACAGACCCCGCAGAAAAGAATTTCAAGGGCGATATCTTTGGTCCCCGGCTCGCGGCGTTCAAGGGTCCAAGGGGCGAGTTTGGCATCTTTGGTTTTAGCGGCATAAGCTTTGACCTGCATCAGAGTCTCCTGGTTGGTCCCTTGATGTCGGGCAAATCAGCTGGTTTTCAATAGAAGGCTCATGGCGCATGTGTCGCATCGTTACTGCATGATTGATTGCCCGAAGCGTCCAGTACTGCTATAGCCCTGCCGATTGAGTCCCCCGGAGACACCGCCGATGACCGCCCCCGATTATAAGGTTGCCGATATTTCCCTGGCCGATTGGGGCCGCAAGGAGATCCGCATCGCCGAGACCGAAATGCCCGGTCTGATGGCGCTGCGCGAGGAATTCGGCGCAGCCAAGCCATTGGCGGGCGCCCGCATCGTTGGTTGTCTGCACATGACCATTCAGACCGCCGTGCTGATCGAGACCCTGACCGCCTTGGGCGCAACCGTGCGCTGGAGCAGCTGCAATATTTTCTCGACCCAGGATCAGGCCGCCGCCGCCGTCGCCGCCGCCGGCACGCCGGTCTTCGCCTGGAAGGGCGAGTCCGAGGAGGAATTCTGGTGGTGCATCGAGCAGACCCTGCGCGGTCCCGATGGCTGGACGCCCAATATGGTGCTCGATGATGGCGGCGATGTGACCTCCATCCTGCATGATAAATATCCTGAGATGCTGAACGATGTCCGCGGCATTTCCGAGGAGACCACCACCGGCGTGCATCGCCTTTATGAAATGGCCAAGGCCGGCCGCCTGGCCGTGCCGGCGATCAATGTCAATGATTCGGTGACCAAGTCGAAATTCGACAATCTTTATGGCTGCCGCGAATCGCTGGTCGACGGCATCAAGCGCGCCACCGACGTAATGATCGCCGGCAAAGTCGCTGTCGTCGCCGGCTTTGGCGATGTCGGCAAGGGGTCGGCGGCGAGCTTACGCAGCCAGGGCGCCCGCGTCATGGTCACCGAAGTCGATCCGATCTGCGCCCTGCAGGCAGCGATGGAAGGCTATCAGGTCACCACCATGGAGGACGCCGCCCCCCAGGGCGACATCTTCGTGACCGCCACCGGCAATATCGACGTCATCACGCTCGATCACATGCGCGCCATGAAGGACCGCGCGATCGTCTGCAATATCGGTCATTTCGATAGCGAAATACAAATTGCCAATCTGCGCAATTATCGCTGGCACAATGTCAAGCCGCAGGTTGACGAGGTCGAATTCCCCGACGGCAAGCGCATCATTGTTCTGGCTGAGGGCCGACTGGTCAATCTCGGTTGCGCCACCGGTCACCCCAGCTTCGTGATGTCGGCCAGCTTCACCAACCAGGTGCTGGCGCAGATTGAGCTGTGGGGCAATGCCGCCAGCTATGAACGCAAGGTCTATGTGCTGCCAAAGCATCTCGACGAAAAAGTCGCCCGCCTGCATCTGGAAAAGATCGGCGTCAAGCTGACCACCCTCAATCCGGCCCAGGCCAGCTATCTCGGCATCAAGTCGGACGGGCCCTTTAAACCCGAAGCCTATCGCTACTGATCTGATCTCTGATCCGGGCCAGCGCCCTCTTGTTTTTACCGCGATTGCGGAGCAGTTTGGGGGGTGGAAGCGCTTCACAGGAAACTGTCCTTCGCATGAAGGCTTGGCTCATCATCCTGTCCCTGCTGGGCTCGAAGGCACGGGCGGAAATCATGCCGTTCGATCTGCAGGACCCGGCGACGCCGGCGGTTGCGGTGGCGCTGCTGGCGCTGTTGATCTTTCTGCCAATTATCCGCTGGCTGAGGCGCGAATTGCAGCGCGCCAACCAGGAGGCCGACGAAGCCCTGGCCAATCAGGCCCGCCTGCTGGAAATTCTCGCGACCGCGCCCGACGGGTTCTACCGCTGGACCCTCAATGAAGAGGGCGAGGTGGTCAGCGAGCAATGTTCGCGGCGGCTGGCTGTGTTGCTCGGGCTCTATGGCGGTATGGCGGCGCGCTTTGAGGATGTGCTGGCGTGTTTTTCGCCCACTGACGCCGCCCGTCTGCATGACCTTTGCCAGAGATTGCGCAAAGGCGGCGACTCCTTTGATCTCGATATCAATCTGCGCGAGGGCAGCCGCCGTGTCCTGATCATCGGCAATCGCGCAGCAACGCCGGAGGGCCTGCCGCAGGCCGATATCATCTGGCTCCGCGATGTCACCGAAGGCGCTGCCGCCGTCACCAAGCTGGAGGCCGAGAAACGCCGGCTGATTGAGGAACGCGATCGTCTGCGGGCTTTGCTGGACGGACTGCCCTTGCCGGTCTGGCTGAGGGATGGTGACCTGACCCTGGTCGCCTGCAATCAGTCCTATGCGCGCGCCGTCGATGCCGGTTCGCCGAACGAGGCGATCTTGTCGACCGCCGAGCTGGTGCCCGAGGCGGCGCTTCGCGAAGCGCGCGCCCTCGCCGCCCGCGCCCGGGCCTCGGGCCTGCCGCGCGCCGCGGCTTTTCATCTGGTGATGCAAGGCACCAGACGGCTGGAAGAACTGACCGAGACGCCGATCCAGACCAGTGAAGGTCTGCTGACCGTCGGCATGGCCATCGATCTCACCCGCCAGGAAGACCTGCAAAATCAGCTTGAGCGCCATGTCGCCGCCCATGCCGAGGTGCTGGAAAACCTTGGGACCGCCATCGCCATCTTCGCCAGCGACTCGCGACTGACTTTTTTCAATACCGCCTTTTCTCAGCTCTGGCGCCTCGATCCCGACTGGCTGACCACCCAGCCGACCTATGGCAATCTGCTCGATAGTCTGCGCGACCATCGACGCCTGCCGGAAGTCGCCGATTATCGCGCCTTCAAGGATGGCGAGCAGCGCCGCTTCACCTCGCTGCTGGAGGCGCGGGAAGATCTGCTGCATCTGCCCGATGAGCGCACGCTTCGCCGGGTCATTTCGGCGCATCCATTCGGCGGCCTGTTGTTCACCTATGAGGATGTTACCGATGCGCTGGCGCTCGAGCGGTCTCACAAGACGTCGCTCGCGGTGCATCGCGAAACCTTGAACAATCTCCATGAGGGGGTGGCGGTGTTCTCGTCGGATGGCAGGCTGCGGCTGTTCAATCCGGCCTATGGGCGGATCTGGAACATGTCGTCCGAGGCCCTGGCCGGCGAGCCGCATATCACCGAGCTGATCGAACATCATCACCCGCTCTTCGCCACCGCCGCCGATTGGCCGGCGGTGCAGGAGGGCATGCTGGCGCTGTTCATCGAGCGCATCGCGCGGCATGGCCGGATCGAGCGCTCCGATGGGGCGATTCTTGATTATGCGTCGGTGCCGCTGCCGGACGGCGCCGTGCTGACCACCTGGCTGGATGTGTCGGATAGCGCCCATGTGGAACGCGCGTTGCGTGAGAGAAACGACGCGTTGGCCGCGGCCGATCGTCTGAAAAGCGAATTCATCGCCAATGTCAGCGCCGAGGTCAAAACACCGCTCGCCACGGTGCTGGCCTATTCGGAAATGCTGTCCAACGAACATTTCGGCACATTGAGCAAAAGACAGCGCGATTATGCCGGCGGCATCACCGAATCGGCCCAGCATCTTCAACAGGTGCTGTCCGATATCCTCGACCTCGCCACCATCGAAGCCGGACAAATGACCTTGCAATTGAACGCCGTCGATGTGCACGCGATGCTGACCGGGGTGCTCGGGCTGGCCCGCGAGAGGGTCCGGCAAAAACAGATCACCCTCGATTTCGATTGTCCGCTGGAGATCGGCTGGATGGTGGCCGATGAGCGGCGGATCCGCCAGGTGCTGTTCAATCTTCTATCCAACGCGTTGAAATTCACCCCCAAGGGGGCGACCATCTTGATCAAGGCAGACCGCCAGCCGGGCCTTGGGACCGAGGGCGATCTGATCGCCTTCACGATTGCCGATGGCGGCGAGGGCATGCGGCCGCCGGTCCAGGAGCGCATGTTCGCCAGCTTCACCCGGACCGATGACGAGGAAGAGACTCAACCAGCGCGGCCAAAGGGCGCCGGACTGGGCTTGACCCTGGTCAAAAGCTTCGTCGAACTGCATGGCGGACGCGTGGCGATCTCGTCGGTGGCCGGCCGCGGCACGACGGTGGTCCTGTCGGTTCCGGCGGGCGGTATCGCGCCCAAATTAGCGAAATGAGATACCCCCGGATGAGGCATCAATGAGCCTTGGCGAGACGATCTTGCTCCCCGATCTGGACGCCACTCTGCGACTGGCTGGGCGGCTGGCTGCTTGCGCCCGGCGCGGTGACATTTTCGCTCTCACGGGACCGCTCGGCAGCGGCAAGACCGAATTGGCGCGCGCCTTCATCCGCCGGCTCACCAGCGCCGCCGAGGAGGTGCCAAGTCCGACCTTTACCTTGCTGCAACGGTATGACTCCGCCCAGGGGCCGATCTTTCATTTCGATCTTTACCGACTGGAGACTCCGGAACAGTCCTTCGAACTGGGGATTGACGACGCTTTCGCCGATGGCATTTGTCTGATCGAATGGTCCGAACGGTTGGGCGGCTTGTTACCGCGCCGCCATTTATCGATTGAATTGGCGGCTGGCGCGTCTTTGACCGAACGCGTCGCCCGCATCACAGGGGGAGAGGCATGGAAGGAACGGTGGCAGCAGACGACCGTGAAAGGCTGATTGGCGATTTCCTCGCCCGCGCCGGCTGGACGGCGGCCGAGCGCCGGATGCTGGCGGCCGATGCGTCCTTTCGCCGGTATGATCGGCTGGACCTGGCCGGGCAAAAGGCGGTGCTGATGGACGCGCCGCCGCCCAAGGAACAGATCGGACCCTTCATCGCGATCGCCCGACATCTGGTGGCGCTCGGCTACAGCGCCCCAAAGATTCTGGCCGAAGATGAAAGCGTCGGTCTGTTGCTGCTCGAAGATCTGGGGGATGCAACCTACACACGCCTGCTGGCATCAGGCGCGAATGAGGCGGCGCTCTATCAATTGGCGGTTGATCTGCTGATCGATCTGCAGGACAAGCCGCTCCCGGCCGGCCTCGTCCGGTATGACCAGGACAGGCTGCTGGCCGAGGCGATGCTGCTGATCGACTGGTATGCGCCCGCCATCGGCTGCATCCTTGATGCCCCGACGCGAGAGGAGTATCAGGCAGCCTGGAGCGCCTGCCTGCCGCTCGCTGATCGCGTGCCAAGCACTCTGGTGCTGCGCGACTTCCATGTCGATAATCTGATGCGCGTGGAAGGCCGCACCGGCCTCGCAGCTTGCGGCTTGCTCGATTTCCAGGATGCGGTGTTCGGGCCGGTGACCTACGATCTGGTCTCATTGCTGGAAGATGCGCGGCGAGATGTCAGTAGTGACGTGAAACGGACCCTGCAGGCGCGTTACCTGAAAGCCTTGCCAGCGATTGCCGAAGCGGATTTCGCCGCTTCCTGGGCCTGCCTGGCGGCGCAGCGCCATGCCAAAGTGATCGGCATCTTCACCCGCCTGGCGCGACGCGACGGCAAGCCCGGCTATCTGCGCCATCTACCCCGCGTGCTCGGTCTGCTGGAAGCGGCGTTAACCCATCCCGGCCTGGCACGCCTGGCAGAGTGGTTCACCCGCCATTTGCCCCCGGCGCAGCGGATTGTGCCAGATCCATGACCTTACCGGCCACCCTGCCGAGGCGCGCCATGCTCTTGGCCGCGGGACTTGGGCTGCGCCTGCGGCCGATCACGCTGGAGCTGCCAAAACCCCTGGTCGCGGTCGCCGGCCGATCCATGCTCGACCGGGCGCTGGATCGCCTCGACGAGGTGGGGTGCGACAGGAAAATTATCAATCTCCATTGGCTGGGCGACAAAATCCGGCGCCATCTGGCCGGCAGATCGGATATCGCCTTCAGCGAGGAGCCGCTGTTGCTGGAAACCGGCGGCGGAGTCGCCCAGGCTTTGCCGCTGCTCGGCCCCGATCCCTTCTATGTCTGCAATGCCGACATCATCTGGCAGGATCGCGGCGAGGCCTCTCTCGCCCGCCTGGCCGCCGCCTTCGACCCGGCCCGGATGGACGGGTTGTTGCTGTTGCATCCGGTCGCCACGGCCTTCGGCTATGATGGTCAGGGCGATTTCCATTTGGCCGGGGATGGCAGGCTGGCGCGACGGCAAAGCGGGGGCTGGAGCCGCCATCTGTTCGCCGGTGTGCAGATCCTCCATCCGCGCCTGTTCGACGATTGCCCGGCCGGCGCCTTCTCGCTCAACCTGCTTTATGACCGTGCGATGGCAGCTGACCGATTGTTCGGGATGGTTCAGGACGGGTCCTGGTTCCATATCGGCACACCAAGCGCCCTCGCCCAGGCCGACCCGCTGATCCGCGCTGGCGAATCTTGACACCCTCGATCTTCACCATTCCGGCGGGCGAGAGCTTCGTCGACGCGCTCGCCCGCCAGTTGCTCGATGAGACCGTGGGCGACCCCCTCACTCTTGCCGATTTTCTGATCCTGTTGCCGACCAGACGCGCCTGTCGCGCCCTTCAGGAGGGGTTCTTGCGAGCAAGCCAGGGCCGGCCGCTGCTGCTGCCGAGACTGCAGCCGCTTGGCGATGAGGATGACGAGTTGGAGGGACTGGCCGACGAACTCGACCTGCCGCCGATCATTCCGTCGCTGCGGCGCCATCTCCTGCTGACCCGGTTGGTGCTCGGGCAGAGCGGCGGCGCCATGACGCCGGAACAGGCGGCGCGGCTGGCCGATGAATTGGGCCGGCTGCTCGATCAGGTGCAGACCGAACAGCTCAGTTTCCGCCAGCTGGAGCGTTTGGTCCCAGCCGAACTGGCGCGTCACTGGCAGATTACCCTCGATTTCCTAAATATCCTGACCGAACATTGGCCGGCCATTCTGGCTGAACAAGGGTGGAGCGACGGAGCCGCGCGGCGGGTTGCGGCGCTGTCGCGACGGGCGGAACAGTGGGCGGCGACCCCGCCCGATTTTCCCGTCATTGCGGCCGGCTCGACCGGCAGCCTCCCGGCAACGGCGCGGCTGCTGGCGACGATTGCCCGACTGCCGCGCGGCAGACTGGTGCTGCCTGGCCTCGATCGGCGGCTGAGCGCCGACGAACAGCGGGAAATCGATCATACCCATCCGCAATATGCCCTGATGAAACTGGTGCAATCCCTCGACCTGCACCCCGCCGCGGTGCCCTTGTGGCCAGGCTGCCGCGAAAGTCCCCGCGCCGTTTGGGTCGCCGAGGCGCTGCGGCCGGCAGGCACCACCGAGATTTGGCGGCTTTTGCCGATCAAGGCTGCCAATGAAGCCTTTGCCGATGTCGAGCGGCTGGATTGCCCCGGCCCGCGCGAAGAAGCGGCCGTCGTCGCCTTGATGATGCGGGCCACTCTTGAGGAGCCCGGCCGGACCGCGGCCCTGGTCACGCCCGATCGCGGCCTGGCCCGCCGGGTGGCGGCGGAACTGGAACGCTTTGGCGTCGAGATCGACGATTCCGCCGGCCGGCCGCTCGAGGTTACCCCGCCCGGCAGTTTCCTTGCCCTGACGGCGCGTATGGTGGCCGATGAATTCGCGCCCCATGCCCTGCTCGCGGCGTTGAAACATCCGCTGGCCGTGGGCGGCCTGCCACCGGGGGAATTTCGCGCTTTGGTCCGCCTGCTGGAGCGCCACGCGCTGCGTGGACCGCGCCCCGGGAGGGGCATCGCCGGGCTGGTCGCCTTGTGCGGTGATGAGCCCGGCCTGCTGGCTTGGCTCGAACAAATGCAGCGTCTGACCGCCGGTCTGACCGCCGCCTGCGCCGCCCCGGCGATCTCCCTGGCGAACCTGGTCGCCGCCCATCTGGCGCTGGTGGAAGAGCTTACCGCCAATCATGAGGGCGAGCGGCAAATCTGGCTGGGCGAGGCCGGACGTGCCGCCTTTAGCTTCATGGGCGCGCTGGCCGACGCGGCCGACGCCTTGGCCCCCCTGGCTGGCCGGCATTATCCCGGCTTGTTGCGGCAATTGATGGCGGCTGTCACGGTGCGGCCCGCCTTTGGCAATCATCCCCGACTGGCGATATGGGGTCCTCTCGAAGCGCGTCTGCAGCAAGCCGATCTGCTGATCCTGGGCGGGCTCAATGAAGGCGTCTGGCCACCCGAACCGGCACCCGATCCCTGGATGAGCCGCCCCATGCGCCAGAGCTTCGGCCTGGCGCCGCCGGAGCGGCGGATCGGACTGGCCGCCCATGATTTCGCCCAGGGCATCTGTGCGCCCAAAGTCGCCCTGACCCGGGCAGCGCGGAGCGGCGGAGCGCCGACCGTGCCGTCGCGCTGGCTGCTGCGGCTTGACGCGCTGCTGCAAAGATCACGCTGGCGGCAGGCGGACTGGCTGAGCTGGGCTGCCACGATCGATCAGCCGGCCAGATTGATTGAGGTCGGGCCGCCGGCGCCGGCGCCGCCGGTCGCGGCGCGGCCGCGCACCCTGCCGGCCACCGCGATCGAGCTTTGGATGCGGGATCCTTATGGACTCTATGCCCAACGGATCCTGGCCTTACGGGCGCTGGATCCGATCGACGCCGATCCGGCGGCGCGGGATTATGGCAAGGCGGTGCACAAAGCCATGGAACTTTTTGTCAGGGGTCTGCCACCCGGCCCCTTGCCGGTCGATGCGCTCGAGCGATTGTTGGACGCGGGCAGGATCGCCTTGGAGCGGATCAAAGCGCGGCCCGGATTATGGGCCTTCTGGTGGCCGCGATTTCGATCGATCGCTGGCTGGATGGTGGCGCTGGAAGCCAAACGGCGCCCATATCTGCGGCAAAGTTTCGTCGAAATCAAAGGCGAACTGGTGCTGCCGGGACCGGCCGGGCCCTTCACCGTGACCGCCACCGCCGACCGGATCGATCGTCTGGCCGATGGCAGTCTGGCTCTGATCGATTACAAGACCGGCGCACCGCCCTCGTCCAAGGAGGTCGCGGCTGGATTCGCCCCGCAATTGCCGCTCGAGGCGATGATCGCCGAGGCCGGCGGCTTTGCCGAGATCGGCCCGACCGCGGTCAGTGAGCTCTGGTTTTGGCGCCTGAAGGGCGGAGCGACAGGCGGTGAGCAGCGCCCGGCCGGTGGCGATATCCCCGGCTTGATCCTTGCTGCCGAAAGCGGTCTCACCGAACTGATCCGCCGCTTCGACGATCCCAAAACGCCCTATGAGGCGCGCCCTCATCCAGATTTCGCCCCGAAATATAGCGATTACGGCCATCTGGCAAGGGTACAGGAATGGGCAGCCGGCGATGAGGGATCCGAAGAGTGAGCCGGCCCGATCCCGATCTGGCGCAAAGACGCGCCGCCAATCCGGCCAATTCGGTCTGGGTGGCAGCCTCGGCGGGTACCGGTAAGACCAAGGTACTGACAGATCGCGTGCTGGCATTGCTGCTCGCCGGTACGCCACCTGAACGGCTGCTCTGCCTGACCTTCACCAAAGCGGCGGCGGCCGAAATGGCCAATCGAGTCGCCGCCAGGCTGGCCGGCTGGACCACCGCCAGCGATGAGCTTCTGAGCGCGGAACTGGAACCCTTGCTGGGATCGGCGCCCAGTGATGCGCAAATGATCGGCGCGCGGCGCCTGTTCGCCCGCCTTCTCGAGTGCGCAGGCGGCATGCGGATCGAGACGATCCACGCGTTCTGCCAGTCACTGTTGCGGCGCTTTCCGCTGGAGGCCGGTCTGGCGCCACATTTCCAGGTGATGGATGACCGCGATGCCGGCGAATTGATGGCCGATGCGCGCGAGCAACTATTGACCGACCCTAGCCTTTCCGAGCCCCTGGCGCTGGTCACCAGCCAGATCCACGAGGAGCGTTTTCCCGCCCTGATGACCCAACTGGCCAACGAGAGGGGCCGGCTGCTCAGGCTGATCGCCGACCATGAAGGGTCGTTGGCTTTGGTGCTTGCGGCTTTGCGCCGCCGCCTCGGCCTGACCGAGGAAGATACGGTCGAGAGCATGACGGACTCCTGCCTGGCCGGGATTGATCTCGCCGACGTCCGGCACTTTGCGGCCGCGCTGGCCGAGGGGAAGGACAGCGACCGGAAACGCGCCGCCCTGCTGAGGGCTTTCCTCGATGACCCTCGCGCGGTCGAGCCGTGGCGGCAGTCTCTGCTGACTCAGGAGAACACCATCCGCGAGCGGCTGTGCACCAACGAGGTGGAGGCCAAGTCGCCCGGGCTGCGGGCGCGGCTGACGCAGGAAGCCGAACGGATGTTCGACTTGATGGACCGATGCGCCGCCCTGACCGGTGTCACCATCACGGCAGCGCTGCTGCGCCTGGCGCTGCGGCTGATCGAACTCTATCAGCAGCAGAAGCAGAGACGCGCGCTGCTCGACTATGACGACCTGATTTTGCAGACAATTTCGGTTTTGCAACAAGATGGCGGGGCGGCCTGGGTCCTCTACAAACTCGATGGCGGGATCGACCATCTGCTGATCGATGAAGCGCAGGACACCAATCCGGATCAATGGGCGGTCATCCGCGCCCTGACCGCTGAATTTTTCGCCGGCGACGGCCGTAAGCCGGCGGGGCGACGCACGATCTTCGCCGTCGGCGATGCGAAACAATCGATCTATAGTTTTCAGCGCGCCGATCCGCGCGAGTTCGAGGCCAGCCGGCGCGCTCTGGCGCACCAGGTGCCGGCGGCGGGCGGCGGCTGGGACGAGGTGGCGCTCGAGATCTCCTTCCGCTCGGTATCGGTTGTGCTCGATACGGTCGATGCGGTGCTGCAGCGGGCCGGCGGGGTCGGTGTGGTGGCCCCGGGTGAGACGGTCCGGCATCTGGCGTTCCGCGATGGTATGGCCGGGTTGGTCGAGCTTTGGGCGCCGGTGCAGCCGAGGCCGCAGGATGAGGATGCTCCCTGGAAGCCGCCGGTTGAACGGCGCCAGGGCGACAATCCGCCCGCCCGGCTGGCCAGGTTGCTGGCGGCACGGATCCATCACATGATCCATGCGCCGGAAATGCTGGACTCGAAAGGCCGGAGGATCCAGGCGGGGGATATTCTGCTGCTGGTCCGGCGGCGCAACCGCTTCGTCGACCATCTGGTCAAGAGTCTGAAACGCCTCGATATTCCGGTCGCGGGGGCCGACCGCATGGTCCTGACCAAACAATTGGCGGTGATGGACCTGATGGCGGTCTCCCAACTGTTGCTGTTGCCCGAGGATGATTTGACCCTGGCGACCGTGCTGAAGGGCCCCCTGATCGGACTTTCGGAGGACGAGTTGTTCAGGCTGGCCTGGAACCGTCCGGCCAGCCTTTGGCAGAGGGTCGGGCAAAGTGAGGAGCCGAGGATAGCGGCAGCCCATCGCACATTGGCCGGACTGATGGCCAAGGCCGATCTCTGGACACCCCATGAATTGTTCAGCCATTTGCTCAATCAGGGTGGCAAGGAACGACTGCTGGCGCGGCTGGGGCCGGAGGCCGAGGATCCGATCGATGAGTTCATCGCCCTCAGCCTGACCTATGAGCAGATGCATCCGCCCTCGCTGCAGGGATTTCTGCATTGGCTGGAACAGGGCGGCACCGAGATCAAACGCGATCTCGATCAGGGGGGCGGGGCGATTCGCATCATGACGGTACATGGCGCCAAGGGCTTGCAGGCGCCTATCGTGTTTCTGCCTGATGTCATGCAGAAGCCGCGCCGACGCGCCGGCTTGCTCTGGCTCGACGACTGCCTGCCGCTCTGGCCGGTCAAAGGCGGGTTGAGCGCGGCAGGTGAAAGCGCACAGGCCGCGGCGGATCAGGCCCGCGATGACGAATATCGCCGGCTGCTCTATGTCGCCATGACGCGCGCCGAAGACCGGCTCTATGTCTGCGGTTGGAATAATCGCCAGGCGGCGCCGGAGGATTGCTGGTATGCGCTGATCAAACAGGGACTCGGACCAATGGCGGAAGAGATCCAGGATCCCCTGCTGGCCCGCCTTGGCCATGATCCCTTGATCAGCCGTTTCAGCGCGGCGCAAATCAGACCGGTCAGCCGGCCGGTCGCCGAGAGCCCCACACCACCACCGACCGCTCTGCCCGATTGGGCGCGGCAGAAAGCGCCCGTCGAGCCGGCGCCGCCCCGCCCCCTGACCCCCTCGCGCCCCGATGACCCGCCGCCGCCGCGCGCCTCGCCATCCGGCGGGCGCGACACTCTGGCGCGGCAACGGGGCACCTTGATTCATCGCCTCTTACAGCATCTACCCGAAATTGAGCCGGCCGAGCGCGCCTTGGCCACCGCGCGCTTTCTGGGCCGGCCGGCCTGGCGGCTGGCCTATGCCGAGCAGGCGGAGATTGCCGCCGAACTGGCCGGCATCATGGATGATCCCCGCTTCGTCACCCTGTTCGGTCCCGGCAGCCGCGGCGAGGTGCCGCTGATCGGCCAATTGGGTGGTCGGATCGTCTCCGGGCGGGCCGATCGGCTATGGGTCGGGCCGGGCGAGGTGCTCGTGGTCGACTATAAGAGCGACCGACGCCCGCCCGACCGACCCCCGGTTGCTTATCTGCGGCAAATGGCGGCCTACCGCGCTGTCCTGGCCTGCCTCTATCCTGGTCGATTGGTGCGGGCCGCTCTGCTCTGGACCGATGGTCCGGTCTGGATGCCGCTCGATGGCAAGGCGCTCGATGATGCCTTGGCCAGCATGGCGCTCTAAATATTACCGGCCAAAATCACCCTGTTCAGGCGACCTCCCGCGGAACAACTCCACGGCCTGGGGGCGCCCGATAAGAGATCGCAATTTGTCGGATCGATCAGCCTCTAATTCAATGGCTTAGAGGGCGATTCAGACATTACATTGACGCGGATTCGCGTCAATGTAATGTCATCGCGCTCTAGGCTGATTTTGCCGAGCTGAACCGGGCCCGGATCTCTTCTGATCGTGAAACCGAGACCCAGCCTGGGTTGATGCCGACGGCACAATTTTTGCTTCGCCAACAACGCTTTACTAAAAATTCCCGGCTGCTGAAAGGAGGGCGGTTGCCCGTTATTTCAACGAATAATGCTGCCAATGCAGCACTGAACTATTTAAACAACAACACTGCAAAAACGGCCAATTCGATCGCTGAATTGGCGAGCGGCTCCCGTATTGTCCGGGCTTCAGACGATGCCGCCGGCCTGGCTATTTCAGAACAACTCAAAGGCTCCCTATCGAACTTCGATCAAGACAGCGTAAATGTTCAGCAAGGCGGAAATATTCTTTCCATAGCTGATTCCGGACTGGCGCAAATCAGCCTGGTTCTGAGCCGCATGATGGCCTTGGCCGCCGACTCAGCCTCGGGCCAAGTCAGCGACACCCAGCGGCAGCAAGATATCAATATTGAATATCAACAACTGAGCCAGGAGATCAATGCGATCGCCTCGGGTACCCAATATAACGGCCAGTCGCTGCTGAATTATGCCAATGCGACCGGCGCCTTCTCCTGGAACAGCAGCAGTGTCCTGGCCGGCTTCTATGCGGCGCAGGTGCTGCGTAATACCCATCAGGGTTCCCAGAATAGCCAGATTCCGACCGACGAGGTTGGCAATATCACCAATGGCGATCAGGTCGCGACCTATGGCAATGGCATTGACGGGTTGCCCACCGGCACCAGCGGCAGCTTCAATGCCGGGCCGTTGGAGGGGCTGAATAGTGACCCCTTTGGCCCGACCCAGTTCCTCACCGGAGCGGGCCTGGGTGGCAGCATCAGCGTCACCATCGGCGCCTATAACGCGGTCACCCTCGGCCTCGAGCAGGATCAGGTCAGCTATCAGGATTCCAATGTGACATCGCTGCAGGTGAATAACGTCATCGAGTCGGTCGGGACCTATCTGGCCGCCAATCCGACCCAGGCGGTGCCCGGCCAAGTCGCGGTGCAGGTCACCTCGACCAACTCCAATGTCGCCAGTCAATCAGCGGCCATGCTGGCGATCGCGTCCCTGGGTGCGGCCCTCGGCACGGTAGAGGGCGCGCGGGCGCAATTCGGCGCTTATGAATCGCGCTTCAGTTTTTCCCAACAAGTGATCAACGGTCAGGTGCAACAGACCTCCGCCGCGATTTCCACCATCACCGATGCCGATGTCGCCGGCGTTAAAGCCAATCTGTCGGCGCAGGACGTGGCAAATAAGGCCTCGGTCGCCGCTCTGGCGCAAGCGTCACAATTGCCGAAGGAATTGTTGCGGTTGATCCAATCCTGATTGTGGGTTTATCTGTCGAGCCCTTCAGCTGTCAAAAGAGTCTCCCCTGATGATCACCACCCGCGCCGCCGTCGCCCTTGCCGCCGGCCAGCCCCTCAGCATCGAGTCTGTTTCAGTGGAACCGCCGCGCGCCGGCGAGGTACTGGTCGAGATCAGGGCGACCGGCCTTTGTCACACCGATGCCTTTACCCTATCCGGCGCCGATCCCGAAGGCTTGTTTCCGGCGATCCTCGGCCATGAGGGGGCTGGCGTGGTGGTGGAAGTGGGCGCCGGCGTGACCAGTCTGCAGGTCGGCGATCACGTCATCCCGCTCTACACGCCCGAATGCCGCCAGTGCAAATCCTGCCTGTCGGGGAAGACCAATCTTTGTACGGCGATCCGCGCGACCCAGGGCAAGGGCGTCATGCCCGATGGCAGCAGCCGCTTCCGCCTCAATGGCGAATCTGTGTTTCACTATATGGGGTGCTCGACTTTCTCCCAGCACACCGTGGTGCCGGAGATCGCTCTGGCCAAGATCCGCAAGGACGCGCCCTTCGACAAGGTCTGCTATATCGGCTGCGGTGTCACCACCGGCATCGGCGCGGTGATCAACACGGCCAAGGTCCAGGCCGGCGATACGGTCGCGGTGTTCGGTCTTGGCGGCATCGGCCTGAATGTGATCCAGGCGGCGCGCATGGTCGGCGCGGACAAGATCATCGGCGTCGACCTCAACCCGGCCCGCGAGGCGATCGGGCGGCGTTTCGGCATGACCGATTTCGTCAATCCGAACACTGTCGGACGCGATAAAGTGGTCGCCGCGGTTCAGGATCTGAGCGATGGTGGCGTCGATTTCAGTTTCGAATGTATCGGCAATGTCGAGGTGATGCGACAGGCGCTCGAATGCTGTCATCGCGGCTGGGGCCAAAGCATCATCATCGGCGTCGCCGGCGCCGGCCAGGAAATTGCCACCCGCCCCTTCCAGCTGGTGACCGGTCGGGTGTGGAAGGGAACCGCCTTCGGGGGCGCCAAAAGCCGGCGCGACGTGCCGAAAATTGTCGATTGGTACATGGAGGGCAAGATCGAGATCGACAGCCTGATCACCCATGTGATGCCGCTCGACGAGATCAATCATGGCTTCGATCTGATGCATGAGGGCGCCTCGATCCGTGGCGTCGTGACGTTCTGATGGCGACGCTGGAACCGGTCGAGCGTCATCGCTGCGAGGGCGGCTGGGTCAGCCGCTGGCGCCACCCCAGCGCCGCGACCGGGACAGTGATGACATTTTCGGTCTTCGAGCCGCCCGGTGTCGGCCCCTTTCCGGCGGTGATCTTTCTCGCTGGCCTGACCTGCGACGACACCACCTTTCTGATCAAGGCTGGCGCCCAGCGCCACGCTGCCGGCCTTGGCCTGATGTTGATTGCGCCCGATACCAGCCCGCGCGGCCTCGATCTGCCGGGGATCCGCGACTCCTGGGATTTCGGCGAGGCCGCCGGCTTCTATCTCGATGCCGCAATCGACCCGTGGCGGACCAATTTCCGCATGGAGAGCTATGTCACAGGGGATCTGCTGCAAACGGTGGCGGAACATTTCCCGCTCGACCGGGCGCGAATCGGTTTGATCGGACATTCCATGGGCGGCCATGGCGCCCTGACCCTCGGTCTCAAACATCCCGACCTGTTCCGCACGATCAGCGCGCTCGCGCCGATTGCCGCGCCGTCCCAGGTGCCTTGGGGAAGGAAAGCGCTGCCGCGCTATCTCGGCGACGACCCCTTCGCTTGGCGCCGCCATGACACGATCAGTCTGCTGCAGGATGGAAAAAAGAGTTCCGCCTGGTTGATCGATCAGGGCGGAGACGATCCTTATCTCGTCAGCCAGCTCCGCGGCGACTTGCTGCGGGAGACCTGCGCGGAGGTCGGGCAAAACCTGACCTATCGTCTGCAGGAGGGCTATGATCATGGCTATTACTTCATTCAGACGGTGATCGATGATCATCTGGATCATCATATGGCTGGTCTGGGTCCGGCTTGACGTTGGCGGCACCCATTTATGCGACGCCTCCGCTCCGCTTCGTCGGGTCTCAGACGCCGCTCGGGCGAGAGAGCATTTCGCGATTCAATGTGATCGCAAAATGCTCTAGTTTGTAAGAACGAGATCGCGCACTCCCGAGGAGAGATTGTGTAATGAAAAATGTGACCGACACGTCGTTCGAGACGGACGTGCTGAAGGCCGAGGGTTATGTGCTGGTGGATTTCTGGGCCGAATGGTGCGGTCCCTGCAAACAGATCGCCCCGGCGCTTGAAGACCTCTCGAAGGACCTTGCCGCCAAAGTGACCGTCGCCAAGATCAATATCGACGATAACCCCATGACGCCGGGCAAATATGGCGTGCGCGGTATTCCGACCCTTATGCTGTTCAAGGACGGCCAAGTCGCCGCCACCAAGGTTGGGGCCCTGCCCAAAAGCAAGCTCTATGAGTGGGTGGAGAGCGTCAGTATCTAGAGCGCGATGACATTAGATTGACGCGAATCTGCGTCAATCTAATGTCTGAATCAGACTATAGGGCTCAGTTATTTTCGGCTAACACCGCCCCCGCCAGATAAAGACTGCCGCAAATCAGTATTCTGGCGGGGCCGGCATGGCCGACGATCTCTCTCATCGCCGCGTCCACGCTCGCGGCAGGACTGAGATCAAGGCCGGCGTCTTTCGCCTTCGCCGCCATTTCAGCCGCCGACAGGCTGTTGACCTCCCCGGGAATGGCAACCGTCATCCCGCCGGTAACCAGAACGGCGAGCGGATCAACGAACCCCATGCTGTCCTTGCTGTTCAGCATCCCCACCACCAGATAGACCGGCCGATTGTGCCAATGCTGCGCCAGATGGCGTGCCAGAACTTTACCCGCGCCGGGATTATGTCCGCCATCGAGCCATAATTCCCAACCGGGCGGCAGCAGATCCGTCAATGGCCCCACGGTCAGTCTCTGCAACCGTGCCGGCCAGCGGACCTGGTGCAATCCGGCCGCCAGATCGGCGGCGAGCCGCAGATGGGTGGCGGCTGCGAGCGCGAGACCGGCATTATGAAACTGATGACGCCCCGGCAAGCCTGGCTGAGGCAGGTCCTGCGTCGTGCCCGCCATCGTGAAGCGCAGGCCGTCCGGGATTACCTCGGCCTGCCAGTGCTCGCCCTCGACGAGGAGCGGCGCCGCTTGCAGATCCGCCGCCTTGCGGATGACCTCCATCGCCTCGGGCGATTGCCGCACCGTAAGACAGGGGACGCCGGGCTTGATAATGCCTGCCTTCTCGCCGGCAATCGCGGAGAGGCTGTCGCCGAGAAAAGCCTGATGATCGAGCGAGATCGATGTGATCAGCGTTGCCGCCGGCCGGTCGATCACATTGGTGGCGTCATAGCGTCCGCCGAGGCCGGTCTCCAGCAGGCACAGGTCGGCGGGCTGGCGCGCGAAGGCGAGAAAAGCCGCCGCGGTGGTGATCTCGAAGAAGGTAATCGGACGGCCAGCATTGACGGACTCGATCTCCTCCAGCAGAGCGGCGAGATCGGTATCATTGATTTCTTCGCTGGCAACTGTGATGCGCTCATTGAAGCGGACCAGATGGGGCGAGATATAGACGTGGCAGCGCTGGCCGGCCGCTTCGGCCATGGCGCGCAAATAAGCGACGGTCGAGCCCTTGCCATTGGTGCCGGCGACATGGATCACCGGCGGCAGAGTTGTGTGCGGATCGCCCAGACGGCCCAGGAGCTCCAACACCCGATCAAGCACCAGATCGATGATTTTGGGATGCAGAGTCTTGAAACGCGCCAGCAGCGGCTCAGAGGCTGGTGTCGTCGCCATAATAGTCATCGCTGGCAGTAAAGTGATCGGGGGTATCCAGCGCCAGGGTCCTCAGAGCTCCGCCTTTGTGGCGCAGCAGCTTCAAGAGGGTCCCGATGCGAGCCGCCAAGTGATGGCGGTGCACGACCATGTCGACCATCCCATGCTCCAGCAGATATTCGGCGCGCTGGAAGCCGGGCGGCAATTTTTCGCGGATCGTCGTCTCGATGACACGCGCGCCGGCAAAGCCGATCACCGCGCCTGGCTCGGCGATATGGATATCGCCCAGCATGGCGAAAGAGGCCGAAACGCCGCCGGTGGTCGGGTCGGTCAGCAACACGATATAGGGCAGGCTGTGCTCCTTGACCTCGTCTACGGCAACCGTGCTGCGCGCCATCTGCATCAGGCTGAGAATGCCCTCCTGCATGCGGGCGCCACCGGAAGCCGGGATAATGATCAGGGCGGCCTCCTTTGCGACCGCCAATTCGGCGGCGGCAACGAGACCATCGCCCACGGCGACCCCCATCGAGCCGGCCATGAAAGCAAAATTGAAAGCTGCCACCACAGCCGGGCAGTCACCGATCAGGCCATGGGCGACGATGATGGCATCCTGCTCGCCGGTCTTGCTCTGGGCTTCCTTCAAGCGGTCCGGATAGCGTTTGCTGTCCTTGAATTTGAGCGGATCAAGGCTGGCTTTGGGCAGATCGATGCGCTGATAGACCGCGTCATCGAACAAAAGATCGAGGCGGGCCTTGACCGGCAGACGCAAATGATGGTCGCAATGGGGACAGACCGACTGGGTTTTCGCCAAATCGCGATGGAAGATCATATGGCCGCATTGTGGGCATTTATCCCAAAGATTGTCGGGGATCTCGCGCGGCCGCACCAGCTTCTGCAGCTTGGGGCGCACATAATCAGAGAGCCAACTCATTATTTCACCCTTCTTTCACAGTCAGGCCGTCTGCCAATTCCCGCACGAAGGCCAGAATCTCCTCGGCCAGTCCTTCATGCGGGCGATTGTCGGCATCGAGTCCGGCGGCGATCCGGCTCACGATAGCCGAACCAACCACGGCCGCATCGGCTAATTGTCCGATCTCCGCCACCTGTGCGGCGGTCTTGATGCCGAACCCGACCGCCAGCGGCAGGTCGGTATGGCGCCGCAGTCGTTCGATGGCCGCCGTGACCGACTGGCTGGTTGCGGCGCCGGCCCCGGTTATCCCGGCAATGGAGACGTAATAGACGAAGCCGGACGCATGAGCCAGCACCAATGGTAGGCGAGCCTCGTCGGTGGTCGGCGCGGTCAGATAGATGACATCGATACCCGACCTGCGCGCCGGCCCCGCCAATTCCTCGGCCTCTTCCGGCGGCAGATCGACGATGATCAGGCCATCCACGCCGGACGCTGCGGCATCGCGGGCGAAACGTTCGACGCCATGGGCATAGATCGGATTGTAATAGCCCATCAGAATGATCGGCGTGTCCTGGTCCTTGCTGCGGAAATCCCGCACCATCTCAAGGGTCACCGCCAAGCTGGCGCCGCCCTTGAGGGCGCGGTGCGACGCGGCCTCGATCACTGGTCCGTCGGCCATGGGATCCGAGAAGGGCAGGCCCAGTTCGATCAGGTCGGCGCCGGCGGCCGGCAACCCGTCAAGGATCTGTTGCGCCGTCGTGCGATCGGGATCGCCGGCGGTTATAAAGGTGATCAGTCCGGCGCGCCCCTGCTGGCCGAGGGCTTTGAAACGGCTTTCGATCCTGCTCATTTGGCTGCCAATGCCGCCCGAACGGTCGCCAGATCCTTGTCGCCGCGGCCCGACATGCAGATCACCATCAGGTGATCGCGAGCCAGCCCGGGCGAGATTTTCTTGCCGAAGGCTACCGCATGGGACGACTCCAGCGCCGGGATGATACCCTCAAGTCTGGTGGTCTCGACAAAAGCATCGAGCGCCTCCTGGTCGGTGGCCGACACATAGGAGACCCGCCCCTTGTCATGGAGCCAGGCATGTTCCGGACCAATACCGGGATAATCGAGGCCGGCCGAGATCGAATGGGCTTCAGTGATCTGGCCGTCGCTGTCCTGCAGCAGATAGGTGCGATTGCCATGCAACACGCCGGGCCGTCCGCCGGTCAGGGAGGCGGCATGCGCCCCCGAGGCGAGACCATGGCCGGCGGCTTCGACGCCATAGATCTTGACCGTCTCGTCATCGAGGAACGGGTGGAACATCCCCATGGCGTTCGAGCCGCCCCCGATGCAGGCGATCACGCTGTCCGGCAGGCGCCCCTCGAGTGCCAGCATCTGGTCGCGGGTCTCCTCGCCGATCACCGACTGGAAATCCCGGACCATGCTCGGGTAGGGATGGGGTCCGGCGACGGTACCGATCATATAATAGGTGTCATTGACCATGGTGACCCAGTCGCGCATGGCGTCATTCATCGCGTCCTTGAGGGTGGCAGCGCCCGATATCACCGGGCGCACCTCGGCACCGAGCAGGCGCATGCGCTCGACATTGGGGGCCTGGCGCTCGATATCGGTAGCGCCCATGAAGATCACGCAGTCCAGGCCGAACAGGGCGCATACTGTTGCAGTGGCGACGCCATGCTGGCCGGCGCCCGTCTCGGCGATGATGCGCTTCTTGCCCATCCGCCTGGCCAGCAGGGCCTGGCCCATGCAGTTATTGATCTTGTGCGCGCCGGTATGGTTGAGATCCTCGCGCTTGAGATAGATCCGGGCGCCGCCATAGGCTTCGGTCAGGCGCGGCGCGAAATAGAGCGGACTCGGCCGACCGACGTAATTGGCCAATTGATAGCGCAATTCGCGCTGAAATTCCGGATCGGCCCGCGCCTCGTCATAGGCCTGCTGCACCATGAGAATCAACGGCATCAGGGTCTCGGAAACATAGCGTCCGCCGAACAGGCCGAAATGGCCGCGCAAATCGGGGCCGGCGCGCAGACTATTGGCCCGTTCGCTCATCACTCTTGTCCTCTTGCAACGCGTATAAACTGCGCCACCCGGTCGGGATCCTTGATCCCGGGGGCCGCTTCGACCGCCGATGACACATCCACCAACTTGGCCCCCGACTCGGCGATTGCAAGGGCGACACTGTCCACCGTCAGCCCGCCGGCGAGAAACCAGGGACTGCGGAATTTCTGCCCGCGCAGCAAACGCCACTCGAACGCGTGGCCGAGACCACCCGGACGGGTCGCATCGACAGACGGTTTGGCGTCAAAAAGCAGCATGTCGGCGATCTCATCATAGGCGCGAGCCTGGTCCACATCCTCGGCATTACCGACGCCAATCGCCTTGATCACCTTCATGCCGAATTCCAGGCGGATCTGTTCGACCCGCTCGGGGGTCTCCCGGCCATGCAGCTGAAAGTAATCCAGACGGACCTGGTTCATCGCCTCATTCAACTCGGCGTCGGTCGGATCGACAAACAGGCCGACCCGGGCCGTCCTGGCGGGAACGAACTCGAAAATCTCCGCGGCGCGGCTCAGGCTGACATGGCGCGGGCTCTTGGCGAAAAAAACCACGCCCAGATAGCTTGCACCGCATTCCGCGGCCCATTCGGCGGCGGCCGGATCGGTCAGGCCGCAAATCTTGACCTTGATTTTCGCCGCCATCAAGCGGTCTCCAGGCTGGCCAGGATCGCGCTTAGCGCGGCGGCTGGATCGACCTGCCCGGTGATCGGCCGGCCAATCACCAGATGGCTGGCGCCAGCCGCGATCGCCTGGCGCGGCGTAAGGATGCGTGACTGGTCGTCAGCGTCAGCGCCGGCCGGTCGAATGCCCGGCACCATCAGGACCGGGCCTTCTCCCAGTTGGGTGCGCAGGGCGGTGATCTCGAGGGGTGAACAGACCAGACCGTCGGCGCCGGCCTCAATAGCAAGATCGGCCAGACGCCGGACCTGATCGCTCACGCCGCCATTGACGCCAAGGCTCGGCAGATCGTCCTCGCCCAAACTGGTCAGCAGGGTGACGGCGAGGATCTTGCTGCGCCCCTCAGCCTCCTCGACCGCGGCGCGCACCATGGCGCCGCCGCCAGCCGCATGGACGGTGGTAAAGGCCGGCGCCAGAGTCATCACACCCCGCAGGGCCCCCGCCACCGTGTTGGGGATGTCATGGAATTTGAGATCGAGAAACAGCGGCAAAGCGACATCAGCCATGAGCTCTTGGACACCTTTGGGACCATTGGCGGCGAAGAATTCGAGCCCGAGCTTGATACCGCCGACCAGCGCGGACACTTGCGCGACCAGGCTGCGCGCCAGGTCGGCATCGCCCGTATCGATGGCGCAGAAAATCGGGTTCCTTTTCATGAAGCCGCTTTCCGCTCGGCGCGGCGACGCTTCAGGGAGCGGAAGCCGGCAACCACCCAGCCGATCACGATGCCAAACAGCAACGGAAGCAGAATGGCGAGATAGGCCGGCATGGCCAGCTCATGGACCAACGGCCAAAAGCCGATCGGCACCTCAAGTCGATTGGACAGGGCGAAATCCACCACGATCGCGGCCCCGATCATGCCGGCAATCCACGACAAGATACGCAATTCGATACCCCTAAATGTGGCCTAAATGTCGCCGCGTCTCAGTCGCTATTGAGACGCTCGCGCAATTGCTTACCGGTTTTGAAGAACGGCACGGCCTTTTCGGTGACCGCAACCTGCTCGCCGGTGCGCGGATTGCGTCCTTGGCGCGCGTCTCGCCGCTTGACGGAAAAAGCGCCGAAGCCCCGCAGCTCGACGCGATCACCGCGCGCCAGGGCCGTGGCGATCTCATCGAAGATGGTCGTCACGATGCGCTCGATATCGCGTTGATAGAGGTGGGGATTGGCCTCCGACAGACGGGCGATCAGCTCCGACTTTGTCATGGCGGGTTTTTCACTCCAAACATGCGACGTTCCGCATACCGGAGCAGAGCCTGCCAAAGCTCTGACAATACGTCAAGAAATGCGGACCGTTCGCCTCAAGAAAAACGCCATGGCAGGAGTCCCACCATGGCGTTTTCGCTTATTCAGAAAACCGAAGACTATTTGTCGTCAGCCGCTTCCTTCTCTTCCTTGGCGCGGTTGAAGGCCGCACCCAGGATGTCGCCCAACGACGCGCCGGAATCCGACGAGCCATATTCGGCCATGGCCTGCTTCTCTTCGTCCATGTCCTTGGCCTTGACCGAGAGGGTCAATTTGCGGGTGGCCTTGTCGATGGCGGTGATCTTGGCATCAACCTTTTCGCCGACAGCAAAGCGATCGGGACGCTGCTCCGAACGGTCGCGCGACAGCTCGTTCTTGCGGATGAAGCCAGACATGCCGTCCACCGTGACTTCCAGGCCGTTTTCGGTGACCTGGGTGACATGGCTGGTGACGACATCGCCCTTCTTGAGATTGGCGATGGCTTCCTTGTAAGGATCGCTGCCCAGCTGTTTGATACCGAGCGAGATGCGCTCTTTCTCGACATCGACATCGAGCAGCTTGGCCTTGACCATGTCGCCCTTCTTGAAGTCGAGAATGGCTTGCTCGCCGGGACGCTCCCAATCGATGTCGGTCAAATGGACCATGCCGTCGATATCTCCCGAGAGGCCGATGAACAGTCCGAATTCGGTGATGTTCTTGACCTCGCCCTCAACCTCGGTACCGACCGGATGACCTTCGACGAAGGCTTCCCAAGGATTGGCCATCGTCTGCTTGAGACCGAGCGAGATACGACGCTTGGCGGCATCCACATCCAGCACCATGACTTCGACTTCCTGGGAGGTCGAGACGATCTTGCCGGGATGGACGTTCTTCTTGGTCCAGGACATTTCCGATACATGGACCAGCCCTTCGACGCCGGGTTCCAGCTCGACGAAGGCGCCATAGTCGGTGATGTTGGTGACACGGCCGACATATTTGGCCCCGACCGGATATTTCTGGTCCACACCTTCCCACGGATCGGCTTCAAGCTGCTTGATACCGAGCGAAATCCGCTGGGTCTCGGAGTTGAAGCGGATGACCTGCACCTTGACGGTCTGACCGATATGCAGGGCCTCGGAGGGGTGGTTGATGCGCTTCCAGGCGATGTCGGTGACATGCAGCAGACCATCGACGCCGCCCAGATCGACGAAAGCGCCATAGTCGGTGATGTTCTTGACCACGCCATCGAGGATCTGGCCTTCCTTGAGGCTCTCGATCAGTTCCGAGCGCTGCTCGGCGCGGGTCTCTTCCAAAACCGCGCGACGGGAAACAACGATGTTTCCGCGTGATCTGTCCATTTTCAGGATCTGGAAGGGCTGGGGGCTGCCCATCAGCGGGCCGACATCGCGCACCGGGCGCACATCGACCTGGCTGCCCGGCAGGAAAGCCACCGCACCGGCGAGATCGACGGTGAAGCCGCCCTTGACACGGCCGAAGATCACGCCATTGACGCGCTGATTCTCCTGGAACGCCCGCTCGAGCTGGGTCCAGGCCTCCTCGCGACGCGCCTTTTCGCGCGACAGCATGACTTCGCCATTCTTGTCTTCATAGCGTTCGACGAAAACTTCGACGAAATCGCCAGCCTTGATGTCGGCCGGCTGGCCGGCATTGGCAAATTCCTTGAGCGGGATGCGGCCTTCGGACTTCAGTCCGACATCGATCACGGCGAAATCGCCGTCGACCGCAACAACCAAACCCTTGACGACGGAACCTTCAAAGGACCCCGACGGGCCGAAGCTCTCGTCCAACAGAGCGGCGAAATCTTCCATCGCCGGCATTTCAGTGGCCATAGCCATAACACAAATCCTTTCTCATCTTCATTACGGGCCAGCCGGTTGGCTCCAGCGGTCTGGGCAACAAACAAAACTTGCTGATCTGGCGAGCCGATTCAGATAAATCGGACCATCAGGGCGCCACAAAACTTATCTGTTTGTGGTCATTGTCCGGTCAATGATGTCCAGCGCACGCTGAAACACGGCGTCTTCATCCAACTCGGAGGTGTCGATCAGAACGGCATCGGCAGCGGGAGCCAAAGGCGCCACATCGCGGGACGCGTCGCGCGCATCCCTTTCCTGCATGTCCTGCAAAACGCGCTCTGCTATAGCGGGTTCTCCTTTGGCGAGCAACTCTTTCCAGCGACGTTCGGCGCGTTTAGCGATGGAAGCGGTGACAAACAGCTTGATCTCGGCTTCCGGGCAGACCACCGTGCCGATGTCGCGGCCGTCGAGAACGGCGCCGGGACGCTGCCCGGCGAAACGGCGCTGAAAACCCAGCAGCGCCGAACGCACGGCGGGGATCGCCGCCACCTCCGACGCTGCGCTGCCGGCCGCTTCGTCGCGCAGAAAGGGCGAAGTGAGATCCTCGGCCGTAAGCTGTGCCGCGGCGGTGGCAGGATCGAGGCCGCTCTCGCGGCATTTCAGCCCGACGGCGCGATAGATCAGGCCCGTATCAAGATGGGGCAGGTCGAAATGGCCGGCGAGCCGTTTGGCCAAGGTCCCCTTGCCGGCGGCTGCCGGTCCATCCACCGCGATGATCATGCCAAAGGCCCACCGATCTGGGCGCCAAGACCGTTCATCTTATCGGCAAAACCGGGGAACGACGTCTCGATCGCAGCCGCATCGTCAATTTCGACCGGCTGCCGTGAGGCCATACCCAGCACCAGAAAGGCCATGGCGATCCGGTGATCGAGATTGACGTCGATGCGCGCTCCGCCCTCGGGCCCGCCCCCCATGCCGGACACGATCAGATCATCGTCCTCGATGGCGACTGAAACCCCGCAGGCTTTGAGGCCGGTGGCCATGGCGGTCAGTCGGTCGCTTTCCTTGACGCGCAATTCACCGAGGCCCCGCATGCGGGTGGTGCCACTGGCGAAGCTGGCCGCCACCGCCAGGATCGGATATTCGTCGATCATCGATGGCGCCCGGCTGGCCGGAACATCGACGCCGCGCAAAGGACCATGCCGCAACCGCAGATCGGCCACCAACTCCCCGGCCTGCAGCCGTTGATCGACCAGCGTGATATCGGCGCCCATCTCGAACAAAGTCTCGAACAGGCCGGCGCGCAGCGGATTGATACCGACCCCTGGCAGGATCACATCGGAGCCCGGCACCAGCAGTGCCGCCACGGCGGGAAACGCCGCCGAGGACGGATCGGCGGGTACGCTGATGGTCTGACCGAGCAGCTCGGGAAAACCGCTGACGCTGATCGCCCGCCCGCCCTCCGGCAATGGGTCGACTGTGACCGTCGCACCGAAGCCGCGCAGCATCACCTCAGTATGATCGCGGGTGGCAACGCGTTCGATGACGGTGGTGATGCCCGGCGTGTTGAGTCCGGCCAGCAGAATCGCCGATTTGACCTGAGCCGAGGCGACCGGCAATTCATAGGTGATCGGCAGAGGCATTCCGGTCCCGATCACGGTCATCGGCAGACGGCCGCCGGCGCGGCCGAAAAAACCGGCTCCCATACGGCTGAGGGGTTCGATCACGCGCTGCATCGGGCGACCGCGCAACGACGCGTCCCCGGTAAAAAGGCAGGTCATCGGATGGGACGCCACCAGCCCCATGACCAGACGGGCGCCGGTGCCGGCATTGCCCATATCGAGGACATCCTCGGGTTCCACCAGTCCGCCGACCCCGCGGCCATGCAGTTCCCACACGCCATCCGCGCGGCGGGTCACCTCGGCGCCCAAACGGCGCATCGCTTCGGCGGTACGCAGCACATCCTCGCCCTCGAGCAACCCGCTCACCAAGGTCCGGCCGACCGCCATGGCCCCGAACATCAGGGAGCGGTGCGAGATCGACTTGTCGCCGGGAACCGCGAAGCTTCCTGACAGGACGGCGGCGGTCCGCGAAATAAGCGGCCGTGTGGGTAAGGTGGACATGGAACCATAAACTCTTGAAAAGGGCTGGCTCCGCTCTCTATCACAGGGCTCGCGGAGACGAAAGGCCCGTGCCGGGCGGCAAGCCGCTTGTTTTTACTTTTGACAAGCTCGGTTGAACGTGGCACTGCACCGCTTCAGAATCATCTGTATGTTGAGGAGGTTTGGGGTGGCGAAACCCGAATGGGGCACAAAGCGCGTCTGCCAAAGCTGCAGTACCCGCTTTTACGATCTGATGCGCACCCCCTGCGTCTGCCCAAAATGTCAAAGTCTGGTGGAGACCGAAGTGGTCTTCAAGCCGCGCCGTCAGTCCTCCGCCGAAGCGCGCGCCGCCAAACTGGCTCCCGTCGCTGCAGTGCTCGGACCCGATGTCGTCGAGGGCGATGCGGAGGAGCTGGAAGTGCTCGAGGGCGAGGATGTCGAGGCCGCCGCCGTCGATGCCGACGAGGAGGATGACGCCCTGATCGAAGACGTTGCCGACCTGGGCGAGGATGACGATGATATGGCGGAAGTCATGGAGCATATTGACGAGGATCTGCAAGGCGAGGCCTGAGGTCAGCGCGTCAATCGACGGCAGGCGCAATTTTCCGCTTGCGTCAACTATCGCTTGTCCCTATTTTCCCGCTCCACTGTCGGCGCCCGAGCACGGCACGACGCCCAGATTTTCGGGGCCATAGCTCAGCTGGGAGAGCGCTACAATGGCATTGTAGAGGTCAGCGGTTCGATCCCGCTTGGCTCCACCAATAAAATCAAGGGCTTAGCCTTCACGGGCTAGGCCCTTTTTCTTGGCTGGGTAACACATGGGTAACAGCAGAACGAATTTCGCGCCCCTTTTATCGCGGACACTCATCGCTTGCCCCGACAAGCCGGCATGAGGATAATTGATCCATGCCCGCCATCGTCTCGAACGTTGTGGTCGGCGGTGACGGAGGCGATAGCCTAAGCTATCGTTTGTCACGACACATGCTCCAGCGTCTCGGCAACGAACCCATTGACGCTTTTTCCTGACTTTGCCGCAGCGGTGGCAATGCGGCGATGCAGTTCGGGCGACAGACGCACGGTGAAATTCCCCGAGTACGGCCTCTCAGGTTCCTTGCCACGCTCCCGGCACCATTCCACATAATCGGCGACGGTATCGGCGAAGGCGGCGCGCAACTCGTCCAAGGTACGTCCCTGAAAAGTAAGCACGTCGCGGGTATTGATAACCTCGCCATGAAACAGGCCGGCGGCTTCGTCCAGTTCCACCGTCGCCACATAGCTGTCATGAGTCATTGTCGTCATGGTGTTACCCCAGCTTCCTTCAAGAATCGGCGCACCGACTTCAACGCGCCCTTGTCCGTTTCCTTTTGTGGGTGCGGACGATGGAACACGGCATCGACGCCATTCAGGCTTACCCGAACCCGCGATCCTCGGCCTTCCGACACATCCCCGCCGATGGAAAGAAACAACGCTTCAACCTCAGCCCATGGAACATTGGCCCGGACGGGATCGGCGAAGATGCTTTCCAGCGTCTTCCGGGGCTTACTCTGCATATCTGGTGATACCATAAAACGGTATCAAGAGCCAGACCGCTGATGCACTAGCTTGGCGCCGCTTTTGTCGCCCTTCATGGCGTTGCTGATCCGGCTTGCCGTCCGGTCGGCAAGGGCGCGCCATGGATCATCGGCCAAATGGGCGCCCGTGTCCGGGCTTACTTATGTCCCAACACTTTGCCGACCATGTACAGGGTTGCGCCGTCAGCGATGGCGAATGTGGGAGAATGCCTGACAGTTATCTTGATGTTGTCCGTATAATGCCGTACACAATTTTTGTACGGCAATTGCCGGACATTGAGGTAAGGAGATTGATCATGTTGCCTTTCGAGGCTCATCCCCACACGAAGGCACGGAAGGTGCGGCTGGAGCAGCGGACGACCCAAGAGGCGAAGGAATTGATCGAGCGGGCGGCCCGCCTTCAGGGCGTGAATGCTTCCGAGTTCGTCGTCTCCCATGCGGCCCAGGCTGCCCGTGAGACGATCAACCGTCTTGAAGGGACCAAGCTGACTGTGGAAGACCGCGACGCGTTCATGCGGGCTTTCGATGCCGAACCACCTCAGGAACTCATCGATCTGATGCGTCTTCACGACGAGCTGACTACAGCGCGATGACTTTCGAGAAAGAGTTTCTATTGCGGCTGAAAGTGGAGCCGCTCGATCGCAAACGCCATGATCGAGCGGCTTTCTTTTGCGGAGTCGAGCGCATCGACAATTTTCTAAAGATCACAGCCAGCAACCATGCGGCCAATGATCATGGAAAGGTCTATGTCGCTTTGGAGTCCGGGTCGGATGCCGTCATAGGGTTTTATGCGATTTCCCCACACAGTTTAGATCTGAGTGATTTTCCCGAGGCGGACCGGGAGAGGATGCCCCGGCAGCCCACAGTTTCGGCGATCTATCTTTCGATGGTCGGTGTTGCGAACCGCCTCCAGGGCCGAGGTGTCGGCACATTCCTGATGATTTCAGCGTTAAAAAAGTGCGTCGAGGGAGCAAACGTCATGGGAGGTCACTTCGTCGTGCTCGACGCCATAAACGATGATGCCGCTCGGATGTATCGCCGAATCGGCTTCGAAGATCTCCCGTCCCATCCTGGGCGGATGTTGATGTCCATGCGTGCCATACGCGTCGCCTGCGACCGGTCTTGACGCGCTGGTCGGACATAATCGAGCAAAGAGGCCGAGCCACGAGACAGGACGTGACCGTCGCCAGGGTTTTCGGCGGCCGGCCGGCGAAGCGTGAGGCCAGGGTCATGGTCTTGAGGTGCTCCAGCGATTTGGCATCGACCTCACCCCGTTCAATGATGATCTCGAATCCGCATCCCTTTAGCAGAGCACCTGGATCAGACCCTGGGTGAGCGCGAAATTGCTGTTGCCGAGATTGGGCTGATAGGGGAACCTTTGCCGCCTTAAGCGCCGCAAATGGTCCTGGAACGGAAGCAGCGCTTTCGCGGTATCTTTGACCAGCTTGACCTTCCGGCCCTTCATCCATCCCACTCCATCTGGAGTTATTGAATATGCTAGCAGAGACTGAGGTTTATAGAAATAAAACGCTGAGTTTTTTCAGGTTTCACTATAATCACATGCATTTACATTCTGTATTTGGTGACGATTGGTTTGCGGTGAAAGCCGAAAAATTTGCGCGATTTTTTGGTACTCCCCTCTTTCTTGCCGGACAAACCTTGGTCGTTGCTGTCTGGATCATCATCAATGAATTTGGATACACGAAATTTGACGTGTATCCCTTCATATTGTTGAACCTCGCCTTCAGCCTGCAAGCGGCTTATGCCGCGCCCCTCATTCTGCTGGCGCAAACGCGGCAGGCCGATCGGGACAAAGCGCATATCATGGCAGACGCTGAACATCGCGAAGCGCTCCACAAATCCAGTGCGGAACGGCTCGAGATTGCGGTTCGACAATCGGAGTTGCTGGTTGACATGCTGCAGCAGAACACCAGGCTCACCGAGACCGTCAAGACTTTGACAGAACGACTCGAGGCCTTGACGATTGAGGTTCATTACTGTGTGGCGCAGCGGAAGAATGGGGACTGAAGTCCGCATGCGACAGCTGCCGCAATTGAGCGCAAATACTTAAAATGTTCGATGGCATTTTCAGGACAATCAGGGGGAGCGCACCGCGCAAGAAATGGCAGAATGCCTAGATTTTGTGAGGCTTGACAGAGCTTGTGCCCATTATCTAGGCATTGTGCCGCGGTGCAATAATAATGCGTAAAAGCCGGCGATTCCGTCTATTGACAATCGCTCCGATGCCCTTACAGTGCAGCCCAGAAGCCACTGGCAAAGACGGCGCCGACGTGTGAAATGATTGGGCGGTTTGGAAAAGCCGCTTGAGCATTGTGCGGGGCTTGGGGGGCCGGAAGACGTTCTCTGAGAGAGTTGTTTAGGTTTGGGTTACGCGAGGACCGCATTCACCGTTTACCGGGTGTGATCGTGCCAATACTAACAGGGAATGGAAGTCGGACGGAATGGAACAGGGGATGGCGAATCGGGCGTTTTTACGCTGCAGATCATCTGCGGTGGATCATTGCTGCGATCTGATCGGCACGCCGAGCGGCGCCGGCATGCGCTCCATTGTTAATCGGTCCAGAAGCTTCGACGCGTCGGCCAGCAGTGACAGCCTGATCATTTGGGCGAAGAGCCGATGTGGCCAGGGAACCGGGCAGGTCCCCTCACCCCTCACGGATGGATCCAAGATTTTCGGCGCACCGGCGACCCGTCAGGGTCCGGGTCGCCTATTTTAGCGCGGGAGAGATTTCGGATGAATTATGCGCGGCAGCAGAAAGACCCGACCAAACAGACGATCGGCTTTCTGATCGTCGTCCTATTTCATGTGGGACTTGGCTATGTGGTCGTATCGGGCCTCGGGCGTTCGGCGATCGAAGTGATCAAGAAACCACTCGAAACCAAACTGATCGAGGACGTGAAGCCTCCGGATACGCCACCGCCGCCGCCGCCGCCAAAACTTGCTCCGCCGCCGCCGCCTTTCATTCCGTTGCCTGACATCCAGGTGCGCACGCCTGCGCCCAACGCAATACAACAGGTTACCACCGTCAAGCCGGTCGAGCCGCCGCCCGTCGCGCCGCCGGCGCCGAAGCATGAGCCGGTCGTCGTTCCCGCCGTGGTCGACGCCGCCAAATCCTGCCGCTCGCCGGAATATCCGGCCGTGTCGCGCCGCATGGAAGAAACCGGTACGGTCGTGCTCGATTTCCTGATCGATCTCGACGGACGGGTCGCCGAGAGCAAGGTGGAACAATCAAGCGGTCATCCCCGTCTCGATGATGCGGCCCGCGATGCCATGTCGCTCTGCAAGTTCAAGGCCGGTACGATCGACGGCAAGCCCGAGCGCACTTGGGCGCGCATCCGCTACACCTGGAAACTACAATAGGGCTTGGGCTGATCCCCAACTCGGTCACCACTATTTTTTTGCCAGAGCATTCTTCAGTTTGAATTCGGAGGAAGTAACATGTCGCTTTTGAAATCCTTGATGGCACGCGGTGCCGCCCTTGCCATGGCCGCCGCCCTTGTCATCAGCCTCGCTCTGCCGACGATGGCGGCATTCGCCGACGATACGGCAGCTGGCGCCGTTCCGGGCGGTGGCGTCACCGCGCCGGCCACTGTCCAGGTCGAGAACCCCTACGGTATCGATGCCCTTTGGGCCGGCGGCGGTTTCGTGGCGCAAGCGACCCTGGCCGTCCTGGCCATCATGTCAATTTCCACTTGGTATGTGATGATAACGAAGTTGATCGAGCAGTCTCTTCTGCTCAGCAAGGCCAAGGCCGCCAATTCCACCTTCTGGAAGGCCAAAACCCTGAAGGAGGGCACCAAGGGCCTAAACCCCAAGAGCCCCTTCTTCTTCCTGGCTTCGAGCGGCCTTGAGGCGGTGGAGCACCACGAAGGCTCGCTGGTCGAGAGGATCGACCTGCACACCTGGGTCGGCCTGTCGATCCAACGCGCGGTGGAACAGATCGTCAGCCGTCTGCAGGGCGGTCTGGCTGTCCTGGCCACGGTCGGTTCGATTTCGCCCTTCGTCGGATTGTTCGGCACTGTCATGGGCATCTATAAAGCCTTGACTGCCATCGGCGTGGCTGGCCAGGCCTCGATCGACAAGGTGGCAGGTCCGGTTGGCGAGTCGCTGATCATGACCGCTTTCGGCCTGTTCGTCGCGGTTCCGGCCGTGTTGGCGTACAACTGGTTGGTCCGCCGGAACAAGCAGTGCGTCGAGCAGGTTCGCACCTTCAGTGCCGACCTCCACAATGTCCTGTTGAGCGGCAGCAGCCTGAACGGGTGATCAAATGGCGATGAATGTCGGATCGCCGGATGATGGCGACGAAGATCAGCTAAATTCGACCATCAATACGACGCCACTGGTCGACGTCATGCTGGTGTTGCTGATCATCTTCCTGATCACCATCCCGGTCGTGACCAAGACTGTTCCGGTCGTGCTGCCGAAGGAAAGCAACGTTCCGACGCAGACCAAACCCGAGAACATCAATATCTCGGTCGATCGTGATGGAGGTATTTATTGGAACGACGGCAAACTGCCTGACCTTGCGGCGCTCTATGAGAAGATGAAGGAGGTGGCGGTCAAGGACCCGCAGCCGGAGGTGCATATCCGCGGTGACGCGAATGCGCGCTATGAATTCATCGGCCGTGTGGTGTTTACCTGCCAGAAGGCCGGCATCGTGAAGGTGGGCTTCATCACCGAGCCACCGCCGCGCGGCTGATCGTCGTTTGATGCGAGAAAAGGATGTGCCAGTGCGACCCGGCACATCCTCGAGAGTATGATAAGGATCTGATATCATGGCTATGAATGTGGGACAGGGCGGCGGTTCCGGCGATCCGGATGTGGTGGTCGATATCAATACGACTCCTTTGATCGACGTGATGTTGGTGCTGTTGATCATGTTAATCATCACCATTCCGGTCCAGACCCATGCGGTTAAACTGGATATGCCCACGGCCTCGCCGCCGACCGAAACCACCCCGCCGCCGGTGGTTGAGATTGCGATCGATTTTGACGGTACGGTCACCTGGAACGGCCAGGTCGTGCCCGACCGCCAGACCCTTGAATATCGTCTGCAGAATGAGGCTGTACGGCCGGAGATTCAGCCAGAAGTCCATATTCGTCCGAACAAACTGGCGACCTACAAATATGTTGCCGCTGTTCTGGCATCGGCCCAGCGCCTTGGCGTCACCAAGATCGGTATTATCGGCAACGAGCAATATATTGATTTCTGACAAGTGCCGCTTCCTCCTCCGCAACCTGCAACCTATGAGGACTTCGTTGATGACGAGCCCATTTTTTTCTAGCCGGACCCTCGGTCGGTTTGGTCTCGGCCTTGGTCTGGCCTGTGCCGTCGCCGTCAGTTCACCGATCCTGCTGCATGAAATGGCCTCGCCCGCGCACGCCGCCGAGGAAGACTCGAAGGCTGGCAAGGTCAGCCCGGAAATCGGCAAGCCATTGCAGGCCGCGCAAGCCGCCATCAAGGAACGGAAATTCAGTGAAGCCCTAGTGCGTCTGAAGGAGGCCGACGCGGTTGCCACGAAGAGCCCCTACGAGATTGGCATTCTCGAGCAGTTGCGCCTGATCGCCGCCATCGGGGCAGAAGAGCCGGCGGTCGCGGCCAAGGCCTATGACGTTCTCGCCAATGCGGGCGGCCTCGCGCCGGCGCAAAAGCTGCAATTCATTCAGGCCATCGCCAATGCCGATTATAAGATCAAGGACTATGGCGCGACCGCGACCTGGGTCAATCGCTATTTCCAGGCCGGTGGCAACGACCTCGCCATGCATACTCTGCTGTCCCAGACCTATTATCTGAATAATGACTTTGTCAATGCGGCCAAGGCGACCTCGGACACGATCGACGCCTATGAGCATGCCGGCACCCAACCGCCCGAGACGCTCTATCAGCTGCTGACCTCCTGCGCGGTCAAGCAGAATGACAAGAAAGCCTATGCGGCAGCGTTGGAGAAACTGGTCGCCGCCTATCCAAAACCCGAATATTGGGCGGATCTGGTGCATCAGGTGGCGGCCAAGCCGGGCTTTCCTGACCGTCTGTCGCTTGACGTCTATCGCCTTCAATTTGCCATCGGCGCATTGACCACGGCGGCCCAATATATGGAATTCGCTGAATTGGCGATTCAGGCAGGACTGCCCGCCGAAGCGAAGGCCGTCGTGGACAAGGGATATCAGGCCGGCGTGCTCGGGTCAGGCGCGGAGGCCGAACGCCACGGACGGCTGCGCGACATGGCGAAACGCTCGACCGACGCCGATCAACCGACCTTGGCGAGCGCCGAAGCAGAGGCGAACAAGAAGCCCGACGGAACGGCGCTGGTCAATACCGGGCTCGATTTCTATGGCTATGGCCAATATGACAAGGCGGCAGCCTTGATTCAGGCTGGAATCGCGAAAGGTAATGTTAAAAATCCGGACGATGCCAAATTACATCTCGGCATTGTGTTACTTGCCGCCGGAAACAAAGCCAAGGCGCTCGAGGCCTTCAAATCGATCAAATCCGGTGATGCTGTCAATGATCTCGCCCGTTTGTGGATCATCAAAATTACCGGTCACGCCGCCAGCTGAGGTGTTTTTACCCTACCGGACAAGGAAACCCTGGTCGATAAGGCCAGGGTTTTTTTATCGCACTTAGGGTAATTCTATGGAGAATCCCCGGCAATGCTTGACGCCGCCCCTCCTAAGACCGAAATATGATCGGTAGCGATGCCGATGTCGGATCGCTTTACAAAGGTGCCGCTGACAATGCCGCCGGTCCTGTCCCGCCGACGGTCCACAGCGGCGCAATCACCACCCGGCAAAACTCGCTCAACAATCGAGGAGGACGCTGAAGGATGACGCGCATGACCCTGTTCAATAGCCCACATATGCTGGGATTCGATCATTTCGAACGGGTTCTCGATCGTATTAATAAGACCTCGGGCGAAGGCTATCCGCCCTATAATATCGAACAGGTCGGCGAAATTGGACTGCGTATTACCCTTGCTGTCGCCGGTTTCAGCATGGACAATCTGCAGGTCTCGATCGAGGATAATCAGCTGATCATCCGCGGACGCCAGAATGAGGACGAACCCGGCCGAGTATTTCTTCATCGCGGCATCGCCGCTCGCCAGTTTCAGCGTGCTTTCGTCCTGGCTGAAAATATCGAGGTCAAGAACGCGACCCTCGATAACGGCCTGCTGCATATCGATTTGCAGAGGCCCTTGCCGGAAACCCGCGTCCGTTGCGTCAAAATCGAGACGGCACCACCGCCTGCCACCAATTGCCTCGGCGTATCAAAGGAAAAGTGAGTCATGCAAGACAAGCAAAAGACCGACGCCACTGAGCTCGCTCCCGGCATCATCTTATCGCCGGCGATGAGTGAGGACGCTTTCGCCCAATGGGGCGCCGATGACGTCGCCTACATCAAACAAGTCGCCATTCAAGGGGCCGTCGCCTGGATGATATTTGCCGCCGACGGGACGTCACTTGGAGCGGTGCCGGACCGAAATCTCGCTTTTGCCGCCGCTACTCAGAATGATCGCATCGCGCTGAGTGCCCATTGACGGAAAATGCGAGTCTGCCGGTGGTGTAAATAAGTTGGTGTAAATAAATCAGGCTGCGCAGCTTGCCGGGCTTTCCGTCAACAGCGCATAGAGCCCTTCGGCGCTGTCGGTGCCGCGCAGCTTCTCGCAGGTCGCTTTGTCCCGCAGAAGCCGGGAAACTCGGGCGAGCGCCTTAAGGTGATCGGCTCCGGCCGACTCCGGAGCGAGCAGCAGAAAAATCAGATCGACTGGCTGCTCATCGATCGAGTCGAAATTGATCGGCTTTTCGAGCCTCGCGAATAAGCCATGCAGCCGCGGCAAGTTGGGCAGCTTGCCATGCGGAATGGCGATCCCGTTACCGACGCCGGTTGTGCCAAGCCGTTCCCGCTCAAGCAACACGTCAAAAATTGCTCTTTCATGTAAACCGGTCAGCTCGGCAGCTCTTCGCGCCAGTTCTTGCAAAGCCTGCTTCTTGCTCGTGGCACGCAAATTGGGGACCACCCCTTCAGGGCTGATCAAATCAACTATCTCCATGACCGATCCTCATGGCGCGACATCCGCCCGATCTCCGACCAATTACTGCTATGGAACCTGACGCTTCCACCACGATCCGGGTGGCCGACGCTCCCCAAAATGGTTCCCGACGGATCGCTTCTTTCGACCGCAAGCCCCGAAAAAGCGCCGGACTCTATGCCGGCCTAGCGCTCCGAGTCAAGGCACCCTTGTTACGATTGCATCATCTTATCGCGTCTGCGTTGTACTGACGATGGAATATGCATGGCCTCGCGATATTTTGCCACGGTGCGCCGCGCGATATCGATTCCCTCGCTCTTCAGAACGTCGACGATCTTGTCGTCGGACAGGACATCAGCAGCGGCCTCCTGATCAATCAAGGCCTTGATTCGATGGCGGACCGATTCAGCGGAATGCGCCTCGCCACCATCGGATCCGGCGATTGATTGGGTGAAGAAATATTTGAGCTCGAAAATACCCCGTGGGGTCGCGATGAATTTATTCGACGTCACCCTGCTGACGGTACTTTCATGCATGGCAATCTCGAGCGCGATATCCTTCAGCACCAGCGGCCTGAGATGTTGAATGCCGCGATGGAAAAACGCGTCCTGCTGCCGGACGATCTCGCTGGCCACCTTGAGAATGGTGGTCGCTCGCTGATGCAGCGATTTGACCAGCCAATTGGCCGATTGAAAGCGTTCGGTCAGATAAGACTTATCGTCTTTGCTGCGCGACGCCGAAGTTACCTTGGCGTAATAGCGCGTATTGACCAGGACACGCGGCAGAGTGTCATTATTGAGCTCCACCACCCAGCCGCCGCCTTGATTGGGCCGCATCAGCACATCGGGTGTCACGGGCGGCGCCACATGATGATCGAAGGCCAGGGCGGGCTTCGGGTTGAGCGCACGGATCTCGGTGATCATCTGGGTCAAGTCTTCGCCGTCGATACCGCAGAGCCGCATCAATTGCGCCATATCCCGCCGCGCCAGCAGATCGAGATTGTCGAGCAGCGTCTGCATCGCGGGATCGAGGCGGTTCAGCTCGCGCAGTTGCAATGCCAGACACTCGGCCAAAGAGCGCGCGAACAGACCGGGTGGATCGAAATGTTGCAGACGATCGAGAACCGCCTCGATATCGGCCAGGTCGCAGCCAAGGGTTTCGGCAAGCAGCGGCAAATCGCCGGACAGGTAGCCCGCCTCATCGAGCATTTCGATCAGATGGCGGGCAATCAATCGTTCGGCAGGGACAATGATGTCGAGATTGAGCTGGCTTTGCAGATGATCGCGCAGCGAAATCTCCCGCGTCAGATTATCCTCGAAATCCCCTTCATCGCCGAAATCATGGCGACCGCCCCGATTGCCCCAATCGGCAAGTCCGTCTCCGCTCTCATCAACCCCGCCATTGGTGAAGGTATTTTCATAATCGAGATCGAGAGGTGCTTCCTCGCTCTGGCCGGGCAGCACATCGACCAGGGGCGCATCCGGTATTTCGAGCGGGTCCGGCGCCGCCGGTTCGTCGCTGGCGGTAGCGCCGGCCTGGTTATCGTCTCGCTCCAGCAGCGGATTCTGCTCAAGCTCCTGCTCGACAAAGACTGACAATTCCAGATTGGACAGCTGCAGCAGCTTGATCGCCTGCTGCAATTGCGGCGTCATCACCAGGGACTGTGATTGCCGCAGATCCAAGCGGGGAGTGAGCGCCATCGAAGCTCCGGCTACAAACTGAACCGTTCGCCGAGATAGACCCGGCGAACCCCCTCATGGGCGACGATCTCGGCGGGGGCGCCCTCCATCAGGACGCGACCGTCATGGAGGATATAGGCACGGTCGATGATATCCAGTGTCTCGCGCACATTGTGATCGGTGATCAACACACCCAGGCCACGATGTTTAAGATGCGCCACCAAATCGCGAATATCGGACACCGCGATCGGATCGATGCCTGCCAGCGGCTCGTCAAGCAGAATGAAGGCGGGATTGGAGGCGAGCGCACGGGCGATCTCGACGCGCCGTCTTTCTCCGCCCGACAGAGCGAGGGCGGGCGCACGCCTGAGATGGGTCACCGAGAATTCAGCCAACAGATCCTCGAGCAGCACTTCGCGCCGCTCGCGGTCCGGCTCGGTTACTTCCAGAACGGCGCTGATATTCTGCTCGACCGTCAGGCCGCGAAAGATCGAGGCTTCCTGGGGCAGATAACCGATGCCAAGACGGGCGCGGCGATACATCGGCAGTGCGGTAATATCGCGACCGTCGAGCGAGATGCTGCCCGTATCGGGGTTGATCAGGCCGGTAATGCAATAAAAGCAGGTGGTCTTCCCGGCGCCGTTCGGTCCGAGCAACCCTACGGCTTCGCCCCGTTTGACCCGTACCGAGACGTCGCGCAGGACGGGTCTGCGCTTGAAGCGTTTGCCGATATTGGCGGCAACCAGACCCTCGCCAGGACTACCCTGCATGAGAGCCGGATCGGGCGCGAAGGCAGTAATCCCATCGGGGGCGGACATCACGGACCCTTTGGCCGAGGCATACCCGGATCCGTTGCGGTTTCGGCTTTCTTCTGCGGTACGAACAGACCTCTGACCTGGCGGTCGCCGGTTTTGCCACCGGGCGCCATCGCATAGAGAGTAGAAATACCGGTATTCAGATTGACCACCGCGTAGCCGCCATTCAACTGATTGTTTTGTCGTGTCATCTTAACCGAACCGGTGACGGTGACGATACCGGTTTCGACCACATAGTCGGCGCGGTCGCCGGTCACGACGTCGGTCGGCGTCGTCAGGATCACATGGTCATAGCCATGGGCGAATCGCATCTCCATCTTATTCTGAGCGTTCGGCGCAAAATCGGCGACCAGCATATCCGCTTGAATTCGCTTTTCCAGATGCAGGGCGACCGCATTGCCATGCGCCACCGCCTGATGCTTGGCGTCCCAATATTCCAGACTGTCGCGCGCCGTCACGATGTCGGTGGGAGTTGTCATTTTGAGATGATCGCCGGTCATCACCACCACCGCGTCATCGATATTATAGTCGGCATGGTCGCCATAGGCGTGCTGGGTGGGTGAGAAAATCTCGACATTGCCGTCGGCCACCACGCGCCAAACCTCGCTCGCGGAACCCTCGTTCGATCCGTCCGGCTTGGCCGGCTCCGGTGCGGGCTTGGCCGCCTGTAGAGCTGTGGTCTGCTTCGGTCGGTAATAGGCCGTCAAGGTGTCGCCGATCACCGTGCTGTTGCCGCGTACGGCGCGGGCATTGACACGGGCGATGATTTCCTTGGCGTCCTGGCTCACCTCGATGCCCTGATCGGCCGTGACGTCCAAAGGACCGCTCGAATGGCTGAACTCAATCCCGCCTCCACTGGCGGCGGGGGCAGTCTTCGGTGATGGGCTGGCTTCCCGTTTCGGCGTATCCTTCGGCGTATGCTTGGGAGGATCCTCGGCCAGAACGGCAAGCGGCAGAAAAAGGGCCAGGCCGACACACAGGCGATGAAAATTTCTCGGCATTATTGGCTTTTCGACATGTTGAGCACGGCTTTGGATTTGCCGGTGAACATGATCCTACCGCCTCCGTTCCACAGGCGGAAGCCTTCTCCATCGATCACGCCTGCGGGTCCCTTGCCGTGCGACGGTTCTTCGCCATGGGCATCCCTTGGGCTGATATCGATGTGTGCCGAGTCACTGTGCACCTCATAGCCTTTGTCCTGATAGAGATCGACATGGCCAAACAATTCCAGAACATTGTCCTTTTGCTGAAACACGCCAAGATCGGAATTGATCACGATACCGCCCCCATCGGCGCGCGTCAGGTCAGCGACCGGGCGGTCGAGGGAAAAAGCCTGCTCCTGCTGATCGACCTGGGTGCTGACATCGGCGGTCACGGTGTAGGGCAGATTTTTATCGTCGGTGCCGTAATAGCGCGGATTGATCATCGATTGGGTATCGATGCTCTTGGCGTTGAAATTGGCGAAAGCGACCTGGAATTCCTCATCGCGCGGCGCCAATCTCGGCCATACTATGATCAGACCCAGCAGTGCCGCGGCAGTAGCCGGCAATGCCAGTTTCATTAGGCTGACAAACCGGCTGTAGCCGGTCAACACCCAAAGGCCAGCCTGGCGGCGACGGCGCTGCGACACATGCCAGCGCCGCGCCGGCGACAGTATGGTCGCGATCTTGAGGCGCGCCATGATCAGGCGATCCCAGCCCGCAGGCAATCATGCAGGTGCAAGATGCCGAGCGGACGGAGATCGTCATCGATGACGAAGAGGCTGGTGATCTTGCGGCTGTTCATCAGCAGAAGCGCCTCGGCGGCGAGCATGCCGGGGCGAATCGTCATTGGCGCGCGGGTCATCACCTCCTCGGCGGTCTGACTGAACAGCCCCTCGTTCAAATGACGCCGCAGATCACCGTCGGTGACGATGCCGATCAGCGTCCCCGCTCCATCCAGCACGCCGACACAACCAAAACTTTTTTGCGTAATCACCAGCAGCACTTCGCCCATCGGGCAGCCCGCATCGACCAGCGGCACGGCGGCGCCCTGATGCATGAGGGCGCCGGCTTTCAGCAATTGGCGGCCGAGCTTGCCGCCGGGATGATAGATCTGGAAATCAGCCGAGGAAAAACCCTTACGTTCAAGCAGCGCGACGGCCAGCGCATCGCCCAGCGCCAGCATCATGGTGGTCGAACTGGTCGGGGCCAGACCCATCGGGCAGGCCTCGCCGACATCGGGGAGAATCAATGCCAGGTCAGCGGCGTCAGCCAAGCTCGACTCGGTGCGGCTGGTGATCGCAACCAAGGGAATGGCGTAGCGGCGCGAATAGGTGACGACGTCGGTCAGTTCGGACGTCTCGCCCGAATTGGACAGGGCCAACAGCGCGTCCAGACGCGTAATCATGCCCAGATCGCCGTGGCTGGCCTCGGCTGGGTGCACATATAGTGCCGGCGTACCGGTCGAAGCCAGGGTAGCGGCGATCTTGCGACCGACATGCCCGCTCTTGCCCATACCGGTCACGATCACCCGCCCCCCCTGCTCGCGGGTCAACAGATCGAGAGCACGGGGAAATTCCTCGCCCAGACGCTCGGCCAGGGTGGTCAGGGCCGCGGATTCGGCGATGAGAACACGGCGCGCGGCCGCCAGATCGCGCGTGACCCGCAGGTCGGTTTCGGGCTGGTCTGCCGAGGTCGTCACGAATGAGGCCGCCGATCAAGATCAATTGGGGGAAGAACCCCGGGGCTGAGCGCGCGCTGCACCGCTGCCGTCAATGGGCGAAGATGTCCTCTTCGTCCCAGCCGGCCAGGTCGAGCGCGGCCCGGTCAGGTAAGAAGTTGAAACAGGCACGCGCTAATTCAACCCTTCCCTCACGCAAAAGCAACGCGTCCATTTTGGCGCGGAGCGCATGCAGATACAGCACGTCCGACGCGGCGTAATCCAGTTGCAACGGCGTCAGTTTTGGCGCGCCCCAATCCGAGGTCTGTTGTTGCTTCGACAATTCGACGCCCAGCAATTCGAGACAGAGATCCTTGAGGCCATGGCGTTCGCTATTGGTGCGCACCAGCTTGCTCGCGGTGCGGGTGCAATAGACAGGACGGCATATAATATCGAAATGACGCTGGATCATCGCCAGATCAAAGCGCGCGAAATGGAAAATCTTCTCGATTCCAGGGTCGGCCAGCACCGCGCGCAGATGGGGTGCCGCATAGTCTGGTGTGGGAAAATGCACGACATGGACCGTACCGTCGCCGGCCGAAAGCTGAACCACGCACAGACGATCGCGGGTAAGGCGCAGACCCATAGTCTCGGAGTCAATCGCGACAGAGGCCCCGAAATCGAGACCGGCGGGGAGGTCGCCTAGATGATAGCTGATGGCCATGGTGCTCAGTGACGATCCTTAATACGCTCTCCCCGTCTTCGCGAGACTGAAGACGGTAGAAGAGATGGTGCCCAGGAGAAGACTCGAACTTCCATGACCTTGCGATCGCTAGCACCTGAAGCTAGTGCGTCTACCAATTCCGCCACCTGGGCACGGGATTGTCGGGGACTGGCGTTACAGCCGTTCCGAGGGGCAGAGGGATAATCAACCTGCCGGCGGCTGTCAATTTGTTTTTCATCTCGCGCCGGCAGATGACCGAATGATGACAGATTGAGTCAGCCCGCAAGCGTCGCTTGTCGCCGGCCGGCCCGCACTTTATCAGTTAACGTCATGTCCGAGTGTCATCCAAATCCAAAAACGGGGCTGAATTGGGCTTGGGCCTCGCTCTTCGCGGCGGCCTATACCGCGCTGGCAGGCTTGAGCCAGGCGCTGTCGCGCGGCACACCGGCCCTGCCGCCTTGGAATCCCGCGCCAGCACTGCTGGTGGTCCCGTTCCTGCTGTTTGGCCGGCGTTTTCTGCCGGCTGCCCTGCTGGCGGAGTTCGTTTCCATCGTGCTCGGACGCGGCGCCCACATACCTATGATTGCCCCCGCTCAGCAAATCGGCGATCTCGCGGTCTATGGCGGGGCCGCCTGGCTGTTGCGTCACACGATCATGATCGATCCCAACCTGCGCAGTTTCGATGCGGTTTTCCGGTTCCTGGCGGTTGCTTCGGGCGCGGCCCTGATCATGTCCGGTCTTTATGCTCTGTCCTTGTGGGTCGAGGGCAGAGCGGCGTCCGGCTTGGCGATCCCTGGCCAGCGTTTCTGGCTGGCCGACATGATCGGGCTCCTGGTCGGCGGACCCTTCCTGTTGCTGCATCGCGGACTGCCGCGCCAATGGGGTTTGCTCGCCAAACTGTGGCGCTGGGAGGTCCTGGCGCAAATCATGGCAATCGCCGGCGTCTTCTGGCTGATCTTTCCCCGTACGGTCGGATCACGCTTTTACCCCATGTTCATTCCCCTGGTATGGATCGCGGCGCGCAGCGGACTGGCCGGCGTGGTGGTCGCCCTGCTGGCAATCGAATCCTCTTTCATCGCGGCGGTCGCGCTCCTCGATCTGGCGGCCAATCAGATGGTAAAGCTGCAGATCCTCATGCTGACCCTGTCGATCACCGGACTATTGTTGGGCGCGGTCATCTCGGAACGGGAGCGGGCGCGGGCCTTGGTGGCGGCCGGCGAGGCAAGGCTTAAGGCGATCATCGACATGGCGCCGGACGGCATGCTGATCGCTGATTTGGCGGGACGGGTCACCATGGTCAATCGGCAATTCGAGATCCTGAGCGGACGCAGTGCAGATGAGCTTTTTGGTCACCCTCTCGATCTGTTGCTGCCGCGCGCCGAGCCGCACGCGTCGGCACAAAGCCTGCTGCAGGCCGGCGACGGCCGCCCGATTCCGGTCGAGATATCAACCAGCGAATTGACCATCGGCAGCGAGCGGGCGATGGTCGCGGCGGTGCGCGACATCACCCGGCGCCGTCAGGCAGAAGCTGATCTCGACCGCCGCCGGTCGGCGATGGAACATGCCTCACGCAGCAGTCTGACCGGCGAACTGTCCGCGGTGTTGGCGCATGAGCTCAACCAGCCGCTTGTCGCCATCGTCAATTTCACCGAAGCCAGCCGGCGGATCCTCGCCGATCCGGCCGATCATTCGCGGATACCGCTCGCACTCGAGCTGATCGCCAAGGCGGCGGCGCAAGCAGAACGCGCCGGCCAGGTGATCCGGCGTCTGCGGGCGTTTTTCGTTAATAGCGCTCCGGCGAGCGCGCCGATCGCGGTTATCGAGATGGTGCAGGAAGTTTTGCTTCTGATGGCCGAGGAAACGGCGCGACGGGGCGCCGCCATCGAGCTGACCATCGCCGAAGATCTCTGCGTCCATGTCGACAAGCTGCAAATCCAGCAAGTCCTGGTCAATCTGCTGCGCAATAGCCTCGACGCGTTATCAGAGGTTCAGGCGCCTCTGGTGCGGATTGCCGCGGATGAAGATGTCCCCGGCATGATCCGCGTCGCCTTGAGCGACAATGGACCCGGCTTCGACCGGGAAATCAGCGCCCGCCTCTTTACCCCTTTCACCACGACACGCAGCTTCGGCATGGGGCTCGGCCTGTCCATCAGCCGGTCGATCATCGAGGCCCATGGCGGCCGACTCTGGGCCGGCGACAAGTCTGATGAAGGCGCCCTGCTCTATTTCACCTTGCCAATCGAGCCGGTGATGATCGCGACGGCACCATGAATTCGCCGGCGTGTGCGACGGTTTTCATTGTCGATGACGACGAGGCCGTGCGCGAGAGCCTGATCATCCTGCTCCAATCAGAAGGATTAGCCGCCCAGGCCTTTGGCTCAGCCGAGGCGTTTCTCGCGGCGGCGCCGAGCGCAGCCGCGGGATGCATCATCGCCGATATCCACATGACCGGCATGACCGGCCTTGAATTACAACAAGAGCTGCGGCGCCGCCATATCGACCTGCCTTGCATCATCATCACCGGCCAGAGCGACGTGCCGAAAGCCGTGGCGGCCTTGAAAGGCGGCGCGGTCGATTATCTTGAGAAACCCTACCGGGTCGACAGCCTGTTGCAGGCGGTCGGCGAAGCCATCGGGCGGCTCCGGCAACAGCGCCGGCACAGCGTCTCCCTCGACGAGATTGCCGCACGCCGGGGGCGGCTCAGCCAGCGCGAGCAGGAGGTGATGGAACTGATGATCGCAGGCCATCCCAACAAAGTCATCGCTACCCGCCTCGGGATCAGTGCACGCACCGTCGAGAACCACCGCGCCAAGGTTATGGACAAGATGCAATGCGCCAATCTGCCCGCCCTGATCCATCTAAGCCTGCGTCTAATGCTCTAACGAGAAGGTGTAAGGCACGATATGCCACACGCGCTCGGGCTTTCCGTTATAGCTTCCCGGCAGGAAGGCGCATGACGCAAGGGCGGCAAGAGCGGCGTCATCAAGCCAGGCATAGCCGCTGCTTTGCGAAATCTTGCCGCTGACAACCTTGCCGTCGACATCGATCAGCAGTAGCACCTTGGTCGTTCCTCTCTGCCCCAGCCGCCGGGATGCCGGAGGATAGAGCGGAATGCAGGACTCCTCTGACACCATTCGGGGCGCGACATGGCCGGTCGCCTCTCCGGTCGCGGCGACCCGCTTGTCCCCTGCCGCCTTGGACCCTGCTTCCGCACCGGCCGATTGAGACGCCGCAGCCACAATATTGGAAAATACCGCGATCGCATTGGGGGGCGGCGGTTGAAAAGTTTTGATCTCGGGGATCGGAATGAAAGGAGGTGGCGGCGCCAGCATTTTCAGAGCCGGCATGAGAGGCAATTGTTCCCTGGGTTTCTCCGGCTCGATGAGTTTTGCTAGCAGCGGTTGCGAGGAGACAATATCGACCTTCGAGTCCAACGCCGCCAACAGCCCAATCCCGAGGGCGATATGAACGAGGATCACGGCGCAAAGCCCGCCGGCCCGCCGCGATAGATCGCGCGGTAATTGAGGGCGGCGCAAAGCGCCGCCCTCCCCCGGGACACTCATTCTGAAGGACCGGTCCAATAGGATCACCCGATCTGGTCCTTCGTCATGGCGCCCCATGGTCAGAAACTCGCCCGGATCCCGGTATAGTAGGTTGCATCATAATATTCATGTTGGATCGGATTGGCCGAGGATTGCCCCTGGGTATAGATCAGCGGACTGTTGGTCAGGTTCTTTGCACTGAAATAGACCTGAAAATGCTGATCAATTTGATAGCTGGCGCCGAGATCGAGCTGCAGGCGGGGGGCGGCGAACTGATCATAGTCGCGGGTCGCGCCGATGATGAACAGATTGCTCGATTTATAGACCGTGCCGATCCGGGCGCTGATCGGCCCCTTGTCGTAGGAAAGTTCGACATTGGCGTTTTCCGGTGAAGTGCCCGGCATCTCGTCGGCCTTCTCGCCTGGCCGCAAGGCGGATGCGGAATTGACATAGGTGTAATTGGCGATCAGCCCGAAACCGTCATAGGGGCTCGGCAGGAAGGTAAAGGGCTTATAGACATTGACCTCGACGCCCATGGCCCGCGCGCTGGAGATGTTCTGGAAGGTCGTATAGAGATAGGCGGGCTGGCCCTGGTAAGGGGCCAGATAGCCGGTCTGGACGATATAATCGCTGAAGCTTTTATAGAAGAGGCCCAAACCGGCGGCGCCGCTCTGGGGCAGGTCGTAACTGGCGCCGATATCGTAATTATCGGCGATCATCGGCTTGAGATTGGGGTTGCCGGTGGTCACAGTCTGCGCGTCGTCACTGACGGTCGTCGATGCGGTGATCTGCTGGAACCCCGGTCGGGCTATGCCGGTGGAGAAGGCGGCGCGCAGCTGGAGATCTTGCGTCATCTGATATTTGCCCTGTACCGACGGGAATAGAGTGACATAGTCCTGCCTGGTCTTGTTGGGCGTGTAGACGTCCGTGTCGGCATTTTGGAGATTGGCCAATTGAGTGGCATCGGTCGCCTCGACGCGCACGCCGCCAACGACGCTCAGGCGGTCGAGTCTCGCCGAATATTGCGCATAGCCGGCATAGACATTTTCGGTGTCGCGCGACCAGGCCTGATTGACGGTGTCAGTGCTCTGCGTATAGCTGGTCACCGAATTATTGACCTGATCGATGTTGATGTTCGAACCAAGATTATAACCGCCGAATGAATCGTTCTTGCCAGTGACGAACTGGCTGAGTTGTGGGGCATTGTTCGGGACATTGGCGTCGGTCTCCCAATTATCGACGCCATTATTGCGGAGCCTGACCGCGGCGCCGGCCTTGGCTTCGCCCGAGATCCCGAAAGCTACGACCGGGATGGTGAAATTGACCCGCGCGCTATATTCCTGGTCAAAGTTCAAGGACGCCTTGTCGGCGATGCTGTGCAGCGTGAATTGCGTCGGGTCGGCCAGATTGACCCCCGGCGACGTGACCACATAGCTCGGTTGTGAGGGATTGTTCAGGTTATAGGTCACATTGGCCTTGTCGCTGAATTTGTCCTCATATTCCTTGGGCTGATCGTCGGTCCCCTTGTTCCAGGCGCCCTGAATATCGACCTTGATGGCACGCCCCAGCATGAAATGACCGCCCGATGTGATCAGACTGGTCGTGACCGTCTCGGACCGGTCGACGAAATATTGGTAGATCTTGGCTTTGGACGAGGAGATGCTCCCGTCGGAATTGACCTTGTAACTGCCATCGAGACTTTCCAGCAGCAATTCATGCTTGTTCGCATCTTCCCGATATCCGCTGCGCAGCCCCTTGAGATAGAATCCTTTATCCGCGTCGGGATCATAATCCAATTCAGCTGAATAGCCCTGGCGGACGCGATGATATTGGTAATAGCGCGGATCCAGTTCCGTCAACGGCAGGAAACTGGCGCCGGATGGCGAAGCCTCGACGTCATTGATGCCGCGACGGTCCTCGTCATAGTCATAATTGAGGATGAGGCGGAACGGTCGGGATCCATCGTTGGCCGGCTGGGCCCCGAACGGCGTCGGCCCCGCGCCCGGACCGAAGCTGAAACCCGCGGTCACATTGCCGACATAGACCGGCGTGCCGCGCTGCGCCTCGTAGCCGCCTCCCAATTCCGCCTGCAGGAAGGACGCGCCGCCGATCGGCATGCTGTGACTGACCATGTTGACCTGGCCGCCGACCCCTTCGGCGTCCATGTCCGGGGTCAGGGTCTTGATCACCTCGACACTTCCCACCAGAGCGGTGGGAAACACGTCCATCGCGACGCCGCGCAGCCCGCCAGTGGGGGAAGAATTGGCATTGGCGGTAAGATGCACGCCGTCAAAATAGGTGCCATTGAGATCGGTGTCCATGCCGCGAATATTGACGAAGCGGCCTTGTCCGGTGTCGGTTTCCATCGAGACGCCCGGTACCCGCTGCAAAGCCTCGGCCAGGCTGACGTCGGGCAGGCGGCGCATTTCCTCTTCCGGCAAGATATCCTTGACGATGGAAGCGGCGCGCTCCTGCTCGATCGCATCCATCTTGTCCCTGAGCGCGCTCGATTTGACCTTGATTTCAGGGCCTTCGCTGACCGAGTCGGACGAGACGGGCGCAGCCTGGTCGGAAGCTGCCGGCGCCGAAAGCGGGGCAATCAGCGCCGAGGCGGCGCAACCGGCAAACAGCAATGTCTGGAAACGAGAGCGGCGATTGATCATGACTTTATCCTCTTCAGAGTGAAGCGCCTGGGTCCTTTATGGTCACTGCACTGGGCGGCCGGGGCACTCTGCCGGCAGCGCCTGGTCGATAAGGGCGGTGAAATCGTCGAGCGCGCATCCCATCGGCCCGCACCCCGCAAGCGGTAGGTCGACGACCCTTAACGGCCGGTCCGCGCGGGCACTTCGCAGGTCCTCGAGCGGCTGGTAGATCATCCTTAGCCGCACCATCGCCCGCCCCTGGCGGTCGCGCCACAGTTCGAACGCCAAGGTTCCGCCGGGCGGAGTGTCGTCCGGCTGCTCCGGCAGACTCCAACTGACGCCCAAAATGCCGGCAAGGTTGGACAGGGTTGTGTCGTGGCCGAAGACTACCGTCAGGACAGCTGGGGGAAGGCCCTGAAAGGCCGCCTGACCTGCCAGGGCGCGCGCCACCGCGCGGGCCATCACAGCGCCATTATGTGCGGCGAGATAGGAAGTGCGGCGGGACAGAGCCGCGTAGATATTGTGCAGCGGCATGATTCGGGCGATGGCCGCGGCATCGGCCCGTCCCCAACCGACCTCCGAGGCAGGCATAGCTTCGGCATATTCGAGCATCAGGCTCTCGGCCAGTGACGACGCTTCCGACAGCGGACCAATCAGCCTGGCGCCAAACTTGCCAGCCTGCACGCCATCCTTGCCAAATAGAAAACAGGCCGGTCCGCCACCGCCGGCGCAGTCGCGGCGCTGTGCAGGAGGGGTGAGGACGTCGTAGAGCGCCGACTTGGCCAGGTCGATCTCCTCGCGACGTGCCGGCAACCCGGCGAGCGCCTCCTCCAGCGCCTGTTGCGCCCGCGCCGGATCGATGGGGCAGTTGCCGGCCTCAACGCCTTGAAACAAGGGGTCCGCCTGTCCCTCAGGCCCATGGGACGCGGTCAGGCCGCAAGAAGGAAATGCGCTGTCGAGAAAGGCCTGGCCACTCTCGCGGGTTCTGGAATCATGGCCGTCGGCCCAGACCGCGATCCGGCCGGCGGTCGGACAGCCCTTCACCGGCAGCAATCCCTGATCGGCATAGGATTTCCTCAACCAGAGGGCCATGAGGGCGACATCGCGCGCCCCATGCGGTGTCAATTCTCCTGGAGCGACCGGCCATTCGGGCCAGGGCTGCACGGAAAAAGGCGCATAGGCGCTTGCAGGCTTGGTGGGTGATCGAACGCCGTGCCGCTGTACCAGCACCACCCGTTCTAGGGTAGCGTCATCCTCGGCGCCGAACGCCTGTGCGGCAGCCATGAGCAACAGGACAATGACAACAGATTTCATCACGACACGCCCAGATTTCGATCGAACTACAGACTGGAAAGTGAGGGTGACCATAACTGCGCAACATCAGCACCGTCCTGACAAGAACCTGACAAAAAATTCGCCCGCACCAGAAAAATTATTTATTTTCATTGAATTGAGAAGAACCGGCAGCAATTTGATAGTTTTGTGACGGTCATGGCGCTTCTTTCAAAATTCTGCCGATCATATTTTCGCCCTATGACGCCGCCATTCCACTTCGCCTTGGCGAATAGGTAATCGCCCGGATTTCACCCTTGCGGCAAATTCCCTACCCTGTCACTCGATGACACCGCGGCACTGCGAGGACGACCCATGCGCGCTTATCTGGCAGGAGAGGTTACGCGGCCTTTGCTGCGCATCGCCCGCATCCTGCGCGAACAGGGCTGGCAAACCACCTTCGGTCCCGCCTCGACCTGCGCGGAAGGCCCCTATGACCTAATCGTCCTCTATCACAAGGGCCCGGACAGCGTCATGCGGAGCCGCATCGCCGATCTGCGCCGCCAGGTCGATCATGAAATGCTGCTGCTGCTGAGCGATCGCTCCGGCGCAGGGTCCTTGGGCGCCGACGACGTCATCGGCTGGGCCTCGCCCGCCACCTTGGCCGATCGACTGGTGAGACTGCTGCGCCAACGGCTGGACGGATATCAGGACCTCTATCAGATCGGTGACCTGACCGTCGATTTATCGCAACGCAGCGTGCGGCGTAACGGCAGGATCGTTCTTCTGTCGCAACGTGAATTCCAGCTTTTGATCCTGCTCGTGGGGAATGCCGGCGCCCCACTTCCGCGCAGCGCGATCATCGAGCGACTGTGGCACGGCGATCTCGGTATCAGCGACAACGCCGTCGACGCGCTGGCCTCCCGCCTGCGCCGCCGCCTCGACGGGCCCTTCGCCGCCAGGATGCTGCAAACGGTGCGCGGCGTCGGCTATTGCCTGGCCGTGCCGGAGACGCTGCAGTTGACCGGCTGATCGTCAGTCTGAACCGCCGGTTGCTTTCCCGGATCGGGTGAATTAGCTTTTGCCGCAGCGTGACGCGTTCCCCCGATCATGGAGATTACCTTGGCTCTGGCACGTATGTCGTCCGCCCGATCGTCCCCTCCTTTGGCGACGGTATTCGGCGGCTCGGGCTTTATCGGCCGGCATGTGGTGCAGCGTCTGGCCGCCGCCGGCTGGCGGATTCGTGTGGCGACGCGCGATCCCGAGGGGGCCACTTTTTTGCGGCCACGCGGCGATGTCGGTCAGGTCGAACCGGTCTTTGCCGATCTCACCAAGGAATTCACTGTCCAGGCCGCCGTCGAGCGCGCCGATCTGGTGATCAATCTGGTCGGCATCCTGTTCGAACGAGGCCGGCAGCGTTTCACCGCCCTGCAGGGCGAAGGGGCGACGCGGATAGCGGCGGCGGCCAAGGCGGGCGGAACCAGACGATTGATCCACGTTTCGGCGCTCGGCGCCGATGTCGGCTCACCATCGGCCTATGCGCGCAGCAAGGCTGAGGGCGAGGAGGGTGTATTTGCTGCTTTCCCCGATGCGGTGATTTTTCGTCCGAGCGTGGTTTTTGGCCCGGAGGATGATTTCTTCAACCGCTTCGCCGCCCTGTCCAATTTCGCGCCTTTCCTTCCGGTGTTCGTCTCGGATGGCTTTCGTCTGCGCGGATTGTCCCTTGATCTGTTCGGCTCGGGGGGCACGAAATTTCAGCCGGTCTATGTTGGCGACCTTGCCGACGGTATCATGGCCGCGCTCAATTCCGATCAGGCTGGCAAGATTTTCGAGGCGACCGGGCCGAAAATCTATAGTTTCAAGCAATTGATGGAGCTGACTTTACGGGCGATCGACCGTAAACGGCCGCTGATTCCCCTGCCGATGGCGGTCGCCAAACTCCAGGCGGCTTTCCTCCAGCTACTGCCGAAACCGCCTTTGACCCTCGATCAGGTGAAATTGCTGGCCCAGGACAATATCGCCACCGGCACCCTGCCGGGACTCCATGATCTCGGCATCCATGCGCAGGACGCCGAGGCAATCGTGCCGACCTATCTGGCGCGCTACAAGAACCCCTATGTGTTTGATCGACTTAGGTAGTCGCTGCAGCGCGCCGTAAAAAATCACCAGATCTTGACGCGCGCCTCGGGTGCCAGATAGAGCGCCTCGCCCGGCTTGACGTCGAAGGCGTCATACCATTCTGGCAGGTTGCGTACCGTCAGGGCGCGATACTGCGCCGGGGCATGGCCATCGGTTATCAGCTGGCGACGCAGCAACTCGTCGCGTTCCTTGCTCTGCCAGGTCTGGGCGAAGGACAGGAAGAATTGCTGATCGCCGTTGAAACCGTCGATGGCCGCGGACGGGTTGCCATTCAGCGACAGATGATAAGCGTCGAGCGCCGCCGCCAAACCAGCGACATCGGCGATATTCTCATCCAGCGTCTGTTTGCCGTTCACCGCCAGATCGGGAAAAGGTTTGTAGCTGTCAAATTCCCGGGCCAGCACCTCGGCGGCGGCATGAAAATGGTTCAGGTCTTCTTCAGTCCACCAGTTGGCCAACCGGCCGGTGGCGTCGAACAGCGCGCCGGCGCTGTCGAAACTATGGCTGATCTCATGGCCGATCACGGCGCCCGTCGCGCCATAATTGCCGGCGGCGGCGCCGTCGATATTAAAGAAGGGGGGCTGCAGGATCGCCGCCGGGAAATTGAGGGCGTTGAGCACCGGGAGATTGACCGCATTGACCAGTTGCGGGTTCATGACCCATTCGTCGCGATCGACCGGCTTGCCCAGCCAGCCGATCTTGCGGGCGCTGTCAAAGGCTTCGGCGCGCTGGGCATTGCCGAAAGCATCGCCCTTGACCACCTTCAGTCCCACGTAGCTCGGCCAATGATCGGGATAACCGACCCCGACCTTCAGGCTGGCCAGTTTGGCGTGGGCTTTGGCCTTGGTTTCCGGACTCATCCAGGTCAGCGCATCAATCCGCCGCCCAAAAGCGGAGATTAAATTCTTCACCATGTCCTGCACGGCGGCCTTGTTCTCAGGCGGGAAATACTCGGCGACATAAAGCTTGCCGACCGCCATGCCGACCTCCTGATTGGTCACGGCGACGGCGCGTTTCCAGCGCGGCCGCGGCGCAGGCGTGCCGTTCAGGGTTTTGCCGTAGAACGCGAAGCGCTCATCGGCGAAGGGCTTGGCAAGCACCCAGCTGTTGCGATCGACATAATGGAAGGCAAGATAGTCCCGCCAGTCCTCAATCGGGGTCGCCGCCACCAGCGCCGCTTCGCCGATGACAGCGGAGGGCTGCCAGACGATAAACTCTTTCTCACCGCCAAGATGGGCAGCGGCAAAATAGGCGGCCCAGTCGAGGCCGGGCGCCTCCTTGGCGAAGCGCTCGCGGCTCCAGTGATTGTCTGCCTTGAGGACGTCTTCTGAGTCGGCGCGGCTCCAGTGAGTCTTGGCGATGGCCGTCTCCAGGGCCAGAATTTTATCGGCCTTGGCCGGACCATCGGAAATGCCCGCCAGGGTCAGCAGCTTGACGATATGCTCGCGGTAGGCAGCCTTGATCTGCTGCATCTTCTGCGACTCGGAGAGATAATATTCACGGTCCGGCATGGCCAGCCCGCCCTGGAACAGGAAGGCGGCATAGTCCGATGGGTCATCAAGATCAGCCGCCACCCAAAGGCCGAAGAGGTTGTCCGTATGAAGTTGGGTGGCGTTCAAGGCGTCAATATCGACACGCAAGGTGGCGCCCAGGGCTGCGGCGAGATCCTTTCCGGTCTTGATCGCCTTGATTTTCGCCAGGCCAGGCGCAAGCGGAGCGCCGCCTTCGGCATCGATTGCCGCCTCATCCATGAAGCTGTTGTAGATATCGGCGATTTTTCTGGCTTCGTCACCCTTCGCCGTCTTGGCGGTGGTCTGGATCAACTCGGAGACCTGCTTATCGATCCGCTCGGCGAGGATCGCGCCGGCGCCGTAATTCGAGCGGTCGGCCGGGATCTCTGTTCTCTTCAGCCAGCTTCCATTGGCAAAGGTGAAGAAATCGTCGCCCGGCTTGACGCTGGGGTCCATCGCCGAAATGTCGAGTCCGTCCGCCGCCGCCGGGGGTCCAGCCAGTCCCAACAGTCCGAACATCAGGGCAGAGAGCAGGCGAATGGCGCATGTCATCGATCGGTCTTCCTTCAAAAGATAGAACCTAAATCATACCCAACCCCACCAATATCGCGCCGAACAATAGACGATAGAGGGCGAAGGGCAAAAGGCCGGCGCGACGCATCATGCTGAAGCTGATCGGCAGGGCGAGCAACACCAGGATGAAGGTGATCACCCCGGTCAGCAGGTCGGACAGCCCCGCTTGCTGATTGGCCGTGGCATTTTGCAGAAATTCCTGCAGCGCCTCGAAGAGCAGGATGGGCAGGCTGACCAGCAGAGTGAAGCGATAAGCGTCCTGGCGCTCCATCCCGAACAGGCGCGCCGCCGTGAGGGAGGCAGCGACCCGTCCGACCCCCGGCACAAGGGAAAACAGCTGCAGAAAGGCGACCGCCAAGGTGGTGCCGATTCCGATATGTTCGATCCGCTTGACCGTCAGGCTCAGCCGATCGGCAAAGAGCATGATCAGGCTGCACAACAGGGTGATCAAACCCAGTGCCAACAGGCTGGTGATCTTCGGCGCCTGAAACCCGCCCACGCCGCCAAGGGCAAGCAGGAGGGGACAGGCGGCCAGCAGAACCTTGCACAACAATCTGGTCCCTGACTCGATGCGGAGCTTGCGCATCTTCCAGAGGCCGCCGGCGATCTGGGCCATATCACGCCACAGATAGCTCATCACCGCGAGGGCGGCCCCCAGATGCAGCGTGGCGGCGAGCGGGCCGGCGCGCCAGCCGAGCAAGCGGGAGGCGAGCTGGATATGGGCGGAAGCGTCGATGGGAATGACATCGGCGACACCCTCTACCAGGGCGAGAATACCCAAATCCGGCAAATTCACGATAAAGATCCCCCTGAGGAAAACCTTATAACACAATGTTTACACAATTGAAAAACATCAGATAGGACCGTTTCGGACCTTTTATCAGCGAGGTGTCTACCGCACTGCGGCAATTACATTCAATTAGCCGTAAATTTTTCGCGGGTAGGGCAGTTTTTATGTCCTGTTTTGAATTTTTCACTTTTCATTGTCGCAACAAATTGTTATGGGTGTTGCCTGCCCCGGAAAACCTCGGCCGCGCCTGACTCAGGAGCCTCGTCATGTCGTCCAACATGCTGCAATTCGTCCGCCTGTCCGCCGCAACGCCCGAAAAGCGTCCGGTTGCCGAACGGGCTTTGGATTTCGACGAGATTTTCAAACGGTTCAAACCGAAACAAGCCGCCGAGCAAGCTTCGCGCTGTGAACAATGCGGGATCCCCTATTGTCAAATTCATTGCCCGCTGTCGAACAACATCCCGGACTGGCTGATGCTGGCGGCTGCCGGCCGCCTTGAAGAGGCCTATCGGGTTTCCGCTGCGACCAATTCCATGCCGGAAATCTGTGGCCGTATTTGCCCCCAGGATCGGCTGTGCGAGGGCTCCTGCGTGCTGGAGCAGAGTAGCCATGAGGCGGTCACCATCGGCGCGGTGGAAAAATACATTACCGACACAGCCTGGGAAAAAGGTTGGGTCACGCCCCCCAAGCCGGCCCAGGAACGTCGCCAGTCGATCGGCATCATCGGCGCCGGCCCGGCCGGCCTGGCCGCCGCCGAAGCCCTGCGCAGCCAGGGATTCCAGGTGCACATCTATGATCGCCACGACCGTGCCGGCGGCCTGCTGATCTATGGTATTCCTTCCTTCAAGCTGGAAAAGTCGGTGGTCGAGCGCCGCACCAAGCTGCTGGCCGATGCCGGCGTCATATTCCACCAGTCCTACGAGATCGGCCGTGACGCCTCGATCGATGATCTGCGCCGCCGTCACGCGGCGCTGCTGATCGCGACTGGCGTTTATCTGCCGCGGCCACTGACTGTTCCGGGCGCCGATCTGCCGGGGGTCCATCGCGCCCTCGACTTCCTGATCGCCAACAACCGCCTCGGGCTGGGCGACGATGTCGGCGCTGGGCTCAGCGCCGAAGGCAAGCAGGTGGTGGTCATCGGCGGCGGCGACACCGCGATGGATTGTGTGCGCACGGCGATCCGTCAGGGCGCCCGGTCGGTCTCCTGTCTCTATCGCCGGGACCGCGCCAATATGCCGGGTTCGCAGCGTGAAGTGCGCCATGCCGAGGAAGAAGGCGTGCGCTTCATCTGGCAGAGCGCTCCCGAACTGCTGACCGGCGGCGATCAGATCGGGTCCGTCACCGCCGTAAAGATGCATCTCGGCACGCCCGACGCCAGCGGACGGCAGACTCCGACGCCAATTCCGGACTCCCATTTCGACCTGCCGGCCGACATGGTGATCAGCGCGCTGGGTTTTGATCCCGAGGATCTGCCCAATCTGTTCGGCGCACCGGATCTGACGGTGACCCGCTGGGGGACCCTGAAGGTCGATCCCTCCAGCATGATGACCAGCCTTCCCGGCGTGTTCGCCGCCGGCGATATCGTACGGGGCGCATCCCTGGTGGTTTGGGCGATCAAGGATGGCCGCGACGTCGCCAGCGCCATCGGGCGTTATCTCGAAGCCAAGACGCCCGTGCATGCGCCGCGTCGCGCCGCGGAGTAGCCAGATGATACTCTATGACAATCGCCTGTCGCGGAATGGCTACAAGATCCGTCTGCTCGCGGCCCATCTCGGACTGACCCTTGAGCGGGTTGAGGTTGATATCACGCGGGGTGAATCTCGCCAGCCGGATTTTCTCGACAAAAATATCACGGGCCGGATCCCTGTGCTCGAACTGCCGGACGGCACCACCATGGCCGAGTCGAACGCCATCCTGTTCTTTCTCGCCCAGGGCAGCGCGCTGTGGCCGGCGGAGCCTCTGTTGCAGGCCGAGGTGCTGCGCTGGATGTTCTTCGAGCAGAACATGATCGAATGTTCGGTCGGCACAGCGCGCTACTGGCGTAAGATCGGTCGCGACAAGGAAAGGCTCGATGCGTTTGCCCATCGCTGCGATGTCGCCATCGACGCGCTGTCGGCGCTAGACCGCCACTTGGCACGGCATCCCTGGGTGGCGGCGCGGCGTTTCACCATCGCCGACATCGCGCTTTACGGCTATCTGAGCGTCGCCCCCGAGGCCGGCCTGACCCTGAATGAATTTCCCGAGGTCACCAGCTGGCTGCAGCGACTTGAAGCCCTGCCCGACCATCTTTATTGCGATCAGATTGGAGCCGCCGCATGACCCGTCCAGATCCTTTCATCGCTGAGTACCTCGCCAATCAGGCGATTCTCGAAGCGGCCGGCATCGATACCGCGCCTCACGACGCCTGCGGCGTCGGTCTGGTGGCGGCGCTGGACGGCAAACCGCGTCGTCAGGTGGTGGTAGCCGGAATCGAGGCGCTGAAGGTGCTGTTCCATCGCGGCGCCGTCGATGCGGACGGCAAGACCGGTGACGGTGCCGGGATCCATGTCGAAATCCCGCAGGATTTCTTTCGCGACCATATCCGCCGCCAGGGTCGCGAGCCCTTCGCCGGCCGTCTTGCTGTCGGCATGTGCTTCCTGCCCAAGACCGATCTGGCGGCGCAGGAGCGCTGCCGTTCGATCGTCGAGTCCGAAATCCTCGCCTTTGGCTACACCATCTATGGCTGGCGTCAGGTACCGGTCAATGTGACGGTCATCGGCGACAAGGCGAACACGACCCGGCCCGAAATCGAACAGATCATGGTCGCCAATCCAAAAGGCTTGGACGAACGCCGTTTCGAGACTGACCTCTATATCATCCGCCGTCGCATCGAACGGCAGGTGCTGGCCGAGCATATCGGTGATTTTTATATCTGCTCCCTATCCTGCCGCTCGGTGATCTACAAGGGCATGTTCCTGGCCGAACAATTGTCGGTATTCTATCCTGATCTGCTCGATGACCGCTTCACCTCGAGCTTCGCCATCTATCATCAGCGCTATTCGACCAATACATTCCCGACCTGGCGTCTGGCCCAGCCCTTCCGCATGCTGGCCCATAATGGCGAGATCAATACGCTGGGCGGCAATCTCAATTGGATGAAGTCCCATGAGACGCGCCTCGCCCATGAGCTGCTCGACGACCACATCCAGGATCTGAAGCCGGTGGTGCAGTCAGGCGGCTCGGATTCGGCGGCGCTCGACAATGTATTCGAGCTGCTGGTGCGCGGCGGGCGCGACGCACCGATGGTCAAATCGATGCTGGTGCCGGAAAGCCTGACCAACAATGCCGTGATGCCGGAGTCGCACCGCGCCTTCTTTGGCTATTGCAACAGTGTGATGGAACCCTGGGATGGCCCCGCCGCGCTCTGCGCCACCGATGGGCGCTGGGTCATAGCCGGCATGGACCGCAATGGCCTGCGCCCAATGCGCTACACCATGACCGCCGACGGGCTGCTGATCGTGGGTTCTGAGACCGGCATGGTGCGGGTCGCCGAGTCCGCCGTGACGGAAAAGGGCCGGGTCGGCCCCGGTCAGATGATCGCCATCGATCTCAAGGCCGGCCGTTTCTTTCACGACCGCGAATTGAAGGATCTGCTGGCGGCGCGCCATCCCTATGAGACCTGGCTGAAAAAGACCACCCAGCTCGACAGTCTGATCCGCGACCGCGCCGAGCCCTCGGTGCTGTCGGGCGAACAATTGGCCCGCCGCCTCGCCGGCTTCGACGCCACGCTCGAGGATCTGGAGCTGATCCTCCAGCCGATGGCCGAGGACGGCAAGGAAGCGATCGGTTCGATGGGCGACGACACGCCCTTGGCTGTGCTGTCCGACCATTATCGCGGTCTGCATCACTTTTTCCGGCAGAATTTCGCCCAGGTCACCAATCCGCCGATCGATAGCTTACGCGAAGCCGGCGTGATGAGCCTGAAAACCCGCCTTGGCAATCTCGGCAATATCCTCGATGAAGAGGAAGGCCAGTGCGACATGCTGCAATTGGAGAGCCCGGTGCTGACGACCGCGGAATTCCTCGCCATGCGCGCCTATATGGGCGGCACCGCCGCCGAGATCGATTGTACGTTCGACCCCAAAGGCGGCGATTCGGCGCTCGCCGATGCCTTGCGGCGGATCCAGCATCAGGCCGAGGATGCGGTGCGTGGCGGCTGCACCCATGTGATCCTCTCCGACGAAGCGGTCGACGCCGCCAAGGCGCCAATTCCGATGATCCTGGCGACCGGCGGCGTGCATACCCACCTGGTGCGCCAGCAATTGCGCACCTTTACGTCCCTCAATGTGCGATCGGGCGAATGTCTGGATGTGCATTATTTTGCCGTGCTGATCGGCGCCGGCGCCACCACGGTCAATGCCTATCTGGCCCAGGAGGCCATCGCCGAACGCCATCGCCGCGGCCTGTTCGGCGGCCTCAGCCTGGAAGGGGCGGTGGGCCGCTACAAGCAATCGATCAATCAGGGCCTGCTCAAGGTCATGTCGAAGATGGGCATCTCGGTCATCTCCAGCTATCGGGGGGGCTATTGCTTCGAAGCGGTCGGATTGTCTCGCTCCCTGGTCGCGGAATTTTTTCCCGGCATGTCCTCGCGCCTGTCGGGGCTCGGCCTGACCGGCTTGCAGCTCAAGGTGATCGACATGCACCGCCGCGCCTATGGCGGCGCCCTGCCGCCGATGAAGGTCGGCAGCTTCTATCGCTATCGCGTCGGCGGCGAGGCGCATGGCCATGACGGCCAATTGATCCACATGCTGCAAAGCGCGGTGAATAACGAGAGCTATACCCAATATAAGCGCTTCACCGAGGGCTTACGCAAATTGCCGCCGATCTCTTTACGCGATCTGCTTGAGCTGAAACCAGCCGGCCCGCCGATTTCGGTCGATGAGGTCGAACAGATCACCGAGATCAGAAAGCGCTTCGTCACGCCGGGCATGAGCCTGGGCGCCCTATCGCCGGAAGCCCATGGCACGCTCAATATCGCCATGAACCGCATTGGCGCAAAGTCGGTATCGGGCGAGGGCGGTGAGGATCCGGCGCGCTACAAGCCGGCGGCCAATGGCGACAATGCCAATTCGGCGGTGAAACAGATTGCCAGCGGCCGCTTCGGCGTCACCGCTGAATATCTCACCCATTGCCGCGAGATCGAGATCAAGGTGGCGCAGGGCGCCAAACCTGGCGAGGGCGGGCAATTGCCCGCCTTCAAAGTGACCGTCGAGATTGCCAAGCTGCGCCATGCCACACCCGGCGTCAGCCTGATCAGCCCGCCGCCGCATCACGATATCTATTCCATCGAGGATCTGGCGCAGCTGATCTATGACCTCAAGCAGATCAATCCGATCGCCAGAGTCTGCGTGAAATTGGTCAGCCGCTCCGGCATCGGCACGATTGCCGCCGGGGTGGCCAAGGCCAAAGCCGACGTGATCCTGATTTCCGGCCATGTTGGCGGTACCGGCGCCGCGCCGCAGACCTCGATCAAATTCGCTGGCCTGCCGTGGGAAATGGGCCTGTCTGAGGCCAATCAGGTGCTGACCTTGAACAGATTGCGGCACCGGGTGCGGCTGCGCGCCGATGGCGGCATCAAATCGGGCCGCGACATCGTGATCGCCGCCATGCTGGGCGCCGAAGAATTCGGCATCGGTACGGCAAGCCTGGTCGCGATGGGCTGCATCATGGTGCGGCAATGCCACTCCAATACCTGCCCGGTCGGCGTCTGCAGCCAGGATCCCGAACTCCGCAAAAAATTCACCGGCACGCCCGAGAAGGTGGTCAATCTGTTCACCTTCATCGCCGAGGAGGTGCGCGAAATCCTGGCCAGCCTCGGCGTACGCAAGATCGAGGAGATCATCGGCCGCAGTGATCTGCTGCAGCAGGTCAGCCGCGGCTCGGCCCACCTCGACGACCTCGACCTCAATCCGCTGCTGGCTCAGGCCGATTCAGGCGGTTTCCCCCGCTTTTGCGCCATGGAGGGCCGCAACGAAGTGGCCGAAACCCTTGATGCCCAGATGATCCTGGACGCCAAGCCGGCGCTGGAAGACTTTGAGAAGATGCAGCTTACCTATCAGGTGCGCAACACCGACCGCGCGGTGGGCACCAAACTCAGCTCCATGATCACCAAGCGCTATGGCATGTCCGGCCTGCAGCCCGGCCATATCACCGTAAGGCTGCGTGGCTCGGCCGGCCAATCCTTGGGCGCCTTCGCCGTCCAGGGACTGACCTTGGAGGTGTTCGGCGATGCGAATGACTATGTCGGCAAGGGCCTGTCGGGCGGCAGGATCGTGATCCGCCCGGCCGTATCATCGCCGCTCGCCACCCAGGCCAACACCATCATCGGCAATACCGTGCTCTATGGCGCCACCGCCGGCCAGCTCTTCGCCGCCGGCCAGGCCGGCGAACGCTTCGCGGTGCGTAATTCCGGCGCCGAGGTGGTGGTCGAGGGCTGTGGCTCGAATGGCTGCGAATATATGACCGGCGGCACCGCCGTGATCCTGGGCGATGTGGGCGCCAATTTCGGTGCCGGCATGACCGGCGGCATGGCCTTCGTCTATGACCGGGCGGAGAATTTCCACTATCGAATCAATCACGACAATGTGATCGCCCAACGGGTCGAGACCGACTATTGGGAGAGCGTGCTGAAGCGCCTGATCGAAATCCATGTCGAACTGACCCAATCGGCCCACGCCCAGGAAATCCTGCTCAATTGGCCGCGCGAGCGCGAGCATTTCTGGCAGGTGGTGCCAAAGGAGATGCTGAACAGACTGGAGCAGCCGGTGGTGGTGGCGGAGCCGGAGAAGATCTTGGCGTGAGGGTGCTTGTACAAAAGTGGGATGCATTAAGGCGTCCCACAAAATTAGTATAGCCCACTAACCAAACGCTGCAATCATCTTGTGGCGATCCTAACGGAAGAGGTCATTGATGAGCCCGGTGCGCGATCAGAGGGTCACGATGGACAGTAAGGGGCGCGTGGTTCTTCCGCGCTCAGTCCGCGAGGCGGCCGGGCTTTTGGCCGGTAACAGCCTTGTCGCTTCGGTTGAGGCAGATGGAACGGTACGGATCGAAAAAATATCCGCGCGCATTTCGAAAATGCAGGATCGTTTCGCCAAATACGCGATCCCCAGGGCCAATGCATCAGACGAACTGATTGCTGATCGTCGCCTTGAGGCCGAGCGTGAATGAGGGACGGTTGCTTGACGCGTCGGCTCTGCTCGCCCTTATTTTCCGCGAACCCGGTTTTGAGGAAGTCGCAGCAGCTTGTCCGGCCGCTATTTCCGCCGCCAATCTCTCGGAAGTCATTGCGAAGCTGGTTGATCGCGGCGTTCCCCCGGCCGAGGCCGTCGCCGTTCATCTTGATGCCGACCTCGACGTCATACCAATCTCGGAGGATGTGGCTCTGAGGGCGGGCATCCTCGGTAACGTCACACGCCGTTTTGGTCTCTCCCTCGGTGACCGCCTCTGCCTGGCCACCGCGCAACTGAATGGATTTGAAGCCCTAACCACTGATGCGGCATGGGAAGGCTTGGCAGGGGAGCTCGGTATTTGCATCACCAATATAAGACCGCGCGCCGATTAGGACGCATGCGGCTTGGCAAATTCCGCCTCGATCCGGATCCTGACCTCATTGCCAACCGCCGGATACCAGGCACTCAGTCCAAATGCACTGCGATCCAGCGTGCCGCTGGCGGAAAAGCCCAGCACATCCTCACCCGTCAGCGGATTGCGGGCCCCACCATTGAAGGTGACGGCAAGAGTGACCGGTCTGGTCTGGCCATGCAGGGTCAGATCGCCGGTCATCTCGCCGCTGGTCTTGTCGATACGATGCAGGCTGCGGCTCACAAAGCGGATCTCGGGGAATTGGGCAGCATCCAGCATCGCCTCGCCGGTGATCATCGGGTCGAGCGCTGCCACATTGCTGTCGACGCTCGCCGCCTCGATAACCGCAGTGATGCGGCTTTGTTCGGGCTCTAGCGGATTGAAGGAGAGCTCTGCGGTCAGATGGTCGAAGCGCATGACGAAGTGGGAAAATTTGAGATGATCGACATCGAAGATCAGGCTGCGATGGTCGGGATCGAGGTGGTAGAGCCCGGCCGGCGCCGCCACCGGATCGCTGTTGGTGCTGTGGGTCACCACTTTGATGGCAGTGCAGCCGCCGAGCAGAAGGGCAAACAGGACAGGCGCGAGCCGTTGTGACTTTTGGATCATTTCTTGCCGATCAGGCGCCAGGAATACGCCAAGAGGTCATTGATGGTGTCTTCATTCAGCGGAGCGGGGGGCGGTACCACCAGATAGCCGAGCCTGACCGACGGAAAGAGGATATTGTGGTGCCATTTTGCTCATCACGCAATCACGGGGCCCCGTCATGTCCGATCAAACCTATGAAATTACACCGACCACGCGCGCCAAACGACTGGGCAAGCGGGCCAATTACGATGTGGCGACGGTGCATGCCATTCTCGACGAGGCGCTGGTCTGTCATGTCGCGACGACGGTCGCGGGACGCCCGCGTGTCCTTCCAACCCTCCACTGGCGGATCGGCGAGCGACTATTTATCCATGGCGCCCGCAAGAACGGCATCTTTCAGGCCTTGCGCGACGGCGCCGAGGCCTCGGTGGCAGTGACTCTGATGGACGGGCTGGTGCTTGCGCGCTCGGCCTTTCATCACAGCGTCAATTATCGCAGCGTGGTAGCCTTCGGCCCGTTCGTTGAAATCACCGACGAGGGTGAGCATCGCAAGGCGCTGGAGGCCATGATCGACAAAATACATCCCGGCCGCTGGGGCGAGATCCGCCCGCCGAACGACATCGAAATGGCCCAGACGGCGACCATGGCGATGGATCTGGTCGAGGTGTCCGCCAAGATCCGCCAGGGACCCCCGGTCGATGACGCCGCGGATTATGCCCTGCCGGTCTGGGCCGGCGTGGTGCCGATGATCTCCGCGAGGGGCAACCCCATCACCGATCCCAACACCGCGCCGCCCGATCACTAATTAATGCGATGATTTCCAGTCGCTGACAGCTTTCATGGTCAGGGCGACATGCTGGCTCGGGTCGAGATTGGTATAGGCAAACAGCACCTTGCCATTGGGAGCGATGACATAGGAGGTCCGATCGGCATATTCGGGCTTCCGTGTCAGAACCGAGTCATAGGCCTTGGTGATCGACTGGTCCGTATCGGCGGCGACGGCGAATTTGGAGCGGCATTCGGTCTCGGAAAATTTATCCAGAGTCTCGATCTTGTCGTGCGAGACGCCAATCACGGTCGCGCCCAATTTCGTGAAGTCGTCGGTGGCGTCGGCGAAATCATGCGCCTCGACGGTGCATCCCGGGGTGAAGGCAGCCGGATAGAAGTACAGCACCACCGGACCCTTTTTCAGGGCGTCCGACAATTTGAAGTTGAATTCTTTGCCGCCGATCGAAGCCTGGGCGGAAAAGTCCGGCGCGGCCGCGCCGACCGGCAGGGCGGCGGCAGCGGGGCGGGCGAGGGTGGCAAGCAGGGATGCGGCGAGAATTGCCGCGCAAATTCCGCGTTTCATGAACAATCTCCTTTTTATCGATCTGCGCTTGCGCGCGCCTCCAATGTGGGGGTGCGATGGCGAAATCCCAAAGAGTTTTTGCCGATTGCTTCCCGCTCGGCTAAAACACTGTCCCATGCGCACCCTGTATCATTCCTGGATCTGTCCGTTCTCCCGTAAGATCCGCATCATTCTGGCCGAGAAGAAATTGGCGTTCGAAATGGTGGTGGAACATCCCTGGGCGCCGCGCCCTGAATTCCTGGCTCTCAATCCTGCCGGCGAGCCGCCGGTTCTGGTCGAAGCCGATGGACTGGTGATCGCAGATCATACCGCCGTCGCCGAGTATCTCGACGAAGCCTATGGCGAGCCGCTGCTGTTGGGGCTCGATGTGCGATTTCGCGCCGAGGTGCGCCGGCTGATCGGCTGGTTCGACGGCAAATTCAACCGTGAAGTGACCATCAATCTGGTCGGCGAAAAAATCTTCAAACGGCAGAGGGGCGGCAGCGGCCCGGATTCCCGCGCGATCCGCGCCGGCTTCGCTGCGATCGGCGCGCATCTCGACTATCTCGGCCGGCTCGCTGAGCATCGCCGCTGGCTGGCCGGGGACGTGTTTTCCATGGCCGATATCGCGGCCTGCGCCCATTTGTCGGCGGTCGACTATGTCGGCGACGTTCCCTGGCAGGATCATCCTGCCGCCAAGGACTGGTATGCGCGGGTCAAGTCGCGCCCCTCGGTGCGGCCCTTGCTGACCGACTGCCTGCCCGGGATCCCGCCGCCGGCGCATTATGCGGATCTGGATTTCTAGCCTGGCCCTTCTGGGGCTGTTGAGCGGAGCGGCCTCGGCGCAGGTGATCACCAGCCTGCCCGGGCCAGGCAAGCGCGTTGCCCTGACCTTCGATGCCTGCGAAAACAGGACGCCAGCCTTTTTCGATCACACCATCGGCGATTATCTGCTGGCCGAGAAAATCCCCTTCACGATCTTTGTCAGCGGCCGTTTCGCCCGCCATAATCAGGCGGCGTTGCAGGAAATGGCGCGCCATGATTTCGTCGAACTCGAAAATCACTCCCTCGATCATGACAATCACATGGAACGGCTGAGCGACTCCGAGATCCGCCATCAAATCGAGGCCAATGGCGCCCTGCTGAGCGAGATCACCGGCCGGCAAAGCCGTTTCTTTCGCTTTCCGGCCGGCAATTACGACCAGCGCGGGCTCGAGATCGCGGAAAATCTGGGCTATCGCGTCGTACATTGGAGCTTCGCCAGCGGCGACCCGGTCAAGGAGATCACGCCGCAAAAACTGACCCAATGGGTGCTGGCCAAGACCCGCCCCGGATCGATCCTGATCTTCCATATCAATGGCCGCGGCTGGAGCACGGCCGCCGCCTTGCCGGGCATTATCGCGGAATTGCGGCGGCGCGGGTTTGGCTTCACGACCCTCGAAAACGCCCTGCCATGATCTGGCGGCCGCTCGCCACGAGCGAAATCCAGCGTATCGCCGACTATTGTATCACCATCGATCCCTATCGGACGCTCGGCTATCAAGCGGCCCAACTGTCCGATTATCTTGCCCGCGCCGAACCCGGTCTGGATCGTGTCGCCCTTGAAACAGAGGGTTTTTTTCGCGGCGTTCTATGCCGGCGCGCGCCCTGGTTGAGGGGGCCTTTGATCGAGATGCTGACTCTCCTGCCCGACGCCCAGGGGCAGGGTCTGGGCGGATTGGTCCTGCAGCGCTGCCAGGGCGAGGCCGGCCGAAATCTCTGGGCAACGGTCAGCGCCTTCAACGCGCCGGCCCGCCGATTCTATGCCCGGCATGGCTTTGTCGAACTCTGCCCGCTGCCTGGCCTGATTACGCCGGACCAGGACGAACTTCTGTTGCGTTGGCAGCGCTGACGCTAGAGCGCGATGACATTAGATTGACGCGAATCCGCGTCAATCTAATGTCTGAATCGCCCTCTAAACCATTGAATTAGAGACTGATTCAGCTAATAGATTTTATCGCAAAGCGATTCAATCTAT
>Ga0116226_10000066_pt1 | contig 73371 bp, 70 predicted proteins | sample S1TSphfallax_FD_89692 | JGI IMG/M metagenome (GOLD analysis project Ga0116226, IMG submission 89692) | Host-associated microbial communities from peat moss isolated from Minnesota, USA - S1T2_Fa - Sphagnum fallax MG | ecosystem: Host-associated > Plants > Peat moss > Unclassified | place: USA... | reverse complement strand
GCTGGTGCGGCTGCTGATCCCGCGGCACGACGCGAACCACCATCGCAACGCGATCGAGCGAATGCTCGGCGACCCCGAGATCAAGGCGCTGCTGGAAGCGGCACCCGCCGCGATGGGCCGGCCGATCCGCTCCCTGTGCTGGATGCTGGGGATCGAGCCGCCAGCCATCCTGGCCCGGCCCCCGCGTCCCCGCCGGCCCCGGCCGAAGAAGGAAAAACCGGAGCCGTTCCCGCCGTACAAGCCGCCGTACCATCCGGACATGCCGGCCTGGCTGCGGGACATGCCGATCAATCCGCACCTGCTGGACCCGAGCTTGTACCATCGCAAGTCCCGCCGACCCCGAAAAAGAATGGCCTGAGAAAGCCGGTGCCTTGGTGCGTCCATTTCGTTACGATATCGTTATAATTGACGTGGCGCGGCCGGGCTTGCGCGCGCCCTGCCGACTTGCGATGCACTGGCATGACCCAACGCTTGCGCATCGTCACCTGGAACATCAACTCGCTCCGCCTGCGGCTGCCGCTGCTGCGCCGGCTGATCGACGCGCTCGACCCGGACATCATCTGCCTCCAGGAAACCAAGGTCCCGGACGAATTCTTCCCCGTGGAGGCGCCGGGCGAGCTGGGCTATCCGCACGTCGCCTTCCGGGGCATGAAATCCTACAACGGGGTTGCCATCCTCTCCCGCCTGCCGCTCACCCGGCTGGCGCTGGCGCCGGACTGGTGCGGCAAGGACGATTGCCGGCATCTCGACGTCGCGGTCACGCTCCGCTCGGGGCCGATCGAACTGCACAATTTCTACGTTCCGGCCGGCGGCGACGTGCCGGATCGGACGGTCAACCCGAAATTCGGCCACAAGCTCGATCTGGTCGCCGAGGCGACCACCTGGTTCGCCGCCCGCCCGCCGCTGACCCGCACCGTCCTGGTCGGCGACCTGAACATCGCGCCGCTGGAGAACGATGTCTGGAGCCACAGGCAACTGCTCGACGTGGTCAGCCACACGCCCCCCGAAACCGCCGGCCTGCTGGCCTGGCAGCACACCGGCTTCATCGACGCGGTGCGCCATTTCGTGCCGGCGGACGAGAAGCTTTATACGTGGTGGTCCTACCGCAACCGGGACTGGCGCGCGTCCGACCGGGGCCGGCGGCTCGACCATGTCTGGGTCTCCCCGGACCTGGAGGGCAGCCTCGTCAGCCAGACGATCCTGAAGGACGCCCGCGACTGGCCGCAGTCCTCGGACCATGTCCCGGTCTGCGTGGAGCTGAAGCTGTAAGGCTCAGACGAACGCGGTCAGCAGCGCCCCGAACACGCCCCAGCCGATATCGATGACGACCCCGAGGAAGCCGTCCGTGCTGGCCTGGAGCCGTCCTTGCAGCCCGGCCCGGCGCAGCAGCTTCGGCCGGCTCATGGCCAGCCAGAGCCGGGTCGCCGCCGCCCCCGCGCAGGACAGGCAGGCGGCGGGGAACGCGGGGTAGAGCTTGAGCCCGATCACCACCAGCGGCAGCCCCGCCACCACCGCCAGCGCCGCGACCGTGACCAGTATCTTCGCCCGCGGCACCAGCCCCGGCGCGACCGGCGAGGTCTCCACCAGCGCCGCCGCCTGATCGCCCTCGAACGGGCCGGCCACGATGATTTTGGTGATCCGCCCGGTCATCATCGCGGTCAGGAACACCACGCCCGCGGCCGAATGCGCCGTCGGCGCGCCGACATTCAGCAGCGCCACCGCGCCCGGCAGCAGGAAGACGAACTGGTAGAACACCTGTGCGGCGATGCCGGGATGGCGGATCAGCAGATGCCACTCCTTGCGCACGATCGCGCCGAACACCGAGTCGGCGAACCGGCGCTCCACCCCCGCCACCCGGGTCGCGCGCGGCGCGGCCAGATTGCTCATCACCCCGCTGCCATAGGCCTGGCCCAGGGCCACGCTGACCGACATCACCGACAACACGGCGATCACCGCGAGCCCGAGCATCGGCAGCATGTCGCCGAGCACCGCCCGCGCCGGCCACCATTGCGGCCCGGCCGGCACCGCGCCGGCGACCGGCATCAGCACCTGCCACACCCACCGCCGCGCCCCATCCGGCACCACCAGCCGCGCCTGCGTCGCGAAGAACGACATCGCGCCGAACAGCGTCGCCAGCGACCGCGCCGCCATCCGCGTCCAGCGCGGCCCGACCCAGGCGAGCAGCCCGAACGTCATCGCCGACCCGGCGGCGGCGGCCATCAGGCTCAGGCTGACCAGAACCGGGTAGGCGCCGGCCCAGGCGAACTCGCCATGCAGCAGCATCCCGTTGACCACCGGGATCACCAGCACCAGCGGCAGGAACCCCGCGATCACCGCGATCGCCATCAGCCGCGTCGTCAGCACCCGGCGCATCGGCAGCGGCGACGACAGCAGCAGATCGAGGTCGCCGCGCTGGAACAGCGCGTCCGTCGCCTCGGAAATCGCCTTGGACAGGAACAGCATGAACATCCCGCCGATCACCAGCGACGCCGTCACCAGCGCCTCGGCCCGGTAGCGGTCATGCACCCGCGCCAGCAGCGGCGCGGCGGCGTAGCCGACGATGTGCAGCACCAGCACGATCGTGCCGAGCACGAGGCCGAGCGCCCGCCGCTTGCGCCCGCCGGTCGAGCGCAGGTCGCGCCCGACGAGCCGGAGATCGTGCCGCAGCAGCCAGATCGTCGAACCGGGCTCGAACAGGCCGGGCGACGCCGCCGTCCCGACCGCCGGGCCATGGGCGATCCCGCTCATGCCGGCTGCTCGGCGGTCAGATGCAGGAAGACATCCTCCAGCGTCTCCTGCCCGCTGCCGGCGCGGTGGCGCAGTTCGGCGAACGTGCCCTCCGCCACCATCCGGCCGGCGTTGATGATGCCGATCCGGTCCGCCAGCCGTTCGGCGACCTCGAGGACATGGGTGGTCAGCACGACGGTCCGCCCGGTCTGCACCCGCGCCCGCAACAGGTCCTTCACCTGCCGCGATGCCGCCGCGTCGAGCCCGCTCAGCGGCTCGTCCATGATCAGCAGCGACGGGTCATGCAGCAGCGCGCCGGCCAGCGCCGTCTTCTGCCGCATCCCGCGCGAAAACCCCTCGCACAGCTCGCCGCGATGCGGCCAGAGGCCGAGTTCGGTCAGCAGCGCCTGCGCCCGCGTGCGCGCCAACTCCGTCGGCACCTGCCAGAGCCCGGCGACGAACTCCAGATATTCCAGCGGCGTCAGCCGGTCATACAGCAGCGGCTCGTCCGGCAGCCAGGCGGTGACCTGCTTGGCGCGGGCTGGCTCCGCCAGCGCATCGTGGCCGGCAATCTCGATACTGCCGGCGTCCGGCACCAGCAGCCCGCATACCATCCGCAGCGTCGTCGTCTTGCCGGCACCGTTGGGCCCCAGCAGCGCATAGATCTCGCCGGCCGCGATGCGCAGGTCGAGCCGGTGGACCGCCGGGCGGCCAAAGGATTTGGACAGTCCGCGAACGGTCAGCATGGATACCTTCCCGGTGGCGCCGACCATCATGGCACATCCGCCGTCAGCGATATCTGAATGTGCCCGTGGTCCTATGAAATCCCTATACGCCGCCGGGCCGAGGCGCATCGCATTCCTATCGCCGAAGGAGGATTTTGCCTCCCTCTCGGCAACCAGGAGTGGATCATGCTCGACATCGTATTTGTTGCCCTCGGCGTCGGGTGGCTGGCGCTCTGCGTCGGCTACGCCGCGATTTGCGACCGGCTGTGAGGCGCAGATGCTCATCGACAACATCCTCGGCGGCGTCGTGGTCGTCGTGCTGCTCGTCTACCTCACCTACGCCCTGGTTCGCCCGGAGCGTTTCTGAAGGCGTATCATGACACTTAATGGTTGGCTCCAGATCGCCGTCTTCACGGCGATCATCATCGCATTGACGCGGCCGCTCGGCGGCTTCCTCATGCGCGTCGCCCAGGGCGACCGCCACTTCATGACCCCGGTGCTCGGCTGGCTCGAGCGCGGTTTCTACAAGGTCGGCGGCATCGACCCGAACAAGGAACAGTCCTGGTTCACCTACGCGGTGGCCATGATGGTGTTCAAGGGGCTCGGCTTCGTGCTGCTGTACGCGGTGCTGCGCTTGCAGACGCTGCTGCCGCTGAACCCGGCCGGCCAGACCGCGATCACGCCCGATCTCGCGTTCAACACCGCCGTCAGCTTCCTCACCAACACCAACTGGCAGTCCTACGGCGGCGAGACGACGATGTCGTTCTTCTCGCAGATGTTTGGCCTGACGGTGCAGAACTTCCTGTCCGCCGCCGCCGGCATCGCGGTCGCGCTCGCGGTCATCCGCGGCTTCTCGCGCAAGAGCGTGAAGACGATCGGCAACTTCTGGGCCGACCTGACGCGCATCGTGATCTATGTGCTGCTGCCGATCTCCATCATCGGCGCGCTGGTGTGCGTGTGGCAGGGCATTCCCCAGACCTTCACCGGCACGGTCGAAGCAACGACCCTCGAAGGCGCCAAGCAGATCATCGCCCTCGGCCCGGTCGCGTCGCAGGAGGTGATAAAAATCCTCGGCACCAACGGCGGCGGGTTCTTCAACGTGAACTCCTCGCACCCGTTCGAGAATCCGACGGTGCTGATCAACGTGCTGCAATGCATCGCGATCTTCGCCCTCGGCGGTGCGCTGACCAACACGTTCGGCCGGATGGTGCGCGACGAGCGGCAGGGCTGGGCGGTGTTCGCCGCGATGGCGCTGCTGTTCCTCGTCGGCGTCGGCATCCTGTACTGGTCGGAAAGCCACGCGAATCCGCAGTTCGCCGCGCTGGGGGTCGACTCGTCGCTCGGCAACATGGAGGGCAAGGAAGTCCGCTTCGGCATCGCGCAGACCTCGATCTTCGCCACCGCGACAACCGATACGTCCTGCGGCGCGGTCGATTCGATGCATGAAAGCTTCCTGCCGCTCGGCGGCGCGGTGCCGCTGGTCAACATGATGCTCGGCGAGGTGATCTTCGGCGGCGTCGGCTCCGGCATCTACGGGTTCCTGCTGTTCGCCATCGTCGCGGTGTTCGTCGCCGGGCTGATGGTGGGCCGCACGCCCGAGTATCTCGGCAAGAAGATCGAGGCGAAGGAAGTCAAGCTGACGATGCTTGCGATCCTGTGCCTGCCGCTGATGATGCTCGGTCTGACGGCGCTCGCCGTGGTCTTGCCCGGTCCGCTCTCGGCGATCTCGGCACCGGGGCCGCACGGCTTCACCGAGGCGCTGTATGCCTACGTCGAAGGTGCCGCCAACAACGGCAGCGCGTTTGCCGGCCTCTCCGCCAACACGCCGTTCTGGAACACATCGCTGGGCATCGACATGATCGTCGGGCGCTTCTTCGTGATGATCCCGGCACTGGCGATCGCGGGGGCGCTCGCGTCGAAGAAGACGCTGCCGCCTTCGGCCGGCACGTTCCCGACCACCGGACCGCTGTTCGTCGGTCTCGTCATCGGCGTGATCATCATCGTCGGTGGCCTGACCTTCTTCCCGGCGGTAGCACTCGGCCCGATCGTCGAGCACTACGCCATGACCGCCGGCACGCTCTATTAAGGGGCACGAAAATGGACGCGATGACTCCTCCCACCCTGCGTGCGCCGCGTGTCGGCACGCGTACGGCTTCGACGATGCTCGATCCGAAGATCCTCTGGCCGGCGATCGGCCAGAGCTTCGTCAAGCTCGATCCCCGCCTGCTGTGGCGCAACCCGGTGATGTTCGTGGTGGCGATCGTCTCCACGCTCACCACCGTGCTGTTCATCCGTGACCTGCTGGCCGGCCGGCCCGGTCTGGGCTTCTCGCTCCAGATCAATATCTGGCTGTGGTTCACCGTGCTGTTCGCCAACTTCGCCGAAGCCGTCGCCGAAGGGCGCGGCAAGGCGCAGGCGGCGAGCCTGCGGCGCGCGAAGACCGAGACGATGGCCAATCGGCTGCTGCCGAACGGCCACGTCGAGACCATCGCCGGCACCGCGCTGCGCGCCGGCGATGTCGTGCTCGTCACCGCCGGGGAGATCATTCCCGGCGACGGCGAGGTGATCGAGGGCGTTGCCTCCGTCAACGAAGCGGCCATCACCGGCGAGTCGGCACCGGTGATCCGCGAGGCCGGCGGCGACCGCTCCGCCGTCACCGGCGGCACGCAGGTGATGTCGGACGTCATCAAGGTGCGCATCACCGCGAACCCGGGCTCGACCTTCCTCGACCGCATGATCGCGCTGGTGGAAGGCGCCGCCCGGCAGAAGACGCCGAACGAGATCGCGCTGAACATTCTGCTCGCCGGCATGACACTGATCTTCGTGTTCGCCGTTGCGACGATCCCGAGCTTCGCGGCCTACGCCGGCGGCTCGGTCTCGGTGATCATCCTGGTCGCGCTCTTCGTCACGCTGATCCCGACGACGATCGGCGCGCTGCTCTCGGCGATCGGCATCGCCGGCATGGACCGTCTGGTGCGCTTCAACGTGCTGGCGATGTCCGGCCGCGCGGTGGAAGCCGCCGGCGACGTGGATACGCTGCTGCTCGACAAGACCGGCACGATCACCATCGGCAACCGCCAGGCCAGCGAGTTCCTGGCTGTCGCCGGCGTATCCGAGCGTGATCTCGCCGACGCGGCGCAGCTTGCCTCGCTGTCGGACGAAACGCCGGAGGGTCGTTCCATCGTCGTGCTGGCGAAGGACCGCTACGGGATGCGCGGACGCGACATGGCGGCGTTGAACGCGCAGTTCATCCCGTTCAGCGCGCAGACGCGCATGAGCGGCGTGGATGTCGAAGGCCGTTCGATCCGCAAGGGCGCGGTCGACTCGGTGATCGCCCATGTCGGCAGCGGTGGCGCGCAGGAGCGTGAAATCCGCGCTATTTCGGACAAGATCGCGAAGTCCGGCGGCACGCCGCTGGCCGTGTGCGAAGGCAAGCGGCTGCTCGGCGTCATACACCTGAAGGACGTCGTCAAGGGCGGCATCCGCGAGCGTTTCTCCGAACTGCGTCGGATGGGCATTCGCACGGTGATGATCACCGGCGACAACGCCCTCACCGCCGCGGCCATCGCGGCCGAGGCGGGCGTGGACGACTTCCTCGCGCAAGCGACACCGGAGGCGAAACTCGCGCTGATCCGGCAGGAGCAGGCGCTGGGCAAGCTCGTCGCGATGTGCGGCGACGGCACCAACGACGCGCCGGCACTGGCGCAGGCGGACGTGGGCGTGGCCATGAACACCGGCACGGTCGCGGCGCGCGAGGCCGGCAACATGGTCGATCTGGACAGCGACCCGACGAAGCTGATCGAGATCGTGGAGATCGGCAAGCAACTGCTGATGACGCGCGGCGCGCTGACCACGTTCTCCATCGCCAACGACGTGGCGAAGTATTTCGCCATCATCCCGGCGGCGTTCGTCGCGTTCTATCCGCAGCTCAACGCGCTGAACGTGATGCACCTCGCCACGCCGCAGAGCGCCATCCTGTCGGCGATCATCTTCAACGCGCTGATCATCATCGCGCTGATCCCGCTGTCGCTGAAGGGCGTGGCCTACCGGCCGATCGGCGCCGGCGCGCTGCTCGGGCGCAACCTCCTCGTCTATGGTGTGGGCGGCATCATCGTTCCGTTCGTTGGCATCAAGGCGATCGACCTTCTCGTCACCGCCATTGGCCTCGCGTAAGGGTTCCAGACATGATCTCGCATCTTCGTCCCGCTTTGGTGCTGCTGCTCGGCTTCTCGCTGCTGACCGGCATCGCCTATCCGTACCTGATCACCGGCATCGCGCAGGTGGTGTTTCCGTCACAGGCCAACGGCAGCCTGGTGGAACGCGACGGCAAGGTGATCGGCTCGCTGCTGATCGGCCAGAACTTCACATCGCCGAAATACTTCCATCCGCGCCCGTCGGCGACCACCGACACCGATCCGAACGACGCGACCAAGACGATCGCGGCACCGTACAACGCCAACAACTCGTCCGGCTCCAACCTCGCCCCGACCGCCAAGGCGCTGGTGGACCGCGTGAAGGACGACGCTGCGAAACTGCAGGCGGAAAATCCGGGCGTGCCGGTGCCGGGCGACCTGGTCACCACCTCGGCGAGCGGCCTCGACCCGGACATCTCGCCGGCCGGCGCCGACTTCCAGGTGCCGCGCGTCGCGAAAGCGCGCGGCATGTCGCCGGACGCGGTGCGGGCGCTGGTTGCCGCCAACACCACGCCGCGTTTCCTCGGCATCTTCGGCGAGGCGCACGTTAACGTTTTGGCTCTCAACCTCGCCCTTGACGCGGCGGGCAAGTAAGCGCTTCCACTCGGCATGGACGCGCGTGACGGACGCCCATCGCCGGAAGCATTGCTGAAGGCAGCCGCCCGCGAGAATGGTCGCGGGCGGCTGAAAATCTTTCTGGGCGCTGCGCCGGGCGTCGGCAAAACCTACGAAATGCTGGCAACCGCGCAGGCGCGGCGTCGCGAAGGCGTCGATGTCGTGATCGGCATCGTCGAGACCCACGGCCGCGCCGAAACCGAGGCGCTGACCGAGGGCCTGGAGCAGATTCCCCGCAAGCGCGTCGAATACAAAGGGCGCGAACTCGATGAAATGGATATCGACGCGCTGCTGGCGCGCAAGCCGACGCTGGCGCTGGTCGACGAACTCGCGCACAGCAACGTGCCCGGCAGCCGCCATCCCAAGCGCTATCTCGATGTCGCCGAACTGCTCGCCGCCGGAATCGACGTCTACGCCACGCTGAACATCCAGCACATCGAAAGCCTCAACGATGTCGTCGCCCGCATCACCCGCATCCGCGTGCGGGAGACGGTGCCGGATTACGTGCTGGATCAGGCCGACGATGTCGAGATCATCGACATCACGCCGGACGACCTGCTGCAACGCCTGCGCGACGGCAAGGTGTATGTGCCGCAGACCGCGACACGCGCGCTCGATCATTACTTCTCGCCCGGCAACCTGACGGCGCTGCGCGAACTGGCGCTGCGCAGCACCGCGCAACGTGTCGATGCGCAGTTGCTCGATCACATGCAGGAACATGCGATCCCCGGTCCGTGGGCCGCCGGGGAGCGCGTGCTGGTCTGCGTCACCCGTGGCAGCGCGCGCGGCAATGCCGGGGCGAATCTGGTGCGCTACGGCCGCCGCATGGCCGCGCGGCTGCGCGCGCCGTGGGTGGCGCTGCACGTGGAGACGTCCCGCACGCTGCGCCTGTCGGAAGCCGAACGCGACCGCATCGCCGAAACGCTGCGGCTGGCCGAGACGCTCGGCGCGCAGGCGGTGACGATCCCCGGCCGCGATGTCGCCGAGGACATCCTGGCGTACGCGCACGAGCATAATTTCACCCACATCGTGGCGGGCAATACCGCGTCTGCGCGCTGGCGCCTGATGCCGACCGTCACGCAGCGCCTCGTCGCCCGCGCGGGCGACATTCCGGTGCATGTGCTTGGGCAGGAGCGTGACACGGCCGAGCCCGATCAGCCGGCGGAGCCGCCGCCGATCCGTCCGGCGGGGCCGGTCTCGTGGACGCCGTACGGCGTCAGTGCCGCGCTGGTCGGCAGTGCCGTGCTGGTCGGCATCGCGCTGCGCGAAGTGTTGCAGGCGGCGTCGATCTCGCTGGTGTTCCTGACCGCCGTGCTGGGCGCGGCCGCCGCGTTCGGGCTGTGGCCGTCGCTGTTCGCCTGCCTGCTCAGCGTGCTCGCCTACAATTTCTTCTTTCTGCCGCCGCTCTATACCTTCACGATCGCCGATCCGGAGAACGTGGTGGCGCTGGTGTTCTTCCTGATCACCGCCATCGTCGCCAGCAACCTCGCGGCCGCCGTGCGCGCCCAGGCCGTCACCGCCCGCACCCGCGCGCGCACCACCGACGATCTGTACCAGTTCAGCCGCAAGCTCGCCGCCATCGCCTCGCTGGACGACCTGCTGTGGGCCGCCGTCTACCAGGTCGCCGCGATGCTGAAGGTGCGTGTGGTGCTGCTGCTGCCGGAGGGCGAAAACATCGCCGTGCGCGCGGGCTACCCGCCGGAGGACACGCTGGAGGAAGCCGACCTCGCCGCCGCGCGCTGGTGCTGGCAGCACAACCGCCCGGCCGGGCGCGGCTCGGACACGCTGCCCGGCGGGCGGCTGCTGTTCCTGCCGCTCGGCACCGGCCGTGGCCCCGTCGCCGTCATGGGTATCGAGAGCGACCGCCCCGGCCCGCTGCTCTCGCCCGACCAGCGCCGCCTGCTCGACGCGCTCGGCGACCAGACCGCCGTCTCGGTCGAGCGCATCACGCTGGCCGAGGATGTCGACCGCGCCCGGCTGATGGCGGAAACCGAGCGGCTGCGCTCGGCGCTGCTGACCTCGATCTCGCACGATCTGCGCACCCCGCTCGCCTCCATCCTCGGTGCGGCCAGCAGCCTCGAGAACTACGACGCGCTGCTCGACCCGGACGCCAAGCGGGATCTGCTGCACACGATCCAGGAGGAAGCCGAGCGCCTCGGCCGCTTCGTCGCCAACCTGCTCGACATGACGCGGCTGGAGGCGGGCGCGCTGGCGCCGAAGCGGGAGGCCGCCGACCTCGGCGAACTGGTCGGCAGCGCGCTCGCCCGCGCCGGCAAGGTGCTGGCCACGCACCGGGTGGAGGTGGACATCGCGCCCAACCTGCCATTGCCCGAGCTCGACGTGGTGCTGTTCGAGCAGGCTTTGTTCAACGTGCTCGACAACGCCGCCAAATACGCGCCGCGCGGCTCGCTGGTCACGCTGCGGGCGTGGCACGAGCCGGCCCAGGGGGAAGTGCGCTTGCAGGTCCTGGACGAAGGCGATGGCGTGCCGGAGGCGGCGCTGGCGCATCTGTTCGAGAAATTCTACCGTGTCGAGGCGGCTGACCGGCAGCGCCCCGGCACCGGCCTCGGCCTCGCCATCGCGCGGGGGTTCGTCGAGGCAATGGGTGGTCGCGTCGAAGCCGGCAACCGCACCGACCGGAGCGGCGCGGTGTTCACCTTCGTTCTGCCGGTGCGCCCCTTGCCGATGTTGGCCCGATGACCTCGATCCCCGCCGTCCTGATCGTCGACGACGAGCCGGCCATCCGCCGCCTGCTGCGCACCAGCCTCGTCGCCCAGGGCTACCGGACGCTGGAGGCCGCGACCGGCGGGGAAGCCCTGTCCGCCCTCGGCGCCTCCCTCGGCGAGGGGCGGGAGCCGGTGGACGTGGTTCTGCTGGACCTCGGGCTGCCGGACATGGACGGGATGGCGCTGCTGCGCCGCCTGCGCGCGACCTCCGCCGTGCCGATCGTGGTGCTGACCTCCCGCGAGGATGAGCGCACCAAGGTCGCGGCGCTGGACCTCGGCGCCGACGACTACGTGACGAAGCCGTTCGGCATGGCCGAACTGATGGCCCGGCTGCGTGCGGCTGTGCGGCATCGCTTGCAGCAGGAAGGCGCGGCCCCGGTGTTCCGCAGCGGCGATCTGATGGTCGATCTGGTCCGCCGGATCATTACCGTCGGCGGCACGCCGGTTCACCTCTCGCCGCGCGAGTATGACATCCTGGCCTTGCTGGTGAAGCACGCCGGCAAGGTGCTGACGCATCGCCTGATCCTCGGCCAGCTTTGGGGGGCCGGCGGTGACGTCCAGCAGCTTCGCGTGTATGTCCGCCAGGTTCGCCAGAAGATCGAGGCCGATCCGGAACAGCCGCGCCATATCTTGACCGAAACCGGCGTCGGCTACCGGCTGGCCGTGCAGGAGCAACCGCTTGACGACGACCACCCCATCCCTGGCTGAGGCGATCACCGAGGACCGCGTGTTCGTGCGGCTGCGCGCCCCGGACAAGCCGCGCGTGTTGCAGGAACTGGCCCGCCGCGCCGGCGCCGTGCTGTGCATTCCCGTCGCCGAGATCGCCACCGCCCTGACGTCGCGGGAGGCGCTGGGCTCCACCGGCGTCGGCGGCGGCATTGCCGTGCCGCACGCGCAACTGCCCCGCCTCGCCGCCACCGCCGCTTTCTTCGCGCACCTGGAACGGCCGGTCGATTTCGACGCCATCGACGGCAAGCCGGTCGACCTGATCTTTCTGCTGCTCGGCCCGCCGCAGGCGCGGGCGGAACATCTCGCCCTGCTCGCCGCCGGCACCCGCCGCCTGCGGGAGAAGAGCGTGGCCGAGGCGTTGCGGGCCGCATCGACGGCCGCGGAGGCTCGGTCGCTGCTGTTGGGGCCGTAAGCAGCCGCCCATTGACCGTGCCCGTCATGGCACCATAGCGTTTGGCTTGGCTGACTGTGACCCACGACGTCACCGATGAGAGACCCGAATGACCAACCTTCTGACCAGGGCCTTCGATGACCGCTCGGCCGATCTGCGCGGCCGGCTCATCGGCATCTATGCCTTGCTCATCATCGCCAACATCGCCGTCTGGGCGTGGGCGCTGCTGACCTTCCGCGACCACCCGGTGCTGCTCGGCACCGCACTGCTCGCCTACAGCTTTGGTCTGCGCCATGCGGTGGATGCGGACCATATCGCGGCCATCGACAACGTGACGCGCAAACTGATGCAGGAGGGCAAGCGCCCGGTCAGCGTCGGTTTGTTCTTTGCGATCGGCCACTCGCTGGTGGTGATTCTGGCGGCCATGGCGGTGGCGGCGACCGCTGCGCGGATCATGACGCATTTTGATTCGATGAAGGATTTCTGCGGCATCTGCGGCACGACCGTGTCGGCGCTGTTCCTGCTGCTGATCGCGGCGATGAACGTCGTGATCCTGACCGGCGTGTGGGCGGCATTCCGCCGCGTCCGGGCGGGTGGCGGCTTCGCCGAAGGTGATCTGGACGTGTTGCTGAACAATCGCGGGCTGCTGGCGCGGCTGTTCCGGCCGATGTTCCGGCTGGTCTCGCGAAGCTGGCACATGCTGCCGCTCGGCTTCCTGTTCGGCCTCGGCTTCGACACGGCGACCGAAATTGCCCTGCTCGGCATTTCCGCAACCCAGGCCGGGCAAGGCATGTCGATCTGGTCGATCATGGTGTTCCCGGCGCTGTTCGCCGCCGGCATGGCGCTGATCGACACCACCGACGGCGTGCTTATGCTCGGCGCCTACAATTGGGCGTTCGTCCGTCCCGTGCGCAAACTCTACTACAACCTGGTGATCACGGCGGTTTCGGTCCTGGTGGCCGTGCTGATCGGCGGCATCGAGGTACTCGGGCTGATCGGCGACCAGCTTGGTCTCGGCGGCTGGTTCTGGGACGGCATCGGCACTCTGAACGACAACTTCAACGGGATCGGCTTCGTCATCGTCGGCGTGTTCATCTTCGCCTGGATCGGCTCCGTCGTCTTCTACCGCTACGCGAGGCTCGACGATCTGGAGGCCGCGGCGACCAAGCCTTGATCAGCCCGCCTCGTAGACGAAGACCCGCCCGAACACATCCGGCTCCTGGACGGTGAAGGAGCGGAACTTTTCGGTGACTTCCACCAGCCGCCAGAGACCGGCGGCTTCCAGCGCCGCCTGCCGGTCGCGGAAACCGCGGGTCTCGAACGTCTCGGCGCGCACGCTGAACACCAGCTTGCCGCCGGGCCGGGTGACGCGGATCAGTTCGTCGAAGCACTCCGGCCCCGCGTGCCCCTCGGTGAACACGCCGCTGGCGACGACGGCGGCGAACTGTCCGCTCGGGAACGCAAGGGGCTGGCCCAGTGCCATCCGGTGCAGCCCGGCATAGATGCCGCGCGACCGCGCGTGCGCCAGCATCGCCTCGGACATGTCGATGCCGACCAGTTCGCGATATCCCAGCACGTGCAGGCAGTCCCCGACCATGCCGGTGCCGCAGGCGGCATCGAGCAGCGGGCCGGCCTCCTTCGGAACGTGGCGGGCGAAGAACGCGGCGCACATCTGTGGCAGGCGGTAGCCGGCGGCGGCGGTCTCGGCCTCGTAACGCTCGGCCCAGGTGGCGTAGCCGGCCACGAGTTCGTCCTCGCTACGGGCGGCGTAGACGGCGGCGAGGCCGGCCGACTCTTCATGGCTGGTCACGTCAGTCCCTCCTGCATTTCCAGTACGACGCGGCGCAAGACGGCTGGGTCCACGCGCCAGGTCGGCGACAATTCACGGGTCAGCCGCCAGTGCCGGAACCGTCCGTCGGCGGGCGGCACGTAGGCGAGTCTGTGGCCGCGCACGCGGGCGATTGCGCTCAATGTGTGGGTGGTGAAGTTCAGCGCCACGACGCGCGTCCCGGGCTGGCAGAACAGCGTGCCGGACAGCGCGAAGCCGTATTCGCCCACGACCATTTTCGCGCCGGCGAACAGCCGGATGTGCTGCGCCGGCGGCAATTCCTTCAGCCGGACGACGGTGAAACCGAGGTCGCGCATCACCTGCTCGGCCTCGGCCGCGTTCTCCAGCTTTTCCTCGCCGAAATTCGCGTCGGCGAGGTAGATCAATGCCGGGCTCCCGCCGTCCGGCGGCGGCAGACGCTGCACCAGGTCGCGCACCATCAGGTTGATCGCCGGGTGAAAATTATAGTCGGAATGCAGCATCGCCGGCAGCACGATGGCGGGTGCCTCGATGCGCTCGCTGGCGCCGTCGTACCAGAAGATGTCGGCCTCGGCGTGCAGCATCCGCGCCAGCAGCTTCAGCCACTCGGGGACCGTGCGCGACAGCGCCAGCTTGAGGTCGGCGCCGAACGCCCGCAGCACCGCGAGCAGCCACAGGCGCGGCAGCACCTCCAGCAGCACGTGGCCGTAGGCGAGATTGGGATGGGTCGCCACCGCGATCGGATAATCGAGCGGGATCGTCCGCGCCTCCCCCCGTGCCAGCGCCCCGCTCCACACGGCCGGCATCGGCGGCGCGTCGGGGCGGAAATGCTCCAGGAAATAGCTGGGCATACAGTCGGCGGGCGCGATGAACTGGCTGCCGAGCGTGACCAGCCCGGTGCTCCACAGCGCGCCGCCCGCGACGGAATAGGCGGCGACCGTCGGCGGCCGGGCGTAGTGGTAGTGCTCCGCGACGAAGTCGGCCGGCATTTCGCTCTCGCGGTGCATCGGCAGCGGCGGCGGCGGCACGGCCGGCGAAAACACCGGCAGGCGCTCATGGCCGGCGCCGCGCCCGAACCGCGCCGGATTGTTCACCACCTCGAAGATCGGCTCGACGACACCGGCGATTCTGGTCGAGGTCACGATGGCGGCGGCCGGAACGGAAGGGAGCGGCGCGAGCGCCGGTGCCGGTGCCGGTGCCGGGGCGGGCGCGACGGCAACCGGCGCGGCGGCAACGATCGGAGCGGCGCGGGGCGGCAGGCGGAGCGTCGCCCGGATGCCGTCCTCCAGCGCCGCCGGCGCGATGTCGTAGTCCGAGTTCCAGTCCGGCTGCGGGCGCGCCTCGGTCGGGCGATGGGTGCCGATCAGGTAGCCGTAGTCCAGGCCCCGGCGGGACGCGATCGACCAGAAGGCCGGCTGCACGCTGGCGGGGTTGAACAGCTCCAGCACCCGCGCCCCCTCTCTGCAGAACAGGATGTTGGCCGTACCCGCACCGTGCTCGCTGATGACGTACCGCGCCGCCTGCATGGTTGCGACCTGCTCGGCGAAGTCCATCGTCTCGAAACTGACGACGGCGAAGCCGTAGCGTGCAAGCACCGGACGCAACGATTCGAAATTGCCGACCGCCCGGTCGCGCACGGTGCGGTGGATATAGACCTTGTCAGGGCGCGATGGCGCGGCGGCGGCGGGCGGTGGCAATCGCGCGACCAGCGCATCGACGGCGGTAGAAACGAAATTCGTCACCGTCCAGATGTCGAAGTTCGGCAGCAGGACAGCGCAGCCGAAGCATGTGACCTCGTTCGGCGGCAGCGTGTACACTGCATCCGGCACGATCCCCAGCAATTCCAGCGTGCGCGTCTGCGCCGAACCCGGAGGCAACGGCGGCAGCACGAGTCTCATATCCTTGAACCGGCGGCGCAGCAGCGTGAACGCATACAGCTTCGGCAGGCATTGCGGCAGCCAGTGGCCGTAGTTGCGCCAGCCTGCGCTGAAGCCGATGGCATAGCGGTCCTCGGCCACGACGTTGGCGACCGGCATCGGCCGCCGCAGCCGCAGATGCTCGCGCTCGCGCACCGATTCGATATTCGAGTCCGGATGCCACGCGCTCACATGATCAAGCGAGTTCCTGACCACGCCGCTGTCCAGCACGACGACGCCGTCGCCGCCGATCACATGCACGTCGGCGAACTCGTAGGCGATCAGGGCATCGTGGCGATAACGCCGAAACGCCGGATCGAGCATGAGTTGCCCGTACGGTCCGATGCCGGGTTGTGGCTGGTCGGGGTGGAAGAAGGGCACCCGGTCGAGATCGGGGGCGTCGTCGAGCGGAAAGAAATCGAGATGCCGCCCCTCGGCGGCGAGTTCGGATACGTAGCGGCCGATCCTGGGTTCCTGCTCGATCTGACTCAGCCGCGTCACAGCGCCATCCCGGGTCCGCAGCCGCCGAATGTACGTTCCAGGCTGGAGCGCCGCAAGCCGACCCGAGACAGGCCGCTACAACCGCATCTGCACGAGCTGACCCGCGAACAGGACCGGGCCGGTCGGCTGGCCGCTCGGCGATCCGGTCGGCGGCTCCAGACTGACCATCAGTTGCGTGCCCGTCGCCGGAATCTCCGGCAACGTGACCTTGGTTCCGTTCGCGGCGAGCACGCCAAGCGATTTCGGTACGGTCTGGCCGGGCGGCAGTATCCAGAGTTCGAGCGCCTTGCCGCTCGGCACCTGGACCGGCGCCAGCGCGGTCAGCACCACCGTTCCGTCGGAGCGGGCTTCGGCGAGGAAGCCCGAGGTGCGGCCGTCGGCCGGCACGATCGCCGCGACACGGGGCGAATACCGATCCGCCAGCAACTGCTTGTGCGCCTCCGGTGCCAGGCCCGGCACCAGTGCGAACAACAGCACGCCCGCCGCGAACGCCATCGACGCGGCGGTCGCAGCCTGCCATGGCCACACCGCGCGCCGCCGTGGCTCGGAGTCGTTTGCGGGTTCCGGCAGCAGGGATTCCCGGGCGATATCGCCGAGCTTGGCCTCATCCGGCGGCACGTCCCGCGTCCTGAAATCCTCGATCGTCGCGGCCCGGAACGAGCGCGGACGCAGCGCCGTCTGAGCACCGGGCTCCGGCACCGGCGCCGCCGCCAACCGCTGCTTCAGCCGCTCGACGGCCTCCGCATCGCGTGATGCCAGCGTATCGAGCGTGGGCGCCTGTGGCGGCGCAGGTTCCTGTGGCGCCGGCTGGTCCGGCGCGGCAGCGATGGCGGGCTCGGGAGCCGGCGGTTCTTCCGGCCAGACGACCGGCTCCGGCGCGTGAGCGGATGAAGCCTCGGGCGGCGGCGGGGCCGGCGGACGCACCGGAGTCGGCTGCTCCCCCGGCCACGTCGTCGGCTCGGGCGCCCGGACGCGCGGCGGTTCTGGAACCGGCGGCGCGGGTGCGCGGGCGGGGGGCGGCTCGACGGGTGGTGGCTGGTAAGCCGGCGGCTCCGGCGCCCGCGCCTCGGGTGCGGGGGGCGGCGGCTCGACGGGCGGCGGCTGATAGACGGGCGGTTCCACGGGCGGCGGCTGGTAAGCCGGCGGCTCGGGCGCACGGGCCTGGACCGGCGGCGGTTCCGGGCGCGGCTGCACCGGCTCGGGGATGGTCGCGGGCAACGGGTCATCCGGCCACCGCACGGGTTCCACTTCCCGCTTGGGCGTCACGGTGAATCTCGGCGTCGGGTCCAGTTCCTTCGCGACTTCATACAGCGGTTGCAGCGGCGGTGCCGGCACGGCGGCGGCCGGCGCCACCGGCGGCGGCGCGACCGGAGGGGGTGCGACAGGAGGTGGCGCGACCGGAGGCGGGGGCGCGAATGGGGGCGGTGCGACTGGCGCCGCAGCAACGGGCGGCGCCTCGACTGGCGGTGCAGCTACGGGCGGCGGCTCGACTGGCGACGCGGCAACGGGCGGTGCCGCAACCGGAGGGTCCGCAATCGGCGGCTCGGCAGCGGGAGGCGGAGCGAATGGGGGCGGAGCGACTGGCGGCGGAGCGACTGGCGGCGGAGGAGCGTCGGCAGCGACGACCGGCGAGGACGTAACCGGCGGCGCCGTGAGTGGCTCAGGGCCGATCGCCTCCTCCAGCCGCTCCCACAGCGCGCGCGGCGGTTGCAGCGGTGCGATCGCCTTGGTCATCGGCGACAGCCGCTCATCCCAACCGGTGATCGCGGCGGCCAGCATCGGCAGCATCGCCGCCTGCTGGCGGACCGCCCGCATCTCGGACGCATCGAGCACGCCGAGCACGTACTCGCCGGCGAGCACGTGTACCTCCTCCGGAATCTGCTCGCGTGAGCCGCTCATGGCACGTCCTCCAGACACACGCGCAGCGCCTGGAGGCTGCGACGGATCCAGCTCTTCACAGTGCCAAGCGGCAACTTCAGCCGTTCAGCCGCCTCGTTGTGAGACAGGCCCTCCATATAGGCGAGCGACAGCAGCCTGCGCCGCTCCGGCTCCAGCGAGCCCAGACACGCATGGAGCCTGGCGGAATCCTGCGACGACGCCAGCCGGGCCAGCGGGTCCGGGTCCGGGTCCGCTTCCTCCGGCACCTCGGCGCCGGTCATTTCGCGTGTCCGTCCCCGGGCGATGTCGAGGGCCCTGTAGCGCACCAGGGTCACCAGCCAAGCCTCCGGATTGCCACGCGCGAGATCGAACTGGCCGGCGTTGCGCCAGAGCTGAAGGAATGCGTCCTGCACGGCGTCGGAGCCGAGCGTCGGCTGCCGCGTGATGCGAACCGCGACCGCGTACAATCGCGGCGAATAGAGGTCATAGACCCGGCGGAAAGCGGCCCGATCGCCGGCCGCGATGCGCGAGACGAGGGTGGCGAGATCGTCGGCCCGGTCGCTTCCTGGTGAGGTCTGGTCCATCTCAGGGTCCGTTCCGGCCTGCTCGCCGGCAGGTTGCCGCGCTGCTTCGCCGCGCCAAACCGTTCTCCTTTCGGCCACGCCATTGGCTGTCCTTCTACCACTACGCAGGTCCAACGGGGAACCATCTGTTTACACTACGTGGTTCATAACAAAGCGGATGCGCGGTCGGCGGCACCGCGCCTTCCGGCGCGGCTCCCTGGCGGGTCGGACTGCCCCACAGGAGGGAATTATGTGGCACTTAGGCAACGGTCGGCGGCGCGCGCTGGGGGCGCTCGCCGCGTTCGGCATGGTCGCCCGTCTCGGCGTCGCTTTCGCGGGCGATCCGCTGTCCACCGACGACAAGGTCGCCCTGCAATCGACGATGGCCCAATACATCGAGCAACACACGGTCGGCGACGCATTCCTGCATGTCGATCCGCATACCGGCGCGGTGGTCAAGCTCTACCCCGTCACGCAACACCCCATGATCGTCAAGCTGAACGACGTCGTCGTGCTGTGCGCCGATCTGCGCAACAAGGACGGCAAGACGGTCGACGCCGATTTCTATGCGACGCGCGAAAGCGGCCAGTTCGTGATCTTCCAGATCGAGATCGGCAATCGCGCGCCCCTGACGGCGCTGGTCGTGAAGGGCGTGGCCTCCCTCCTGGAGTGACCTTCTCGCAACGCCTCCGCGTTCGATCTTTCGGGGTCGGAACACTCCCCCGCAGACCCGGCACGCAGAACCCGCATGGCTGGCTGCACCTCGGGTTGATGCCCAAGGTGCTGCTGGTCTTTGTCCCGGCGTTCCTGCTGCTGACGCTGCTCAGCACGGCCCTGCTGCTGGAATACGGGCGTGCCCAGGCGCGCGACGCACTGGCGGCGCGGATCGGCGCGCTCACCGGCAGGGTCGCCCTCGCGCTGGGGGTCGTCACACGCGGGCCGGCCCAGCCCGACCCCAAGCTGCTGCGCTCGCTGCTCGCCGCCTTCTCGGGCGAGGCCGCATTCCTGTGCGCGGAAGTGACGCGGCCGGACGGCACCCGCCTTGCCGCATGGCCCGCGATCGGCTGCGACGCGCTGGACCAGCCTTCGACGGAAACCTGGCTGATGGTCCCGACGGACCATGGCGTGCCGCCATTGGCGCTCCGCCTGCGCTATACCGACGATCCCCTGCGTGAAGACATCGCACGGCTCGGCCTGCTGCTGGCGCTCGGAGGTACGGCCTCGTTCGCCATCGCGCTGCTGGCGCTGTGGCTCGCCCACCGGCTCTGGCTCGGCCCCCCGATCAAGCGGCTGCTGGCGTCGATCCGCGCAGGCGCGGAGGCCGGCGTGCGCCGCCCCGTGCAATGGACGTCGGGCGACGAGATGGGCCGGATCGTCGCCGCCTACAACGGCCTGCTCGCGCGCGAAGACTCGCGTGAGGCCGCGTTAGTCGACATCAACGAACGCCTTGAAACGAGAGTGCGCCGGCGCACGCTGGAACTGCAATCGAGCGAGGCGCGGCTGCGTGCGATCATCGATATGAGCGCCGACGGAATCGTCACCACCGACGCGCGCGGCACGATCCTATCGGTCAACGGTGCCGCGATGGAGATGTTTGCACAGGCCGCTTCCATCCTGGTCGGCCAGAATTTGACGATGCTGTTCGGCAGCGGCGGGGAGATTGGCGCCCTGCTGGCCGCGCCCCCGACCGCGAATGCCGATCAGCGGCGAAGCGAGAATCTGCGCATCGCCGGGCGTCGCGCCGACGGGACGGAGTTCCCGCTCGACGTGCATGTCGCGGCGATTGCCGAGCCGGACGGCACGTTGTTCACCCTGTTCCTCCGCGACATCACCACGCAGACGCACTTCGAGGACGGGCTGCGCCGCGCGAAGGACGCGGCCGAGCGTACGGATCGCGCGAAGTCGGAATTCCTCGCCGTCGTGACCCACGAGTTGCGCACGCCGCTGAACGGCGTGATCGGCATGACCGGGCTGCTTCTGGACGGCAAGCTCGACGAGCAGTCGCGCCACTACGCCGAAACGCTGCGTGAAGCCGGCGAGCATCTGCTGCAACTGATCAACGATGTGCTGGATTACACGAAGCTCGAAGCCAACCGCCTCGCGTTCGAGGAAATCCAGTTCGAGCCGGAGACGGTGCTGTCCTCCACCGTCGAACTGCTGATGGTCAAGGCGCGGGCGAAGGGCCTCGCGCTCGGGACATGGGTCGCCTCCGGCGTGCCGGCGCGCGTGCATGGCGATCCGGGCCGTCTGCGGCAGGTGCTGATGAACCTGGTCGGCAATGCGATCAAATTCACCGACGAAGGCGGCGTGCGGGTGACGCTGGCGGCGGAACCCATCGTCAGCGACGGGACAAGCACGCACCTGATGCTGCGGTTCGAGGTGCGCGACACCGGCATTGGCATCGCCGCCGAGCACATGGATAGTCTGTTCCATGAGTTCACCCAGGTCGACAGCTCGATCTCGCGTCGCTTCGGCGGCACCGGCCTCGGGCTTGCGATCTGCCGCCGGCTGGTCCTCGGCATGGGCGGCGAGATCGAAGCCATGAGCGAGCCGGGCGCGGGCAGCGTGTTCCGCTTCACCGCGCGCGTGCGGCAGGTCGCCGACGGCGAGATGATCACGCCGCCGGACGCGCCTGCCCGGCCACTCGTTCGCACGGCGCCGGACCGCTCGCTGCGGGTGCTGGTCGCGGAGGACAACGCCACCAATCAGATCGTGATCGCCGCGATGCTCAACAAACTCGGCCATCGCGCCGATCTGGTGGCCAACGGGCTGGAGGCGGTGGACGCGGTTCAGCAACGCCCTTATGCACTCGTACTGATGGATGTGATGATGCCGGAGATGGACGGGCTGGATGCGACGCGGCGGATACGCGCGCTGCCGGAGCCGCTTTGCAGGATTCCGATCTTCGGCCTGACCGCCCACGTCACGGGCGCCGAGCACACCGCCTGCCGCGATGCCGGGATGAACCGGGTGATCACGAAGCCATTGACGATCAAGGCGCTTGCCGGGCCAATCGCCGAACTCGACGATTCCGCTCGGGCGATCTAGCCGGGCCTTGGCACGATGCGTCATTTGCACCTCGACGCGATCGGCGGCATCGCCGGCGACATGTTCGTCGCCGCCCTGCTCGATGCCATGCCTGAGCATACACCAGGTTGCCTGCGCGCGGCCGAGACTGTCGCCGGCGTGCCGTGTCGGCTGCTGGCCCATCGTGACGCCGGCCTGACCGGCGCCCGCTTCGGGGTCGCGGAGGACGAGCACGCGCCGCACGTCCACACCGCCTGGGCCGAGATCCGCTCCCGCCTGAATGCGGCCGACCTGCCGCCCGGCGCGCGCCGCCATGCGCTCGGCATTTTTGCCGCTCTCGCGGAGGCGGAGGCGCGCGTGCATGGCATCGCGCCCGATGACGTCGCGTTCCACGAAGTCGGCGCGGCCGACTCGATTGCCGACATCGTTGCCGCCGGCTGGCTGATCGCTGCCCACGCCGACGCGGATGGCGACGCCGCTTTCAGCGTCGGGCCGCTGCCGCTCGGCGGCGGCCGGGTGCGGACGGCGCACGGCGTCCTGCCGGTGCCGGCCCCCGCCACCGCGCGACTGCTCGAAGGTTTTTCGACGTTCGACGACGGCGTCGGCGGCGAGCGCGTGACGCCGACCGGGGCCGCCATCCTCCGCCACCTCGCCGCCTACGCGCCGCCGCCGTCCGGGGCACGGACCTTGCGCGCGAGCGGCATCGGCTTCGGCACACGGACGCTGCCCGGTGTGCCCAATATCCTGCGCGTGCTCGTCAGCGACCGTGACGCACGGGCGTCGGGCCAGATCGTGCGAGACCTGGCGGTGATCGAGTTCGAGGTGGATGACCAGTCGCCGGAGGATCTCGCGGTCGGCCTCGACCATGTCAGGGGCATCGCCGGCGTGCGCGACGTGACGCAGACGGCGGCGATCGGCAAGAAGGGCCGGATCGCGGCACACATCCAGGTGCTGGCCGATCCGGCCGCGCTGGAGGCAGCGGTGCAGGCGTGTTTCTTCGAGACCAGCACGATCGGCTTGCGGACCCGCGTCACCCAGTCGCGGATGCTCTCGCGCGCGACTACGGAGGTTCCGATGGCGGGCGAGCGGATTCGGGTCAAACGCGCCGAACGTCCGGGCGGCGCGACCCGCAAGGCGGAGAGCGACGATCTCGCGGCAACGCCCGGCTACGCCGCCCGCCGGCGGCTGCGCGCGGCGGCCGAGCGGGGCGATGATGAGTGACGATCTAGAGCGGCTGGAGGCGGTGCTGCGCAGCATCGGCCCGGCGGAGATCGCCGTCAGCGGGGGCGTCGACAGTCTCACTCTCGCGGCCGCCGCGCATGGCGTGCTCGGGACGGCGGCGCGGATGCACCATGCCGTCTCGCCCGCGGTCCCGCCGGAAGCGACGGCGCGGACGCAAGCCCTCGCCGCCGCGCGCGGCTGGAATCTGACGCTATTCGACGCCGGCGAATTCGCCGACGAAAGTTACCGCGCCAATCCGTCCAATCGGTGCTTCTTCTGCAAAAGCAACCTGTACGGCGCGATGGCCCGGCGTGTGACCGGAACGATTCTCTCCGGAACCAATACCGACGACCTCGCGGACTGGCGGCCGGGATTGCTGGCGGCCGGCCAGCATGGCGTGCGGCACCCGTTCGTCGAGGCCGGGCTGGCGAAGGCCGATATCCGCCGCCTGGCCGCAAGGCTCGACCTCGGCCCGGTTGCCGATCTGCCCGCCTCCCCTTGCCTGTCCAGCCGGCTGGAAACCGGCATCCGCGTCGATCCCGCCCTGCTGGCGCTCGTGCATCGGGTGGAACGACACGTCAGCGCGACGCTGGCGCCGAAGGTCGTGCGCTGCCGGGTGCGCGCCGGCGGGGTGGTCGTGGAACTCGACGCCGACGCGCTGGTGGCGGGGCTGCAACTCGGCGATGCGATTTTGTCGGAATTGGAAGAACTTGCCGGCGGCCCGGTGACGTTCGCGCCGTATCGCACCGGCAGCGCCTTCCTGCGCGGCGCCGCGTGAGCGACGATTTCATCCCCGACCTTCGCCGCGCCGCCCGCATCGGGCTGCCGGAGGCTGTGTTCTGCCAAGGCAAGTCCCCCGAGCAGATCGCGGCGATCGTGGCGGCGGCCGAAGGCAGCCTGCTGTTGACCCGGCTCGATCCCGCAAAAATGCAGGCGCTGCCGACAGGGTCGCGGGCGAAGCTGGATTACGACGCGCTCTCGCAGACCGCGATCCTCGGCGAGCCGGTGCCCGCGCCGCGTCCTGCCCGCGTCGGCGTTGTCACAGCCGGCACGTCCGACCTGCCGGCGGCCACCGAGGCAATCCGCACGCTCCACTTCCATGGCGAGACGGCACTGCGCGTTGCCGACGTCGGCGTCGCCGGCCTGTGGCGGCTGCTCGCACGGGCGGAGGAGCTTCGCAAACTGCCGGTCCTGATCGTCGCCGCCGGCATGGACGCGGCGCTGCCGAGCGTGCTCGGCGGCCTGGTGCCCGGCGCCGTGATCGCCCTGCCCACCTCGGTCGGCTACGGCGTGGCCGCCGGCGGCACGACGGCGCTGCACGCTTGCCTCGCAAGCTGCGCGCCTGGGATCGTTGTGGTCAACATCGACAACGGCTACGGCGCGGCCTGCGCGGCGCTGCGCATCCTGGGATCGGCCAGCTAGCTCTCAGCCGCCGGTCACGCTCATGTGCCGCGCCACGGCCGGCCTGTCGTCGCGCCGGTCGATGATGAAGTCGTGCCCCTTGGGCTTGCGTGCGATCGCCGCGACGATCGCGGCATCCAATTCGTCGTCGCTGGAGCCCGCGCGCAGCACGCGGCGAAAATCAGCGGAGTCGTCCTGGCCGAGGCACATGTAGAGCGTGCCGGTGCAAGTCAGCCGGACGCGGTTGCAACTTTCGCAGAAATTATGGGTCATCGGCGTGATGAAGCCGATCCGCCGGCCGGTCTCGGCAACGGTGTAGTAACGGGCCGGTCCGCCGGTGCGGTAGTCGGTGTCCTCAAGCGTCCAGCGTTTCCGCAGGCGCGCGCGAACCAGCGACAGCGGCAGATACTGGTCGACCCGCTGGGCATCGATCTCGCCCATCGGCATCGTCTCGATCAAGCAAAGATCGAACCCGTGCTCGCCGCACCACGCGAGCATGTCGTCGAACTCATGCTCGTTGACATCGCGCATCGCCACCGCGTTGATCTTGACAGCGAGCCCGGCCGCCTTGGCCGCGAAAATGCCATCCAGCGTCTTGTCGATCCTGCCCCACCGTGTGATGGCGGCAAACCTCGCCGCGTCCAGCGTATCGAGGCTGACATTCACCCGCCGCACGCCCGCCGCATACAGGCCCTCCGCATGGCGCGCGAGCTGGGTGCCGTTGGTGGTCAGCGTCAGCTCCCGCAACCCGCCCGCGCCAAGCCGTTCGCCGATCGCCCGAACCAGCGTCAGCACGTCGCGCCGCACCAGCGGCTCCCCGCCGGTCAGGCGGATTTTCGTCGTGCCGAGCCGGATGAAGGCGGCGCAGAGACGGTCCAGTTCCTCGAGCGACAGGACCTCCGCCTTCGGCAGGAAGCTCATGTCTTCGGCCATGCAATAGACACAGCGAAGGTCGCAGCGGTCCGTAACGGACACCCGCAGATAGGTGATCGCCCGGCCGAACGGGTCGATCATGGGCGGCAAGGCTCCAAAATGCGCGTCTGCTGGCATGGCGCCAATGTCGGGCTTTCGCCGGCCATCACAATAGGCAACCTTGGCGGGGCAGCCGCGCCTCTATCGGTCCATCAGGTCCAGCGCGACCACCCGCGCGTTGATCACGACCTTGCCCGCGTGCTCGAAATTGACCGTGACCCGGTCGCCGATCACGGATTGCACCTGCCCGTCCCCCCATTCCGGCCGATCCGGGTGGCGGACGAACCTGCCCGGCTCCAGCAACGCGCCTACCCCTGCCCGCGACATACGATCACCCCGCCGAATTCGATCGTTCCATCGTATCACGGGCGCGCAGTTTGCTCGACTCCGCCGGCCGGCCCAGCGTAATCCCTCGCTCGAACCGATGCGTTTCGCGTGGCGGAGGGTTGGCCGTGGACGTTCGCCATAGTCAAGTCGATGGAAAATCGTCCGTGCGGCTGGCGCAACTGGTCGCCGCGCGCATCTGCCACGATCTCAGCAGCCCGCTCGGTGGCCTGGGGGCGGCGCTGGGCGAGGCGGCGGAAGACCCCAGCGCGCTCGGGTTGGCGCAGGATGCGGCACTGGTGCTGCGCCGCCGGCTGGCGCTGTTCCGTGCCGCCTGGGGCGGCCAGCCGGCGGTTTTGACGCACATGGCCTTGCGCGACCTCGCGGGCGGACTGCCGAACGCGCCCCGGCTGCACCTTGAACTCGACGGGCTTGCGGCCAAGCCCGCCTTCGCGCCGACCGCCGCCCCGCTCGTGATCAGCGCCATGTTGCTCGGCGCCGAGAGCCTGCCGGGCGGCGGCATGTTGGCGCTGGCCGGCAAGCCCGACGGCATGGTGGTGCTGACGATCGCCGGCGCGCGCGCGGCCTGGCCAGCCGGGCTCGGCGCCATGCTGGCGCATGTCGAGGCGGCGTGGGAGGCGATCGACGCCCTCGCCGTGCCGGCCGGCCTGCGCACGCTGCCGGCGCCGATGACGGCGCTGCTCGCGCATGAAGCAGGCGTGCGAGCGGCCTTGCTGCTTTCCGCGCAGGCCGAGCAGGTGCCGCCTCTCTTACTCGATTTCTCCGCAAACTCCGCCGTTTAAGTCTTTGTTCGCTCCTTCATCGCACCCTTCCGCCCATCGCGCCCGGTGCGGGGTGCGTTGGGGGGCTCATGGACGACCTGCTCGCCGACTTCCTGACGGAAACCAACGAAAGTCTCGCTGACCTCGATCTGGCGCTGGTCAAGCTGGAACGCGCACCCGACGACGCGCAGACGCTGTCGCTGATCTTCCGCGGCGTCCATACGGTCAAGGGCACCTGCGGGTTCCTCGGCCTGTCGCGGCTCGAGCGGGTGGCGCACGCGGCCGAAAACGTGCTCGGCAAGCTGCGCGACCGCGTATTCCCGGTCACCGGCGACGTGATCACCACCGTGCTGGCGGCGATCGACCGCATCAAGGAGATCGTGAACGGGATCGCGGCAACCGGCAGCGAGCCCGCCGGCGACGACGCGCCCCTGATCGCGGCCCTCAATCTGATCGCCGACGGCAAGGCGGCGCCGGCCGCCGCCACCGCCGCCGCACAGGAACCGGAGCCGACCCCGCCGCCTGCCGCCGCGGAGCCTGCGCCGGAACCCGTTTCGGCCGCCCCGCCGCCGCCATCCCCGGCGCCACGGGAGGCCGCGCCTGCCGAGCATGTCGAGGCCACCCCGGCCGGCGAGCCGGTCGGCGCCGCACAGACCATTCGGGTCGCTGTCGATGTGCTGGAAGACCTGATGACCTTGGTCAGTGAACTGGTGTTGACGCGCAACCAGCTCATGCAGCTTGCCCGCCAGCAGGAAAACAGCGGTTTCACGGTGCCGTTGCAGCGGTTGTCGCAGATCACGTCCGACTTGCAGGAAGGCGTGATGAAGACCCGGATGCAGCCGATCGGCAATGCGTGGAACAAGCTGCCGCGTCTGGTCCGCGACCTGGCACGCGATCTGAACAAGAAGATCGAACTTACCATGATCGGCGCCGACACCGAACTCGATCGGCAGGTGCTGGAACTGATCAAGGACCCGCTGACCCACATGGTCCGCAACTCCGGCGACCATGGGCTTGAGACGCCGGCCGAACGGCGGGCAGCCGGCAAATCCGAGACCGGGCGCATCACGCTGAAAGCCTTCCATGAAGGCGGCCACATCATCATCGAGATCGCCGACGACGGGCGCGGCCTGCCGGTCGACAAGATCCGCGCGAAGGCCGTCTCCAAAGGGCTGGCGACCGAGGCCGAACTCGCGACCATGAGCGAAGCGCAAATCCTGCGCTTCATCTTCCGCCCGGGCTTCTCCACCGCCGCCGCCGTCACCTCGGTGAGCGGGCGAGGCGTCGGCATGGATGTCGTCAAGACAAACATCGAAAAGATTGGCGGCGCCATTGAACTGACCAGCCGGCTGGGGCTTGGCTCCACGTTCACGATCAAGATTCCGCTGACGCTCGCCATCGCCTCGGCGTTGATCGTGCAGGCCGGCGGCGAGCGATTCGCCATTCCGCAATTGTCCGTGGTGGAACTGGTGCGCGCCTCTGTCGGCGATACCGAGAATGGCGCGGCAAAGGAGGAAGGCCAGAGCCGCATCGAGCGCATCAACAACACGCCGGTACTGCGCCTGCGCAACCGGCTTCTGCCGCTGGTCAACTTGCGCGAGCTGCTCGAATTGTCGCCGGCCGAAGCGACGACATCCGCTGAACCGACGGCGGACGAAAATCCTGCCTGCTACATCGTCGTCACGCAAGTGGGCAACGTCACCTGCGGCATCATCGTGGACGCCGTGTTCGACACGGAGGAAATCGTCGTCAAGCCGGTGGCGCCGATCCTGCGCCATGTCACGATGTTCAGCGGCAACACGATTCTGGGCGACGGCTCGGTCATCATGATCCTCGATCCGAACGGGCTCGCGCGTGCGACGAACATTGCCGGCGGGGACGCCCGTGGATCGGACGTCGGCAGTGGCCGAAAACTGACCGCGCACATTTCGCAAAGCGGCGAACGCACCGCCTTGCTGATCTTCCGCGCCGGCGGCACGGAACCGAAGGCGGTCCCGCTCGGACTTGTCGCCCGGTTGGAGAACATACCGCGCGACAAGATGGAAACATCGGCTGGCACGCCCGTCACGCAGTATCGCGGCAAGCTGATGCCGCTGGTGCCCCTGTCCGGCTCCATCGACATGGAGCGTGAGAGCCATCCGGTGCTCGTGTTTTCCGACGTCGACCGCGGGCTCGGGCGGGATCGCGCAATGGGGCTCGTTGTCGACGAGATCGTCGACGTGGCCGAGGATTTCCTGCGCGTGGAACTTTCCGGTGACCGCGCCGGTCTGCTAGGTACGGCGGTCATAGACGGCCATGCCACCGACGTCATCGACACGGTCTATTGGCTGAGACAGGCCTTCCAGGATTGGTTCGCAAGCGCCGCCGGCGACGCACCGACCGCGCGCGTGCTTGTCGTCGAAGACAGTGACTTCTTCCGTCACCTGGTCGTTCCGGCCCTCTCCGCCGCCGGCTACGACGTTTCGGCCGCAAATGACGCGGCGCAGGCGCTGCGTATGCGCGAAGCCGGCGTGAAGTTCGACGCCATCGTTTCCGATATCGAGATGCCGGACATGAACGGACTCGACTTCGTCCGCCGCGTCCGTGCCGAAGGTCCCTGGGCGGATCTGCCGATCATCGCATTGAGCGGCCACTCGCAGCCGCACGAGATTGAGGCCGGGCGGCAAGCCGGCTTCACCGACTACGTCCAGAAGTTCGAGCGCGACTCGTTGCTTGCGAGCTTGCAGCAGTGCCTCGCGGAGCGACGGCAAGCGTCGCTGGCACATTGACAGGGAACGGCGCATGTCTCTCGATCTGATCGAACGTCGCCCGCCGACGACCGAGGTGGAGGAACGCGGCGAGACGGAAACGATGTTTGTGACCCTCACGGTCGCCAAACAGTTGTGTGGTGTGCCTGTCCTGTCCGTGCGCGATGTTCTCGGTGAACAGACGATCACGCGCATCCCTCTGGCGCCGGTGGAGATCGCTGGCAGCCTCAATCTGCGCGGCCGGATCGTCACCGCGGTTGACCTGCGTCGCCGGTTGCGTCTGCCGCCGGCTCCGCCAGGATCGCCGCGCATGTCGGTGGTAACGGAACAAGGCGGCGAATTGTACGCCCTGCTCGTGGATCAGGTCCGCGAAGTGATGTCTCTGCGCTCGAGCCAGTTCGAGCAAACTCCGCCGACACTGCCAGGTGATTGGGCCGCGTATTCTGACGGAATCTACAGACTTGCGAGCGGCCTGCTGGTCGTGCTGGACGTCGGCCGGCTGCTGGCACTCGCGCCCGATCGCTGAACGGCCGGCAGGAACCAGGAAAGACACACCCATGTCACGAACTTGCCTCGTCGTCGACGACAGTCGCGTTGTCCGCAAGGTGGCCCGCCGCATTCTCGAAGGACAGGGTTTCAGCGTCATGGAAGCGGAAGATGGCAAGGTCGCTCTGGAATCATGCAGGGCCAAAATGCCGAATTGTGTTCTGCTCGACTGGAACATGCCGGTCATGAACGGCCTGGAATTCCTGATCGAACTGCGCAAGGAGTTCGGCCCCGACAATCCCCCCGTGGTATTCTGCACGACCGAGAACGACATCAATCACATCGAGCTCGCCATCAACAACGGCGCCCAGGAATTCATCATGAAACCCTTCGACGAGGAAATCCTCGTTGGGAAGTTCTTGCAGGTCGGTCTGCTGTGACCCAAGCGGCGCGGCCGCTGCCCCCGCCGGGCGACGTTGCCCGCGTGATGATTTGCGACGATTCCGTTGTCATTCGCGGCGCGATCTCCCGGATGCTCGAGGGTGAGCCGAGCGTACGCGTCGTGGCTCGCGTTGCGAATGGCCGACAGGCGCTTGATGAGCTCAAGCGCCAGCAGATCGACGTCGCTGTGCTGGACATTGAAATGCCGGAAATGAACGGCATGGAGGCGTTGCCGCTGCTGCTGCGCGCCGACCCTGGCCTGCGCGTCGTGATGGCAAGCACGCTGACGACGCGAGGCGCCGACATCGCGCTGCAAGCACTGCGTCTTGGCGCCGCCGATTATATCCCGAAGCCCTCAACAGCCGCGATAGCGGACGACAGCTTCCGTCGCGAACTGATTGCCAAGGTTACCGGCCTCGCGCGCCTTCGCCGCCGCGCCTCGTCTCCCGCGTCGTCCGCTCCGCCAGGTCGCGCTGCGGGCACGAGCACGTCGCCCGCACTGGCGTTGCGGCCGGCATCAAAAATCAAGCCACGGCTGCTCGCGGTTGGTAGCTCAACAGGCGGCCCTCAAGCCTTGTTCACGTTCGTCCAGGGTCTGGGCAAAACGCTCTCGGTGCCGGCAGTTCTGACACAACACATGCCGCCAGCTTTCACGCCGATGCTGGCCGAACATCTGACCAAGCTTGGAGGCCCGCCCTGTGCCGAGGCCCGTGACGGCGAGACGATCGAGGCGGGCCGGCTGTATCTCGCGCCGGGCGACAGACATCTTCTACTGACGTCGGCGGGAACAAAGCTGGTGGCACGACTTTCCGACTCGCCGCCGGAAAACTATTGCCGCCCATCGGTGGACCCAATGCTGCGTAGCGCCGTCGCTGTGTGTGGCGGGGCAGTACTTATGGTGATGCTGACCGGCATGGGACATGACGGGCTGAATTCGACAAGAGAGCTTATTGCCGCCGGCGGTGCCGCGCTTGCTCAGGACGAAGCGACAAGTGTCGTATGGGGTATGCCTGGGGCAATCGCACAAGCCGGCCTCTGCCACAAGGTTCTTCCTCTCTCTCAGTTGGCCAGCGCTACATCGGATCTTCTGAAAGGCGGCCGGGCATGACCCCGCAGAGCTTCCAAGTCATCGCGACCCTTTTGCGAAACGGCTCCGGCCTACAGATAGGGCCCGACAAACTGTACCTTCTGGAAACGCGGCTGACTCCGCTGTTGCGCGCGCATCAGATCGCCGACCTTGACGCGCTGGCAGCCAAGTTACGCACCGGCGCAACCGCGTTGGAACGCGAGGTCATCGAGGCGATGACCACCAACGAGAGCTCCTTTTTTCGCGACGACAAGCCATTCATTCATTTCCGCAGCCAGGCCCTGCCACGCCTGCACGCGACCCGCCCGGCCGGTGCCAAGCTGCGTATATGGTCTGCGGCGGCAAGTACCGGCCAGGAAGCCTATTCCCTGGCGATGATCCTGGCCGAAAGTCGCGCCCTGCTCGGTTCGCGCGAGGTTGAGATCGTCGGCACGGACATCGCACGCGAGCCGCTCGCGCGGGCGCGGGAAGGCATCTACACCCAGTTCGAAGTGCAGCGCGGCCTGCCAGTCACGATGCTGGTGAAGTATTTCAAGAAGGATGGCGCCAACTGGCGAATCGCCGATTCGCTCCGCGCGATGGCGAGCTTCCGCGAATGGAACCTTCTGGGCGATCTTCGGCCATTGGGCACATTCGATCTCGTCTTTTGCCGGAATGTGCTGATCTATTTCGATCAGCCGACCAAGGCAAAGGCACTGGAAGCGATCGCCAAGCAGATGGCACCCGATGGCCTGCTATTCCTGGGCGGCGCCGAAACTGTCCTTGGCGTGACCGAGAAATTCGCGCCGCTGCAAGGCGATCGCGGTGTCTACACGCTGGCCGGCGCTGCCGCTCCGGCATCTGCCTCCGCGCCGCGAACACTTGCCGGGGCGGCACAGCGATAAAATCCCAAGCGTCGCCCTCACATTTTGGCGCTGAGCTTGTCCGGAAAGCCGGGGGCGCGCAGATCGGTGCGCAACGCATCCTCAAGCAATTTGACGATCATCGTCGACCAGGCGCCGCCGCCGTAAGCCTCGCGGCCGCGAATGAACGTCTGTGCCGTCATCCCGGCGAGGTCCAGCGGAACACCGAACTCTCGCCCAAGCGCTGTGGCAAAGCCAAGATCCTTGCAGGCGAGATCCATCGTGAAGGCAATGTCGTAGCTGCCGTTCAGAATGAGCTGCCCCTCCGTCTCATGGACAAAGCTGTTGCCGGAACTGTGTCTGATGGCCTGGAACGCCTGTGCGAGGTCAAGCCCGCCGCGTTTGGCCAGCATCAACGCCTCGCCATCCGCGACAAGGTGGATGAACGCCAGCATGTTCGTGATGACCTTCATCACGGCGGCACAGCCCAGCGGTCCCATGTACAGCAGCAAGCGACCCATCGCCTTCAACGCAGGCTCATGCGCGGCAAAGATTGCACGGTCCCCACCGGCGAGCACCGTCACGTCACCGGTTTCGGCCAGATGCACACCGCCGGTCACCGGCGCTTCCAGCGTTGCGATCTTTTTCTGGTCCGCTATCCCAGCGAGACGAAGGATGGTGTCGCGATCGAGGGTGCTCATCTCGATCCACGTCCCACCAGGCCGCAAACCCGCGAGGATGCCCGCTGGGCCGGTCAGCACGGCTTCCGACACGGATGGAGACGGCAAGCAGGTAAAGACGGCATCGGCCTGCGCTGCGGCCTCACGCGGGCTGCCCGCCCATACGGCGCCGAGCGCCAATAGGCGCTCCGCCGCCGCCTCATTCGCGTCGTGAACCACAAGATCGAACCCGGCCCGGCGCAAGCAAGCCGCAAGATTGGCGCCAAGATGTCCGAGACCGATGTAGGCGTAGCGCATAGAATTCTCCTGCCAGCCGATATTGCTAGTCGCTCAAACCAACCGGCCCAAATCGCGGAACAAGATGCAGGTCGCTGCCACGATAGGGATGCGCGAGTGCCACGGCCTCGTCCAGTTCAACGCCAAGGCCCGGCGCATCCGGGACGATGACATAACCCTCCTCCCATTTTATCGGCGTCTTCAAGATCTGCGCGTGAAAGCCGGACCATGTGCCGATGCTTTCGAGGATCAGGAAGTTCGGGATACAGGCGGAGAGTTGCACGTTTGCGGCCCCTTCGACCGGGCCGCAATACAGATGCGGCGCCACTTGCGCGTAATACGATTCGGCCATCGCGGCAATTTTCTTTCCCTCCAGAATGCCACCGACGCGACCGAGCGCCATCTGAATGATGGACGCCGCGCGCAGCTCCAGAACACGCGCAATTTCGTATTTCGTTGTCAGGCGCTCGCCGGTTGCGATGGGGATGGAGGTCTGCCGCGCCACGATCGCCATTTCCTCCGGCTTCTCCGGTGGCACCGGCTCCTCGAACCAGAGCGGGTCATAGGCTTCGAGCCGCCGTGCGAGACGGATCGCACCGGATGCCGTAAACTGGCCATGCGTGCCGAACAGAAGGTCGGCCTTCGTGCCAACCGCTTCCCGAATACGGCGACACATTCTCTCGGAAATCTCCAGCCGTTCGAGGCTCGGCTGGCGCGGATCGAACGTGGAGAACGGGCCTGCCGGGTCGAACTTCACGCCGGTGAAACCCATCGCCACGTACTCCGCCGCACGCTCGGCCGCGACGTCGGGGTCGTCGTAGACCGCGGCCTTGGCGTAGGCATCGCCCTCGCTCTCGCTCGGGTACAGATACGTATAGCTGCGCAGCCGCTGATGGACTTTGCCGCCGAGCAGGGCATGAATGGGTTTGTCCAATGCCTTGCCAACGATGTCCCACAGCGCCATCTCGATGCCTGACAGCACGCCAACGAGCGTGATGTCGGGGCGCATCGAATAGCCACGGCCATAGACGTTGCGCCACAGAGTCTCGATCCCGAACGGGTCGGCGCCGAGCACATGATGCTCGAACACGTCCTCGATGCAGCGAACGATCGTCTGCGGACCGAAGCTCGCGGCGTAGACCTCACCGAGCCCTTCGATCCCGGTGTCGGTGACGAGCTTGAGGAAGATGAAGTAGCGCCCGCCCCACGTCGGCGGAGGGTTGCCGACGACGAATGTCTTCAGCGACTGGATTTTCATTGGACAGTCATGTCGGAAACCCGCTCCATCCGATCATGCTAACGTCCCTTCCAGATCGGCGCACGCTTTTCCGCGAAGGCGCGCGGCCCCTCCAGTTGATCCTCACTGGAATACAGCGTTGCCACCGTCGGAAAGCCGCGCGCGCCGATCCGGCCCAGCGCCGCGTGGAATGGCATTCCCTCCGTCTCACGCATCACTTCCTTGATCGCGGCAAACACCAGGGGCGGCCCGGAAGCGAGCAATGCGGCGATCTCGCGGGCGCGCGTGAGCAGTGAGCCCTTCGCGACCAGTTCGGTGATGAGGCCCCAATGCTTGGCTTCCTCCGCGTCCATCCAACGGCCCGTCAGCAGCAGATCCATCGCGATGTGATGCGGTATTCGGCGCGGGAGCTTCAAGGTAGCCGCATCGGCGAGCGTGCCGGCCCTGATCTCGGGCAGGGAAAAGCGGGCGTCATCGGCGGCGATGATCAAGTCAGCGGCGAGCGCCATCTCGAAGCCGCCGCCGACGACCATGCCGTTCACTGCCGCGATGACGGGCTTGTTGAGATCGGGCAGCGCCTGCAACCCGCCGAATCCGCCGACGCCGTAATAGGTATCCGGCGCTTCACCTTCCGCTGCCGCGACCTTCAAGTCCCATCCCGCGGAAAAAAAGCGCGGGTTGGCGCTGGCGAGGATCGCGACGCGCAAGTCCGGATCATCCCGGAACGCTGCGAAAGCATCGCCGAGCAGGCGCGACGTTGCCGCGTCAATCGCGTTTGCCTTGCCGCGCGCGAGTGTCACTTCCAGCACGGCACCTTCGCGGGTCAGATGGAACGGAGTCTCGCTCATGCACTTTCCTTCGTCAGCCGGATGACCGCATCGGCAGCCACCGCGCCACGTCCGGCTGGGCGGACCATGACGGGGTTGACGTCGAGTTCGAGCAATTGATCAATCACGGACAATGCATAGGTCTGAACTGCGAGCACGGCCCGCACCAGCGCGTCGACATCGCCGGCCGGTTTGCCGCGATACCCGGACAGCAATATCCCGACACGAAGACCTGCGATTGCCGTGCGAATCGCCTGTTCGCTGGCGGGCAGCATGATCACCACAGAGTCACCGACGAGTTCCACCAGCACGCCGCCGGACGCCAGTACCAGATGTGGGCCGATGATCGGGTCGCGAGCGATGCCGACGAGAACTTCGGCAACCGCGTCGGTCACCATCTCCTCGAGCAGCAGGCTCTCGCCGAGCGGCAGAAGAGCGGCTGCCGCCGCGCGAACCGCGTTTTCATCCCGAAGATCAAGTCGAACGGCTCCCGCCTCCGTCTTGTGCGCGAGTCCCGCGCTGACCGCCTTCATCACCACGGGATGGCCAAGCGAAGCAGCTAAATCCACAGCATCGTCCGACTTGACGGCGATGTGGGCGGTTGGCACTTGCACACCGAAGGTTGCGAGGGCTTGCTTGCTCTGCACTTCGTCAAGTGTGATTGCGACGCCGCGAGGCGCTGGAACGACAAGCGGCCGCCGCGTCAGGCCGGGCGCAATCGATGCGGATGCCTCGATGGCGTCCAGCGCGTCGTCCAAGCCGAGCAACGGCGCAATTCCTTCAGCCATCAGTTCTTGCGCACGCGCCTCGGGTATGCATTCCGGCAACGTCGCTATGATCGCTGCGCGTGCGCCGGTTGCGCGGCTCGCCGACGCCAGAGCCTCGGATGCGACGATCCAGTCACGCTCCTCGCACACGTCAGCACGCGGATAATCGAGGATGAGCGCGGTGAGATCAAAGTCCTGCCGCATCATCGCCTCAAAGGTCCGCGTCAGGGCGGCTTCGTCGGCCCAGGAAAACGTGTGGTAGTCGAGCGGATTCGAGACGGTCACGAGATCGGGTAGCGTCGCACGTACCGCGTCCGCTTCCGCCGAACGGAGCGGACGGAATCGGATGGCCCGCCCTTCGGCGCGATCCGCGATCAGCGCGGCCTCGCCGCCGGAGCAGCTCATCGAGGCGATGTCGCGCCCCGGCAGAGGCCCGAACATATGCAGGAGCTTCAGCGTTTCCAGGAGCACCGGAATCGAGCGCACGCGCGCCACGCCAAGACGACGCAGAAACGCGCCGAAGACTTTGTCGGATCCGGCCAGTGATGCCGTGTGGCTCACTGTGAGCCTAGCGCCCGCCGTGGAACTGCCTGTCTTCAATACCACCATCGGAATTTTTTTCGCGTGTGCGACAGCGACCGCGTCGGCAAAGGCGGCGGCATCGTCGATGCCCTCGATATGCAGACCGATCGCGGTGACGCGCGAATCGCGCGCGAGCGTTTCGACCGCCGCCGACAGGCCGACAACGGCCTGGTTGCCCATCGTGCAGAGGTAGGCAATCGGCAAGCCACGCTGTTGCATCGTCAGATTGCAGCCGATATTGCCGGATTGCGTGATGATCGCGACGCCGCGCGAAACCCTGGCGCCACCGTGCTGGTCGGGCCAAAGCAAGGCGCCGTCGATGTAGTTGATCAGGCCGTAGCAGTTCGGCCCGAGCACGGGCATGTCGCCGGCGGCCTCCCGCAAGGTCACCTGCAACGCCTCGCCTTCCGTGCCTGCCTCGGCAAATCCGGCGGCGTAGCAGACGACTCCGCCCGCGCCCATCCGCGCGAACGCGCGCACATAGTCGATCGTCAGGTGCCGATTGACCGCGAGAAAGACCGCGTCGGGCGCTTGCGGCAGATCACGCGGCACCCGAAACGCAGGCAGACCTTCGATGCTATCGCGCGTCGGATGTATCGGCCATATCTGGCCGGAAAACCCCATGCGCCGGTTCTGCCGGATCACTTCGGCCGCCGGCTTGCCGCCGACGACGGCGATCGTTTGCGGACGCAACAGCCGCGAGAGGTCGCGCATTCTCAGCCGCCGATCGGGCGCAACAGATCGCGCGAAATGATGTGGCGCTGAATTTCGCTGGTGCCATCCCAGATGCGCTCGACCCGCGCGTCCCGCCAGAAGCGTTCGAGCGGCAGGTCGTCCATCAGGCCCATGCCGCCGTGGATCTGGATCGCTTCGTCGGTGACGCGCGCGAGCATCTCGGTGGCAAACAATTTCGCCTGCGCGATTTCGCGATTCGCGGGTAGCCCTTGGTCGAGCCGCCAAGCGGCCGACAAGGTCAGCAGGTCGGCGGCGTCGATCGCGGTGATCATGTCGGCGAGCTTGAAGCTGACGCCCTGGAATTTACCGATCTGCTGGCCGAACTGCTTGCGCTGCGCCGCATAGTTCAGCGCGATGTCGAACGCTCGCCGGGCGCGGCCTACGCACATCGTCGCGACGGTGATGCGCGTGGCGTACAGCCACGTATTGGCGACCTCGAAGCCCTTGCCTTCCTCGCCGAGAATCTGCGCTGACGGCAGCCGGCAATCGTCGAACGACAGGATGCAGTTGTGGTAGCCCCTGTGCGAGACGGAGTTGTAACCCTTGCGGATCTCGAACCCAGGCGTGCCGCGATCGACCAGGAAGCAGGTGATCCGCTTGCGCGACTGCTTGCCGGTGCCGTCCTCCCCGGTGGCGATGAAGACGATGACGAAATCGGCGAGGTCCGCGTGGCTGATGAAATGCTTCGTCCCGTTCACGATCCAGTCATCGCCGTCACGGCGGGCGAAGCATTTCATCCCGCGCACGTCCGAGCCCGCATCCGGCTCCGTCATCGCCAGCGCGTCCATCCGCTCGCCGCGCACGCACGGCAGCAGATAACGCTCCCGCTGCTCGGCATTGGCGGCGCACAGGATGTTGGATGGCCGGTACCACCAATGATTCAGCGCCATCGATGTGCGGCCGAGTTCCCGCTCCAGCAATGCGAATGTCACCGCGTCCAGCCCGCCGCCGCCGAATTCCGCCGGTATGTTCGGCGCGTGGAAGCCCAGCGCGAGCACCTTCTCCTGGATCGCACGGCCGATCTCGCGCGGCAGGTCGCCACTGCGTTCGACCTGCGCTTCCAGCGGATACAATTCGCGTTCGACGAAGTCCCGCACGGTGCGGACGACGAGTTCCTGTTCCTCGGTCAGGGCAAAATCCAAATCCGCCCCCTACGCCGGACGCTTCATCGCGATGGCGCGGCCCGCGTTTGCCGGGCGAGGCAACGCGGCGTGGGCTGCGACGATCGGATCAAGCTTCGCCCGGACTTCGTCGAGCATCGGCGCCGCGCGCCCCAGCTTCGCATCGACATGCAGATACATGTGCTCGCCCGTGGCGACCACGGCGTCGTCGGCGGTGCGATGGATGGCCTGCCAGACATGCAGGCGTTTCTGATCGGCGCCGAGGATCTGCGTGGTGACGTGAAAGGGCGTGTTCACGCGCATCTCGGCCAGATGCATGATGTGCGTCTCCGCCGTGTAGAAGCTGTGGCCACGCGCGACGTAGCCGGTATCCGCACCGATCAGCGCGAGCAGCGCATCGGAGGCTGTCGAGAATACCTGCAAATAGCGGCTCTCGTTCATATGGCCGTTGTAGTCGAGCCAGCCCGGCTCGACGCGACCCTCGTAGAGCCGCAGCGGTTCCGGCTTCACCTCGATCGCGGTGGAAGCCTCGCCCTGCGCCTGCCAAAGCGCCTTCTCGTAGTCCGCGAGCGTGCGGCCGGCGGCGTAGTCGTTTGCCTTCAGGCCCTGGAAGATCGAGACGAGACAGGAATCGCGCAGCCGCTCGTACTCACGAATGCCGATTCCCGCCGCCTGCGCGTCGGATTGCGCGACAAGCTTGTCGAGCAGCGCATCGTCCAGCTCCGGCACGTCCATCAGCTTGGTCCAAGGCCATTTCAGCGAGGGACCGAACTGCGCCATGAAGTGCCGCATCCCAGGCTCGCCGCCGGCGATGCGGTAGATCAGCATCGTGCCCATGAAAGCCCAGCGCAGGCCGGGGCCGAAGCGCATCGCGTCGTCGATCTCCTCGGTCGTCGCGATGTCGTCCTTGACCAGCCACAGCGCCTCCCGCCACAGCGCCTCCATCAGGCGATCGGCGATGAAGCCGTCGATCTCCTTGCGCACGTGCAGCGGGTGCATCCCGATGCTGCGATAGAAGGCGGCGGCACGTTGCTTCGTCTCGTCGCTCGTCCGTTCGCCGCCGCAGATTTCGACCAGCGGCATCAGATAAACCGGGTTGAACGGGTGGCCGACGACGAATCGCTCGGGATGGCGCAAGCCCGATTGCAGGCGCGAGGGCAGCAAGCCCGACGTTGACGAGCCGATCACCACGTCCGGCCGCATCGCTGTCTCCGCCTGTGCCAGCAGGCGGATCTTCAGGTCCTCGCGCTCCGGCAGACTCTCCTGGATGAAGTCGGCGCCGTCGGCCGCTTCCTCCAGCGTGCGAACGATGCGCCAGGTGCCTGGGCGGGGCAGCGGCGCGATGGTCAACATGCTCCAGGCGCGCCGCGCGTTGTCGATCACCTCGCCAACCTTGCGCTCGGCGTCTGGGTCGGGGTCGCAGATGACGGCGTCCATGCCGTTCAGCACCGCGCGGGCCGCCCAGGCGCCGCCGATCACGCCGCCGCCGAGCAGCCCGATGCGCTTGATGTCCTGCATCGGTCAGCCCCGCTTCGCCAGCTTCAGTTTCTCGCGCACCGCCTGCGGGCCGAGCACGCGCGCGCCCATCGCCGTCAGGATCGTCGCCGCCCGCTCGACCAACTGCCCGTTGCTCGCCAGCACGCCACGGCCGAGATAGAGGTTGTCCTCCAGCCCGACACGGACGTTGCCGCCGGCGAGCGCTGCCATCGCGGCATAGGGCAACTGCATCCGCCCGATCGAGAATGCCGAGAAGACCGCGCCCGGCGGCAATTGATGCACCATCGAGAGCAGCGTCAGCGGGTCGTTCGGCGCGCCGTATGGGATTCCCATGCACAACTGGATCAGCACCGGGTCATCCAGCAGCCCCTCCCGCAGCAGGTCCTTGACCATCACCAGATGGCCCGTGTCGAAAACCTCCAACTCCGGCTTGACGCCGAGCGCCTGCACCTGGCGCGCCATCGCGCGCAGCGTATCCGGCGTGTTGACCATGACGTAGTCGCCGCCGGCCGAGAAATTCATCGAGCCGCAGTCGAGCGTGCAGATCTCCGGCAGCAGGTCGCGCACATGCGCCAGCCGCTCGGTGGCGCCCGCCATGTCGGTGCCGGCCTCGTTCGGCGGCAGCGGCCGCTCGACGCTGCCGAACACGAGGTCGCCGCCCATGCCGGCGGTCAGGTTGATCGCCACGTCGACGCCGGAGGAGCGGATGCGATCGACCACCTCGGCATACAAGGCCGGGTCACGCGCGCCCTTGCCGGTGGACGGCTCGCGGACGTGGATATGCGCGACCGCCGCGCCGGCCTGCGCCGCCTCGATCGCGGCGGCGGCGATCTGGGCGGGGGTGACGGGCACCTTGTCCGATCGGCCGGTCGAGTCCCCGGCGCCCGTGACCGCGCAGGTGATGAAGACGTCCCAGTTCATGCCATCCCGCCAGTATCGTTGATCGCGGCGGAACCCTAGCAGCGGCGGCGGGCTTGGGGATACCGCCCCGGCGCGAGGTTTTGACCGCTCGGTCGCGGAAAAAGCTGGTGTGGGCGCCCCGGTTCGGGCCATGCAGGGAGCATGGCCGTGCCGCGAGGGAGGGCGCCGGCGGAAAGGACCCCTCATGCACGACGGCCTGACGGCTCGGCTGACCCGCCTGACTCGGCGGATTCTCGACAATTCCCATCCGCAATCCGGGGCCATCGAGCACGCGCTGCACGACCTGACGCAGATGTTCGGACCTGGGCGGTCGATGCCGAAGGCCCCCGTCCGGCCGGCGCGGCCGGCAGCGGCGCCTCCCGCCTCGGGCAGGGTCGAGGAGGTCAAGGGGTTCGGCCTCAATCCCGGGGCGCTGCGGATGCTGATGTATGTGCCCGCGCAGCCGCCCCGGCCGGGCGCGCCGCTGCTGGTTCTGCTGCATGGCTGCGGCCAGGACGCCGGCACGTTCGCCCGCGCCACCGGCTTCACCGCGCTCGCCGACCGGATCGGCGCGCCGCTGCTGCTGCCGGATCAGCAGCAGGCCAACAATCACAGCCGCTGCTTCAACTGGTTCGAGCCGCATGACGTGCGGCGCGGCGGCGGCGAGGTTGCCTCGATGGCGCAGATGGTCGGAACCGCGCTGCTCCGGAACGACGGCGACCCCAAGCGGGTGTTCGTTGCCGGCCTGTCCGCCGGCGGGGCGATGGCCGCGGCGTTGCTGGTGGCGTACCCGGAACTGTTCGCCGCCGGCGGCGTGGTCGCGGGGCTGCCGGTCGGCGCCGCCAGCGACGTGCGCACGGCGCTGGCGCGGATGCAGAATGCGGGCACCGAATCCCGCGAGACCTGGGTGGCCCGCGCCGCGCCGCCGCGCGCCGGCGGCATCGCCTGGCCGCGTCCGCCGCGCCTGTCCGTCTGGGCGGGCGGCGCCGACCGGACCGTCGACCCTGCCAACGCCGACGCGCTGGTCGCACAATGGACCGGGCTGCACGGACTGGCCGACACGCCGGACCGTGAGGACGAGATGGCGCCCGGCGTGCGAAGGCGCGTCTGGGGCAGCGCCATCGAGCAGTGGCGGATCGACGGGTTCGGCCACGCCTTCCCCGCCGCCACCGGGGGCGCCGACCCGTTCGTGCAGGCGGCTCCGGTCGCGGCCGCCGAGGCGATGGCGCGGTTCTGGGGCTTGCCGCCTCCGTGACCACGCGGCTGGCGTTGCTGCTCGAATATGACGGCACACGCTATGTCGGGTGGCAAAGCCAGTCGGGCGCCGGACTTGCGGTGCAGAACGTGCTGGAGGGCGCGGCCGCCCGCCTCGCGCACGGCGCGCCGGTGCCGGCGACGATTGCCGGGCGCACCGATGCGGGCGTCCATGCCGAGGGGCAGGTGGCGATGCTGGACCTGCCCGGAGAGTGGGCGCCCGCCAAGGCGCGCGACGCGCTGAACTTCCACATTAAGCCGCACCCGGTTGTGGTGCTGCGCGCCGCCATCGCGCCGCCGGGCTGGAACCCGCGCTTTTCCGCGATCGGCCGTTCCTACCGCTACCGCATCCTGAACCGCCGCCCGCGCCCGGCGCTGCTGCTCGGGCGGGTGTGGCACGTCGACCACCCGCTCGATGCCGCCGCGATGCATCGCGCGGCGCAGGCGCTGCTCGGCCGGCACGATTTCAGCTCGTTCCGCGCCGCCGCCTGCCAGGCGAAAAGTCCGTTGCGGACACTCGACCGGCTGGACGTGGTGCGCAGCGGCGAGATGGTCGAGATTTTCGCGGAGGCGCGCAGCTTCCTGCACCATCAGGTGCGCAACATGGTCGGCACGCTGAAGCTGGTCGGCGAAGGACGCTGGCCGGAAAGCCGCGTGGCCGACGTGCTGGCGGCGCGCGACCGCTCCGCCGCCGGCCCGACCGCGCCGCCGGAGGGGCTGGCATTGACGGCGGTGCGCTATCCGCAGGACCCTTTCGCCGCCTGACGGTGGGGGAGGAGGACCAGCATGGACGCCGAGACGTTGCGCGCGCTGCAAGCGCCGCTGAAAAGCCGCTACCGGGAGGCACCGGCGGCCGCGCGGATCGAAGCCCGTGCGAGGGCCGACCTCGATCTGTCCGAGATCGCCTGCACCGTTCCCGGCTGGCACGGCAGCACCAGGGCCGGGCTGCACCCGGCGGCCGGCGGCTCCGGCGAGATGGCGTGTTCGGCCGACATGCTGCTCGAGGCGCTGGCCGCCTGCGCCGGGGTGACGCTGCGGGCGGTGGCGACCGCGATGGGAATCGAGCTGCGCGGCGGCCGGGTGGTCGCCGAGGGCGTCTGGGACGCGCGCGGCACGCTCGGCGTCGACCGGACGGTGCCGGTGGGGCTGACCGAGATTGCCGTGCGGTTTGAGCTGGACAGCGATGCCACGCCGGAGCGGCTGGAAAAGCTGATCGCCACCACCGAGCGGTATTGCGTGATCTTCCAGACGCTGCGCACACCTCCGACACTGACCGCGACATTGGGATCGCCCGCATGACCGACCTCGCCATCCGCGCCGTCACCGAGGCCGACCACGCCGCTTGGCTGCCGCTGTGGCGCGCCTACCAGGTGTTCTACCGTGTCGATCTGCCCGAGGATGCGACGGCTGCGCTGTGGGCGCGGATGCTCGACCCGGCCGAGCCGGTGTTCGGCGCGCTGGCGTGGCGGGACGGCGCGGCGGTGGGGCTGGTGCAGTGGCTGACGCACCGGCGGACCTGGACGGTGGCGGATGTCTGCTACCTGCACGACCTGTATGTCAGCCCCGAGATTCGCGGCGGCGGGATCGGGCGCCGGCTGATCGAGCATGTGTACGACGCGGCGGCGCTCGCCGGTTGCGCCCGCGTCTACTGGCTGACGCACGAGACCAACACCGACGCGCGGGCGCTGTACGACAATGTCGCGGTGCGGACAGGGTTCATCCACTACAGCAAGACGCTGGAGTGAAACCGACCGGCGCGGGTTCCGACTCTCCGTGCCGCCCCCTGAATCGCCGGGTCAGGCTCGGCGATGACGAATATCTCATGAAATCAAGAAATGACGTCCTGCCCGGGCATCCAGGCAAGGGTCGAACATCTCGCCTGTTGGCTTGAGACAAGCCTTTTTGTTGCTGTAACGTAACAATATGGACGTGCGTCCTCACAGGCTCTGGTCGGGCTTTTTTTGATGGGGTGCGGACCCGGGGCGGCGGGAGCGGTGGCCGGGCGGCGGGAGGCGACGGCGGCCACGATGGGCGCTGCCGCTCGGGCGACCTGGATGTCGGGGGTGCCACTGATGGCCGCTCCGCCGCCGGCTCTGGGGCGGGCGGGGGCCTGGGCGCTCGGGGCCTGGCCGGGATCGGCCCGTAGAGCCACGGGGGCTCCGGTTCTCGGATCGGCGGCGGCTTCGGTGGTTTCGGCGGGTGCTTCCGGCCGGAGGTTTCCGGTGGCTCGTCGGGCCAGGGGGCGGGTTCCGGCTCCCTGTAGGTCCCGTTCTGGACCGCCTCGGCGATCCGGGAGATCGCTTCCAGGATGGGGAGAAGGAACTCCTCGACCGGATCTTGCTCCGGCTGGGTGGCTTTGCCCCGAAACAGCCGCCCCGCCAGCCGCCGCCAGAAACCCTGGCGGAACAGGCCGATCAGTTGGGCGATGACGGGGAGCGGGGTGGGAGGCGGCATGGGGGTTATGTAGCGCAGCCGGCACGCGATGTCAAGTGAAAATAACATTTTTTCTAACGCCGGGCTGCGATGGCGGGCTGAAGCCCGCCCTACCGGGCTGGCTTGACACGCACAGATACTAGATGAAGTTATTTCGATAAAAGCGCCCCCGACACGAGCGGAATGTAGGTCCCGTCGCAGAGCTTCAGCCCGCTATTCGGTCCTAAGGGACCACCAGCGTAATCATGCAGGCCCGTCGATTGGACGCCAAAATACAACGTCGGGCAATCAGTTTCCGTCACGGTGGCCTCCCCAACATAGGTCTTAGTGTTCAACTGGTAGCCGGCCAAGACATCGTTCAAAGTAAATGATTGCGGCCCGGATATAAACACTGGGCCGCCATAAAACGTACCGTAATAACGAGTGGTAATCTGCACGGAACCGCTGATCGTATCGCCGTTCGCCAGGGTTCCCGAAATCGCAAACATATTCGGACCATCCCGCCCCGCCCCGCCCCGATGAATTTTCATATAGGTCATAAAACCGAACCCGACGAAGAAGATGATTAAATAATAGATCAGCCGGCTGGTCAGCTTCATATGTGTCCGCCATCGTCATAAAGGTGACCGGCCGAGAGAGAGGTGCAAAACAGCGGGCGCTCGATATGCTGCCGATCGAACTGCAATGAACCGTCTAGGGGATTGCTTCGAGAAATTTACGGTCATCATGCCCAGGCTCTCCCCGGTTTGATTGGGCCGCATCAAACACCTCCACCACGATCGACCAATCGCGCTCCGTCATTCCCGTGAGCATGTCCGGCTCACTTTTGCCGGTCACGCAGTGATTCGAACAACCTGATTCGGGAATCGGTGAGAAACGCATGGCTGGGATTCCGTCCACACGGCCTAAGCAGACTCCGTTGACCTGGCCACCGAATGCCCCCCGTTGTGGGCTAGGGGATTCACAGATCTCGCTTGTGTCCGTTCCGCGCGGAAATCAGCCGCAACGTCCCCTCTCCGCCCGCGCTTGCGGGGGGCTTGGGCCGCGAAGCGGACCAAGGGCAGGGAGAGGTGGGCGGTCGGGCCGCTACCATGTCGCAAACTTGTAGCGCCAATCGACAACTTCGGAGTTTCCCCACCTCACCCTGACCATCTCCGCCCCCAGGGGCGGAGATGGGACGATGCGGCGGATTCCCGCAAGAACTTCGCACCAATCGGATGTGTGAATGCCGAAGCCCACAAGGGGAGGGGGCTTTGCCGCCGGCATGGGCATTCGTTGGCCGGCCAAGGAATCTCTGCGTAGCCACCTCGCTGCCCGCCTTCGCCGGAATGACGAAACTGGACTTGCGGGAGCGGTTGATAAGTTAGCGACCATGAGGGGCCGGAGCGGTGGTTTCATGGGTCGGTTGTCACGCCGGTTGGTTCAAGTGGCCGCGTCAGGGCGCGTTACACCGGCGGAACGTAGGCGGCGTCCTTTTCGAGCGCTTCGAGGGTGGTCCGGGCGCTGCGATTGCAGGCGAGAAGTTCGTCCATCCGCGCCAACGCCTGACGCCACAGGCGGTACTGCAACCAGCCGCCGCCGATTTCCGTGATCAGGGCAACCGTCGTCAAAACCGGGTAGGTCGCCCAGGATTGCAAGAGGTCGTCCTTGATTTGGCTGGCCGTGGGAAAGACGTTCTGGCCGGTGAGCAGGTAGATCTCGGCAAGCCGTCCCAACGGAAGCAGGTCGAGATCGGACAGCGCGATCACGAACGAGATCAGCACCGGCAGCAGCAGCGCCAGCCGGATGGGTGAGTGCCACCGGCCGAGCGACAATGGCGGGCCTGCCGCCGCGAAACCGTAGGGCGCGTCGCCACGACCGTTTGCGGCAGCCGGTCCCGGATCGCCGAACACTTGCATCGCCAGGACGATCCGCAGCCGCTCCGGGTTCGACCTGTTGCGATTGACCAGATGCTGAACGATCTCCAACTCGTTGACGAACAGCACGTCGAGCACGAACAGCCCGATCAGCCCGATCGCCGCGTTCAAGATCCAGACTTGAAGAAAGTCGAATGTCAGGCCGATCAGCGGCAGCGTGAAGGTCCTCTCCCGCGCCCGCTCCTCGTTCAGCCGCTCGATCGCGCGCGCCCACAGTTCGAGCCGGAACTTTCGAACTTCGTCGCTGGGGGGTGTGGGATCGCACGGGTCGTCCTTGGGGCCGGCCGCAAAATCGAAGTGCAGCGGCGGGCTGAACAGCGGGCGGGGCAAGGTCGGGTCCGACCCGTACAGCGCGTCGAAATCGTTGACGTTCAGCGGATTGACGGAGAGTTTGCAGTATTCTTCAGGGTGCAGCAGCAGCGTGTGGAAATTCTTGACGGAGACGTACAGCCGATAGTCGGGGAACTTGAAGAACGCGGTGTTCACGATGAACATCGCGCCCACCGAAAACAGAACCACGAGGAAATACAAGGTCGAGCGCGTGCGGTCGCCATTTCGTTCGAGGCTGCGCACAAGCGCGCCGAACGTCGCCTCGTCCTGCATTCCTGCGTGCTCCCTGGCATCCCGATCGCGGCATGATGGAGCCGGAACGAAAAGCCGAGCAAGACCCCGCCGTTCGCCTGGAACGATTAGCCCACAACCAATTCGCAATCTCTGCCGCACACGCTGCCTCGACACGTCGTTGCGGCGTCGGGCAGTCTCCGCGGCATCGTAAGGGACGGAAAACATGTCGTTGGGCGGAAAGCGATTCCTGATCATCGGGGCGACGCAGGGCATCGGCCGTGCGCTGGCCGGGCTGGTGGCGGCCGGCGGGGCGGACCTGATCGTGGCGAGCCGCAGCGCCGAGCGGGTGGCGCGCACCGTCGGCGAACTCACCGCGAGCGGGAAAGTCACCGGGCACGTCATCGACCTGACCGACCAGGCCTCGATCGCCGCCGGGATGAAGGCGGCGGGCAGGATCGACCACCTCGCCATTCCGGGCAGTGCCGTCACCTTCGGGTCGTTCCGCGAACTGGGCATCGCCGAGGCCATGGCCTCGATGGCGAGCAAATTCTGGGGGCCGTATCAGGCGGTACGGGCGGCCGAGTTCGCGCCGCGCGCGTCGGTCGCGCTGTTCTCCGGCACCGCCAGCCGCAAGCCGATCGGGGCGGCGGCGCTGACGGCGATCAACAGCGCCGTCGAGGGATTGGGGCGGGCGCTGGCGATGGAACTGGCGCCGGTGCGGGTGAACGTGATCTGCCCGGGTCTGGTCGAGACGGAAATGTGGGAGCGGCTGCCGGGCGGGCAGCGGCTGGAGATGCTGGAACAGTCGCGCCGCCGCCTGCCCGCCCGCCATGTCGCGACGGCGACCGACATCGCCGAGATGACGCTCGCGGTGCTGCTGAACAGATACATGACCGGCACTGTTGTCGATATCGACGGAGGCGGGCTGGTGGGATGAGCGCGCACGTCGCGCGACGATCGCCCCGCCGATGGCGTGCAGCCAAATTCGTCACGGTGGGTTAACGACACGCGGGTAAGCCACCCGGCGGGAGCCGGCCGCCCAGGCCGGCAGGTCAGGGAACGATCCATGTTCGGCGTGCTCGCCCGCCTGAGTATTCGCGGCAAGATTGCCCTTGCCTTCGCCGCCATTCTTGTCGGGACCGTGACGCTTGGCGTGCTCTCCGAACGGGAACTGGAAGTCATCCAGGTCAGCATGGCCGAGACGCGCGACAGCAGCCTCGTCGGCGGACTGGCGCTCGGCCGTTTCGCCACGCTGATCGAGCGGACGCGGGTCAAGCTGGGGTCGGCGCTGGCGGCCGATCCGGCCAAGCGCGCGGCCCGGCTCGCGGATGTGCCGGCGATCAACGAAGCGACCGAGCAGGCGCTGCGGCAATACGAGGGCACGTTCGAGCCCGGCACCGAGGCAGCCCGGACCGACGCGGAGGTCCGGCGCAGCTTCGCGCGCGTGCTCGACCTGGGGCATCAGATCATCGCGGCGGCCCAGCACGACGACATGGCGCGGGCCAATGCGCTGTATCTGGACGACGCCTTCGCCGAGATGAAGACGCTGCGCGACCTGGTCGACCGGCAGGTGCAGATCGGCTCCAAAGAAGGCATGGAGCGTGCGAGCGAGACGATTGCCGTGGCGCATCGCACCGCGCTGGTGCTGCGCCTCGCCATCGGGCTGCTCGACGTGCTCTCGATCGGGATGAGCCTGCTGCTGGCCCGCAGCGTCTCTGGCCCGCTGCTGGCATTGGCGGCTTCGATGCGGCGGCTCGCCGAGAACGAACTCGGCACCGACATTCCCGGCAGCGGCCGCAGCGACGAAATCGGGGCGATGGCGGCGGCGGTGCAGGTGTTCAAGGACAACGCCCTGCGGGTGCGCGACCTCGCGACCGAGCAGGAGGCGGCGCGGGCGGCGCGCGACAAGGGGGCGGCGCGGCTGGAAACGGTGGTGCGGCAGTTCGAGGCGAAGGCCGGCACGCTGGTGCGCGATCTGGCGGCGGCGGCCGGGCGGATGGACGGGTCGGCGCAGACGATGTCGGCTTCGGTCGCCGGGGCATCGGTTGAATCCAGGGCGGTCGCGGGGGCGGCCGAGCACGCCAGCGCCGATCTTCGCTCGGTGGCGGCGGCGGCCGAGCAATTGTCGGCCTCCGTCAGCGAGATCGCGCGGCAGGTCACGGCGTCCTCCAAGCTGTCGCAGAAGGCGGTGGCGGAGACGCGGCAGACGGACACCGTCGTGCAGGCGCTGGCGGAAGCGGCGGGCAAGATCGGCGAGGTGATCGGGCTGATCGGCACCATCGCCGGGCAGACGAATCTGCTGGCGCTGAACGCGACGATCGAGGCGGCGCGGGCGGGCGATGCCGGCAAGGGCTTCGCCGTCGTCGCCTCGGAGGTCAAGAACCTCGCCGGACAGACCGCGCGGGCGACCGACGAGATCGGTGCCCAGGTTGGCGCCATCCAGGCCGCCACCGCCCAGGCGGTCGACGCGATTCGCGGGATCGCCGCCGTGATCGAGGAAGTCGGCGGCATCGCCACCGGCATCGCCGACGGCGTCGAGCAGCAGGGCGCGGCCATCAGCGAGATCGCCCGCAACGTCCAGCAGGCCGCCGCCGGGACCGGGGAAGTGACGACGAAGATGGTCGCCGTCAGCGCCGCCGTGGCGAGTGCGCACGACGCCGCCGAGGAGGTGCAGGGCGCGGCGCGCGGCGTCTCCCGCCAGACGGAGGAGTTGTCGGCGGAAGTGGACGGCTTCATCCGGCAGGTGGCGGCGGCCTGACCGCCGCCCGCAGCAATCGCCTCGCGCAGGGATGTGATGGCGGCCGCGACCGCACGGTCTTGCCCGTTGCCGCGAGTCCCGTAGGCTGGGGCAATGACGAAACGTTTACGGGTCGGCCGGCACCTCGCGGTGCTGGTATGCGGGATGTTTGCCTGGGCGTCCCTGCCGCTTTCGGCTGCCCGGCCGGCACTCGCGGCAAGCATAGACGGGATCGAGATGCCGCCGGTCATGCGGGCCGGCGGGATGGACCTGCGCTTGAACGGCGTGGGAATGCGGGACTACTCGCTGTTCAACATCCATATCTATGCCGCCGGCCTATATCTGGCGCAGCCGAGCAGCGACTGGCTGGCCATTCTGCTGTCGGACAGCCCGAAGCTGCTGGTGATCCACTTCGTCCACGACGTGAGCGCCGCGCAGTCGCGCGATGCGTGGTCTTCGGGGTTCAAGACCAACTGCCTGTCGCCGTGCCATCTGCGCGGCGACGAGGTGCTGCAATTCCTGCAAAAGGTGCCGGACTTCCGGCGCGGCGACGAAAGCACGCTGCTGTTCGTCCACGACACCGCCGAGATCGCGGTGAACGGGCGGCCGATGGGCACCGTGACCGACGGCGAATTCGCCCGCACCATTCTGGCCACCTTCATCGGCATCGACCCGCCGACGCAGGCGCTGAAGCGCGGGTTGCTGGGGGTGGGCGGCTAAGCAGAAATTCCTTGGCCGACGGACGAAAGCTCCCCCTCCCCTTGTGGGAGGGGGCTGGGGGGAGGGGTGAAACCGCACCAGCTTCGGAGCGGCCCCACCCCTCCCCCAACCCCCTCCCACAAGGGGAGGGGGCTCTGACGTCGGCACTGGCATCCGTTGGCCGGCCAAGAGGAATCTGATTAGCCGGCGGCCCCATCCTGCGTCATCGCGCCGCTCACGCCCATCATGTCGGCGACGGTGAAGCCCTCCGGCCACGGGTCGGACGGGTCGAGCAGGTAGGTGTGAAAGCCGGTGATCCAGGCGCGGCCGGCGATGGTGGGGACGATCGCGGGGCGGCCGGCAACCGACGTCTCCGCGACGATGCGGCCCTCGAAGCGGCTGCCGATCAGGCTTTCGTGGATCATGCCGTCGCCGACCCGCATCTGGCCGCGCGCGTGCAGCACGGCCATGCGGGCGCAGGTGCCGGTGCCGGTCGGGCTGCGGTCCGATCGGCCGGGGGCGATGATGCAGGTGTTGCGCGTCACCGCGCCGACGCCCGCGAACGGGCGGTTGAGCTGGACGATCGAGACGCCGGCGATGCCGGGGTTGCCGGGATGCACGACGGAGAGCTGCGCCCGCGCGGCCACCCGCACCCGCTCGCCGAGCACGGCGAGGTCGCGCGCCTCGCTGGCATCGACGGCAAAGCCGAGGCGCGTTGCGTCGACGACGGCGTAGAACATGCCGCCCCAGGCGATGTCGGCGGCGACGGTGCCGAAGCCTTCCACCTCCAGCTTTGCGTCGAGGCGATCGACGAAACACGGGACGTTGGTCAGTTCGACGCGCTCGCACTTGCCGTCGCGACAGGTGGCCCGCGCCTGCACCGGGCCGGCCGGCGTGTCGATCGTGACCACCGTCTCCGGCTCGGTCATCGGCAGGATGCCGGTCTCCAGCAGCACCGTGACGGTACACATCAGGTTGGAGCCGGACATCGGCGGATACTCGGTCGGCTCCATGATGATCACGCCGGCGTCGCAGTCCGGGCGGGTCGGCGGCGTGATCAGGTTGACGTGGCGGCAGATCGAGCCGCGCGGCTCGCTCAGCAGCAGGCGGCGGATCGCGTCGTGGTCGCGGGCGAAGCCTTGCATCCGGTCGAACTGGGTGGCCCCGGCCGGCGGCAGCACGCCGCCGACGATCACGTCGCCGACCTCGCCCTCGGCGTGGCAGCCGACGACCTGGATCGCGCGTCTCGCCCGCATCAGCCCTGGATGTTCTCGATGACGGCGATCAGGGCGAACCCCATCGCCTCGTCGAGCAGCACGAGGCCGATCGCCTGCACCGGGGATATGTCGAGCGCGAGGCGGATCGCGAACCATTCGAGCCAGATCGCCCATCCGGTCGCCACCAGCCAGGCGGTTTCGCCGACGATGGCGGGCAGGCCGAGCAGCGGCGGCAGGCTGGCGATCACCAGCAGCAGGTATTGGACGACGTTGCACCAGTTCCAGGCGGCGATGAACACGGGCCAGCGCTTCTCGCGATCCAGCGTGGCGGCCAGCCAGCGCGTCAGCAGCGCGAAGCCGGCCCAGTCGATCGCGTAGCCGAGCAGTTGCAGCGCGAATTCGTGCGCGGCGTGCGGCGGCAGGCCCGGCTTCGGCGCCTCGGCCCAGTCGATCAGTTGCAGGCAGACGAACGCCGGCAGGCACAGCGCCGCCGCCCAGAAGCTGCGCGCCGCCGTCAGCCGCGACTGCTCGCCCTCGGCCGCGAGCAGGCCGACGCCCTCCGGCCGGCCGCGCGCCAGCAGCAGCGCCGCCTGCAATCCGGTGGCGACGCCGGCGAGCGCGCTCATGTCGGTGCCGCCCGCATGACCTGCTCCATCTGGTCGAGCGGGGTCGGGCCGGTCGCGATCAACCCGATCTGAACGAGGGTGGGCAGCGTCACCAGCCCGCCGGTGCCGAGATTGACGATCGCGACCAGCGCCGTCGTGCGCAGGCGCGACAGGCCGAGCGCGTGGCGGGCGACGAAGAAATTGAGCGCCAGCGCATAGGCGAGCAGCGCCAGCATTCCGATCAGCACGGCGCCGTCCTCCGGCAGGCCGATGGCGACCAGCAGGCCGATCACGAGCACCGAAGCGAACAGCGCCGGCGGCATCACCCACTGGCACCAGACCACGGCAACGGCGTAGCGCATCCACGCGCCCTCCCGATCCCACCGCCGGACCAGCAGGTGCGACAGCACCGCAGGCGTCAGCAACGCGACCACTGTCGCCAGCAGATCGCCGAGCGCGGTGCGCGGGTTGCCGGCCACCAGCACGACGACGAAGCCCACGAGCGCGAACGCGAACCACGGCGCGAATGCGTTCAGCAGCCCCTTCGGCGTCGCATCGAACGCGGCCAGCCCGTCGGCGCGGAACCGGGCGAGGCGGGCGACGCCGATGGCGGCCGGGACGCTCATACCCCGAACGCCTCCAGCACCCGGGCGTAGATGCCGGCGAGGGCGCGCAGTTCCTCGACCGGGACGCGCTCGTCTACCTGATGCATCGTGGTGCCGACGAGGCCGAATTCGGCGACCGGGCAGTGGCGGGCGATGAAGCGGGCGTCGGACGTGCCGCCGCCGGTGTCGAGGCGCGGTTCCGTCCCCGTCGCCGCCGCAACCGCCCGGCGCAGCGTTTCGACCTGCTCGCCGGGCGTCGTCAGAAAACTCTCGCCGCTGACGGAGAAATCGACCTCGAACCGCTCGGCGTAGCGCGCCAGCGTCGCGCGCAGCCAGGATTCCAGCGTGGCCGATGTGTGCCGGTCGTTGAAGCGGATGTTCAGCGTCGCGTGCGCGGCGGCCGGGACGACGTTGTTGGCCGGGTTGCCGACGTCGATGGTCGTGACCTGCAAGTTCGACGGCTCGAACCATTGGGTCCCGCCGTCGAGCGGTGCTGCCGTCAGTGCCGCGAGCGCGCGGACGAGGCGATGCACCGGGTTGTCGGTGCGATGCGGGTAGGCGACGTGGCCCTGCGTCCCGAACACGGTGATCCGCGCGGTGATGCTGCCGCGCCGGCCGATCTTGATCACGTCGCCGAGCCGCACCTGGTTGGTCGGTTCGCCGACGAGGCAGAAATCCGGGATCTGGCCGTTCGCCGCCATCCAGTCCAGCACGCGCACGGTGCCGTCGATCGCCTCGGCCTCCTCGTCGCCGGTGATCAGCAGGCTGATCGAGCCGCGCAGGGGGCGCGATTGGAGATGCGCGGCGGCGGCGGCGGTGAAGGCGGCGACGGCGCCCTTCATGTCGACGGCGCCGCGCCCGTACAGCAGGCCGTCGCGCAGTTCGGCGCCGAACGGCGGCGCCGACCAGTTGGCCGCGCCCGCCGGCACCACGTCGGTATGGCCGGCGAAGCAGAAATGCGGGGCGCCGGTGCCGATGCGGGCGAACAGGTTCTCGATCGCGCCGAAGCGGAGCGGCGTGACGGTGAAGCCGAGGGCGCGGAGTTCGTCGCCGAGCGCGGTCTGGGCGCCCGCGTCGGCCGGCGTGACGCTGGCGCAGCGCAGCAGCGCCTGGGCGAGCGGCAGCGGATCGGTGTGCGGCGCGGCGTTCAATCGCGGAGCAGCTCGTTGATCGCGGTTTTCGCGCGCGTCTGCGCGTCCACCCGCTTGACGATCACGGCGCAGGCGAGGCTCGGGCCGGGCGAGCCGTTTGGCAGCGGCTTGCCGGGCAGCGCGCCGGGTACGACCACCGAGTAGGCCGGCACGCGGCCGACGAACACCTCGCCGGTGGCGCGGTCGATGATCTTGGTGGTGGCGGAGATGAACACGCCCATCGCCAGCACCGCGCCGCGTTCGACGATCACGCCCTCGACGACTTCGGAGCGGGCGCCGATGAAGCAGTCGTCCTCGATGATGACGGGGTTCGCCTGCAACGGTTCCAGCACCCCGCCGATGCCGACGCCACCGGACAGATGCACGTTCTTGCCGATCTGCGCGCAGGAGCCGACGGTCACCCAGGTATCGACCATCGTGCCGCGATCGACATAGGCGCCGACGTTGACGAAGCTCGGCATCAGCACGACGCCGGGGGCGACGTAGGCGCTGCGGCGGACGACGGCGCCGGGAACGGCGCGGAAGCCCGCAGCCTGGAATTGCTGCAAGCTCCAGTCCTCGAACTTCATCGGCACCTTGTCGAACACCGGCGCGCCGCCGGTGCCCGGCATCGGCACGCTCTCGTGCAGGCGGAAGCTCAGCAGCACCGCTTTTTTCAGCCACTGGTTGACCACCCAGCCGCCCGGCCCGGGTTCGGCCACGCGGGCGCTGCCGTCGTCGAGCAGGTCGAGCGCCTCCTCGACCGCCGCGCGGGGGACGCCGTGAGTCGCCGGGCCTAGCGTTTCCCGCGTTTCCCACAGATCTTCAATCGTCTTCCGCAACGCTTCGACCATGCCCGCCCTGCCCTCGTATTTCGCCGCCGGACCATGCGCAGCGGGCGGTTGGGTGTCAATCGGACGGACAGGCGGCGAAGCGGGGTAAAGCCGCGAGCGCGCGCGTAGTCACGCGGGCGGGACACGAGACGCCGGGTAACGCCGCATTAATGTTGCTGTTGTGAAATTGGAATTCGCGCAGGGAGCCGTTTGATCGATGACGAAGATGCACGCACCGCTGCCGCTCAGTCCGAAGGCGGGCTCCCAGACTGGTTCCCAGAATGGCAGGCGACCCCCGACATCCAAGCCCAGCCAGGCCGAGGCGCCGCCCGCGATGGCGTCCGGCATCGCGCTGCGCGATGCGCTGGTCGACAGCCGCCAGCGGTTCCGCGACCTGGTGGCGCTGGCCGCCGATTTCGCCTTCGAGACGGACGCGACGGGCCGCTTCGTGTTCGTCTCGCCCGATCCGGCGCTGGGCTGGCACGCCTCCGCCCTGCTCGGCCAGACCGGCGACCTGCTGCTCGGCGATGCCGACGGTGGCGCCTTCGACCCGTTCCGTGCGGCCGAGCCGGTGCGCCGGCGGCAGGCGTGGCTGAAGCGGCCGGACGGGCGGCCGGTCTGCGTGTCGTTCTCCGTCGCCCCGGTGATGGACGAGGACGGGCGCGTGATCGGCGCACGCGGCATCGGCCAGGACGTGACCGAGGAGGAGCGCCGGGGGGCAGCCGTCGCCGGCACGCTGCGCCGCAGCGAGGTGATCGACCACATCCTGACACAGATGCGCAAGGAAGTGCTGGCGCCGCGCATGATGCTGGCGGTGCTGGGCGCGCTCTCGAACGCCTCGGGCAGCGAGGGGCTGGCGGTGGTGGACCTGCTGGAAACCGGGGCCGAACCGACGGTGCTGCATTCGTTCGGCCAGGTCGAGCAGAGCGCCGTGGTCGCGGTGAGCGCGCTGCTGCGCGAGGATGCGGGCGAGGAGCCGGTGGACGGCCTCGCCTCCGACGGGCGGCTGGTTCTGGTGTGCCCCACGCAGACGCGGTTCGGCGACGACGCGGCGCTGGTGATGTGGCGCCGACCGGGCGCGCGCGCCTGGGACGACGACGAGCGGCAGCTCGCCTCCTCCGGCACGGCGATCGTGCGCATGGTGCTGGAGCACGAGGCGATCCAGCGCGAAATGGCCCGGCAGGCGCGGACCGATCCGCTGACCGGCCTGCTCAACCGGCGCGCCTTCATGGACGAGCTGACGCGCCGGTTCAGCCGGCTCGAGGTCGCGGGAATGCCCGGCACGCTGGTGTTCGTCGACCTCGACAACTTCAAGGCGCTGAACGACAGCCGGGGCCACGACGTCGGGGACGAGGCACTGCGCGCCGCCGCCTCGGTGATGCGCACCTGCTGCCGCCCGACCGATCTGGTGGCGCGCCTCGGCGGCGACGAGTTCGCGCTGTGGCTCGATGGCGCCGACCAGCTCGCAGCGGCCGAGCGGGCCGAGCAGTTGCGCACCGACGGGCCGGTGGCGCTGGCGCATTTCTCGCCGCCCGGCGTGCCGCCGATCACGTTGTCGATCGGGCTCGCCGGCCGCTGGCCCGGCAACGACGAGGATGCGGAGGCGTTGCTCGGCCGCGCCGATCGGGCCATGTATGAGGTGAAACGCAACGGCCGGGGGCATTGGCGGGTCGCGCCGAGCGAGGCTGACTCGTGACGGACGCCACGACCCGTTCCAGGGGGACCGGGCAACCGATGGCACGCCCAGACAAACCGGGTGACGTGGCCAACATCCTGCACGAACTCGACGAGGATGCGCGGGTCCGCCTCGGCGCGGCCGTGAGCACGACGCCGGACGTGTTGCGGGAACTGGCGCAGGACCGTTCCGTGACGGTGCGGGCGGCGGTGGCGATGAACCGCGCGGCGCCAGGCCATGTCGACATGCTGCTGGCGTCCGATCGCGATGAGCGGGTGCGCACGCTGATCGGCCGCAAGCTCGCCTCGCTGATCCCCGACCTGACACAAGCGCAGCACAGCGAGTTGGAGGAGCACGCGCTGGCGACGCTGGCGCGGCTGGTGGAGGACGAGGCGGTGCGCGTGCGCGCCGCCATCGCCGACGTGGTCAAGAGTATGCCGGCCGCGCCGCGCGACCTGATCCTGCGCCTCGCCCGCGACAGCGCGATGCCGGTCTGCGAGCCGGTGATCCGCCTCTCGCCGCTGCTGTCGGCGGAGGATCTGCTGGCACTGCTGGCCGAAGCGCCGGCGCCCGGCACGGCCGAAGCGGTCGCCAGCCGGCCCGATCTGGCGGCGACCGTCGCGGACGCCATCGCCGAGAGCGCCGACGACCGGCTGATCGGCGTCCTGCTCGCCAACCGTTCCGCCGCGATCCGGGAAGCGACGCTCGACACCGTGATCGCCCGCGCCAGCACGCGGCCGGACTGGCACGACCCGCTGGTGCGGCGGCCGACTCTCTCGGCGCGCGCGGCGCGGGCGCTGTCGGAGATCGTCACCACCCAGTTGCTCGCGGTGCTGGCCTCGCGCGGCGATCTCGATCTCGAGGTCAGCCGGGAGTTGCAGCGCCGCGTCGCCGAACGGATGCCGAAAGCGAGCGAGTCTCGCGGCGACCCCTCATTGGAGGAGGCGATCGAGCAGGCGCGCGACCTGCTCGCGCGGGACCGGCTGGACGAGGCGGCGCTGCTGGCGGCGGCAAGGCGCGGCGAGGCGCGGCTGTGCTCGGCGATGCTGGCGCTGGCGTCCGGCATGGCGCCTTCGGTGGTGGACCGCGCGGTGACGCTGCGCAGCGTGAAGGGCGTGGTCAGCCTGATCTGGAAGGCCGGGTTTTCGATGCGGCTCGCGGGGCCCTTGCAGGTGCTGCTGTGCCGCGCCGGCCCGGCCGCCGTGCTGGCCGAGAACGGCAGCGGCGGCTTCCCGCTCGCGGTCGACGAGATGCTCTGGCAGATCGATTTCCTGCAGCGGATGGAGAAATAGCCGCCCCTGCCCCGCAGCACGGAAAATTGCGGGGGCGTGACGAAACGGTCCCTCGTATCCGTGCCGCCGCCGGACGATTTGCTGCCTGACCCGGCGGCATGGCGCCGCACGGGCATCGCGACAACAGGCGGGAGCGCAGCATGGCCAAGGACCGCAACAAGAAGGGCCGAGAGGCCAAGAAGCCGAAAGCGGACAAGAAGGTGGTCGCGCCCGCCTCGACATTCCCGCGCCCGCAACCGGCGGGCGCGCCGCCGAAGGCCAAGGACGGCAAATGAGCCGGCCGACTGCCATTCATTTCGACGAAGGATTTCGACCGATGCGCTACCTGCATTTTCCCGTCGCCGCGCTGCTCGGCATCATCGCGGTCGACGCGATGGCGCAGACCGCACCGCCGGCCGATGCGCGCCCGATGATCGCGCCGGCGCTGCCCAACCCGATGGTCGGCCCCGACGCCGGGCCGCAGGAGTTGCTGACCGCTGCCCGAACGTCGCTTGCCGCCGGCCACACGGGTGCCGCGCAACAGGCGCTGGAAATGGCCGAGACGCGCGTGCTCGACCGCTCGGTCCCGCAGGGCCAGGGTGACACCCCGAGCGACAGCGCGCGAGTCGCCCAGATCCGGGACGCACTGAAGGCACTCGGGCACGGCGACCGGCATCATGCGATGGAACTGATCGACCAGGCACTGGCCGGATGATTCCCGCAGGCGCGACACATTGACCGACCTGCCGCGGAGCGAGGCTGCTCCGCGGCCGGATCGCCCAGACCTTCTCCGGCTCCTGGGCCCCGGCCTGATCACCGGGGCCGCCGACGACGACCCGAGCGGGATCGCCACCTACTCGCAGGTCGGCGCGCAGTTCGGCTTCGGCCTCGCCTGGACGCTGGTACTCAGCTACCCGCTGATGGCCGCGATCCAGGAGATCAGCGCCCGCATCGGCCGCGTCACCGGGCACGGCATCGCCGGCAATCTGCGGCGGCACTTCCCGCCGTGGGTCTCGTTCGCCGTCGTCGCCCTGCTGCTGCTGGCCAATCTGATCAATCTCGGCGCCGACCTCGGCGCGATGGGCGCCGCGCTGCAACTGCTGATCCACGGGCCCGTACTGGCATACGTGGTAATGTTCGCGGCGCTCTCAGCCGGGTTGCAGATCTTCATGCGCTATTCGCGCTATGTCGCGGTGCTGAAATATCTCTGTCTGGCGCTGTTCAGTTACGTCGTCTGTGCGTTCGCGGTGCATGTGCCTTGGACCCGCGTCGCCCTCGCGATCGTCCGGCCGCCGCTGTCGCTGTCGCCGGATTACCTGATGGCGGTGGTGGCCGTGCTCGGCACCACGATCAGCCCCTACCTGTTCTTCTGGCAGGCGGAGGAGGAGGTGGAGGACGAGAAACAGCGCGTCGGCGCCCGCCCGCTGATCCGCGCGCCGGAGCAGGCGGCACGCGAATTTTCCCGCATCCGCGTCGACACCTGGACGGGCATGGCGTTTTCGAACGTCATCGCCCTGTTCATCGTGATCACCACGGCGGCGACGCTGAACGCGAAGGGCGTGACCGACATCCAGACCTCGGCGCAGGCGGCGGAGGCGCTGCGGGCGGTGGCGGGGCCGTTCACGTTTGCCGTGTTCGCCGTCGGCATCATCGGCACCGGCCTGCTCGCGGTGCCGGTGCTGGCCGGCTCGGCCGCCTACGCGCTCGGCGAGGCGATGCGCTGGCACGTCGGCCTGGCGCGGCTGCCGCACCGGGCGAAGGCGTTCTACGCGACCATCGGCGTCGGCATGGTGCTGGGCGTCGCGCTGAATTTTTCGCCTATTGATCCGATCAAGGCGCTGTACTACAGCGCCATCCTGAACGGAGTCGTCGCCGTGCCGGTGATGGCGGTGATGATGCACATGACGATGCGCCCGGCGATCATGGGGAGCTTCACGCTCCCGTGGAAGCTGCGGGTGACGGGCTGGCTGGCGACGGCGGCGATGGCGGCGACGGTGCTGGCGATGGGCTGGTCTGCGGTGGGGTGAGAGCGGTGAACATGTCGGGGATTTTCGCGCAGATCGTGGCGCTGATCGGCGCGATGGCGGTGATGCTGCGGCGGATGCAGGGCACGCCGGCGGTGCAGGCGGTCGGCGCCGCGCCCGCGATCCCGGCGGCGAAACCGCAGGGTGCGATCCCGACCCTGAAGATGCCGACGGCGAAGGGCTGGGCGCGCGGCGAGACGCCGGTGGCGGCGCCGGGCCTGAAAGTCAACGCCTTCGCGACCGGGCTGAAACATCCGCGCTGGCTGCACGTGCTGCCGAACGGCGACGTTCTGGTGGCCGAGGCGCTCCAGGAAGGCGGACCCGCCCGGTCGGTGTTCGACTACGCGATGATGAGCACGATGCGGCGGGCGGCGGCGCTCGGCGTCAGCCCGAACCGGATCACCCTGCTGCGCGACACCGACGGCGACGGCGTGGCCGACAGCCAGGACGTGTTCCTGGACGGCCTGAACCAGCCGTTCGGCATGGCCCTGCTCGGCGACACGCTGTATGTCGGCAACACCGACGGCGTGGTCGCCTTCCCCTACACGCGGGAGGCGCGGCGCATCGTCTCGCCCGGCAAGAAACTGACCTCGTTCAAGCCGGGCGGGCACTGGACCCGCAGCATCCTGGCGAACCAGGACGGCACGAAGCTGTATATCGGCGTCGGCTCGCTGACCAACATCGCCGACCAGGGGATGGACGTGGAGGAAGGGCGGGCGGCGATCCATGAACTCGATCTGGCGACCGGCGCGTGCCGCATCTTCGCCTCCGGCCTGCGCAACGCGGTGGGGCTGGCGTGGGAGCCGACGACCGGCGTGCTGTGGACGGTGGTCAACGAGCGCGACGGACTCGGCGACGAGACGCCGCCCGATTATCTGACGTCGGTGCGCGACGACGGGTTCTACGGCTGGCCGTACTGCTACTGGGGCAAGACCGTCGACGACCGGGTGCCGCAGGACGCGGCGATGGTGGCGAAGGCGATCCAGCCGGACTACGCGCTGGGCGGGCACACCGCCTCGCTCGGCCTGTGCTGGCTGCCGGCCGGCACGCTGCCCGGCTATGGCGACGGCATGGTGATCGGCCAGCACGGCTCCTGGAACCGCAGCAAGCTGAGCGGCTACCGCGTGGTGTTCGTCCCCTTCACGAACGGCAAGCCCTCCGGCCCGCCGCGCGACATCCTGACCGGGTTCCTGGCACCGGACGAGAAGGTCTCGTACGGCCGGCCGGTCGGGGTGACGCTGGGCGCGGACGGGTCGCTGCTGGTCGCGGACGATGTCGGCGACGTGGTCTGGCGGGTGGTCGGCGAGCGGAAGTAGCGCCGGCCGCGTCAGGCGAATTACCCGCTGTCCCGCAGGTCGGGCAGCGGTTCCGGCCGGGGAGCCGCCGAGGCCGAACGTCAGGGGAAGCATTGAATCCGTAGTGGCTTCCTTACATTCGCGCGACGCTCTCCTAAGCAGAAATTCCCTGGCCGACCAACGGCTGCCAGTGCTGGCGGCGAAGCCCCCTCCCCTTGTGGGAGGGGGTTGGGGGAGGGGTGGGGCCGCACGCGGCTCACGCCCCAGCGCCCCCTCCCCCCCCAGCCCCCTCCCATAAGGGGCTAGGGGATTCACACATCTCTCTTGTGTCCGTTTCGCGCGGAAATCAGCCGCAACGTCCCCTCTCCGCCCGCGCTTGCGGGGGGCTTGGGCCGCGAAGCGGACCAAGGGCAGGGAGAGGTGGGTGGTCGGGCCGCTACCATGTTGCAAACTTGTAGCGCCACTCGACAACTTCGGAGTTTCCCCCACCTCACCCTGACTCTCTCCGCCCCCAGGGGCGGAGAGGGGACGATGCGGCGGATTCCCGCAAGAACTTCGCACCAATCGGATGTGTGAATGCCGTAGCCCACAAGGGGAGGGGGAGCATTCGTTGGCCAGGCCAATGGAATCTCCTTAGCGCGCCCCGGGAACCCCGCGAACGACGTTCGCCAAAATCCAGGTCACGATCGCGTCCGGGTCGGCGAGTGGGAGGACGGGGCGGTTGCAGGCGGGGAGTGGGGCGTCGCTCGCGACGGCCAGGATGTCGGGGTGGTCGGGCCAGAGCGGCGGCTGACCGAGGGCGGGGCGATACACCTCCAGCCGCCCGCCCGGCAGGTGGTGGCCGGGCGCGGACTTGAAGCCCTCGACGAGCACGAGATCGGCCGGCGATAGGCGGGCGAGCAGATCGGCCAGCGTCGGCTCCGGGCCTTCGACCTCGTGCAGCAGCGCCCAACGGCTGCCGCTGGCCACCAGCACCTCGCGCGCGCCGGCGGCGCGGTGGCGAAAACTGTCCTTGCCGGGCCGGTCCATGTCGAACCCGTGGTGCGCGTGCTTGATCGTCGAAACGCGCAGCCCGCGCGCCGTCAGGCGCGGCAGAAGCGCCTCGATCAGAGTCGTCTTGCCGGCGCCCGACCGGCCGGCCAGTCCCAGAACCCGCATCGATCGGGCTTAGCCCGGATGGGCGCCCGGACGCGAGGCCACTCCGGCAGGCGGCGTGGCGGCGGAGGGACCGGCGCCGACATGGCGCAGCCCGGCCTTCAGATAATCCCAGCCAGTGACGAGGGTCAGCAGGGCGGAGGCCCACAGCATCGCCTCGCCGATCCGCGAGACCGGCAGCCAGCCGATATGCAGCAAGCCGGCAGTGGAATCGCCCGCGATCAGCGTGCCGAGCGCCGCCATCTGCACGCCGGTCTTCCATTTCGCCAGTTGCGTGACCGGCAGACCGACGCGCATCGCGGCCAGGTATTCGCGCAGGCCGCTGACCAGAATCTCCCGCAGCATGATCACGATCGCCGGATACAGCGCCCACAGGCTCATCCGGTTGATGCCGACCAGCATCATCAGCGTGGCGCCGACCAGCAGCTTGTCGGCGATCGGGTCGAGCATCCGGCCGAAATCGGAGGTCTGGCGCCGATCGCGGGCGATGCGGCCGTCGAAATAGTCGGTGATGCCGGCGAGCGCGAACACGGCGCAGGCGGCGCAGTCGGTCGCGGGCAGGCGCAGCGCCATCAGCAGCACCAACAGCGGGATCGCGGCGATGCGCGAGAGCGTCAGGATATTGGGCAGATCGGTCGGCATGGGCACACGGTAGCGCGAAACGCGGCCGAGGTCAGCCAACGTATCGGTGTCGCGAATTTGTCATCTCGTTGCGCCCGGGCGGTGCCGCGCCCGTACCCCACTGGCCAGCGCCCGGTTCTTGCCGTACCGTCATTTCCGAACACGCTGCCATGCTTGCCGCGCCGGCCTCCCGACCGCGCGGTTTCGTTACAAATGAGGAATGGAGAGACCACGTGGGTGAATATGACGACCTGACGCGCGCGCTGCGCGACGGCAGCCTCTCGCGCCGACATCTGCTCGGCGGCGCGGCCGCCCTGGGCGCGGCGGCGGCGGCCGGGCTGCCGTTGCTGGGCGCCCAGCCCGCGCAGGCGGCGGAGGAGCCGCGCAAGGGCGGCACGCTGCGCATCGGCATGGCCGGCGGCAGCACCACGGACTCGCTCGATCCCACGACCTGGACGGACACGGTCGGGCTGAACATCGGCTTCGCGCTGTGGAACGGCCTGATCGAGAACGGGCCGGACAACAAGCCGGTGCCGGAGCTCGCCGAGAGCTGGGAAGCCAAGCCCGGTGCGATGGAATGGGTGTTCAACCTGCGCAAGGGCATCAAGTTCAGCAACGGCAAGGAGTTCGACGCGGACGACGCGATCTACTCGCTGAACCTGCATCGCGGCGCCAGCAAGTCGGGCGCCGCCGGCTCGATGAAGGCCGTCACCGACATCAAGAAGCTGGACAGCCACCAGATCCTGCTGACGCTGGCCTCGGGCGACGCCGACCTGCCGTATGTGCTGAGCGACTACCACCTGTCGATGGTGCCGAACGGCTTCAAGGACTGGGCCAATCCGATCGGCACCGGCGGCTACACGCTCGACAAGTTCGATCCCGGCGTGCGCTGCTCGCTGAAGCGCAACACCAGCTATTGGAAGCCGGGCCGCGCCAACGCCGACATCGTGCAGATCACGGTGATCAACGACGGCTCGGCCCGGCTCAGCGCGCTGCTGTCGGGGCAGGTGGACATCATCCACCGCGTCGATCCGAAAACCGTGGCGCTGCTGAAGAAGAACCCCAAAATCCAGGTGGTGCAGGCGCCGGGCGGCTGGCACGCGGTGATGCCGATGATGGTCGACCGCGAGCCCTACACGAACCCGGATCTGCGGCTGGCGCTGAAATACGGCATCGACCGCGAGTCGATCCTGAAGGCGCTGTTCGCCGGCTACGGCAGCCTCGGCAACGACCACCCGATCCCGAAGGGCGACCCGTATTTCAACAGCTCGCTGCCGCAGACCAAATACGACGCCGACAAGGCCAAGTTCTACTTCAAGAAAGCCGGTTCGCCGACGAACAAGATCCTGCTGCAAGCGTCCGACGCGGCGTTCGACGGCGCGGTGGACATGGCCGCGCTGTTCCAGGCGAGCGCCAAGAAGGCCGGCATTCCGATCGACATCAAGAAGGAGCCGGCGGACGGGTTCTGGGACAATGTCTGGCTGAAGGGCAGCTTCATCACCAGCTACTGGGGCGGCCGGCCGGCGGCGACGCAGATGCTGGCGGTCGGCTACAAGTCCGACGCGCCGTGGAACGACAGCGCGTGGCGCGTGCCGGCGTTCGACAAGCTGCTCGGCGAGGCGCGGGGCGAGCTCGATGAGGGCAAGCGCAAGACCTACATCTGGGCGATGCAGGAAATGCTGCACTCGCAGGGCGGCGTGGTGATCCCGGTGTTCAAGGACTGGATCGACGCGCACAACGTCAATGTCGGCGGCCACACGCCGCACAACGGCTTCGATCTCGACAACGGCCATATCTGCGAGAAGGCCTGGCTGAAATCGTAGGCGCGCAACCGTCCCCCGTCACCGCCGCGCGCGGCGGTGACGGGGGACGCCGTTCGCTCCGCCAAAAATACTCCAATACCACGTTGAATTAGCGCGGCGACCGAAATCGCCGATCTGCCCCTCACGTTTTGCGTGTGTCGATCTCATAAACCACCTTTTCAAATGGGATAATCTGGCGATAATGCCGTCCCATGACGCAGATCGCCGCCGCATCGTTCGCTGAACCCAGGCTCGTCGCAGACGACGAGGGCGTGCGGCTGCTGCGCGCCGCGATCACGGCGGAGTATGCCGGCCGGATCGCCGTCGTCTCCTCGTTCGGCGCGGATTCGGCCATGTTGCTGGCGCTGGTGGCCGAGATCGACCCGGCCACGCCGGTGCTGTTCCTGGAGACGGGGATGCACTTCGCGGAGACGCTGGCGCATCGGGACGCGCTGGTCGCGCGGCTCGGGCTGACCGACGTGCGCGATATACGCCCCGACCCCGTGGAACTTGCCGCCAACGACCCGGATGGGGAGTTGCATCGCTGGATTCCGGACGATTGCTGTGCCGTGCGCAAGGTGGCGCCGCTGGCCCGGGCGCTGGCCGGCTTCGATGCCTGGGCGACCGGGCGGCGGCGCCAGCAATCCCGCACCCGCGCGGCGCTGCCATTTGTCGAAACCGAGGCGGGGCGGCGCAAATTCAATCCGCTGGCGGATTGGAGCGCCGAGCGCATCCTCGCCGAACTGGCGCGCCGCGATTTGCCCCGGCATCCGCTGGTGGCGCGCGGCTACCCCTCGATCGGCTGCGCCCCCTGCACCCGCGCGGTCCGGCCGGGCGAGGACCCGCGCGCCGGGCGCTGGGCGGGCCAGGCCAAGACCGAGTGCGGCATCCACGTTCCGGTCGCGGCCTGACCGCTTCAAAGCCGCAACGCTTCGGGTAGAGTGGCGGCCTGACCGCAGCGGACCCTGGCCGTGCCCCTCCACTCGCCGCTCATGCAGGGCATCGCCCTGCGCGCCCGCATCGACGAACTTGCCGCGATCAGCGCCGAGACCGGCCGGCTGACCCGCGTGTTCGCGAGCCCCGAGCAGCGCCGCGCCAACGATCTCGTGCTGGGCTGGATGCGCGCGGCCGGGATGTCGGCGCATGAGGACGCGATCGGCAACGTCGTCGGCCGGCACGACGGCGGAAAACCGGGGGACCGGGCGCTGCTGATCGGCTCGCATCTGGACACCGTGCGCGATGCCGGGCGCTGGGACGGGCCGCTCGGCGTCGTCACCGCGATTGCCGTGGTCGACGCGCTGCACCGCGCCGGCACGCGCCTGCCGTTTCCGGTCGAGGTCGTCGGGTTCGCCGACGAGGAAGGCACGCGCTTCGGCGCCACCATGCTCGGCAGCCGCGCGATCACCGGGCGGTTCGACCCGGCGATGCTCGACCTGCACGACCAGAAGGACATCACGATGGCCGAGGCGATGCGCGCCTACGGCCAGGACCCCGCGCGAATCGGCGAGGCGGCGCGGCGGCGGGAGGATTTCTTCGCCTATCTGGAATTGCATATCGAGCAGGGGCCGGTGCTGGAACGGCTCGGCATTCCGGTCGGCTGCGTGACCGCGATCGCCGGCGCGACTCGGCTGCGCGTGACCATTCTCGGCCAGGCCGGCCACGCCGGCACGGTGCCGATGCAGGGCCGCCACGACGCCCTCGCCGCCGCCGCCGCCGCCGTGCTCGCCGTCGAGGGGCGCGCGGTGGTCGAGGACGGCATCGTCGCGACCGTCGGACGCCTCGAAGTCTCGCCGGGCTCGGTCAACGTGATCCCCGGCCGCGTCGTCTTCACCGTCGATCTGCGCGCCGCCGAGGACGACAAGCGGCTGCGCATGGTCGCCGACATTCGTGACGCGATCGAACGGCTTTGCAAGCGCCGCGACGTGTCGGTGCGCATCGAGCAGACGCACGACCTGCCCGCCGCGCCCTGCGAGCCGGCGTTGCAGCGCGCCATCGCCGCCGCGATCGACAAGGAAGGCTTTCCGGTGCGCCTGCTGCCCAGCGGCGCCGGGCACGATGCGATGGAGATCGCCGCCATCGCCCCGATCGGCATGATTTTCGTTCGCTGCCGGGGCGGCGTCAGCCACCATCCGAGCGAACATGCCGACGAGGCCGACATCGAAGCCGGCGCGCGGGTGCTGCATCGCGTGCTGATCGACCACCCTTCCCCCGACCTCGCCCTCTGGGAGCCTCTGACATGACGCCGACCGATCGCCCCGCCATCCGCGACTTCCTTGCCGGCCAGCGGCAGGCGGAGGTGGCGTTCCTGTCCGAACTGGTGCGGATGCCCTCCGACAATCCGCCCGGCGACTGCGCGCCCCATGCGTCGGTGGTCGCGAACCTGCTCGAAAAGCTCGGGTTTTCGGTCGAGCGGCATCCGGTGCCGGAGGAGGTGGTGCGGGCGCACGGCATGATCTCGGCAACCAACCTGGTGGTGCGGCGGCATTTCGGGCCGGGGCCGGTGATCGCGCTGAACGCGCATGGCGACGTGGTGCCGCCCGGCGAGGGCTGGACCACCGACCCGTACGGCGCCGAAATCCGCGATGGCTGGATGTACGGGCGCGGCGCGGCGGTGTCGAAATCCGACATCGCCTCCTATGCGTTCGCGATGCTGGCGCTGGACCATGCGGGCATCGACCTGCACGGAACGGTCGAGCTGCATGTCACCTACGACGAGGAGACGGGCGGCGAGATCGGGCCGCAATGGCTGCTGGAACAGGGCGTCAGCAAGCCCGATCTGGCGATCGGCGCCGGTTTTTCCTACGCGGTGGTGACGGCGCACAACGGCGTGCTGCACCTGGAAGTGGAGGTCAACGGCCGGTCCGCCCACGCCGCCAAGCCCTACACCGGCGTCGATGCGCTGCGGGCGGCGACCGGGGTTCTGACCAAGCTGTACGAGTGGCGCGGGGTGCTGGCGACGCGGACATCGCGCATTCCGGGCGTCGGCGCGCCGCAACTGACGATCGGCCTGATCTCCGGCGGCATCAACACCAACGTCGTGCCGGACAAGGTGGTGTTCCGGCTCGATCGGCGGATCGTGCCGGAGGAGAACGTCGTCGAGGTGGAGCGGGAACTCGTCACCGTGATCGGGCTGGCGGGCGCGGCGTTCCCGGGGATCAGCGTTGCGATGCGGCGGATCATGCTGGCAACGCCGTTGACGCCGCTGCCCGGCGGGCAGGCGCTGACCGACCTGCTGTGCGCGCACGCGAGCCGGGTGATGGGCGAGCCGATCACCCCGAGCGGCGTGCCGCTGTACACCGACGCGCGCCACTACACGGCGGCCGGCGTGCCGATCGTGCTGTATGGCGCCGGCCCCCGGAGCATCGAGGAAGCCAACGCCCACCGCGCCGACGAACGTCTGCCGCTGGAGGAGCTGTTCAAGGCGACCGAGGTGATCGCACTGACGTTGGCGGATGTTCTGGCGGGGTCGGGGGAGGTGGCCGGTTGATGTTATGCCAACCGGCGCGAGTTCCGACACTCCGCACCGCCCCTGAATCGCCGGGTCATGCCTGGCGATGACTAATTTGTAAGAAAATCAACAGATTACGTCATGCCCGGGCTTGACCCGGGCATCCAGCCAGCGGTCGAAAGCCTAGCCGACTCATGTTACAAGCGTTGTTATTTTCTCTTGACAACGCGGGTCGGTTGCGATACATAACCCCCATGCCGCCTCCCACCCCGCTCCCCGTCATCGCCCAACTGATCGGCCTGTTCCGCCAGGGATTCTGGCGGCGGCTGGCCGGGCGGCTGTTCCGACGCGGAGCTACCCAACAGGCGAACGATCCGGTCGAGGAGTTCCTCCTTCCGATCCTGGAAGCGATCGCCAAGATCGCGGCAGCGGTCCAGGACGGGACCTACCGGGAGCCCGAATACGCCCCCTGGCCCGAGGAGCCGCCGGAAACCTCCGGCCGGGCCCCGCCGCCAAAGCCGCCGAAACCGCCGCCGATCCGAGAACCGGAGCGGGAGCCGGAGCCCCCGTGGCTCTCCGAGCCCAGACCCAGGCGGCCCAGGCCCCCGCCCGCCCCTCCGGCGGCGGAGCAAACATCCCCCGCACCCCTGCGATCCCGGCCGCCGCAGCGGCAGCGCCCATCGTGGCCGCCTGCCCGCCCAGCCGCCCGGCCACCGCTCCCGCCGCCCCGCGTCGACATCTCGCTTAAAAAAGCCCGCCTGAAGCCTGTGAAGAAGCGCGCCTCTATTGTTCTGTATTCGTAACAATGACGACGTAACCTGTTGATTTTCTGACATATTCGTCATCGCCGGGCTTGACCCGGCGATCCAGGGGGCGGCGCGGAGAGTCAGAACTCACGCCGGCTGACGTCATGTATCGCGCAGTCGATCACGACGATGTTCGGCGGGGCGGTCCGGGCCGTGGTGTATGAACGCCCGCTCACGGCGGCGCGCCCGGTCGATGGCGCGGGGGCGGCCAGAAAGGCAGCGCATATGCTCAAGGTTTACCTCGTTCGGCACGGCGAAACCGAGTGGTCGCTCGCTGGGCGGCACACGGGCAGGACGGATTTGTCGCTGACCGAGAATGGCAGGCGTCAGGCGACGGCGCTGCGGGACGCGCTTCATGGCGAACAGTTCGTCCGCGTCCTGAGCAGCCCGCGCCTGCGGGCGCGCGAAACATGCGAACTGGCCGGTCTTGGCGACGCGCGACAGACCGACCCGGACCTCGCCGAATGGGATTATGGCGATTACGAGGGGCGGACCACCGCCGAGATCACGACGGAGCGGCCCGGCTGGAACATCTTCCGCGATGGCTGCCCCAACGGCGAGACGCCGACCGAAATCTCGCTGCGCGCCGATCGTGTCATCCGCTCCGTGCTCGCGCTGGACGGCAGCGTCATCGTTTTCTCGCACGGACATTTCGGCTGCGTGCTCGGCGCGCGATGGATCGGGCTTGCGGTCGAAAGCGGCCCGAGCTTCGCCCTTTCGCCTGCGTCGCTGAGCATTCTCGGCCAGTCGCCGCATCAGCCGGAGAAGCGGGTGATCTCGCAATGGAATGCGCAGCCCGGCGCGCCGCGTGCGTAGTTTCCGAACCTTCTGACGGATGGCGGGGCGCTGTACCTACGGGTTCGCTCGCAATCAAAAAGGCGTCCCATGCTGTTGGTCGAGTCCGCACTCAATGGATATTCCGTCGAGGCCAGTGACGGCAGCATCGGTAAGGTCATCGACTGTCTGTTCGACGATCGGACCTGGAAACTGCGCTGGCTGGTCATCGACACGCGCGCTTGGCTGTTCGGACGCAAGGTGCTGATCCATCCGTCGTCCGTCGGCCTGCCCGATGCCGACAATCTGCGTCTCCCCGTTCATCTGACGAAGGGCCAGATCGAAGCGAGCCCCGGCATCGGCTTCGACCTGCCGATCTCGGAGCAGGTGGAAAGCGGCACGTACGGGCACTATGGCTGGGACCCCGCGTGGCGGAGCGGCGGCTATTTCGCCGGCTTCCAGGAGCCGGCGTTCGGAGAGGCCGAGGTGCTCGAACGACCCGGTCAGGCCCAACCTGACGGAGGCGACCCGAACCTGCGCAGCATGGCAACCGTGACCGGCTACCATGTGCAGGCCACGGACGGTACGATCGGCCATGTCGAGAACTTCATCATCGATGACGTGCTGTGGGATATCCACTACCTGATCGTCGATACGAAGAACTGGTGGATCGGTCAGCATGTCCTGATATCGCCGTTCGCGGTCACGGACATCTGTCGGGAGGACGAGGACGTGCAACTCAACGTCTCGAAGGACACGGTCAGGAAAAGCCCGCCATGGCGGCCGCTCGACCTGGTCAAGCAGTCCGATCAGGCGCTTCTTCACGCACATTACGGGTGGCCGAACCATGGCTGGTAGTTCAAACGTCGCGGCGGCGCAGGGCGCGGATCTCGGGCATTCCGCATTCCGAACCGTCAAGCTGTTCGATCTCGGGCAGGCGCCTGCCTACATCCAGGATGCGATCCGCCCGATCGCCCTCGTTCACGTCAGCAGAGTGGACGGATGCGCGATCTGGGAGGTCAAGGTCGGTTCCTACGAGTGGCAGAACGCCACCGAGGAATGGGCCATGCACCGGTGGCTCCGCGACAATGGCGCGGCGGAAGGCGAAACCGTGCTGCTGGAATACGACGACTTTGAATAGCCGAACCGGCCGGGCGCTCGACGAGGCCGCTCAGGGCGCCACCTCCGGCAAGGCGCGCGGCACCGCATCCGCCGGCTGAGTGCGGACCTGCCGGCGGCGCGCGCCGGCCCCGCGACGCTCGAGCAGCCAGGCAAGCGCCAGCATCGCGCCGATCCCGCCGACATTGACGAGGATCTCGAGCGGCCAGCCCTTGCCGTAGGTGCGGAACAGCAGCCGAAACACCAACGCGATCACCGTCGCGAACGAGAACACTTCCAGCGAGTGCTTGCCGCACGCGACCACGAGTGTCGCCCAGGGATGGATCGCCACGCGGCGCAGGCCCGGCGAACTCAGCGCCAGATAGACGATCGCCAGGATGTCGAGCAGTCGCGGCGGCGACAGATTGGTCTTGTCGGGCGGGTCCAGCACGAGCAGGTGGAAATCGGACAATCCCCAGCCGGTCCACGGCGCGGCCAGCAGCAGCGCCACGCCGAGATATACCCAGCTTGCAATGGTCAGGAGGCGCCGTCGCGGCAATTCCCCGTCGTTCGCGCGCAGCACGACCGCCCCGAGCACGCCGAGCGTGAACAGAAGCTGCCACGCGAACGGGTTGAAGAACCACCCCTGCCCGTCGAGCCAGTTGGTCAGGCTGAGGGAATGATCGAGATTGGCGATACACCACACGATGGCGGACGCCGCGACCGTCAGCCACGGCAGGTAGCGGATTCCGGCGTACACGAGCGGAAACAGGGCGAGCAGCACGACATAGAGCGGCAGGATATTGAGGCTCGCCGGCTGTGCCCGCAGCGTCAGCGCCTGCCAGATCGCATCGAGCGGATGGTCGAAGAACGGCGCGAGGTGGACCGGATGTAATCCGAACCGTGTCCGCCACTGGTCGACGATCGCAAGCGTGATCAGCAGAAGCGCGATCTGGAACACGTAAATCCGCAGGCAGCGCAAAGCCACTCGCCGCAAGCCCGAGCGGGCACCCTCATGCGCGAACCCCTTGCCGTACGCCATCATCGCCGAGATACCGGCCAGGATCACGAACAGCTCCGCCGCATCGGCGAAGCCGTAATTGCGCATCGTGAATATGTTGAGCGGATTGTCGGGTACGTGATCGACAAAGATCGTGATCAGCGCGAAGCCGCGCAGGAAGTCGATGCGCGGATCGCGCGCCGGCTTCGATTGCGCCGACGCGCTGCCGTTCGGGATTGCACTCATTGCTGCCACGCTCCCGGCCACGCCATGCTAGAGCGGGTCGTATCCCGGCTTCTTGTAGAGCGTGTCAGGCTTGCCGATGATGTCCGGCTTGTACACCGTCTCGACCCAGTCGCCCGCCTCGACATCCTCGATGCTGACCGAGACCGCCTTCTCCGCGCAGTTCGCGGTCGCCATGATGGCGCTGGTGACCTGTTCGGCGATCCGCGCTTTCTGTTCCTCGGATCTGCCGGTTTGTAGCTTTACGATAACGTGCGGCATGGCTCGTTTCTCCCGCTAGTATTCCTGCCTCGTGGGCCGATAGAGGATCTCGTTGATGTCAACGTCATCCGGCTGGCTCATCGCGAAGGCAACGGCGCGCGCGAACGAATCGGCGGGGATCGCCACGTCCGCATATAACTTGCCGATGCGCGCGGCGGCCTCCGGGTCGGTCACGCTGTCCGGCAACTCCGTCGCCACCGCGCCCGGCGAGATCACTGTCGTGCGGATGTTGTAAGGTTTCACTTCCTGCCGAAATCCTTCGGAAAGCGCACGCACCGCGTGTTTCGTCGCGGAATAGACAGCCCCGCCCGGCCCGACCTTGTGGCCCGCGACCGAGGAGACATTGATGAGGTGGCCCGTTTTGCGCTGCTTCATATAGGGCAGCGCGGCGGCGATGCCATACAGCACCCCTTTCAGGTTCACGTCGATCATCATGTCCCACTCGTCGATCTGAAGACGCTCCAGGCGCGATTGCGGCATCAGCCCGGCGTTGTTGATCATCACGTCGACGTGTCCGTAAGTCTGCACGGCCGCGTCGACGAGGGCCTGCACCTGCTCGCGGCAAGTCACGTCCGTTACCAGCGACGTGGCCCTGCCGCCATTTTCCGTCAGCGACTCGACCAGCGACCGCAGGCGATCGGCGCGGCGCGCGCCCAATACCACGATCGCGCCCTGCGCTGACAGCAACCTCGCGGTTGCCTCGCCCAGCCCGCTGCTCGCGCCCGTGATGACGACGACCTTGCCCTCGATGCCGTTGCTCATGCGCCCTGCTCCCCGTTGCGTGCCGGGACGATTTGGGGCGTGCGGCCACCGGCAATTAGAAGCTACCGTCGGAATAGACCTATAAGGCGGGCTTCTGAATGCCGCATACCGATCTGAACGCCATCGTCGCCTTTCTCGCCGTGGCGCGGGAGCGGAGTTTTACCCGCGCGGCGGCGCAGCTCAGCGTCTCGCAGTCGGCACTGAGCCAGACCATTCGCGGGCTGGAATCGCGGCTCGGCCTTCGCCTGCTGACCCGCACCACCCGCAGCGTCGCGCCGACCGAGGCCGGCGAGCGGTTGCTGCGTGCCGCCGGACCGCGCCTGGAGGAGATCGACGCGGAACTGGCGGCGCTGAGCGACCTGCGCGACAAGCCCTCCGGCACGATCCGCATCACGGCGCACGACCATGCGATCGAGGCGG